>Ga0209181_10005937_pt1 | contig 17399 bp, 8 predicted proteins | sample MAT05_FD_187208 | JGI IMG/M metagenome (GOLD analysis project Ga0209181, IMG submission 187208) | Freshwater microbial communities from Lake Fryxell liftoff mats and glacier meltwater in Antarctica - MAT-05 (SPAdes) (version 2) | ecosystem: Environmental > Aquatic > Freshwater > Ice > Liftoff...
GCAGCGATCGCGTTCGACAGGTGGACCAGCCGCCACGGTGCCCGCGACCGCAGGTAGTTCGACAGGATGATGCAGAAGCCGTTCGTCTGCGGATCCATCCAGACGAGGTTGCCGACCGACCCGGTGTGGCCGAACACGCGACGGTCCAGCAGGTCGCCCCAACTGTCCGGCGTCCCCACGTGGTTCAGCCGCCAACCGAGACCCCACGGTTGCGTGCGGCGCACCGGCTCGGGCATGTCCGGCATGTCGTCCAGCCGGTTGCTCGTCATCATTCGCACCGTGGCGGGCGACAGCAGCTTCACCCCGTTCCAGGTGCCGCCGTTCAACATCAACGCGCAAATCACGGCGACATCTTCGGGTGTGCTGAACATGCCTCCGGCGGGCGAGCCAAACTCACGCCAGTACTTGCTATTCCAGTCGGCATCCCGGTCCTTCTGGTATTCGGGCACGACCGCCCGCACCAGCCGCTCCGCCGCGAACCCCTGCGACCCGAGGCCCGTGGACTTCAGCCCCAGCGGGTCGATGATCTCGCGCTTCACGAACTCGCGAAGCGATTCCCCGGACAGCCGCTGAATGATCTCGGCGACGAGGATCGTTCCGCAACTGGCGTAGCTGTACCGCGTGCCCGGCTTGAACAGCAACTCCGCCTTGATCGCGCCTTCGACAAACGCCTTCAGCGGGGACTGCTTCCGCCGCAGTTCGGCGTTGTCCGGAAGTTCGTCGGGCAGCCCCGATGAGTGCGTGAACAGGTGCAGAACCAGAGTATCTTCCTTCCCGCCTCCGGTGAACTCGGGGAGGTAGCGTGTCACGCGATCGCTGAGGTTCAGCTTGCCGCGCTCGACGAGTCGCAGCGCGGCCATGTAGATCACCGGCTTGGTGACCGACGCGAGGTAGAACATGGCGTCCTTGCGGATCGGCTCGGCATCGGCCTCCGGTCCCTGGCGACCGAAGAACCGCGGCGAGACGACCTTCCCGTTGCGGCCGATGAGGATCGCCCCACCCGGGACTGGAGCATCTTTGCCGGTCGTCCACTTCTCCATCAGGTCGTATGCGACCTGCAACTGCTTCGGGTCGATGTCGAGATCCTCGGGCCTGGCGTGGAACAGTCCGGCCTTCGCAGGCGCTTCCGCCGCACCCACGGGACCGCGAAATAACAGCGCACTCCCGGCAACGGCCGCAGCTCCCAGCAGTTCCCGACGTGTCGATCCGGCTGGCTCGCTCATGGGCTTGCTCCTCGGTCGCGGTGCAGGTGTCAGTAGTCGGCGATGGAGCCGTCCTTGAGGCGGCCGCGGGTCGGCCACTCCGGCTTGTGGGGCTTCTTGGACAGTTCTTCAAGCTTCGCCTCGTCGATCTCCACGCCAAGGCCCGGCCCCTGTGGAAGCGATGCGTACCCGTCCTTGTCCACCGACCAGTTCTTCTTCAGAAGTCCTGCGGGGGTGATCTGCGGGTAGTACTCGTGGACGATGAAGAACGGGATCGCCGCGGACGCGTGCAAGCTCGCCGACACCCCAAGTTCGGTGGTGACGCAGTGCGGCGAGAGCGGGACGTGGTACGCCTCGGCCAGCGTCGCGATCTTCTTCATCTGGGTGATCCCACCGCAGTGGGCACAGTCGGGCTGGAGCACATCGACGCAGCGTTCCTGCAAGTATGGCACGAACTCCCAGATGGTCCGGTCCCGCTCCCCGGTCGCAATCGGAATCTTGATCGCGGCCTTCAGGCGTTTGAACACCTCGACGTTCCCGGGAACGGCGGCCTCCTCGATGAACGCAACATCGGTCGGCTCCAGGGCGTTCGCCAGTTGCATCAGGAACGCCGGCGGGAGCGCGCAGTGGGCGTCGAAGATCACCAGCCCATCCGGGCCGACCTTCTTCCGCTCACCCTGGATGTAATCGACGTACCGCTTCAGATCCGCGGGTGTCGCGGCATGCTCGGCCGGTCCCGCCCCGGGCTTCGTCACCTTCGCGGAAGGATAAACGCGGATCTTGTCTCGCGTCGGGCCGCCGAGCATGCTGTACACCGGCACGCCCCAGAGCTTCCCCGTGATGTCCCACAGCGCCATGTCGATGCCAGCGATCGTGTGAACCATGAACGGCCCGCCGCGCATGTCCCGGTGGGCGCGGTACAGCTTCTGCCAGAGGTGTTCGATACGCGTCGGGTTCTCGCCGTCGAGCAGCACGAACAGCGACTCCGCGAGTGCCGCAGCGACTTTCGGCTCAAGCTGGTCGATTTCACCCCAGCCGGTGACGCCGTGGTTCGTCTCGATCTTGACATACACCTTCGCCCCGAACGGCGTGGCCTTCAGGCTCTTGATGCGGATCGTGGTCGTGCGGTCGCCAACCTGCGCTGCGGGGTTCTGCGCCGCCGCGATCGGATCGGGGGCGAACGCGGCCCCGGCGGCGAACGCGCCGGCGGAGGTGAGCATGTTGCGACGGGTGAACGGCATGAGATTGGCTCCGGGGGAGGTCACTTCTTGAGGTGCTTGTCGAGGAACTCGTAGGCAATCTTCCGGGCGTCGGGCGGGAAGGCGTGCGGACCTTTCGGGTAGTGTGCGGACAGGCGGTCTTCGGCCTTGTGGAGCTTGTACACCACGGCGGCAGCGGCCATCACGTCGCGGACCCCGGACGCATCGAAGTCATTGTCCTTCTCGGCCGCGATCGCGAGGACCGCACGCGGGGCAATCGCCGCCACGACCTCGTGGAAGTCGAACGGCAACTTGCTCACGTCGTTCCCGAACTCACTCTTGATCCGCGGCATGTACACCGGACCGGACCAGCTTGGCAGGTCATCCTTCCGCATGCTGCTGAAGCCGCAGTTGGAAACGACTGCCTTCAGTCGCGGATCGTACAACGCCGTGAACAGTGCATTGTGCCCGCCGAGCGAGTGCCCGATGACACCGATGCGGTCCGTGTCCACTTCCGGGAGCGACGTGAGCAGGTCGACCGCACGCACGTTGTCCCAGACCGCCTTCATCGAACCACTCGCATACCCGGACTTCGCGAAGTCGTACTTGTGCTCCCCGAACGACGGGTAGTCGGGCACGATCACGACGTAGCCCCGCTGTGCGAGTTCCAGACCGTAGGCCATGTCCTTGGTGCCGAGACCCGCAGGCTCGTCCTTCCCGAGTTTCGTGGTCTGGTGGAGCGCGAGGATCGCGGGGATCTTGCCCGTCGGCTTGTCTGCGGGCAAGAAGATGTACGCGGGAACGCGGTCAGTCGCGTCCGACTGATACGTCACCTTCCGGCGGGTCAGGTTCCCGACCTTCACCTCTTCGATCAACTTCACGTCGAGCGGTACGCGGTGGGGCTTACCAGGGAACGGCCCCATGACCCGCGCCATGTTGTCGAGGATGTGACCACGACGAACCTCCCAGTCGGCGGGCGTCCGGATCGGCGTCTTCGTCCCCTTGTGGTCGAGGGTGTACGTCAGGTCGGTGTGGTCGGGGTACTCAATCGGCGGGGGTGGTTGCTCTTGCGCAGGCCCCGGTGTGTCGGAACCGCGTATCGGAGCCGCCATCGTGACGGCGAGAATGCAGAGAATTCTTGTCGCGTTCGGGTGAATCAACCGCGGGTGCCAGGGCATGGCGGGGCCTCGTGCGGTGGTGTCGGGAGTGACCCGGCAGCCTACCACAACCCTCGGGCGTGCGAAAGTAGTGCCCGAGCACGGTTGCCCAACTCGTCGAAATACCGGTCGATCAGTTCTTCGTTTTGGGACGCTGCCCGCCGGAGTTCGACGGCGCCGCGGCGCTCATTTCACCACCGGTTCGAGGACGACGAGGACCGGAAGGTGATCGGAAGCGACCGGCTCGTCAACCACGACGGCGCTGACCACGCGGAACCGCTCGGCCGGACGGAACAGCACGTGGTCGATCTGACTCGTCGGCCGGTTCACGGGAACAGTGAGAAGCGCCTTGCCAGCAGTGGCGTCCGTCCACTTCGCGGTGAGGGTGGCGAACGCCTTGCTGTCCGGCGTAGTGTTCAAATCGCCGGTGAGGATCACCGGCCGATCGGTGTTGGCGAACAACTCGTTCAGCTTCGCCGTCTGCCGCTCGCGTTCCGCAGCAAGTTGGTGGTCGAGGTGGGTGGTTACGAAGGAGAGGTCGCGGCCATCGATCTTCAACCGTACCTCGAACGCGATCCTCGCTTCCTGCTTCGGCATCCCGGGCAGTGCGTGGACGCTCGCTTCACCCAGGGGAAAGCGCGACAGAATCGCCTGCCCGTACCCTCCGCCATCGTGGTCGATCGCCTTCCCGAACGCCCCGTGCAACCCTGTAAGCCGTGCGAGTTCCGCCGTCTGATCGACCCCGCCGGTCCGCTTCGTCTTGTCGTCCAGTTCCTGGAGGGCAACGAGGTCGGGGTCGGCGGCACGAATCAGTCGGGCGATGCGAGGCAGGTCGAGTTTCTTGTCGGTCCCCTCGCCATGGTGGATGTTGTAACACAGCACGCGGAGTGTGGGCTTCTGGTCCGCCGTGGTCGGGCGGAGAACGGCGGTGATGGGGAAGTGGTCCGATGGAGTTCGCCCGTCTTTGGTCGTGCGGTCGATGCCAGCAAGCCGAACCTCCCAATCCCGCGAGCACCCGATCCAGTCGATCCGGTCGCCGTCAGTGGCATCCGCCTTGAACGCCGAGAACGTCCCCTCGCTCTTCCCACGAGTCGGGTGCGTGACGCGGAACGTGTCCACGACTGGTGACGCCTGATCTTCGAGTTTGTCGAACAATCCGCCGTACGGTTCGCTTCCCTCCCCGGCGTTAAAGTCACCTGTGATTATCACGCGACAACCCTTGCCGAGTTCGGCGGCCTTCGCTCGGATGAGCCGTGCGGATTCGAGTCGCGCCTTCACGCCGCGATGGTCGAGGTGGGCATTGATGAACAGCACCGGCTTCCCTTCAGCCGCGGTAAGATCCTTGAGTTTCACCCACGTGGCGACTCGTGGGAGAGCAGCGTCCCACCCCTTGCTGCCGGGCTTGTCGGGCGTCTCGCTGAGCCAGAAGTGGCCGCCGTCGAGCTTCTCGAATCGGTCCTTGCGGTAGAACAACGCGGCCATCTCGCCGGCGTCCTTCCCGTCATCCCGCCCTGCAGCGAACGCCGCGTACCCGTTCAGCTTTCCGGCCAGGAAGTCCCGCTGATCGGCGAGCGTCTCCTGCGTGCCGAGCAGATCCGGATCGAAGGCAACGATCGTCTCGACAAGGAAGTCTCTCCGCTTCGCCCAGGCATTCTCGCCATCCCTCGCGGTGCCATAGCGGATGTTGAAGCTCATTACCCGCACCGGCTTGATAGTCTGTGCGGGTGCCTTTTGCCCGACCGGCGCGGGCGGTTCCGCCGCAGGAGTGCCGATCGCGGCAGCGACGCAGGCCAGGATCGAGAGCGTGAGTCGGGCCATTGTGGAACTCCGGTGCAGGTCCCCACCGGAACAGTTGGCGGGGTTAGGTGGGGTAGAGAGGGTCGAGAACGACGCACCGCGTTGCACTTCGTTGAGTGTTATCCCAGGAGATGGCTTCAGTCCAGAATTTCAGCCGCTGGCTTCAGTACCACTTGTGCTTGTCCACGACGTTCTGCAATGGCTCGCCGCGCACGAAGCGGTCGACGTTGGCGAGGAACGCTTCCAGATGGCGACCAGCAATGCGGGGTGAGTAGCCGGCCACATGCGGCGTGAGGATCACGCGCCCCGGCATTCGCCAGAGAGCGTGATCGGGCGGCAATGGCTCAATCTCGAAGACGTCCAGCGCCGCGCCGGCGATCTCCCCTGCGTCCAGCGCCTCGACGAGTTCATCAAGTACAACGATCGCCCCGCGGCCGATATTGATCAAGTACGCATCGCGTTTCATCTGCCGGAACTGCGGGCGACGAAACATCGCCACTGTCTGCGGTGTGTGCGGTGCCGCGATCACCACGTAGTCGCTCTGCCCCAGCAGTTGCGGCAACTCCTCAACCGGCCAGAGCGCCGAGACCTCAGGTGGTTTGGCCGTAGGCAGCGGATCTACCGCGATGACGCGCATCCCGAACGCGGCGGCACGCCGCGCGACCTCACGGCCGATCGCGCCAAGACCGACAATGCCCAGCGTCGCGTCGGCGAGGTGACGATGAGCGCGATCAATGTCGTTGACCGTTCCTGGCCCCGTTGCGAAGCCGACCCGCGCTGCTTCCCCGCCAACCGGTGCCCACCGACCAGCCGCCGCTTGCAGGACATACACGTGCAGGTTGCGGGCGAAGCTGATGACGTACCCCATCACCTGGTCGGCAATGACATCGGAGAACAGGCCACGCATGTTGGTGAGCACGCACGGATGCGCGACGAGTTCAGGGAAGAGGTAATGCTCAAGGCTGGCCGTTGGTGCCTGCACCCATCGCAGTCTCGGCGTAGCCGCGGTCAACCGCGTGGTGATCTTGCCGAAGAACGCGTCGGTGTCGTGCATGTGCCGGAGGGCCTCCTCCTCGGTATCAGCGTTCACAACCGCCATAGGGCCGGCGACCGCCATGATTTGGTCGAGACGTTCGCGTTCGACCGCCGGGTGAATGACGAGTTTCATCGGTTGATCCGCAGTGAGACGACGGGGATTGACAGTTGAGCACGTGCATCTGGAACGGCCCAGTTGTTCAATTACTCCGTCGCAGCCTAATCGTTAATCCATCGCTGTGTCACGGGAAATGCCGGTCCGCTTCGCCGATGCGGGAAGTTCGGTCCGAAGTGAGAAGAATCCCTGCTCGGCACAGTTACCAGTCTCCGGTACAATCATCGCACCATGACAAGCAGTCCGAGGTGCCCGCGATGAGTGAACCAAACCCCAACTCGTACCCCACCAGAACCGTCGCGCCCTCTTCGATGTCACTGGCGACGCCAAGCGGCATGGAGACGCTTGGCAATCCGTTGGCAGCCGCATCCGCCTCACCACAGTGCGTTGGGGCGTATGTCATCCTCGGGGAACTGGGGCGTGGAGGGATGGGCGTCGTCTTCCGTGCTGAAGACCCACACCTGAAACGCGAAGTTGCCCTCAAGGTCATGCTTCCCCAGTTCGCATCCAACCCGCAAGCCAAGGCACGGTTTGTTCGCGAGGCACGTGCCCAGGCCAAGGTCGAACACGATCACGTCGCCGCCATCCACCAGGTCGCGGAGCACGAGGGGTTACCGTATCTGGTGATGCCCTTGCTCAAGGGAATGACCCTTCACGCCGCGTTGAAGGCCAACTCGCGACCGCCGCTGGCCGAGGTAATTCGCATCGGTCGGGAAACGGCCGAGGGTCTCGCTGCTGCACACGAAAAGGGGTTGGTTCACCGCGACATCAAACCTGCAAATATCTGGCTCGAAGGGAAGAAACTCCGCGTCAAGGTGCTCGACTTCGGGCTCGCACGCATCGCCTCCGATGCGGACACAGAAAGCACGGAAGGGCCGGTCACACACGAAGGCGCGGTCGTTGGCACGCCCGCGTACATGTCGCCAGAGCAGGGTCGCGGGTTGCCCGTCGATGGCCGCACGGACCTGTTTTCGCTCGGTGTGATGCTCTACCAGATGACGACGGGTGAACTCCCGTTCCGCGGCTCGACGACGCTGGCGATCCTGACCGCGCTCGCGGTCGACAATCCACCGCCGCCCATCACCCGAAACCCGGCCGTTCCGTCGCACCTGTCCGACTTCATCATGCGACTGCTGGCGAAAGACCCCGCCCATCGCCCACCAACAGCCGAGTTCGCCGCCGAGGAACTGCGGGCGATCGAGTCCAGCATGGTGAACGCGGTCCGCGTGATCCCTTTGGACGCCCCGCCGCCAATCATTCTCGCACAGGATGGCCCCGACCCGTTCGCGGAACTCGACGCGACCGAGGTGAACACCGCTCCCGACGCCGAGCCCGTCGAGGACGCCGAGGACGTTCCGGAGGCGGTGCCGGTGCGGGCCGTGAGGTCGCGCGGCGGGATGCCGGCATGGGCACTGGTCGGCGGCGTGCTGCTGGCCGTCGCCGGTGTGGTGGGATTGGTCGCATCGCAAATGGGGAAGAAGCCCGAGCCGGAGGTGTCGAAGGGCGATCCGCCGCAAAGAGGAACCTCCCCGAGTGTGGTGAAGGCGGCTCCGGGTCCGACAGACGCGGAGGTCCGTAAGGCGATCGAGGCAATTCACGCGCACGTCCATCTGACTGTCCGGCTCCCGGCGGCCAACGAGGTGACACTCGCCCCGACGGACCCGCTTCCGGACGGCCCGTTCGAGGTGACTGCGATTCGCAAACAAGACGACGGGATAGCGGTTCCGCCCAACTTTACTGGCATGATCGTGACCGCACTCGCTCGGCAGAAGTCCTTTGCCGCTCTCCAGGACGACGTTTACTCCCTCCACTGGACCGAGGAGGAGTTCGCACGCCTGGCGGCCACGCCGGTCCGCGAGACTCTCGTCCTGTTCGCCACCGGGCTGGACCTGACCCCGAAGGTGGTCGAGTTGCTCGCGAGATTCCCCAACCTGCGGTCCGTCCCGTGCGTCCGTGCCGGGGGTGCCGACGACGCGACTCTTACCGCCTTCGCAGCGCTCAAGAAAGTGGATGGCGGGGGGGTCTTCGTGATCGACCTCGGGAAGTCGGGAAAGGTTTCTCAGAAGGGATGGGCGGCTGTCGCTGGCCTGCTCGTGAATCAACTCACGCTCTTTAGCCCCCAGGGGCTGGACGCCGTCGCGTGCGACCTGATTGCACGAATGCCGCGGTTGACACACATGAACATCAACGGGGCGACCCTGGACGAAGCCGCACTTCAGTCCCTGAGTGCGTGCGCGGGTCTCAAGTGGTTGTCGCTCGCGGACAGCAAAATTCCTCCCGGTGGCGTGCGGCATCTGGCCGGCTTGAAGTCGCTCGCGTCCCTGTCGCTCGTCCGCACGGAAGGTGTTACTGAGGGAGACTTAACACACCTTGCAGGCATGAAGTCTCTGCGGGGGTTGAACCTGTTCGGCACACGGCTTGGGACCCCCGAAGGGGCCGAGAAACTTCAAGCCGCGCTGCCGCGATGCCTCATCGAGATCCCGACCAAGGCCTACGAACCGACCGACGCACACTACCGCGAGGCGAGTCGGTTGCTGGGCCGCGGGTGCCACGTCGGTGTCCGACCGGAGAGCGGGGCCGTGACCCGCGTGAAGGCCGCAGCCGACCTGCCCGACGGGCCGTTCGTGTTGACCGGAGTCGCCCGCGTCAGCAACGATTTCCCCTTTACGGACGAGGACCTGAAGCGACTCGAGGCGACGCCGACGCTCGTCTCGCTGGAACTCGCCCACGTCACAATCACCGACGCCGGGGTCAGATCGGCCCTCGCGTCGAAGCAGACCCTGACCCTCCTCTACCTCGCCGGCTGCGCGAGCCTGACGGACGAGAGCCTCCGGGCCGCGGGCGAGTGCCCGAACCTGGAGAGCTTCCACTTCGGCGGGTCGAAGGTCACCGACGCGGGATTGAAGGACGTCGCCGGCCTGCCCCGGTTGCACACGGTCGGCGTAACGGGGACGGCCATGACGGACGCGGGCTTGAAGCACCTCGCCGGCCTGCCCGTGCTGCGGCACCTGTACCTCGACGAGACGGCGGTGTCCGACGGCGGGGTCGAAACGTTTGCAGGAATGAAGGGACTCCTCGAACTGACTCTGAGTGGCACCCACGTTTCGGCGGCCGGGCACAAGCGGCTCGCGGCCGCGCTGCCGAAGTGCAAGGTCGTGTGGGAAGACCCGAACCGATACGTCGCGAATTACCTCCTCCGCCCGCCGGCACTTTCCGTCACGGTGCGGACCGCCGAAGGCAAGGACATTGACGTATCGCGGACGGAGGACCTGCCCGCCGAGCCGTTCACGCTCATCCGGGTTTCCCGTGGGCCGGGGCCGGGTTGGCCGAGGCTCACCGACGAGAAACTGAGGCGGTTGGAGGCCACCCCGACGATCGTCGGACTTGACGCCCCGGGCGCCCCGGTCACCGAGGCCGGACTACGATCACTCCTGGCGCACCGCAAGACGCTGACGAACCTCTACTTTAACGGTGTCAAGCTCACCGACGCCGGCTGCGCGATTCTCGCCGAGTTGCCCGAACTCGACGGGCTCAACGTCGAACTCGCGGGCCAGGTCCTCACCGACGCCGGGGTCGCCCACCTCGCCCGCGCCCCGAAACTCCGGTCCCTCTGGATCGGCGGCTCTCCGGTGACCGACGCCTGCCTGAAGCCCCTCGCCGAGATGAAGACGTTGCGGTCGCTGGGCCTTGGCGACACGGCGCTGTCGGATGCGGGGGTCGAGACGCTCGCCGGGATGGCACATCTGGAGGACATTGGCCTGGAACGCACTCGCATCACGGAGGCTGGCTACAAGAAACTCAAGGCCGCACTGCCGAACTGCAAGATCCAGTGGGAACCCGCCGACCGTGCGGCCGCGGGTCCGCTCCTGGAGCGAGCCGGTTTCGAGCTGCGGCTGAAACTTCCCGATGGCCGGGAGGTCGAGGCGAGGAAGCCGGCCGACCTGCCCGCCGGGGCGTTCACCCTGGTGACGGTCGCGAATAATGCCGGGGTGGTGACGTTCGGGGACGACGACGTCCGGCGGCTGGGGCAACTCACCGGGCTGGTCGGAGTCTACGTCGGCAACCACCAGGTGACCGACGCGGGCCTCCGCCCCCTGCTCAACCTCAAGGAGACCCTGCTGGCCGCGAACCTGCCGCACTGCGGGATCGGGGACGAGGGAGCAAAGGTGCTGGGGCAACTCACCAACCTCCGGCAGACGGCGCTCGGGACGACGAAACTCACAGACGCGGGCCTGAAGCACCTCGCCGGGCTAACCAAGGTCACGCACCTCGGGCTGAACGCTCTGCCGCTCACGGACGCGGGCCTGAAGCACCTCACCGGAATGGCCGACCTGGAGTCGTTGAATCTCGAGAACACGTCGGTCACCGATGCGGCGGTCGAGACGCTGGCTGCGTTCAAATCGCTCACCGGCGTGAACCTGCGAGGCACGCGGGTGACCGCGGCCGGGGTCAAGAAACTCCGTGACGCGCTGCCGAAGTGCCAGGTCGAGTGGTCCCCGCCGGCCGCTCGCAGCCTCCGGCCTGAGGACGGGTGGTTAAGGCTCTCCCCGCTCATCGATCTGGCGAAGGACCACCCGCAGGGGGTCGGCACCTGGGTGAAGTCGGGGGCCGGGTTCCTCGGCTCGCACGACCAACCGGGCAACGCCGTCCGCCTCCGGGTGCCGCTCACGGTAGCCGGGGACTATCAACTGACAGTTGACCTGGAGCGGCCGAAGGGCGGGCGGGCCGCACCTATCATTGAATTCCCGGTCGGTGACAAGAATGGAGCCGGGATTGCCCTCGACCTCGGCGGGAAGGCCGGGATCGCGCTGATCGACGGCAAGGACTTCCACGAGAACGGCACCGTGACCGACTTCACCCTCCCGGAGGCACGGTCGTTGTCGCTCGTGGTGCGGGTCACGACCGCCGGGGATACCGCCACGATTGTGGCGCTCGTTGACCAGAAACCGCTCGTCTCGTGGAAGGGGAAGATCAGCGCCCTCACTGTCCAGAGCGGGGCGCTCACACCCGGGGCTATTGACATCACGTTCGGGCCGCCGGGGAAGTTGATCGTCCACGATGTCCGCGTGCGGATGCTGACCGGGGAGGCCCGCCCGACTCGACCCGAGGTCGGGGCCGCGTTCTTTGATCGGAAGCAGCCATGACCCGCCGCAGCTCACTCTCGCCGGGAAATCTATACCTGCATGACGTGCGTTCCGAGGTGGGCGATCCCCCCGTTCATTCCCCAACGAACAGGGACGAGAACCGAAATGCCTCGCCATCGAAAAGACCGCGGTCGCTCAGCTTCAGCGTGGGTATCACCAAAAGCGCCATGAACGAGAGCGTCATGTACGGTGCGGTGAGCGGCGATCCTAACTCGCGGGCTGCGGCATCCAGCCGGGCGTAATCGACAGCCACTTTCTCACCATCAGCACTCATCAGGCCGGCGATCGGCAACTCCAATACATCGACGCGCCCCGCATCGGCGACGGCCAGCCCACCCCTGGCGACGATGATGGCGTTCACCGCCGCGCAAAGATCCTGATCATTGGTCCCAACAGCGACAACGTTGTGCGAATCATGCGCCACACTGGATGCGATCGCCCCGCGTTTGAGGCCAAACCCACGGATGAAACCGACGGCTGGTGACGCATCCACATAGCGGTTCACGACGACGATTTTCGAGACATCCACACCCGGGTCCGCGACCGCTCGGCCCGCGACTTCTTTCGCGGGAAGGTGAAGTTCCCCGGTGACGAGTTTGCCGTCGAACGCCTCGATCACGCGGAGGATCGAACCCCGGAGCGGCACGGCGAACTCATCCACGGACTTCGTGGTCACACCGAATCGGTTCTGCGGCGTGACTGCCACCCGGTCAAACTTCGGAACCCCATCTTCGGCGACAAGCCGACCGTCGATGTATGTTTGCCGCACACGGAAATCGTGCAGATTGTTGACGACGATGAGATCGGCGGGGTCACCGACGCGGAGCAGGCCGACGGGCAATCTGTAGTGCTGGACCGGGTTCGTGGATGCCGCACGAAGGACCGCCATGAGTTCGTGGCCTTCTCGCACGGCGCGGGCAACGAGGCGATCAATGTGACCGCGAACGAGGTTGTCCGGGTGGAGGTCGTCCGAGCAGAACATGCACGCGGCCGGGTGCGCTGTCAGGAGCGGGTGGAGTGCCGAGAAGTTCTTGGCGGCCGATCCCTCTCGAATGAGGATCTTCATTCCAGCAGCGATTTTGTCGAGCGCTTCGTCGAGCGTCACACACTCGTGATCGGTGCTCGGCCCAGCGGCGGCATACCGGGCCGCGTCCGTTCCTCGCAGCCCTGGAGCGTGTCCGTCGATCGGCAACCCGCGACTCCGGGCCGCTTCGATTTTCGCGAGCAGGTCCGCATCGCCAGCAAGGACCCCGGGGAAGTTCATCACTTCCGCGAGGTAGCCGAGCTTCAATTCGTCGAACAATCTCGCGACGGCTGATGCATCGAGCGTGGCCCCTGCCGTCTCGAAAGCCGTGGCTGGAACGCACGATGGCACACCGAAGCGGAACTTGAATGGCACGCAGCGAGCGTTTTCAACCATGAACCGAACGCCGTCGGCTCCGAGCACATTGGCGATCTCGTGTGGGTCCGATACGGTTGCGATAGTCCCATGTGGTGTGGCGAACCGTGCGAACTCCGACGGGACCATCATCGAGCTTTCGACATGGACGTGCGCGTCAATGAACCCCGGAAGCAGATACGACGCGGCGACTGCATCTGAAGTTTCGCGGATCGCCGCGATCCGGCCGTTGGCAATCTCGACGACCCCTGGGAACACACGGCCGGCGTGGGTATCGACGACACGGCCGGTCAGCGAGACATGATCCATCGAGGCGGCTCCGGGGGGTAGTATTCCATCGTAGGCCAACCACCGCAAATCGCCGACGAAGGGACGAAGGGCAGTGTTCCATAAAAGAGTTTGACTGAAGCCAAGAGCAGATCGACACTGTGTCGAGAACGAGGCTACTGCCGAGCCGATGCCTGTGGCTCGGCAGTAGCCTCGCCCGCCCGAGCTGGAACTTTATCCACACTGGAACCAGTAAACTGGTGAGTGATAACCACCTGTCCCTGCGATCTCTCAGCTCGCCACGCTAATGCCGACGCTGTCGGCCTGCTCTTCCGCCACGCTTCTCAAGGAGATCACGTGAAAACTCCTCTCGCCATCCTCCTCGCCGGCCTGATCTGCATCTCGGGTTGCCGTAATAAGGATGCAGCACAGCCGAGCAAATCAACCGAGCAGCCAGGGGCCACGACACCACGAGACCGCGATGGGATCGATCTACGGATCGACGCCAAGCTCCCGCTTCCAGTGCGGCACGAACTCCAGGAGGTTCTCGACCGCGGGGTGCCGTTTCAGCGTGTCGAACTAATCGAAGGGATCCGCAAGGGGTTGGTCGTTGCCACTGCCGCCGGGGCCGGCCTCCAGAGCGCCACGATCCAACTGGAGTTGAAGACGAAACACATTCTGGCGGTCGATGTCCCCAGTACAACCTACCTCGGGTCGCGCAGTGGGACGGTCCAGAACATGGTGATCCTCGCGCCCACGACCGCCTGGTTGACGCCAGACCGGCCCAAGCAGGATCACTACGTCCCCGTAGCATGTGCCAACATGCCCCTGGACGCCCCCGGTAGGAAGGATGACCTGGTTATTCAGCCGCTTCCCTCGAAAGCTCCCAGATGGTCGGACCTGCGGAAGCTCATCTCGTCCCCGGAGTTTGCAGACGCGGACCGGATTATGCAACAGTTCGCGGTCTGGACCATCACGGATAATCCACCTTCGCTGGACGCGTTCAAGTCAATCCAGGTCACCATCATCCGGCCAAATGGCATCCCGCAACCACCTTCGGCGGCCCGCCCGGATCTCGATTCGATCCGCCCGCTCTTTGAAAAGGCCAGGATCGACACGGCTCGCTACGCCGTCTTTGCGAAGCCATCCGGATCGAAGCCATCCGGAGAGGTTGAGCGTTCGGCGGAACATCGGCTCGTTTCACGGCTGAAGCAAGTTGACGAGTCGCGTTACGAGGCCGAGGCGGCCATCTACAAGCAGGCGATGGCTTCCAAGCGGACTCCCGCCGAGACGCAGGCGATGATTGAGGCTGCCGATGGGCCGAAACGCCTGAAGGAGGTGTCAGCGGCGTTGAAGCGTGCTCTGAGTACCACGGGCGAGAGGATTTCTGCCGAGCGAAAGGCGTACGACGAAGCCAAGGCGAAGGGGGCATGGGAGGACAAGGCTGTGCAGGCAAGTGAGGAGCGAGCACGCCCACTGATCAAGGCGGAGGCCGACGCCCATGCCGAGGCCGAGGCGCTCTATAAACGGTGGGGTACCTATCTCACGGCGAGACTCAGCGAGTAGGAGCGTATGCCTCTTATCAGGATTGGCGACGGATGAGGAACGCGAGTGCCTCGCCGATGTTCTAAACGGCGAGGCACTCGTAGTTAGTTCTGCGGGTCAACCCTCCGTGGCTCACGGCACGAGCTTCAGCGTTCGCGATTTCACGACCTGCTCCAGCATGGCGACGAACTCCGCGACCGGCTTCGCCCCGAGGTCTTCCCCATTGCGGAGCCGGACCGCGACCGAGTTCGCTTCCATTTCCTTGTCGCCGATCACGAGTACGTACGGCACCTTCTGCAACTGGGCATCGCGGATCTTCGCCTGCATCCGCTTGTCGCCCAGATCGACGTCCACGCGGTAATCGCTCTCCAACAGCGAGTCGCCAAGCTTCTGGGCGAACTCGAAGTGCCGGTCGGCGATGGGAACGATCGTGACCTGAACCGGAGCGAGCCACACCGGGAACGCCCCCGCGTAAAGCTCGATGAGGTACGACATCATCCGTTCCATCGTGCTAATGACGCCGCGGTGGATCATCACGGGCCGCTTCGGGGTGTCGTCCGAATCCTTGAACTCCAGCTTGAACTGCTCGGGTAGGTGCTGGTCGGCCTGGATGGTCGAGAGCGTTTCCTCGCGGCCCATGGTGTCCTTCACCTGCACGTCGATCTTTGGCCCGTAGAACGCGGCCTCATTCCACGCCTCGAAGAACGGTAGTCCGGACTCTTTCAGCACCTCACGCAGCATTGCAATGCTGCTCTCCCACATCGCCGGGTTATCGACGTACTTGCCGCCCTTACCGGGGACCGTGGTTTCGGGGTCGTCGTTCTTCGACAGCCGGAACCGGTACTCGGTGATGCCGAGGTCGGCATATGCCTTCTTCATCAGAGCCAGCACGCCCGCGATCTCGGCCTTCACCTGATCCGGCCGCACGAACAGGTGCGCGTCGTTGAGCGTCATGCACCGGACGCGACTCAACCCACCAACGACTCCCGACCGCTCATAGCGGTACATCTTGCCGAGTTCGGCAATGCGGATCGGCAGGTCGCGGTAGCTTCGCGGCTTCGACTTGTACACCTGGATGTGGTGCGGGCAGCACATCGGTCGCAGGCACAGTTCCTCGTCGTCGTTGCCGCCCTCGCCCATGTCCATCGGCGGGAACATGCTGTCCTTGTAGTGCTCCCAGTGGCCGGAGATCTTGTACAGCTCCTTCTTCGCCGCGTCCGGGGTGTAGACGTGCGAGTACCCCGCCTTCCGCTCGTAGTCGGTGATGAACTGCTCCAGCAACCGGCGAACGGTCGCGCCCTTCGGCAACAGCATCGGAAAGCCAGCACCGAATACCTGCTCGTTGGCGAACAGTTCGAGATCGCGGCCGACCTTGCGGTGGTCGCGCTTCGCCGCTTCCTCGACTCTCGCAATGTGTGCCTTCAGGTCGTCGGCACTGACCCACGCGGTCGCGTGGAACCGCTTCAGCATCTTTTTGCTGCTGTCGCCGCGCCAGTACGAACCGGTGACCTGGGTGATCTTGAACGCCTTGGCGTCGAGGTTGCCGGTGGTATCGACGTGTGGCCCACGGCACAGGTCGGTGAACGTGTCCTGCTGGTAAACGGTGAGCATAGGTGCCGCGTTCGCGGTGTTGCCATACTCGTCCTGCCCCTTGGCCAACCCCTCGATCAGTTCGAGCTTGTAGGGGTTATCCTTGAAGATCTCGCGGCCCTCGTCGGCGGTGATCTCCCGCACCTTGAATGCGTGCTTCCCCTTGATGATCTGCCGCATCCGGTTGGCGATCCATTCCAGGTCGCCATCGGTGGGGTTCACTTCAAGATCGAAGTCGTAGTAGAACCCGTACTCGATGGGTGGGCCGATGGTCGGCTTCGCCTGCGGGAACTTCTCGACGACGGCCTGAGCGAGGACGTGTGCGAGGGAGTGTCGCAACTTGTAGAGGGTGGGGTCGTAGTCCTTGGGAACGTACTTGTCGCCTGCGGCCTTCAACTCGGCTTCGCTTGCCATGTGATGAGATCCTTCGTGCTTTGAGACTCGCCCGGTTTCGCAGAGCCGAAACAGGCTCGTCCGCCGACGCCCGTGGCACCCGGTCATACAGCCGGAACCTCCCGAAGCGTCACGAGCATGTTACGAGCGAAGGGACAGGCAGTCAGCGCGAGCGGTTCGCGATGCGGGTTCGCCAAGTGTTTTTGGCGAACCCGAAGCGTCAGCGACGGGGTGCGACTCCAACCCCGGTACCACGGGTTCAAGTCGGTGGGCCGTTCGCATTGTGAGAGATCGCGTTGAGCTACCCCGTCGCTGACGCTTCGGGTTCGCCAGGAGTTAGAAGCGGTGGCGTAATGAGTGAGATTGTGCCAGGTCTGGTGAAGGTAATTCCCCCTCACCCGCCGCTCGAAGACTCGGAGCGACCTCTCTCCCCGAAACCGGGGGCGAGGTGGGGCGCAGCGTCTTCTCTGTAGCATTCCCAATCCCATTGCATTCAGAGCAAACCAAGCGCACCCACCTCGCCCCCGGTTTCGGGGGGAGAGGTCGCTCCGAGTCT
>Ga0209181_10005940_pt1 | contig 17394 bp, 13 predicted proteins | sample MAT05_FD_187208 | JGI IMG/M metagenome (GOLD analysis project Ga0209181, IMG submission 187208) | Freshwater microbial communities from Lake Fryxell liftoff mats and glacier meltwater in Antarctica - MAT-05 (SPAdes) (version 2) | ecosystem: Environmental > Aquatic > Freshwater > Ice > Liftoff...
GAGGACCGCAGGGGAGCATCCTCGACGGATGTGACCCGAGGACCGGAACCGGCAACGCAGCCAGCCGGGATGGATCGGCCGCGAGAACGGTCGACTTGTTCATTCGCGGGCCCTAAGCCCCAGTAGCGTCCACAACCTGTCGTTCAGCTTTGGTGACACCACGGCACGACAGTTCTTCAACGTCGTCGATGCGGTCCAGCGCGGTGCCGAGTACGCGACCCTGCGTCGCGACCCACGCGAAACCGACACGCTGGGGCAAGTGCCGATCGCGTTCCAGACCGTGACCACGACGGCGGCCAACGTCGCGGTGTGGCGACCGTCGACCGGGGAATGGTTCGTGGCGGGTGGGCTGATGGGCCTCGCCAGCTGGGGAATGGCCGGCGACGTCCCGGTGCCCGCCGACTACGATGGCGACGGCATCACCGACATCGCGGTGTGGCGACCCAGCGACGGCAACTGGTTCGTCATCAACTCGGGCTCGAACCGCATGTCCATTCAGCAATGGGGCACCGCCGGCGACATCCCGCTGCCCGGTGACTACGACGGGGACAACGAGATCGACATCGCGGTCTACCGGCCGTCCGATCGGATGTTCTATCTGTGGAACGACGGCTGCGGCGACGGCGACGGGGTCTTCCTCGGCACCGGCCTGCCGTTGGTCGGCGACTTCGACGGCGACGGTCGGGACGACCCGGGCGTCTACGACGCCTCGACCGGCCGGTTCACGATCAGGCTGCGCAACGGCACCACTCGCACCGCGGACCTGCCCAACGCGGGCGTCCCGGCGGTGGGCGACTTCGACGGTGACGGGCTCGCCGACTACGCGATCTACACGCCGGGCAGCGGCTGGTGGTACTGGCTCGAGAGCGCGACGCCGACCGTCGGTCGCTCGTTCCAGCTCGGCACCGGCAACGAGGTCGCCGCGCCCGCCGACTTCGACGGCAACGGCACCACGGAGCTCGCCACCTTCAACGCCGCGCTGCACCTGTGGAAGATCCATCATCGCAGCGGCGCCAACGCGACCGCATTTTGGGGCGAGCCCGGCGACGTGCCGGTGCCCGCGCCGTGATCACAAGGTGATCTGGCAGGACGAGCCCTGGCCGGGAGACTCGTGGATCGACATCTCGATGGTCTGCACCACGCCGGCGGGTAAGTGCGGCAGGAGCGCGGCGACCAGGCGGTCGGCGAGGTAGGCCGCGAGCGACTCGGCGGAGATGTTGTCGATGGGGAGGAGCAGGACGTCCTCGCGCGGGAAGACGTAGCGCTTGCCGCACACCCGCAGCTCGAGCTCGACGCCGTCGTCGACGAGCGTGTCGTTGAACGGGTTGTGCTCGGCGAGCAGCACGCGCTCGCGGAAGTCTTTGCAGATCGCGGCCAGCGCGTCCTTGATGTGCTGGAACGGCAGCATCTTGGCGAAGCTCACGTCGGACAGCTCGAGGGCGGCGCTGACCTGGTAGTTGTGGCCGTGCAGGCGCTCCTTGGTGCCGTCGGGAAAAACCGTCATGTGCGCGCACGAGAACTTGTACTGCTCGCGCGCGACCACCACGCGATGTCGTCGGATCGCCGTCATCCGCGCAGCATGCCACGCTGATCTGGTGCGCGACGCCACCCGACTGACTCACTTCTCGGTGGCGTGGAAGATGCCGGTCCAGTCGGCGGGAGGCGGCTCGGCGACCAGCGCGCGGCAGCGGTCGATCATGGTGTGGGCGCAGCGGTCGTCGGCGCGCAGCGCCAGCGCGACCTGGTACGACGCGATCGCGGCGGCGAAGTCGCGCGCCAGGTAGTGATCGAGGCCGGTCTCGCAGGCGTGCGCGAAGGCGGTGAGCGCGGCGGCATCGTCGTCCGACGGCAGGCCCAGCACCTCGAAGACCCGCACCGCTTGCGCCTTGCCCTTCACCGCGACGACATCGACCGCCCGCGCGATGATCCGATCGCCAGCGGCGCGGCGGGTCGGCTCGGCGATCGCGATCGCGGTGCCGTACTGCTTGTTGAGGCCCTCGAGGCGGGCCGCCAGGTTCACGACGTCGCCCATGACGGTGTAGTTCATGCGCTCGTGGGAGCCGATGTTGCCGACCAGGACCTCGCCGGTGGCCAGGCCGATGCGGGTGCGCAGCCCGGGCGCGGCGCCGGCCAGCTTGCGCTGCATGCGCACCGCGGCCTCGCAGGCCAGCGCGGCGTGGGCGGGCTCTTCCTCGGGCGCGCCCCAGAACGCCATGACCCCGTCGCCGAGGAACTTGTCGACGGTGCCGTGGTGGGCGGCGATGACGCGGGTCACCTCGTCGAGATAGCCGCCGAGCAGCTCGACCAGCGCGACCGGCTTGACCGACTCGGCGATGGTCGTGAAGCCGGCGATGTCGGAGAAGAAGACGGTCAGCTCCTTCACCTTGCCGTCGAGGACGGCGTCTTGGCCCGACGCGAGCACCGAGCGCACCAGATCGCGCGGCACGTACGCGGCGAACGACCGCAGGCCGCCCTTGGTGCGGGCCAGCGCCTCGTGCATCAGCTCGATCTCGCGAAACACCGACGCGCGCTGAGGCCGCACCTCGAGCTTGAACTGGCCGATCTCGCTCATCTCGGCAGCCAGGCCGACCAGCGGCCGTGACACGCCGCTCGCCAGCAGGAAGCCGGCGACGGTCGCGAGCCCGAGCACCGCGAGGTTGACCAACAGCATCGTGCGTAGGTCGCGGCGCAGCCCGCCGGTGAAGTCGGCCTCGGGAGCGGCGGCGCCGACCAGCCAGATCAGGCCGCGATCGATCTCGATCGACGTGACGTCGCCGAACCAGGTCGCGCCGCCGACCTCGAACGAGAAGAAGCCGCGCCGGCCGGCGGCGGCCTGAGCGGCCAGGGCCTTGACCGCGCGATCGTCGACGTCGGCGACCGAGACCAGCTTGCCCTCGGTGCGCTGGCCGTTGGTCTCGACGAGCCGCGTGGTCGGATGCGCGATGATGATCTGGTCGGCGGCCTGCGCTCCCGGGGTGAACAGGAAGACCTCGCCGCGCGCCGACAGGTGCAGCTCGGCGACGAACGACGACAGCCGGTTGAGGTCGAAGTCGACGGTGATGACGCCGCGCAGCCCGCCGTGGGCGTCCTCGCGGGGCAGCGCGCAGGTGATGCCGGGCACGCCCTCGTCGTAGAAGATGTAGGGCGCGGTGAAGACGCGGCGACGCTCGGCGGCGGCGAGCTGGTACCACGGCCGGGTCCGCGGGTCGTAGCCGGTGTCGTCCTCGTGGCGGTACAAGGTCCAGGCGCCGGCCTCGTCGACGTCGTATTCGTCGACGGAGGTCTTGCCGTCGACGAGCTGCGACAGGTTGGTGCGGTACTGGCCGCCCGGGGCGTGACGCGCGCCGGCGAAGGCGCCGTCGGACGCGCCGTAGCTCACCCACGACAGCTCGGGATGCGCGCGCAGGAAGGCGACCGAGCGGTTGGCCAGCCGTCGACGATCGAGCGGCTCGGGGTCCTCGTCCATCAGCCGGCGCGCCAGGTCCGCGACCGGCGCCGCGCGCAACAGATGTGCCCGGGCCTCGTCGCCGGCCTGGGTCGACACTCGCTGGAACAGCGCCGCGGTGTCGCGCTCGATCTGCCGGCGGGCCCGGGTCTGGCTGATCCAGATCACCAGCCCGCCCGTGATCGCCACGAGCAATGGCACCGCCACCGCGAGGCTGAGCCGGTAGCTGATCCGTCGGGCAGCCACGGCGGACATCGTAGACCATCTCGCCGCGCGATGATCCGTTGGGGCGTCGCGACGACGCTGACGGCGACGACGCTACGGCGCGCCCAACCGATCGAAGTGGTGCGCGGGCGGGACCGCGGCCTTGCCGATCGGGTTGATGATCTTCAGGTCCGAGCCGCCGGCGAACGCGTAGGAACCGGCGTTGTAATAGCCGTAGACGGTGAGGCCGAAAGGCTCGGAGCCACCGACGGTGTGCTGGCCCTCGGCGATCTTGCAGGTGACCTGCTCATAGCTGACGCCCATGACCGCGCCGATCGGCGCGTAGGTGCAGTTGGCGAACTCGCCGAGCGGGCGGTTGTCGACGGTGAACGTGCCGGTCACCGGCTTGGCGATGACGAAGTAGTTGTCGCGAAACGTGGCCGGGACCAAGAAGACGTAGTCCTTGCGGTGCTGCTCGGCGGCCGGAAAGATCACCAGCGACGGATCGCCGATGCCGCCTTGGGGGATGCGACCGGCCGACACCAGCACCTGCCCGACGGTGACCGGGCCGGTCGCCGACAACGTGAAGCCGTGGTCGCTGTAGAACGGCTTGAACTCGCCGGCGTCGAGGGTGAACGACGCGAACGCGCCACCCAGGCTGGTGGTCACGGTGACGCCGTCCTCCGACGACAACACGCGGTACAGGTCGGGCTCCCGGTAGCTGGGGTCAGTCGAGCGCACCGGGCTGCGGCTGATCGCGTACTCGCGGCCCAGCGCGACCGTGGGCAGCAGCTGCTCCTCGAGGTGGTCGGTGCAGCAGCTCTCCGACTTGCCAGGCGGCGGCGGCGGCATCGCGCCACCATCGCCGGCGCCCCGGGCCAGGGCCGTGAAGACGGCGACCTTCTTGTCCGCGGTGACCAGCGAGCCGGTGAAGTCGCCGTCGCGATCGAGCATGCCGAGACACTCGAGGATCCCGGCGGTGGGCTGGTCGGACTCGAGGTTCACGACGTCGTAGCGGTTCATCGTGAAGGTGAGCGGGGTGCCGGCCGGCGTCGCGGCGATCGTGAAGCCGGTGTCGCCGCCCGACGCCATGATGGGGTGGGTCGCGGTGACGGTGACGTGGGTGCCGTCCTCGGCGCCGACGATGGTGATCGCGGTGTGGTCGGGGATGCTGTCGAGGTGGCCGAGGTCGCCTTCGGGCGGCCCACACGGGTTGGCGGTCGGCCAGCCCCACACGTAGTAGTGCTTGCCGAGCGCCTGCATCGGAATGAGGATCGACGCGTCGTTGGAGAACTGCTGGATGATCGGGTTGAACTGGTAGGCCACGACCGGTCCGGTGGTGACCAGGTGGTAGCCGTGCGGCGACACGAAGGTCCCGGCGGCGGTGCCGATCGCGTAGGTGCCGTTTTGGCCCATCGTGCCGTCGACCTCGCGCATGGGCAGGTCGACCTGCTTGGCGCTGCGCGCGGCGGCGGTGGTCTCGGTCACCAGCTCCTCGGCGAGCGGCGCGCCGACCCGGCCGGCGTTCTTGTAGACTTGGATGCGGACCTCGTAGTCGTTGTTGTTGGCGACCACGATCGCGAACTGCTGCGCGGCGGCGGCGTTGTAGATCGGCGAGCGGACCGCCTCGTTGATCGTGTCGACCCCCCAGAAGTCGCAGCCGACGTTGGACGGCTCCATCGCAGCGCGCGCGCACGGCGTGGTGCAACCACCGGCCGCGCACACCTCGCCCTGCGGGCACGTCGTCGACAAGGTGCCGCCGGTGCCGTCGCTGTTGCACATCCAGACCTGGTCGACCGCGCCACAATAGCCCTGGTCGGGCGCGCACACCGCGCAGCCGACCTCCTCGAGGCAGACCTGGTCGGCGGCGCACTGCTGGGGCGGGTCGAAGCTGCCGTCGGCGTTGCAGTGCTCCCAACCGAACGCGGTGCAACGATTTTGGCAGGTATCGTCGTCATCATCATCGCTGCTGCCGTTGGGGCCGCAGGCAGTGAGGGCGAGGACAGCTAGGAGCAACGGCCACAGACGACGCATGGCGCGCACGTTGTGCGAGTCGGCGTCTTGGCGCACGCGGACATCGTCTGTCGGTACTTGACGCGTAGCGTCGAGGGCGGGTCGAGGGCGGGTCGAGGGCGGAGCGCGAGCGGCGGGCCGCGACCAGGCGGCGATCGGGGTGACCGTACGCACGGGGAGGCTCGCAGGTTACGTGCGATGCTGCGCGCGATGGGTCGATTCGCGCTGTGCGGCGCAGTGCTGACGATGCTCCTCGCCGGTCGCGCTGCGGCCAATCCCGTCGACGATGTGGCGCAGGACGTGGCCCGCGCCCAAGCGCTGGTCGACCGCGCCCGCGAGCTCGCGCGTACCGCGAACGAGGTGCGCGACTTCCTGTACTACCTGTCCGATCCGCGCGGCTTCGAGTACGACCTGTACGCGACGCAGAGCGAGCTCCTCTCCGATCCCATCATCGGCCCGCTCGCGCGCAACCTGGCGTCGCTCTACAGCGGGCGGGTGTGGACCGCGACCTTGCAAGGCCAGGCGATGGCCGACACCGGGACCCCGGCGTCGGCCGCGATCGGCGCGACGCTGTCGTGGGACATGCCGCTGTGTCGGCTCTTCGAGGCGCAGGCCGCGGGCCAGGTGTTCTACGAGGACGAGGGCCCGTCGGCGGCGATGACCTGGGGCGTCGGGGGCTGCCTGCCCCTGCCCTTCGACACCTTCGAGCTGGGCTATCGCGGACGGCGCGCGGTGCGGACGTCGCTGCTCTCGGTGCCGATCATCGCCGGTGATCGCCAGCGCGGCGACACCATCTACAGCAACCTGCGCTTCTATCGGTACCTGTCGGCGCGCCATCAGATCGACGTGATGCCGCTATCGGTGAACTTCGACTTCGCGTCGGTGGGCAACGGCACCAGCTCCCAGGCCTACCTGGTGTTCGGGCCGGCCCACTGGGCGCGGCGTGGCAAGGGCTACCGCGGGCGCGACCAGAGCTACGACTTCTTTCGCATCGTGCTCAACCAGCTCGGCGTCGACGACGGCATCGCCGATCCGCTGGTGGCGTCGTTCTCGCCGCTCGCGATCGACGGCGTCTCGATCGGCGACCACGTGCAGCTCGGGCTCGACGTCGGCTGGGAGCAAGCCGAGGTCTACGACGCCTACGTGATGGCGGTGTCGCGCCAGGCGCTGCACCTCGACGCCTCGGTGATCGGCGGCGTCGACGGCGCGACCGTCGAGCTGCACGTGCGCAACGCGATGCAGCCGACGCTCTACAACCAGCTGCTCGACGAGGACCGGGTGACGGGGCGCGTCGACCTCGAGCGGCGCGCGGCCTGGCTGCGGGTCGACGGCTTCGCGTCGCATGCCCGGCTGATCGGCTCGCAACGCTACTCGGACCGAGTGTGGACCTACGGCGCCGGGGCCGACGTCACGGTCGCGCTGACCAAGCACGTCTTCGGCTATGCCCGCGGTGAGACCGCGCGCGGCCTGGTCGTCGAGACCGCAGCGCCGACGCCGGACACCGCGCTCGACCTGCGCGGCACGCTGGGCGTCACGACCCGATTCGACCGGACCTGGTGAACGCGCGCGCGGGCGCCGGTCACTGACTGGCATGGTGCGAATCGAGATCGTGGCGGTCGGGGTACTTGGGCTGGTGCTGGCGGCGTGTACGGCCGGCGGTGCCACTGCCGTCGATGCCACTGCCGTCGATGCCACTGCCGTCGATGCCACTGCCGTCGATGCCACTGCCGTCGATTGGCCCGCTCCCGTCACCGCCACGCAATTTGCGGCAGTCGAGGGCAATCACAACTGCTTGCCGCGGTTCACCTACGACCACGTCGTCTGGGGCCTGTGGCGCTCCACCGGTTCCGGGCCACACGCGCTCGGCGCGGTACTCGACGGCACCAGCTTGGGCGGCGCCAACGACATGTCTTGCGAGCTGCTGGCCACCGCGGCCGGCACGATCCTGTTCACCGCGCGCGACGTCATGTCGCCGATCGGTCCGCGCCTCGTCGAGACCACGACCAACCGCACGCGCCAGCTCGGCGCGACGTTCGTCGCCGCCGACTCCCGGCGGCGGCGCGCTGATCGTCACGTACGACGACTCCTCGAACCTGTCGCTGTTGCGCATCGCGTCCGACCTCACCGACGACCCCGGGTTCGGCATCGCCGGCCGCATCCCGATCACCGAGGTGGCCGAGCGCGGCATCGTACAAGGGCAGCGCGGCGGCGCCGATCGTGACCTTTCGGATGGGCACGCAGCTGGTGCGGCTTGATTTGCGCACGGGTGTGAACGTGGCGGAGTTCGGTGGCAGCGGCATCATCCTGCTCGACCTTGGCCCGCGAGCGCTGCTGGCGATGGCCCCGATGCCCGACGACGGCTTGGCGATCGTCACCGACGGCGCGACCGCCCTCGAGTTGCAGATTCGCCACCTCGACCGGACCGGCCGCACCACCGCGACCCTGACCGTCCCGCTCGAGGCCGCGCTCACCGAGATCTACACCGACGAGGTTGGCCACGTGGTGCTGCGGTTTCCGACCACGGGCGACGCCCACCTGCTGCGCCTCGATCTCGCCACCGGCGCCCGCGATGTCACGTTCGGCCCGGAGGGACGCCGCACCGTGACCGTCGCGACGCCGCCCTGCGTCGAGGCCACGGACACCACGTACTTCTCGTGGCACTTCGCCGGCGTCTTTGGCGACGGTCACCTCGCCTTCGCCGGCCAACGCCACTGCGACAACCACAGCTTCCCGCGCGGGCCCGACACGGCGCTCTACTTCCGCGATCCGTGACGCCGCGCGGCGTACCGGTGCCGGTCCCGTCGGTATAGGATGCGCGCGATGGCCGCCGGGGATGTGCTCGACGAGACCGCCACCAGCGCGCCCCACCTGCCGGTCGCTGGCGAGACCTTGCGCGCGGGCGCGCAGATCGGGCGCTATGTCGTCGAGCGCACGCTCGGCGCGGGCGGCATGGGCATCGTCTACGCGGCCCACGATCCCGATCTCGACCGCCGGCTCGCGGTCAAGGTGTTGCGCGGCGACGCCTCGGGCGAGTCGCGCACTCGCCTCCTGCGCGAGGCCCGCGCGATGGCCAAGGTCAGCCACCCCAACGTCATCACCGTCTACGAGGTTGGCAGCGCGGGCGGGATCGACTTCGTCGCGATGGAGCTGATCGAGGGTGGCAGCCTCGCCGACTGGCTGCGGGGCGGGCATCGACCGCATCGCGAGGTGTTGCGCATCTTTCGCGCCGCCGGGCGCGGGCTGGCCGCCGCCCACGCCAGGGGCCTCGTCCATCGCGACTTCAAGCCCGGCAACGTGCTGCTCGGTCCTGGCGGCAAGGTGGTCGTCACCGATTTCGGCCTGGCCCGCGGCTTCGAGGCCGACGCGCTGGCGACGACGATGCTGCCCAGCGTGAGCCCGCCCGCGCGGTCGGCGACGCCGCGCCCCGCCCTCGCCCTCGACGAGACCCTGGCGGCCAGCGACTCGACCTCGCGCAAGGCCCGCCTCGACTCCGCCGACCTGTCGAGCACGTTGACCCGCACCGGCGCGGTGCTGGGCACGCCGGCGTACATGGCGCCCGAGCAGTTCGCCGGCGACAGCGTCGGCCCGGCCGCCGACCAGTTCTCGTTCGCGGTCGCGCTGTGGGAGGCCTTGGTCGGCGCGCGGCCGTTTCGCGGCGCCACGATCGACGAGCTGCGCACCGCCGTCGGCAAGCCGCCCGCCGAGGCCGGCAAGCTGCCGCGACCGCTGCGCGCGATCGTCCTGCGCGCCCTGGCCCGCACGCCGAGCCAGCGCTGGCGCGATCTCGACTCGATGCTCGACGCCATCGATCGCACCGAGAAGAAGTCGCGCTGGCTCGCGATCGGGGCGGCCTCGGTCGCGGTCGGCGCCGGCCTGCTGGTGCTGGCCTCGGGCCGCAACCACGCGACCACGACCCGGCCGGTGGTCGCCGCGTGCGCGCTCGCCGACGACGAGCTGACCGCGGCCTGGTCGCCGGCGATCGCCGAGCGCGTCGACGCGCACTTCGCCGACGCGCCCGACTGGACCCGCATGCGCGACCTGATGGATGATTTCGGCACTCAATGGCGCAGCGAGCGCGCCGCCACCTGCGCGGCGCCGAGCGCGCGCGAGTATCACGGCCGCCTGGCCTGCCTGGCGTCGATGCGCGACGAGCTGTCGGCCGCGGTCACCATCGTCGAGCGCATGCCGGCCGAGGCGCTGCGGGGGCCCGGGCTCGCCGAGCTGATCCCGCGGCCCGCGTCGTGCCGGAGCGGACGCCGCGCCGCGATGACGGCCTTGCCCGACGACCTGGCGCTGCGGGCCCAGCTCAGCGAGATCGTCCGCGACGGCGCGCTGGCTCGGTTCACGGCGCGGGCCGGCGACCCCGACAGCGCGGCCGAGGCGGTCAAGGCCGCCGACGCCACCCTCGCCAAAGCCCGCGCGCTGTCGTATCCGCCGGCCCTCGCGATCGCGCTCGAGGCCCGCGCCAGCATCGCCCACGCCGCCGGCGACTGCGCCGCCGCGATGCCGTTTTACGAGGAGACCGCGACCGTCGCCGAGGCCGCCGGCGCCGACGGCATGCGCGCGATGGCTCGCATCGGCCAGGTCGAGTGCGCGATCAGCGAGTCGTCCGATCTCGCCCACGTGAAGCAGTACGCCGGGCAGGCCGACGCCGCCATCCTGCGCGCCGGGGACGACCCGATCTTGCGGGCCGCCCTCGACACCACGCTCGCCCGCATCGACGCCCAGACCGGCGATCTCGCGCGCGCGATCGAGCGCACCGCCAAGGCGCGCGCGACGTTCCTCGCCAACCACGACCCGCGCCGCGCCGCCCAAGCGCTGAGCGCCGAGGCCGGCTATCGCCTGCTGCGCGCCGGCCCGGGCGACGAGGACGAGTCGCGCAAGCTGAGCCGCGCCGCCTTCGAGCAGGTCGTGCTCGCGTTCGGGGACGGTCACCCGCTCACCGAGGGCGCGCGCCTCGAGCTCGGGCTGCGCCTCATCGACACTGCGCCCGACGAGGCTCGCGCGATGATCGCCCTGGCGGTGTCGCGCCGGCCGGTGCCGCCGCCGCCGCCCGACGCGATCCACGTGCGCGGCACGATCCGCGGCCCCGACGGCGCGGTGCCAAGTGGCGCCAAGGTCTACGCCGGGCGCATGCTCATCGCGACCAGCGACGGCGAGCCGCTGTCCTTCGAGCAGAGCGCCTTCGCGAGCGCGGCGGTCGGGCCCGACGGCAGCTTCGATCTGCTCACCGTGCCGCTGGCGCTGGTCTACGCGACCGCGCCCGGCCTGGCCTCGCCACTGACCCACGCCAAGGGCGCGGCCCCCCTCGCGCTGCGGCTGGTGCCGAGCGGCGCCGTCGAGGTCACCACCACCAGCCTGCACCCGACCGCGCCGGTCGGCGTCGAGCGCTCCGCCGAGCTGGGCGCGCAGGTCGCCGAGATGGGCGTGGCGCTCATCAAGTTCGGCCGCGCGACGGTCTATCAGAGCCTGGCGCGGCGCGGCGGCCCGGTGAGCTGGCACTTCGACAGCGCGCCAACCGGCCCGATGCGCGCGTCGTTCCTCGCCAACAGCGCGCTCGGCGACAGCATCGTCGGCGGCGTCGACTTCGACGTGAAGTCGGGCACGACAACCACCGTCGCCCTCGAGGTCGAGCTGCGCGGCCAGGTCATCGACGTGATCGTGCGCGCCGACCGCGCCGCCTCCATCCCGACCGCGCAGGTGATCGCCTTCGACGCCCGGGTCGCGCGGCTGCCCCGCACCAACGCCGAGGTGTACGAGACCTTCTCGCGCTATCCGCGCATGCACCTCGCCAACGCGGCGCCCATCGTCGACGCCACGCGCACGGTCGCCGGCACCGCGCTCTACCAGCCCGACGACATCCACGCCCGCCTGGCCGCGGTCCAGCCGGGCTTGGTCACGATCTGCGTGCTGCCGCTATCGGGCGACGTCCGCGACTCGTCGTTCATGCGGCTGCTCGCCGGCGCCGAGGATCTCGAGATGCGCTGCACCGTCGTCGAGGTCACCGCGGCGGCTGCGGTGCAGGCCTTCGTCGTCGAGACCCCGCCGATGAAGCGTCGCCCCTCGGTGCCGACCGTGCCCGCGCCGCCGCCCGCGCCGCCGCCGCCGCCCGGCCCTTGATCACGAGCCCGGGATGAGATCGATCGTGTCGCCGGCGACCTTCTTGCCGCGCAGCACGCGGTAGTCGGCGCCCCACTGCTCGACGATCGCGGTGTCGTCGCCCGACGACGCGTAGAGCCACCATCGGCAGCGCTCGACCGTGCCCTCGGGGCGACTCTGCTTCACGCCGGTCAGGGTGCCGAGATCGCCGACCAGCTTGCAGGTCGCGTTGCCGCGCTTGTCGAGCGTGAAGCGCACGTCGCCGATGACCAGCACCTCGGGTGGGTAGCCCGCGACGTCGGTCTCGTCGTTGTACAGCAGGCGCACCGCGGCGGTGCCGATGCGCTCGATGCCGACGATGCACCACGCCACGTCCTTGCCGTCGACCAGCCGCGCGCCGCTCCAGCGGTGGCCGTCCTCGTCGTAGTTGACGACGCCCTCGCACAGGAAGTCTTTGCCGTCGAGGGTCAGCACATCGCCGACCCGCAGGTCGCGCAGGCCACGCTCGACGAACGTGTCGCCGCTGACCGCCGGCAGCGCGTGCTGCTCGCCGCCTCCTCCGATGCGCCGACGCTTGCGCTCGTTACCAAACGCGACCGCCCCGGCCGCAGCGCCGCCCAACGCGACGACGAGCGCGGCGATGATCAAGAACACGAGCATGACCGCGGACTGTACAGGAAGAAGCGCGCACGGCACGTTTGGCGCGGTGCGGCGTGCGCCAGCCGCGCGCACGCTCGGGTGGCCCGTCGCCTTGACAGGGTGCAACGCCACTGGCTACACCGTCCGCGACGCAGCCCTCGCGTCGACGTTTTACGGAGGATCCATGGTTGCCGTGCAAGCTCAGGACGACCTGCGCCGCGTGCTCGACGATGACGGTCACGTGCTCCCCGGCGCGCGCGTCCCGGTCGTGTCCGACGAGCAGTTGCGCAAGATCTTCGACACGATGTCGCTCGTGCGCATCATGGACGACCGCATGATGCGGTTGCAGCGCCAGGGCCGCCTCGGCTTCTACATGAAGTCGATCGGCGAGGAGGCGTCGCACTTCGCGGTCGCCCCGCTGCGCAGCGGCGACTGGATCTACCCGAGCTACCGCGAGCAGGGCGCGTGGTTCTGGCGCGGCTACACGGTGAAGCAGTTCATCGACCAGCTGTTCGGCAACCAGAACGACCCGATCAAGGGTCGTCAGATGCCGGTCCACCACTCGGCCAACTGGCTGAACCTGGTGTCGATCAGCTCGCCGGTCGGCACCCAGATCCCGCAGGCCGTGGGCACCGCCTACGCCGCCAAGATCCTCGGCAAGGACGACGTGTCGATGGTGTACTTCGGCGAGGGCACGTCCTCGACCGGGGAGTTCCACGTCGGCATGAATTTCGCGGGTGTCTGGAAGGCGCCGGTCGTGTTCGTCTGCCGCAACAACGGCTGGGCGATCAGCGTGTCGGCCGCCAAGCAGACCGCGGCCAAGTCCTTCGCGTGCAAGGCGATCGGCTACGGCATGCCCGGCATCCGCGTCGACGGCAACGACATCCTCGCGGTGCTCCAGGTCTCGCAGGAGGCCATCGACCGGGCCCGCGCCGGCGAGGGCCCGACCCTCATCGAGGCGCTCACCTACCGCGTGCAGGGCCACTCGTCGTCGGACGATCCCTCGGTGTACCGCGACGCCAAGGAGCCCGAGATCTGGGAGAAGCGCGACCCGCTCAACCGGATGCGCGCGTACCTGAAGTTCCGCAACCTGTGGGACGAGGCCTGGGAGACCGAGCTCGGCGAGCGCTACAACCAGGAGATCACCGACGCGCTCGCGGCCTCGGACCTGACCCCGCCGCCGGCCATCGAGACGATCTTCGACGACGTCTACGAGGAGCTGCCCTGGCATCTCCGCGAGCAGCGCGAGTACCTCCTCGCGCAAGCGCGCACCCGCTCGCCCCACCAGCACGGCTGATCCGGAGACCTCCATGCCCGTCATGAACATCATCCAGGCCGTGAACGACGCGCTGCGCTTGCAGATGCGTCTCGAGCCCAAGACCGTCGTGCTCGGTGAGGACGTCGGCAAGTTCGGTGGCGTCTTCCGCGCGACCAGCGGTCTCTTCGAAGAATTCGGCGGGGAACGCGTGATCGACACCCCGCTCGCCGAGGCCGGCATCATCGGCACCGCGATCGGCATGGCGCTGTACGGCCTGCGCCCGGTGCCGGAGATCCAGTTCTCCGACTTCATCTTCCCGGCCTTCGACCAGATCGTGAACGAGCTGGCGAAGTTCCGGTACCGCTCGGGTGGCCAGTACCCGTGCCCGGTCATCATCCGCACGCCGGTCGGCGGCGGCATCCGCGGCGGTCACTACCACTCGCAGTCGCCCGAGGCGCTGTTCATCCACACGCCCGGCCTCAAGGTCGTCGCGCCGTCGAACCCGTACGACGCCAAGGGCCTGTTGCTGGCGTCGATGCGCCAGAACGACCCGGTGCTGTTCATGGAGCCCAAGCGCATCTACCGCGCCAGCAAGGGCGAGGTGCCCGACGGCGACTTCACCGTCGAGCTCGGCAAGCTCGCGGTGGTGCGGCCCGGCGCGCAGGTCACGCTCATCGCCTACAGCGGCATGGTGTCGATCGCCGAGGAGGCCGCGGTCAAGGCCGAGGCCGCCGGCATCTCCGTCGAGGTGCTCGACCTCCGCACGCTCATGCCCTTCGACATCGACGGCATCCTGGCCTCGGTGAAGAAGACCGGCCGCGTCGTGATCGTCCACGAGGCGCCCAAGACCTGCGGGTTCGGCGCCGAGCTGATCGCGTCGATCCAGGAGCGCGCGATGGCCCACCTCGAGGCGCCCATCTTGCGGGTCGCCGGCTTCGACACTCCGTTCCCGTACACGCTCGAGCACGAGTACATGCCCAACGCCGATCGCGTGCTCGGCGCGATCCGCCAGACCTTGGAGTGGTGACATGGCCTTCGAGTTCCATCTCCCGGACATCGGCGAAGGCGTCGTCGAGGGTGAGATCGTCAAGTGGAAGGTCGCGGTCGGCGACGTCGTGAAGCTCGACCAGCCGATCGTCGAGATCATGACCGACAAGGCGACGGTCGAGATCCCGTCGCCGCGGGCCGGCCGGATCGCGGCGATCAACTACGGTGAGGGCCAGATCTGCCCGGTCGGCCAGGTGCTGCTGGTGATCGACGACGGCTCGGCCGCCGCCGCTGGCCACGCCGCTGGCCACGCCGCTGGCCACGGTCAGGGCGCCAAGCAGCCCGAACACTCGCCGGCGCCCCAGCTCCAGCTCGCCGGCAACCTGCCCGAGTCACTGCCGGCCACGCCGCAACGCATCGAGGTCGTCGACGCGTCGGCGAGCCGCGGCCGGGTGCTGGCCACGCCGGCGACCCGCCGCATCGCGCGTCAGCTCGGCGTCGAGCTGGCCCAGGTCACGCCGTCGGGCAAGCACGGTCGGGTCACCACCGCCGACGTCAAGCTGTACGTCGATGCCGGCTCGACCCGCGCGATGCCGACGATGCCGGTCAGCGCCACCACCGCCAAGCTGTTCGCGCCGCTGGCGATCGCGGCGGGTGGCGACGAGGAGCGCATCCCCCTGCGCGGCGTGCGCAAGCGCATCAGCGACGCGATGACGCGCTCGACCCAGACCGCGGCCCACTTCACCTACGTCGAAGAGATCGACATGACCGAGCTGGTGGCGGTGCGCGAGCGCGCCAAGAGCCGCGCCGCCGACCGCGGCGTGAAGCTCAACTACCTGCCGTTCATCGTGAAGGCGGTCGTGTCGGGCCTCAAGAAGTGGCCGATGCTCAACGCGTCGCTCGACGAGGCCACGCAGGAGATCGTCCGCAAGAAGTACTATCACATCGGCATCGCGGCCCAGGGTCCGCATGGCCTGGTGGTCTCGGTCGTCCGGGATGCGGACAAGCGCTCGATCTTCGATCTGTCCCGCGAGATCGATCGGCTCGGCGAGGGCGTGCGCGCCAGCACCGCGACCCGTGACGAGCTCGCCGGCTCGACGTTCACCATCAGCTCGCTCGGCAAGCTGGGCGGCGTCCTCGCCACGCCCATCATCAACTTCCCCGAGGTCGCCATCGTCGGCGTCCACAAGATCGAGGAGAAGCCCGCCGTCCGCGCCGGCCAGATCGTCATCCGCTCGCTGATGAACCTCTCGATCTCCGTCGACCACCGCCTCGCCGACGGCTACGACGGCGCCATGTTCCTCCAAGACGTCAAGACCCTCCTCGAGGACCCGACCACCATGTTCATGGAGATGGTGTAAACGGCGAGGAAGGCAGACCCGGCCGCCATGTTCATGGCGCGGGTCTGAATGGTTGGTAGATCGACGGGACGATCTTGAGGGGGCGCATCGATGCCGCCGCCTCGGCAAGAAATCGCGCACCGCCGATCACCTGGTAGAATGACGGATCGACGCCCAACAGGAACGCCCACACCAAGATCCGCGGGCTCTGGTCCGTGGCACGGAACAGCCCGCACGCGCTCGTGGCCTCCGCGGCACTGACTTGGTCAACGCAGGTGACGCCCACTCCACCAACCTCGATGACCTGGGGGGCGCCGGGCTTCTTGCCGGTGACGCGCTCGACCTGCGACGTGAGCCATTCCGCAACCGGATCGTTCGATCCGTTGTCGTCGAACGCGGTCACGACGATGACCCGGCCGCGGCCCTGCTGGCCGCGTGGCGGTGTCAGCCACACCGCGGGGTTTCCCCGCATCTCGAACACATAGACTGCCCAGCCGGCGGGAACATCGATGGCAGCCTGTGAGGTCTCGACGTTGCTGTGGGCCGCGGTGCCGGGACACACGCCTGGTCGGTGACAGGCAATCACGGCAAGGACCGACGCCAGCCAGAACTTTTTCACAACAACACTGCCAGCGAGATCACCTTCTTACCGCACCGAAGCCGTGACGTCTGCGGATCGCGATCGTTGATCCTCAATGCGACATCGCCTCCCAAGTAGGCAGCGATCGAGTTGGGCCCTGGGGTACCGGCGGTGCCGTCGAAGGCTTTCATGAACCGATTTGCCCTCGCTTGCACGGCTGCCAGATAGCCGACGTACCCGTTTGCGGTCCGGATCTGTGTACCGGCGCCAGTCACCTGAGTCGCACTCGCCTGGTTGAACAGCACGAGGTTGGCCATCTCACTGGTAACGCCTTCGTCCGTGTGGGTCGCCATGGGCTCGAAGTAAACGCTGAGCGTGAGGTTGACCGCGTCCCACTGCTGCGATGCGTAGGCGTGGCAAGTCTCGTGGGCGATGATTCCTTCGTCCACTTGATCGATGCGGACCACGACGACGCGGCTGAAGGGATCGAAGTACGCGCCCGCACGATTCTCGACCGGGGAATCGATGAGATCCGCATCCCGGGGATCGAGTCTAGTCGACGGGGTGATCGTAGCCGGATACGACCCACTTAGCGCATCTCGTCGTGCCAGTTTGTCGAGCTTCTCCTGAACGAAGGCCGGACGCAGCCGTACGAGGGTTGTCCGCCACTGGTCACGCAACGTGGCGTCGCGCGGGGCGATCAGGGCGTTGAAGCGCGTCTGCTCGACGACCTTGATCGGCACCTTGTCTCCGAGCCGCGCGTTCTTCGGCGCGAGCGGCGAAAGGTCGACAAGAAGAACGGCCGCTGGGCGTCGTGGATCGCCTCTGC
>Ga0209181_10005941_pt1 | contig 17388 bp, 15 predicted proteins | sample MAT05_FD_187208 | JGI IMG/M metagenome (GOLD analysis project Ga0209181, IMG submission 187208) | Freshwater microbial communities from Lake Fryxell liftoff mats and glacier meltwater in Antarctica - MAT-05 (SPAdes) (version 2) | ecosystem: Environmental > Aquatic > Freshwater > Ice > Liftoff...
AAAAAGCGACCGCAAGGGTCGCATTTTTGTTTTGGCGGAGAGGGCGGGATTCGAACCCGCGGTAGGCTATGAACCTACGCACGCTTTCCAGGCGTGTGACTTAAACCGCTCATCCACCTCTCCTAGCACCAAGCGCGCATTTTAGCCCACCCGCGCCCACAATCCAACATCAGGCTTTTGCGAAGGCCAACCAGCGGAAGCCGAACAGCGCCTTGGAGAAGAGCAAAACGAGAATGACAACCATGCCCAGATGCACCGGGGTCACGCCGAGCCAGCCCGGTATATGCCCTTGCGCGGTCCAGCCCTGAAAGATTGACAGCGTGTTGTAGTACAAAAAGAACACCACCACAGCGAAGACCCCGTTCCAAGAGGTGCCGGAGCGCGGATTCACGAATGACAGGGGGATGGCCAAGAGCGAGAGCACGATCGCCGCGATCGGTAGTGAGAGACGCCAATGCAACTCCGCCAACCGCTCCGGCGTAGGCTCGGTGATGAGCTTTAAGGTTGTCAGTTGCTTGTTGGTGGGTGGTTGGGCGCCCTCTTCCTTGGCCTCGATGCGCAGCTTCTGAACGTCAAAATCAACGATCCGAAAGTCCAGCGCGCCCGGCGTACCTTCATAGCGCCGGCCATTGGTCAGCACCAAGAATTTGTCGCCGTTGGCGGCGATCTCGGTCTTGCCCTTCTCAGACACCACCACGCCGAAGCGCCCGTTCTGGTTGTATTGGACAAACACGTTATTGACAGCGGTATTGTCCGATGAGGTGTTGTCCACAAAAAACACTCTGTTCGAGCCCCGCGCTTCGATGAAACTACCGGGGGCGATCCTGGCGACGTCGTCCTTGTTCCTCAATAACCGCTCGTAGGCGGCGCTCTCCTGAAAGGCCCACGGGGTCAACACCAAACTCAAGAGTGCAGTGACCAGCGCGATCGGAACGCCGAACTTGAGCACCGGCTTTACCCAAGCGACGATCGACAGCCCGGAGGAAAACCAGATCGGCATTTCGCTATCACGGTAGCTGCGCGATAGCGCCACCAGCACCGAAATGAAAAGCGCCAACGCCAGCAGGACCGGCAAATAAGCGAGCAACGCAAAACCAATCAGCGCCACCACCGCCTCTGGTTCGACCGTGCCAGAGGCCGCGCGCCCCAAAAACATGATGAGTTGATGCGTGACGATGATGGCGATCAGCACGCTGATCACGCTGACGCCGATAGAGGTGAATTCGCGGGTGAGGCTGCGTTCAAATATCTGCAAGAGGTATCTACCCGGTTACCGGTCGATCGGAAATGGCATAAAACCACGAAAAGCATGGAAAAACCGCAAAGGCACGTCGTTTTGACGGGAGTATGCCGGTAGAGCGATAATTTGATCTTTCCTGCACGATACGCGGACAAAGGGAAGGCATCAGAAAACCCCCTCAAATACCGTCGCCGCTAAAGCACCGACGGCGACGCCACCCGACCGTGCAGGCTCAACATTTGTCATCTAGGAGAACGCGGTGGAATTTAGCATAAAGGCAGGAGACCTCTCGACACACAAGACCGATTGCGTATTTGTCGGCATCTGGGAGACTAAAAAAATTGCGGCCGCCGCCGCGCTTGCGCTCGACAAAGCCGCCAAAGGTGCCATTTCGGCGGCCGCAGCCAACGGCGACATCTCCGGCAAATTGGGTTCGACCATGATGCTGCACGGCGTGGCCGGCATCGCGGCCAAACGCGTCTTGCTGGTTGGCTTGGGCGACGAAAAGAAATACGACGCGCACACGTTCTGCAAAGCCATTGTGTCTGCGTTCAAGGCGCTCAAAGGCACCGCCGTTACCGACGTTACCCTGACGCTGAGCACCAAGTACGGCAAAGATATGCCGCACAAGGTTGAGCAGACCGTCATCGCTGCCATTGACGCGGCTTACCGCTACACCGCCACCAAGAAGGCTGATAGCAAGGCTGTGGGCAAGTTGGTCACCTTCCACGTCGACGGCAAAGTTGACGACAAGGCACTTAAAGAAGCCATCCGCAAGGGGCAGGCCATCGGCGAAGGCATGCAACTGACCAAGCATCTGGGCGACCTGCCGCCAAATATTGCCACGCCGACCCATCTGGCTGAAACCGCGAAGAAGCTTGCGAAGGACTACAAGTTCAAGCTGACGATTCTGGAAAAGAAGGACATGCAAAAGCTCGGCATGAACACCCTTCTTTCCGTATCCAAAGGTTCGGTCGAGCCACCGAAGTTCATTGTCCTCGAGCACAACGGCGGCAAGAAAGGCGCCAAGCCGGTCGTGTTGGTCGGCAAGGGCGTCACCTTTGACACAGGCGGCATCTCGATCAAGCCATCGGCTGAGATGGATGAGATGAAGTACGACATGTGCGGTGCCGGCTCGGTACTTGGTGCCATGAAAATGGTCGGCATGATGAAGCTGCCGCTGAACGTCGTCATGCTGGTGCCAACCTGCGAAAACATGCCGGGTGGCAATGCAACACGCCCCGGTGACGTGGTGACGTCGATGTCCGGTCAAACCGTTGAAATCCTCAACACCGATGCCGAGGGCCGGCTGATTCTGTGCGACGCCCTCACCTACGCCGAGCGATTCAAGCCAGAGGTAGTGGTTGATGCGGCGACGCTGACCGGGGCGATGGTGATCTCACTCGGACACCACACCACCGGCGTATTTTCAAACGACGACACGCTCGGTTGGGAACTCATCCAAGCCGGCAGCGCTTCACACGATCGTGCGTGGTTGTTGCCAATGGGTCAAGAATACGACGACATGTTGAAGTCGAACTTTGCCGACATCCCGAACATCAGCGGTGGCCGCGCGGGTGGTGCCATTACTGCAGCGTGCTTCCTTGCGCGATTCACCAAGAGCTACAAATGGGCGCACTTGGATATCGCCGGTACGGCGTGGAAATCTGGTGCTGACAAAGGTGCAACGGGTCGTCCGGTGCCACTGCTGTCGAAGTTTCTGATGAAGCGCGCTGGCGTCTAGGCGCAAGCAGGCGTTGGACACGCCGGCAGCAACACGAGCAGTTTGTTGATCTTCACGATATTCGTTTGACAGGTGATCTCGGCGTCCTACTTCCCCCTCTGTAAAGAGCATCTCCTGAGCCAGCTGAAGGAGGGATCGAGGGGGATGTTGAGCGTTTGCTTGTCGACAACGACCGAAAACCCCCCTTAGTCCCCCTTTTACAACGGGGGAAATGGCAAGCGATAACACATAGCGTTAGCACGACGAATTTCAACAAACTGCCAAGGTCGTAATGACAGAAGTAAAATTTTTCTTCAACGTGGACAGCCGGCTCGGGTTTGCCTGCAAGCTTTCCAAAGCGGCGATGGATCAAGGCAAGAAATTGATCGTCTACGCACCCGATGAAGCGCGCGCGTCAGAGTTTGACCGCCTGCTTTGGTCGTACTCGCAGTTGTCGTTCGTACCGCACGTGCGGGCCGACCACGCGCTGGCCAAAGCAACACCCATTGTGATCGCCAATGCCAACTCGGAATTGCCGCATCACGACGCATTACTCAATCTCGCCGACGAGCCGCCGCCGTACTTCACGCGCTTTGAGTTTCTGCGGGAGGTGGTGTCAACCGACGACGACGACCGCGCCAAAGGTCGTGAGCGATTGAAGTTCTACAAATCGCGCGGGTTTGCGATTCAGACGCAAGACATGAGCCCGGCACAATGAGTGATGCCGGCCAAGCAAACGTGAAGGGATCGCGTGGACAAAGAAAATAGCAGTGCCTCACTCGCCGGCAAGGTTGACGCGTTGGTTGCCAAACGCAATATCGGTGTCGATGAGCGCAATATCCCGCTGTTGACAGATGTCGTTGATGCCCCTGCGTGGCCGCCCGAAGTTGGCACGAACGCGGACACGAATGCCACCGCCGATGCCGCTACATTGGTGGTGCCGGACGCACGCAAATCACTATCGGACGAGGATATTGATCTATTGTCGCAAGAAATATTTACGCGGGTGTCGCAGCGCATCGATGCCGAACTCGCAACCAGCTTGGAAGCGCGACTGAGCGAACATCTCCAATCGCAGATCAACAGCGCCGTGACACACGTGCTCGCCGACATGAAATTAGGCATCGCCAACGAAATTGGCGACGCGATCAATGCCGCCCTCGCAGACCGGCTGCGCAAGAAGTAGTCGGAAGAAGTCGTCTTAAAAAGAAAAACACACCTGCTCCCGCGCAGGCGGGAGCCTAATTTCGTGATGATGCTCAACATTGAAATTGGGCCCCCGCCGTCGCGAGGGCAGGTATGAAGAAGCTAAGAAAAACCATGTTTCATAAAGATATGCCTCCCGAATTGCAGTAACACCACACCCACTTTGTCACCGACGCCCCCATGAACGACGCACCTAGCAACGCCAGCGAACTCGCCAAGTCATTCGACCCCAAAGCTATTGAAGCCTGCTGGTATCCCGCGTGGGAGAGTGCCGGTTACTTTGCACATCAGCCCACATCCAGCGCGCAAGCGTACGCCATTCAATTGCCGCCGCCGAACGTCACCGGCACGCTGCACATGGGCCACGCGTTTCAGCAAACGCTGATGGACGCACTGATTCGCTACCACCGCATGTTGGGACACAACACGAACTGGATTGTTGGCACCGATCATGCGGGCATTGCCACGCAAATTGTCGTGGAACGTCAGTTGCAGGCCGAAGGTAAAACTCGCGCCGAACTCGGGCGCGAGAAATTTCTGGCGCGCGTTTGGGAATGGAAGCACGAGTCAGGCTCGACCATCACCCGCCAAATGCGTCGTCTCGGCGACTCCGCCAACTGGGATTACGCGGATACCGAAGGCGCGGATAGGGATGGCAAATCGGGCGGCTACTTCACCATGGACGCGAAGATGTCTGCGGCGGTGGTCGAAGTATTTGTCAAACTGCACGAACAAGGCCTCATCTACCGCGGTAAGCGGCTGGTGAGTTGGGACCCTGTCCTCGGTACCGCCGTCTCGGATCTCGAGGTGATCAGCCAAGAGGAAGACGGCAAGCTGTGGGAAATTCACTACCCGTTTGCCGATGGCCCGATTTGCGGCGTAACAGGGCTGACTGTTGCCACCACACGACCTGAGACCATGTTGGGAGACGTCGCGGTGGCGGTGCATCCTGAAGATGAGCGCTACACGCATCTGGTGGGCAAGCAACTCAAGCTGCCGCTCTCGAATCGCACCATTCCCGTGATCGCCGATGCGTACGTCGATAAAACCTTCGGCACCGGCTGCGTGAAGATCACCCCGGCGCACGACTTCAATGACTTTCAGATCGGCCAGCGGCATAAGCTCGAGACCATCAGCGTGCTGACCCTGGAAGCGAAGATCAGCGACGCGGCGCCCGAAGCCTATCGCGGCCTTGATCGGTTCGACGCGCGCAAGCAGGTGCTCAAGGACCTTGAAGCAGCGGGTGCATTAATCTCGGAGAAAAAGCACAAGCTAAACGTTCCACGCTCGGATCGCACCAACACCATCATCGAGCCGATGTTGACGGACCAGTGGTTCGTCAAGATGGATGGGCTCGCAAAGCGCGGTCTTGATGCAGTTGCATCGGGAGAGGTGAAGTTCTATCCAGATCATTGGTCGGCCACCTACAACCATTGGCTGACCAATATCCAAGATTGGTGCATTTCGCGCCAGCTTTGGTGGGGCCATCAGATTCCCGCTTGGTACGACGACGCCGGCAACGTGTACGTCGCGCGCAACGAAGCAGACGCCAAAGCGCAAGCCGGTGGCAGACACGTCAAGCGCGACGACGACGTGCTCGACACCTGGTTCTCCTCCGCGTTGGTGCCCTTCACCACCCTCGGCTGGCCCGCGAAGACCAAGGACCTCGATACCTTCCTGCCCTCATCCGTACTTGTCACCGGTAACGACATCATTTTCTTCTGGGTCGCACGGATGATCATGATGACGCTGCACTTCACTGACAAAGTGCCGTTCAAAGACGTCTATATCAACGCCATGGTGCGCGACGCCGAAGGCAACAAGATGTCGAAGTCGAAAGGCAATACGCTTGACCCGCTTGATCTGATCGACGGTATTGAGTTCGAGGCACTGCTGGAGAAATCGACCAAAGGCTTGATGCTCGACGCGCACAAGGAAAAGGCCGCCAAGTACATCAAGAAGAATTTCCCGAAAGGCATTCCCGCCTACGGCACCGATGCGTTGCGGTTCACGTTCACGTCACTTGCACCGTTGTCGATGACGCTCAACTTTGACCTGAGCCGTTGCGAGGGTTATCGCAATTTCTGCAACAAGCTGTGGAACGCGACGCGCTTTGTGTTGATGAACGTCGAGAACAAGGACGTCGGCCTTGATGCATCGCTGCCGGTCACGCTCTCACTTGCCGACAAATGGATCATCAGCCAGCTGCAACGCGCAGAAAGCGATGTCGCAAAGGGCTTCGCTGAGTACCGCTTCGATAACGCATCGACCGCCATCTACAAGTTTGTCTGGGATGAGTACTGTGACTGGTATCTGGAGTTGGCCAAGGTTCAGTTGATGCAGGCCGATGCGGCGGCTCAGCGCGGCACGCGACGCACGCTGGTTCGGGTGTTGGAGACAATACTTCGCCTTGCCCACCCGATCATTCCGTTCATCACCGAGGAGTTGTGGCAAAAAATCGCGCCGCTCGCGGGAAAAATCCCCTCCAACTCGCCGCTGGAACTTGGGGGCGCGAAACATACGATCATGCTGGCGCCCTACCCCATCTCGCAGCCGGAGAAAATCGATGTGGCTGCGGAGGCGTTCGTCTCGACGTTGAAGGACATCACCAACGCGACGCGCAATCTGCGCAGTGAAATGCAGTTGTCACCGGCGGAACGCGTGCCGGCGTTCATCGCAGCCGATCAGCAAAACACCAGCAATGACGCGGCGTTCCAAGCATTTCTGCCCTACCTTCAAGCACTGGCGCGCTTGTCCGAAATCTCGCTCGTTGCCCAATTGCCGGATGCCGACGCCGCCCTCGCGGTGGCGGGCGGCGCGCGCGTGATGCTGAAAGTCGACATCGACGTTGCCGTTGAACGTGAGCGATTGACTAAAGAGTCGACCAGGCTCGCATTCGAAATCAGCAAGGCGGAGGCCAAACTGGGCAACGCTGCGTTTGCCGACAAGGCACCAGCGGCGGTGGTCGCGCAAGAACGTGACCGTCTTGGCGCGTTTAAGCAGAAACTATCAACGATGGAAGCCCAACTAAAGAAACTGCCGAGCGCAAACTAGCCTCAATAGGATGCCGCAAGTGCGAACTGCGGCGTCTGCAAAACCAAAGTGACGTCTCTGAAATTCCCGTACGCGCTACGCGCCCTTCGCTCTTCAAACTTCCGCCGCTACTACATCGGCCAGACCGTCTCGCAACTCGGCTCGTGGATGCAGTCGGTGGCGATCATGTGGCTCGCCTATCGGCTGACCAATTCGACCGCCGCGACCGGCACCATCGGCTTTCTGGCGTTAATACCCTTCCTGGTCGTCACGCCGATCGCCGGTGCGCTGTCGGATCGCGTCAGCCGCCGGAAGTTGCTGATGGTGGTGCAGACGATTCTGTGTGTACATGCCATCGCGCTGGCAACGGTGACCTATGCCGGCCACATGACGGTCGGCTTGCTCGGTGTATTCGCGTTTGTACAAGGCACCTTCAATGCGCTTGAAGTCACCACACGGCACGCTTTCTTCGTGCAGCTGGTGGAAGATCGCGCCGACCTGCCGAATGCCATCGCATTGAACTCAGCCAATATCAACGGCACGCGCTTGATCGGCCCGGCACTCGGCGGCTTGTTGATTGCCGGCGTCGGCGAGGCGGCATGTTTTGCCATCAACGCGGTGTCCTACATCGCGGTGGTGTTTCAGCTTTCGCGCATCAAGCCGCATGCCAGCGGCCGCATTGCCTCCGGCCAATCGCTGGCCAGAGACTTATTCGAAGGATGGCGCATCGCACTGACCAGCCCCGTCATCCTGCCGCTGGTGTTAATCGTCGGACTGGTCAGCTTCACCATCAATCCCTACTCGATCCTGATGCCGGCCATCGCGGTGGAGACCTTTGGCAAGGGCGCTGCCCTGCACGGCTTGTTTGTCAGCGTGGTCGGCGTCGGCGCGTTGACGGGTGCTATTTTGCTGGCGCGTCGGGAAAACGTGCGTGGTCTGGCGCGCTGGGTACTCATCACGTCCAGTCTCGCCGCGGTCGGCGCGGTGTCGTTTTCGCTTTTTGCCATCGCGCAAAACACCGTCATGGCGATGGCCGGCATGGCGCTGGTCGGGTTGGGTCTGATGGGAACGTCCGCGACCGTGAATACGATCATCCAGACCGTCGTCGATGACGACAAGCGCGGCCGTGTGGTGTCGGTTTATTCAACCTTTTTCGCAGGAGCAGCACCGCTGGGCCACGTCGTCGCCGGGTGGTCGGCCTCACAGATTGGCGCGCCGAAGACCTACATGATTTTGGGTATCGTCTGCGCGCTGGGTGCGATCGCGTTCGGCCTGAACCTGCCGCGACTCAAGCGCCACCTGCGCGCGGCCTATCTTGACCGTGGCATCATTCCCAAACCCGCGCCGACCATCGCCACCCTCGCCGCCAGCGAAACGCCACCGGAAAAATAGCATGAACGACACCGTCACCGTTGAACGCGACCCTGCCAACCCCGTCATCGCCATCCTCACCTTCAACCGACCGGCCGTCTACAACGCCATGAGTGACGAGCTGATCCGCGCATTTCGCGATCACAGCGTGGCGCTCGTTGGGGCCACCGATATTCGCGCGCTCATCGTGCGCGGCGCGGGCAAGGCCTTTCTCGCCGGCGGCGACGTATCGAGCTTTCATGCGCGCAAAGACGACCCGGACTTCGCCTCACAAGTGATACCGATGGGAGACGCGCTGCACGACGCCATCATGGCAATTCGCAATATGCCGTTTCCGGTGATCGCCTCCATCCAGGGAGCGTGTGCGGGTGCCGGTGTGAGTGTGGCATTGGCGTGCGACATGGCGATTGCCTCGGACCAAGCGAGTTTTAATACCGCCTACACAAAAATCGGCCTGTCCCCGGATGGTGGCTCGACGTGGTTTCTGCCAAGAATACTCGGCATCAAGAAAGCGACTGAACTCATCATGCTGGCCGATCGCATCGATGCGGAGCGCGCACTGACATTGGGCTTGGTGAATCGCGTCGTTGCCGCAGATGCGCTCGACGCGGAAGTCATGCAACTCGCCACACGCCTCGCCAGCGGCGCGACACGCGCATTCGCCAACGCGAAGCAATTGCTCAATCAGAGCTTCGAGACGCCGATGCGTGGGCAGATGGACCGTGAGATTGCGTTGTTCGCGACCTGCAGCGCCACTAACGACTTTCGCGAAGGGGTGACGGCGTTTGTGGAGAAACGAAAGCCGACATTCACTGGACATTAAAGTCTAATAACGGCGGGCGTTTTCCAGCAGAAATGTCTGAAAAGCCGCGCCAACGCTAGACTTAGCGTTTCGAAATCAGAAAGGTGAATTCGCGACCGTTGTCTTCCGACAAGACCAACGCATTGCCGGTCTGCTTGCAGAACGCCGCGAAATCTTTCACCGCGCCGGGGTCGGTCGCCACCACGCGCAGGATTTGCCCCGAGGTCATGTCGGTCAACGCTTTCTTCGCGCGCAGAATCGGCAGCGGACAATTGAGACCTTTGACGTCCAGATCTTTGTTGATGATTTCTTGACTCATAGGTGTCCAACGGTTTAACGGCGTCTAGTGCCGTCGGGAGTCGGATTCTAGCAGCGTTCGACCGCCGCACCTCTTCGCTTCGGTGTCATCACAGTGAGATGCCGCAGAGTGCTTGCGGCGGTCGGCTTGCTGGTAGCATGGCATCCGGAATCCGGAACTGGTACTCGTTGCGCGGGTTGCATGACGACGTCCCGTCCAAACGCCACGTAAAACTTTTCAAGCCATCGGGGAATTCATCACGCCTATGCAGCCCCACAAGATGCCGGCATCGATCACGTTAGCCGAAGCGATGCGCTTTTGGCTCAAGCTGGGCTTCATATCGTTCGGCGGACCGGCCGGCCAGATTGCGATCATGCACCGCGAGTTGGTCGATGAACGACGGTGGATTTCCGAATCGCGTTTCTTGCACGCCTTGAACTACTGCATGGTGTTGCCGGGACCGGAAGCGCAGCAGCTGGCAACGTATTTGGGCTGGCTGATGCACGGTACGCTCGGCGGCATCATCGCTGGCGCTCTTTTTGTGCTGCCTTCACTGGTGATTCTGATCGCGCTTTCCTGGGTGTACGTGACCTTTGGCGACCTACCGGTGGTGGCCGGATTCTTCTACGGCATCAAACCCGCGGTGACAGCCATCGTCGCCCAAGCGGCGTGGCGTATCGGCGGCCGTACGCTTGGTAACCGATGGCTGATTGCAATCGCGATGGCCGCGTTCGTTGCCATCTTTGCCTTCGATGTGCCGTTTCCGGCGATCGTGATCGGGGCGGCGCTACTTGGCTTGGTCGGCGGGCGCATCGTGCCCGGCTTGTTTGCGACCGGCCAGGCACATACTGCCAGCCCGACCAACGCCGAACCAGCAATGATCGGCGATCACACGCCCACGCCGTCGCACTTGCGGTGGCGGCCGACGACTGCGCTCACCCGCGCCGGCGTGGGCATCGGCCTTTGGCTGGGCGCGATGGCGCTGCTGATCGCAAACGGCGGCATCGATTCGACCCTGTCGCAAATGGGTTGGTTTTTCACCAAAGCCGCATTGCTGACCTTCGGTGGCGCCTACGCAGTGTTGCCCTATGTGTACCAGGGCGCGGTGGAGTCGTTCCAATGGCTGACACCACAACAGATGATCGACGGGCTGGCGCTGGGGGAAACCACGCCGGGGCCGCTCATCATGGTGGTTGCCTTTGTAGGCTATCTGGGAGGCGTCGCCAACGACGTGGTGGCCGGACAGCCGTTCACCTCTGGTGCGCTGGCCGCTGTCGTCGTCACGTTTTTCACGTTCCTGCCGTCGTTTTTGTTCATCTTCATCGGTGGCCCGTTCATCGAATCGACGCGCGGCAATCTGCAGCTCCAGGCCCCCTTGACCGCGATTACCGCAGCGGTGGTCGGCGTGATCTTCAATCTCGCGGTGTTCTTTGCCTGGCATGTCTGGTGGCCGCAGGGCAAGGCTGGCGATGTGTTCGCCGGCGGTATCGACGTCTTTGCGGTGTTACTCACACTGGCAGCGGCTGTCGCACTGGTGCGCTACAAAGTGAATGTGATCTGGGTGATTCTTGGCTGTGGCAGCGCAGGGTATGCGTTTCACAGCATCAAGCTACTGGCCGGCCCAGTCTCCTGATTTGCCGCCACGCTTTTCGAGTAACCGGATCTGTGAGATCACCATGCCGCGGTCCATGGCTTTGACCATATCGTAGATCGTCAGCAATCCGGTTGATGCCGCACACAGGGCTTCCATCTCCACACCGGTGCGGCCAAACGTCTCCACGGTGGCGGTGCAATCGATGCTGCCTGCATCTGCGTTGATAACGAACTCAACCGCCACCTTGTTGATGATCAGTGGGTGCGCGAGTGGGATCAACTCTGAGGTTCGTTTCGCACCTTGAATCGCGGCAATCCGCGCCACACCCAGCACATCGCCCTTCTTGGCAGTGCCGTCGCTGATCGCACGCAACGTCAGCGCCTGCATCTGGATGCTGCCGGTGGCCACCGCGACGCGATGCGTCTCGGGCTTGCCGCCAACGTCGACCATATGTGCATTACCGCGCTCATCAAAGTGATTCAAGGTTGTCATAGAAAGAAGCTTTGCTGGGGCTCGGGGTGGGAGTCGGGGTGGAAGTCGGGGTGGAAGTCGGGGTGGAAGTCGGGGTGGCAGTTACGGTGGGAGTTGCGCGACGGACTTGCTAGAATCAATCAGGTAGCACTAAAGCCACAGGCAAAGTCACAAGGAACTATGGCTGCCCGCTTACGTCAGATAGATATCATTGCCCAGTTTGGAGAAGCTCGTTTGCGTCTTTCCTCGATTCAAGTATGTCACGCACCGCATGCAGCATCGTGGGCAGGTGGAAAAACGACGGCAAAGCGACTGATTGCCAGACTCACCATCGCCGCACTAGTCTCGGCAACACTTACCCCGATAGGCTACGCCGAAGGGCTACCTGACCTTGGAGACGCGTCTGACTCGGTCGTGACTGAGCCGCAAGAACGCGCCATCGGCAAGCGGATTATGTTGGAAGTACGCGGCGATCGTGCATTTGTCGACGACCCGGAAATTGTCGAGTACATCACCTACTTGGGAAATCGGTTGGTGGCGGCCTCAAAGGGCGCGACCAACGATAACAGGCGTGAGTTTGAGTTCTTTGTCTTGAACGACGATACGATCAACGCGTTCGCCCTGCTGGGTGGATTTGTCGGCTTTCATTCCGGGTTGATTCTTGCGTCCCGCACCGAGTCTGAACTGGCCGGCGTAATGGGCCACGAAATTTCGCACGTCTTGCAGCGCCACTCCGCCCGCGGCGCGATGGGTCAACGTACCGGCGGCTTGCTGCAGTTGGCCGCACTCGCCGCCGCCATTCTTGCTGCACGCTCTAGCTCGGCGTCGGCCGGTCAAGCCACCGAGGCCGCCATCATCGGCGGGCAGGCGCTGGCGGTGCAAAATCAGCTTGATTACTCGCGCGATTTCGAGCGTGAAGCCGATCGTATCGGCATCCAGATCATGCTGCGGGCTGGCTTTGATCCGGAAGGGATGGTGGGATTTTTTGACCGTTTGCTGCGGGCAAACCGGCACAACGATGGCAAAGCACCCGGCTACCTGCGCACGCATCCGCTGACCACCGAACGCATCGCCGACATGCAAAATCGCGTTGATCAGTTGCTGGCCGAATCAGAAAAGCGTCTGCGCGTGGTTGCTGAGAGCCCTGAATATAAGTTGGCTCAGGCGAAACTACGCGTGATGAGCATGAGTTCGGTTGAAGCCGTCACGTTCTTCCGCGCCGCCATCGACGAGCGCACTGTTTTGCGCAACCGCGCGGATGTCTACGGCCTGTCGCTGGCGCTGGCGAAAGGCCGCGACTTTGTCGGCGCAGAGCGGGAACTGAACAAGGTTCGTCTGACGCCCGCGCCACACGCGTGGGTCGAAAATCAATTTGCCGAGCTGCAGCTTGGTCAGCGCAAGTATGCCGCGGCGATCACCACCTACCAAGACGCGATCAAGCGTTTCCCGGATAGCCGTGCGCTCTCACTTGGCTTGCTGGACGCCTACTTCCAATCCGGGCAGATCGAGACCGCGCTGAAACTGGCGAATGAACGCCTAAAAACGATTCAGGACGACCCAAAGCTCCATGAAATCGCCGCCAAATGCTATGAGCGGCTCGGCAAGAAGCTCGCACAACACCGTGCGATTGGCGAGTCCTACTACCGGCGCGGCAACTTGATTGGCGCGATCGAGCAATTGGAAATCGCGCTCAAATCCAAGGACGGCGATTTCTACGAGTCCTCTTCGGCAGAATCACGCCTGCGTGAGTTGAAGACCGAATTCAAGAATCGCCCCCTGATGCCCGGCGAAAAAAGAGACCGCGCGGAACGGGACGACCGGGGCCCGGGCTTCGCCACTTCCCGCGCACCGAGCCTCGCCAAGCCCGCTAAATGAGTTGCTCAGCCAACACGGTTGGGGGACGAAAGAAAGCCGGCCTGCTCATCCTCTTAGTCGCTTCAAGCGCGATCGGTTCGGGCTCGTCCGCCCTGGCTCAGGCTGTGATTCAAACAGCGCCCGGCCGTGCCGCTGCGCCTGCTTCGTCCGCTTCAACGGTCTCAACCCCTTCAGCGGTCTCAACGGCTTCTACGGTCGCCACGCCGGAACGCGATCGTGCTTCGCTCATCGCAACGCTACAGAAACGCTTTCCGGGCATCCCCGTCGACGAATGGAGCCACGGCGGCGCGAGTTTTGCGCCAGGGGTTTCAGTCACACCGCTCGGTGGCGACAACGCAACCAACGTCAACGACATTCTGGCGATCGGCAAGAAAGCGTGGGAGCGCAAATTCCGCAACGGCAAAACACTCGCGTCATGCTTCCCAAATGGCGGCCAGAGGGTGGCGGCCAATTACCCGCAAGTCGACGCCAGGACCAATGCCGTGGTGACCCTCGAGGCGGCCATCAACGCATGCCTGCAGCTACATGGCGAGCCGCTCTTTGCGCTGGACGACGGCCTGACGATGGGCGCGGTCAGCGGCTACCTGCGCAGCCTCTCTGTCGGGCAAAAGCTCAACGTGCGCGTCTCGGGTGCGCCGGCCGCGGGAAAGTATGCCGCCGGCCGAAGCTGGTTTAGCCGACGCATTGGCGATCAAGACTTGGCCTGTGCGTCGTGCCACGTGTTGCAAGCCGGACAGGTTCGCGAAGAAAACGGCCGGTCGGTCGGGCTTTCGCCTGCTGTCGGGCAGGTACTGGCGTGGCCACGCGTGGAGCCGGGTGGCAGGGTAAGGGTGCTGCATCAGCAGTTTCAGCGCTGTATGGACCGGGCTGGTGCCGTACCATTCGACTTGGGTAGTGTGGAATTGGACCAGCTCGAGTACTTTCTGTCGGCCATTTCAACGGGATTGACCCTACGCGCCTCGATTACGACCCGCTAGCGCCAACCCCGCACAAAACTACCTGCGGTTGTGGATGAAATGCGGAAATATAGCGACCAAATCCGTCGGTCGAAAGCACCTTGGCAACCGTCTGGCAAACGAAACCCGTTAAACTCTTAGATGTTCGTGCTTCGGCTTGCGCCAACGTTGTACAAAACGGCGATCCGCGACCTCAGTTAACCCCAAAACCCTTCGATAACGGACGGTCGCCGCCCCTGTGTCAAGCAAAACAACGGGCGTCGTCTCCGTGATCCTGATTCCATACTGGCTAACAACAACATGAATTTCATCAAGTCGTTCTTCCGCTTCGTTTATCGTGCCAAGGTGTTGATTCCGCTTATCATCGTCGCGGTCGTTGGTGCCGGCTACTTTCAGGCTCAGCAGAAAGCTGAACAAGCGCGCGCCGATCGGTATCGCACCGTGACGGTCGATAAGGGCGCCGTGGTCCAGCGCATCACCGCCAACGGCACCGTTAATCCGGTCACGGTCGTTAGTGTCGGCACGCAGGTATCGGGCACCGTGACCAAGCTCTACACTGACTTCAACCAGACCGTGAAGGCGGGGCAGATCTTGTTGGAACTCGATCCGGCGCTGATCAAGGCCAATTTGGCACAAATCGAGGCCACGCTCCGATCGACGGAAGCCTCGCAGCGATTGGCCGAGAGCACCTTGAAGCGCAACCAGGAATTGGTTCGCAAGGGCTTCATCTCGGACGCCACGCTCGAGCAGAACACGCGCGACCTTGATGTCGCCAAGGCCAACGTCGCCCAGGCGCGCTCCCAACTTGATCGCGAAAAGACCAACCTGTCCTACACCGTCATTCGTTCACCCATCAACGGTATCGTCATCGACCGCAAGATCGACGTCGGCCAGACCGTTGCCGCAAGTTTCAGCACGCCAACCCTGTTCCAGATTGCGCAAAGTCTGGACGCGATGCAGATCGATACCTCGATCGCCGAGGCCGACGTCGGCAGCGTCAAGACCGGCATGCCGGTCAAGTTCACGGTTGACGCGTATCCCGAGCGGGACTTTGCGGGCGCGATCCGCTTGGTGCGCTTGAATGCAACGATTAATCAGGGCGTGGTGACCTACAACGTCATCGTCGATACCACCAACGAAAACCAGATGCTCAAGCCGGGTATGACCGCGCAGGTCAGCTTTGTGGCGCAACAGCGCGATGACGTGGTGCGCATTCCGACGGCAGCCTTACGCTTTAAGCCGCCGAAGGACGATAAGGACGACAAGAAAAAGAAGGACGCGAAAGCGGCGGACAAACCCGCAGAGAAGGCGGCCGCCAAGTCTGATGACAAAGCCGAGTCCAAGCCGGCCGACGCCGCGGCGCCCACCAAAGGCGAGGGCAAGGCATCTGGCGCGCCTGCGCAGGCAGCCGTAAGTGCTGGTTCGAGTCGACGCGGCGTCGGTACGGTCTACAAAACCAATGAAAAGAATGAACTGGTTCCGATTCAAGTGCGGACCGGCATCGCGAGTAACCAGCACACCGAACTCGTCTCGGGCGATGTCAAGCCAGGCGATGAATTGGTGATTCGCGATCTGCAGGATAAGACCAAGAAGTAGCCGATGAACGCCACCGCCAACATCGTTCCAACACTGCAAACAAAGTCTGATCTGCTGATCGACATTGTGGATATCCACAAGAGCTATTTCTCTGCCGACGTGGAAACACCGGTATTGCACGGCATCAATCTGAAGATTCAACACGGCGAGTTCGTTGCTATCATGGGACAGTCCGGCTCCGGCAAATCGACGTTGATGAACATCCTCGGCGCACTCGACACCCCGACCAGCGGCAGCTACGTGCTGAACGGCAAGGAAACCTCCACGCTGACCGACAACGAGCTGGCCAAGGTACGCAACGAAACCATCGGTTTTGTGTTTCAGGGCTTCAACCTCTTAAAGCGCATGCCGTTGGTCGATAACGTCGCCCTACCGCTGCTGTACGCCGGCGTGTCGATGGCCGAAGCGCGCCGTCGTGCGACGGAAAAACTCGCCCAAACCGGTCTGGGCGCATTCACGAAACGCTTGCCGAACCAGATATCGGGCGGACAGCAGCAACGCGTGGCGATTGCGCGTGCGCTCGTTTGCGAACCTGCCTTGATTCTTGCCGACGAGCCAACGGGCAACCTTGACACCACGACGTCGGTTGAGATCATGAATTTGTTCAAGCGGCTGAATGAAGAAAACGGCATGAGCGTGTTGATCGTCACCCACGAACCTGATGTCGCGCGATATGCAAATCGTTTGGTGCGCCTCAAAGACGGGTTGGTGACGTATGACGGACCAGTGGCGGACGCGCATCTCTAAACAAAACACTAGCAGCCACGGGCATCTTCAAGCATTTTTGGCTGGAAACGCCCGTCGATAAACGACTTTTAATGAAGGAAACTTCAAAAAACCTGTCATAGCGGCGAAGGCCGGTATCCAAGTTTCTTGTCGTTGCGATGTTCGCGAACTTGGACCCCGGCCTGCGCCGGGGAAACAGAATTTTTAGATTTCGAGAAGTTCCATGAACCTAATGCAAGTATTCCTCGAAGCCTTCCGCGCAGTGGGCATCGCTGAGAGCGCACTGGCGAGGGGCAATGTGGGGAACTCGCGGCGCATGCGCCGCGCCGACATTGCGGCTTGCCGATGCAGCGGCAAGCGCGGCCTGCAAGGCCCCGCGCCGTTTGCGGGGATCGACACCGCGCGATTCAGCGAAAATGCCCATGGCAAACGTCTATTGGTGAGGCCCACATGAACCTAATGCAAGTATTCCTCGAAGCTTTCCGCGCAGTGGGCAT
>Ga0209181_10005945_pt1 | contig 17379 bp, 17 predicted proteins | sample MAT05_FD_187208 | JGI IMG/M metagenome (GOLD analysis project Ga0209181, IMG submission 187208) | Freshwater microbial communities from Lake Fryxell liftoff mats and glacier meltwater in Antarctica - MAT-05 (SPAdes) (version 2) | ecosystem: Environmental > Aquatic > Freshwater > Ice > Liftoff...
AAATGGGTGCGCAGCTTGTACGGCATCCAGGCCACGGTCAGGCGCTTGGCATGGTCAAACAGTGCTTCGCGCTCAGGGCCGTCGGGCAGGGCCAAGAGCCGTGCCAGAGTCTGGTTCATCTCCGGCAGGTTGAAGCGCGACAGGTTGACGCCGCCCGAGGCTGCACCGTCGTAGCGCAACAGCCCTTGCATGCCGTCGGGCGCGCTGGCGCGGCCACTCACCGACCACATCATCAACTTGCCTGCGCGCGCGGCCTTGTACTGCTCGGGCCACTGCGCCGGGTTGAACACCACGCGCAGGCCGACTGCTTTCATGTCACGTTTCATCAGTTCATCAAACCGCCGGTTTTCTTGGGCGGTTTGTGTCGCCACTTCCAGCAGCAGGGGCTGGCCGTCGGGGGTTTCGCGCCAGCCGTCACCGTCGCGGTCCTGGTAGCCGTACAGGTCCAGCAGAGCACGCGCCCTGGCGGGGCTGTATTGGCTCATCTCGCTGCGCCAGGCGGGGTCATAACCACTCAGGTGAATGGACACCGGGCTTTGTGCCGGGATCGCCGAGCCGTAGCGCAACAGGCTGATTTCGCGGTCGACATCGATGGCCAGGGCAATGGCCCGGCGCAGCGCGACCTGCGGCGCGGCATAACCGCCCACCAGTGGGTGCTCCATGTTGAACATGGTGTAGTAGGTTGACGGCAGCACCACCTGTTCAGCGCGGATGCCGCGCTTGGCCAGGTTCGGTGCCAGCTTGCCGCCCGGCATGGCCACGGTGACGAAGCCGTCAGGCAGGTCCACCCAGTCGGCCTCGCCGTTCAGGAAGGCCAGCCAGGTGGGCTGTTTCTCATCGATGATGGCGATCTCGACCCGGTCCACCAGCGGCAGGCGCTTGCCTTTCAGTCGCTTCAGGATGGCCTGGCCTTCAGCGTCGTCGGGCGACGGGCTGGCGTCATAGCGAACTTCGCGGTAACGCGGGTTGCGCTCGAGCACGATGCGCGACGAGCGCCGCCACTCGCTCAGTTTGAAGGGCCCGGTGCCCACCGGGTGCTGCATGGACAGCTCACCGTGGGCTTCGATGACCTCGCGGGCCACGGCGGCGGTGGCACTTTCAGCCAACCACTGCGGGAAGCGCGGTCGGCCGGCGTCCAGCACAAAGCGCAGGGTGTAACGGTCCACCACCTGCAAGCCGGAGATGTTGCGGCTGTAGTCGAAAGGCTGCTTGCGGTCGATGGCCTCGCGCCGCAGCGCCGCCAGGCCGCTGAAGCCGGCTTGTTCCATCGAACTCCAACCAGGGCTCTTGGTGGCCGGGTCGGCCAGGCGCTTGATGCTGTAGACATAGTCAGCCGCCACCAGTTCGCGCGGCTTGCCACCGAAAGCCGGGTCGTCAGTGAACCAGATGCCGGGCTGCACCGACACCGTCCAGGTGCGGAAGTCTTCGCTCGCCACGGGCATGGCTGTGGCCGTGCGCGGCACCAATTTGACGGGGCGCGCCAGCGGGTCAAATTGCAACAGCGGCTCGAAGATGTGCGAGGTGATGCGCAGCGAGCGTGCGTCGCCCACCCGCGCCGGGTCAAAGCCGGTTTCGCTTTCGCTGGCCAGGCGCAGCACCTTCAAAGTGGGCGCGGGCGCCTGCGCTGCGGCCCGTTGCGGGGATGGCAGCAGCGCTACCACCGCCACCATGGTCAGCAGCTTCAACAGTCCAAACACCAGCAGACCAACGCGGTGGTTGCGGCGCGACCGGCAAGTGGTGGGTGGCTTCCAGTTCGGCATGGGTGCTGATTGAACACCAGCCTGCACGCGCAGGGCCGTGGTGTCAGCCCGAATGGCGTGGGCGCTGCGCCACACGGCCGCTCAGGTAGGTCCAGACGAACACGGCCGCGGCCTGGCTGCTCATTTCGGCATGGTCGTAAGGCGGTGACACCTCGACGCAGTCCATGCCCACCCAGTTCAGGTCGGCCAGCTCTTCGATGACCGTCAAGACCTGGTTGCTGGTCAGGCCGCCGGGTTCGGGCGTGCCCGTGCCTGGCGCGAAGGCCGGGTCCAGGCAGTCGATGTCCAGGCTCAGGTACAGCGGGGGGTTGCCGTGGGCGGCCAGCCGCTGGCGGATGGCCGCCAGCACCGGGGCCAATTGAGCGGGGTTTTCCAGGCCGCGCAGATCGCGGGCGGTGAAGATCTGCCCGCCACGCGTCTTCACGTGATCACGCGCCTCGCGCTGTCCGGCCGAGCGGATGCCCAGCTGCGTGAAGCACGCATCCAATACCAGCCCTTCCTGCATCGCCTCATAGACCCAGGTGCCGTGGCCGCTGGGCTCGCCGAAGTGGCTGTCCCAAGTGTCGCAGTGCGCGTCGAAGTGCAGCACCGCCAGCGGTTGACCGAGGTGCTGGCGGTACGCGCGCAACAAGGGCAGGGTGATGGAATGGTCACCGCCCAGCCAGGCCATGTGGTGGCGCTGCAGCAGCGGCAGCACCTGCGCCGGCAGGGCCTGGCGCATGCGCTCCAGCGAGGTGTTGGGCAGCACCAGGTCACCCACATCCGCCAGGAGTGGGGTGGGTGAGACGTCGAACCACGGGTGGATGGCGTCGCACAGCATCTGGCTGGCTTGGCGGATTGCCCGCGGCGCCATGCGCGCGCCAGGCCGGTTGGTGGTGGCGCCGTCCCAGGCAATGCCGGCCACGGCGAAGGGCTGGGGTGCTGCAGCGCTTGGGGCGGCGGCGCGCAGGAAGCCGGGCTGGGACAAAAACGCGAAATCACTCATCGGGGTCTTCGTGACGGAGCCAGGGGATGCGGATGCAACTTTGGATTTTGGTGCCAGCCCGCGTGGACCCGCCTGGCGCGGTGCCTTTCGCATGCCGCCGACCCGATTTCACATTGCGAAACAACCGGGACGCCTCCACCCTTTGAATTCACCATATGAAGAACATCGATTTCACAGTGCGGAAAACGCGCTCAAGTCGTTGATTCGTATGACAGCTATTTTCTATCTTATATAAGACATAAGTTCAAAGATGTTGAAAACCTGCGCTACGCTGGCGGTGCCTGTCGGTCGTGCAACCCGTCCCCGCCTTTTGCGTTCAATCCATCCACCCTATTCCTCCGAAGCCAACAACCATGAACGAGCCCCAACGCCTGTCCCGAGCCCAGCAGATCGCCGAGTTGCAGCAAGACTGGGACAACAACCCCCGCTGGCACGGCATTCAGCGCGGCTATACCGCTGCTGATGTGGTGCGGCTGCGTGGCTCACTGCAGGCCGAACACACCTTGGCCAAGCGCGGCGCTGAGAAGCTCTGGGCCTTGTTGCACAGCGAGCCCTTCGTCAACACCCTGGGGGCGCTGACGGGCAATCAGGCCATGCAGCAGGTCAAGGCCGGGCTCAAGGCGATCTATCTCAGCGGTTGGCAGGTGGCGGCTGACGCCAACGACAACGGCGAGATGTACCCGGACCAGAGCCTTTACTCGGTGGATTCGGTGCCGAAGGTGGTCAAGCGCATCAATGGCGCCTTCACCCGGGCAGACCAGATTCAGTGGAGCGAGGGCAAGGACGACGTCGACTATTTCGCGCCCATCGTGGCCGACGCCGAAGCCGGCTTTGGCGGCGTGTTGAATGCGTTTGAATTGATGAAAGCGATGATCGACGCCGGTGCTGCCGGCGTGCACTTCGAAGACCAACTGGCCAGCGTGAAAAAGTGCGGCCACATGGGCGGCAAGGTGTTGGTGCCGACGCGGGACGCCGTCAGCAAGCTGGTGGCTGCCCGCCTGGCTGCTGACGTGATGGGCACACCCACCATCTTGCTGGCGCGCACCGATGCCGAAGCGGCCGACCTGGTGACCAGCGACGTTGACGACAACGACAAGCCGTTCTTGACCGGTGAACGCACCGTTGAGGGCTTCTTCAAGACCCGCAATGGGCTGGAACAGTCCATCAGCCGCGGCCTGGCTTACGCTCCCTATGTCGACCTGATCTGGTGTGAAACAGGCAAGCCCGACCTGGCTTTCGCCAAGGCATTCGCCGACGCGATCCATGCCAAGTTCCCGGGCAAGCTGCTGGCCTACAACTGCAGCCCCAGCTTCAACTGGAAAAAGAACCTGGACGACGCCACCATCGCCAAATTCCAGCGCGAACTGGGCGCCATGGGCTACAAGTTCCAGTTCATCACGCTGGCGGGGTTCCACAGCCTGAACTACGGCATGTTCGACCTGGCCTATGGCTACGCCCGCAACAACATGACGGCGTTCGTGGAACTGCAAGAGAAGGAGTTCGCTGCAGCGGGGCGTGGTTTCACCGCGGTCAAACACCAACGTGAAGTCGGCACCGGGTACTTTGACGCAGTCACCACCACCATCGAAGCCCAGTCCTCCACGGCGGCCTTGAAAGGCTCAACGGAAGACGAGCAGTTTTTCGAAACCGCGCACGCCTGAAAACTCTTAACGGAAAAAAAGGCCCCACTTGGGGCCTTTTGCCGTTTCCTGCCAGACCTAACCACATCGTGGCCATATGGTCATCATCTGCTTGTAGGATGCCCTATCAAACGTCCTGACCATGCGCTACGCCGAACCCAAAGATAAAAGTGCCGAATTGCTGCGCCTGGCGCTGGCCCACATGGGAAAACACGCTGCGGCATTCAACCCGCTGACGTTCACGCTCTGGTACGAATACGCAGCAGGGCGTTATCCCAAGCTCAGTTCGGCCTTGGAAGAACTGATTCAGGCGGGCAAACCGATTGACGATGAGGCGGTGCTCAAGCTCAGCGAGAAGCACCTGTTCCCAGCCGATGAGCAGGCCATGGACCGGGTGCGGCTGGAGATGCAACGCGTGATCCAGGGCGTGCAACAAAGCGCCACCCAAACCAGCAGCCGCGCAGGCATCTTTGGTGCACAGCTGGATGGCCTGTCCGAGGCCTTGGCCTCCAACGACGTCAACCGCCTACAACCGCAGCTGGCGCAGATGCAGGCCGGCACCGAACAGATGAAGCAGTCGATCGGCGCCTTGCAGACCAAGGTGCAGGTCAGCCAGAGCGAAATCGAGCAGTTGCGCGGCGACCTGGAGCGCGCCAGGGGCGAGGCGCTGGTCGACCCGTTGACGGGCGTGCTCAACCGCAAGGGTTTCGACCAGCGCCTGAAGGCCATGATCGACCAGCCGCCTGCGGCCGGCATGGCCCACTGCGTGGTGATGCTCGACATCGACCACTTCAAGAAAGTCAACGACACGCACGGCCACCTGATGGGCGACCGGGTCATTCAGGCCATGGGCGAAATTCTCAAGGCCAGCCTGGCGTCCATCCCCGGTGTGGCCGCACGTTATGGCGGTGAAGAGTTCGCGATTCTCATGCCGTCGACCACGGTCGACGATTGCGCGAAGGTTGCCGAAACCGTCCGCTTGCGCACCAAGGCGCTGAAGATCCGCAACCGCACCACCCAGGAGGTGCTGGTGACGGTAACGGTGTCTGGCGGTGTCGCCGCCATGCGCCCGAGTGAGGGCGCACAGCAGCTGGTGGCGCGGGCGGATGCGGCCTTGTATGCGTCGAAAAACGGCGGCCGAGACCGCGTGACGGTGGGTTGAGCCAGGTCAACCGCCCGCGCCGGCGCCACGCCGTCGCCAATCGACCAGCAGGGCAAACAGCGCAGCGGCGCTGAGCAAACAGCCGGCGAACAGTGGCGTCCACAGCGCCGTGAAGGCCAGGCGCCAATCGGCCCAGGCCCAAGCCGGGATCATGGCCAGCACCGACAGCGGATTGCCGTCAACGGGCAAGGGCGGGTTTTCTTGGGCAGTGACCAACGCGGCCAGTGCGTTGACCAGCACGTCGCGCAGCAGCTCGGAGACAACGGGTTGCCCGTAAAGCCAGTACAGCGACAGGCCCAAAAGACTCAAGCTCAAGGCCAAAACCGGCACGGCCCAGCGTTTGAAGTAGGCATTGCACAGCACAGTCGCCAGCACCAGTGGCAGCACCCACAAAAAAGCCAGTGGCAAGCCCGCCAGCACCCGCGCCAGGCCGGCCAGCGCGGCCGACCACACGAGGCCCCAGGGCACGCTGGCCCAAGCCTCGAAGCTCAACAGCCGTGTGACCAGCACCAGGGACACCAGCCAGCCGCCGAGCAGGCCAATCACCAAGGCCGCTGCCGGGACCACCAGCAGGTGCACGACCAGTGGTGCGGCCAGGCTGGGGCTGTGGCCGGTGGGCAGGGACATCCAGAACTCGACCGAGCGGTCCTGGTGGTCGCGCCGTGCCAAACCGGACATCAAGAACAGCGAGGTCACCACGGCGATGACAAACATCGCCAGGGACGTGACGAGCATGGTGATCGACGTCAACACGCCGGCACCGACTTGATCGACCTCGCCCAATTCAACAGAGGACATCTGAATCTGGCCGACCGACAGCAGCAGCAGCGTCAGCCCCAAGGGCACCACGGCCAGCAAGGTCCAGCCAAAACGGTGCTGCAGCCATTCGCGCTGCATCAGGGTCAGATAGGTTTTCATCACGGAACTCCGTTCAAGTCAGTTGGCGTTCAGAAGTGCTGGCGGTCCAGCTCCGGCTTGCGCGTGAGCGCAACGAACAGGTCCACCAGGCTTGGGCGCACTCGCTGGCCAAGCTTCAACAACTCGTCGGGTGGTGTTCCGTCAAACACGGTTGTGCTGTCGCCGCGCTGGCCGCCCAGGCTGGGTGCGCTGCGGTAGCGCAGCAGCGGGTGTGCGGCCTGCATGCGGTCGGCCACGGCGGCGTCGTGGCTGAGTGCCACAAAACGCCGGTCCATGTCTTCCAGGCTGATGTTGAGCACCAGCTTGCCTTCGTTGAGCATCAACACGTCACTCAGCAGGCTCTCGATCTCTTCGACCTGGTGGGTGGAGATGAGCACGCTGCGCTCGCCGTCGCACCACTCGTCGACCAGCAGTTCGTAGAAGGCCTTGCGCGAGATGACGTCCAGACCGAGGGTGGGTTCGTCCAGGATCATCAGCCTGGCGTCGATGGCCGCGATCAAGGCCAGATGCGCCTGGACGACCATGCCCTTGGACAGCGTCTTCACTTTGTCAGTCAAACGCACACTGGTGCGTTTGAGCAAGGCACGCGCCCGTTCTGCCGAAAACTGCGGGTGCAACCCCGACATCAGCGTGATGACGTCTTGCACCCGCGCCCAGCGCGGCAGGATCGCCACGTCGGGTATGTAGCAGGCACCTTGCAGCATCTGTTCGCGCTGCGAGCGTGGTTGCAGGCCCAGCACCGTCAGTCTGCCGCCGGCACCCAGTGTGGGCATGGCCAGGCCCACCATGGCTTTCATCAGCGTGCTCTTGCCCGCGCCGTTGTGGCCCAGGAGGCCGACCACGCGGCCTTTGGGGATGGTGAAGCTGACGTCGTCGACCGCATGTTTGCTGCCGTACTTGACGCTGAGGTTCTTGGCTTCGACGAGGTTGTCGGGTGTGCTCATCACAGGGTCTCCCATTGCAGTTGTTCGGCGCCAATGCCCAGGCGGCGCAAGCGCTCCCGCAGGCGTGGCCACTCTTCTTGCAGGAACCGCTGGCGCTCAGTGGCTTTGAGCCGTTCGCGTGCGCCCGGCATCACGAACAAGCCCATCCCGCGGCGGTTTTCCAGCAAGCCTTCGTCACCCAGCGTCTGCAACGCACGGTTGACCGTGAGCGGGTTCAGCAAGTACTGGCTGGCCAGGGCGCGCACTGACGGCATGGCCTGGCCGTCGCTGGGCAGGCCGTCCAGCAGTTGCGCGGCCAGCAGGTCGGCCAACTGCTGGTAGATGGGTTGTCGCTCGTCCCAGGTGTGCATGGTGGTGCTGTCTCGTTGGCCTGAACGTGCCTTCACGGGTGTGAAGCGCCCAGGTGTGTTGCTGATGTAGCACACCATATCAGCGGCGTTTTTTCAATGCGCGCAGCATGCGACACGCTGCGGAGCCGGGCGATGAACTGCACGGCTGCGGCCTGGCGCCGCGGTCGATCAAGCCCGTGTCACAGCGAATCCAGCAGCATCTGCCGGTAGTCGTCACGCGTGGCGATGCGCGGGTTGGTCTTGTGGCAGTGGTCGGCCATCGCGCCGTCGATGACGCGCTCGAACATCGCCTGGTTCACGCCCATCGCGGCCAGGCCGCTGGGCAAGCCCAGGCGCGCGTTCAAGTCCCGCAGGGCTTGTGCCAGCGCCTGGCCCTGTGAATCGCAAGCGGGCAAGCCCACCGCGTGGGCCATGCGTTGCAGGCGTTGTTCACTCTGGATGGAGGCTGTCGGCGCATTGAACAACACCACCGCCGGCAGGAACATGGCGTTCAAGGTGCCATGGTGCAAACGGGGGTCGACACCGCCCAGGCTGTGCGACAACGAATGCACGCAGCCCAGGCCTTTCTGAAACGCCATGGCGCCTTGCATGCTGGCGCTCAGCATCTGCCAGCGTGCGTTCAGGTCCTGGCCATTGCGCGTGGCAAGCTCGACGTGCGCCCAGCCGCGCGCCAGGCCGTCCAGCGCGATGCCGTCGGCGGGCGGGTTGACAGCCGGCGCCATGAAGGTTTCCATGCAATGGGCAATTGCGTCCATGCCGGTGGCGGCCGTCAGGCCAGGTGGCAAGGCCAGGGTAAGTTCAGGGTCGAGCAGGGCCGCTTTGGGCAACAGGTGCCAGCTGTGAAAGCCCAGCTTGCGGCCGTCGTCGACGATCACGATGGCCCCGCGTGCCACTTCGCTGCCGGTGCCAGCGGTGGTGGGCACGGCGATCAGCGGCAGCACCCGCTCAGTGATCTTCGGGCTGCCGCCCTCGATGGTGGCGTAGGTCTTGAGCGGCCCATCGTGGGTGGCGGCAATGGCCACGGCCTTGGCCAGGTCGATGCTGGAACCGCCGCCCACTGCGACCAAGCCGTCGCAGCCTTCGCGGCGAACAAGGTCCACGGCAGCGCGCACGGCAGCTTCGGTCGGGTTGGACGGGGTGTCGTCGAACACGGCGTACGGCACATCGCCCATGGCGTCCAGCGCCATTTGCAACACGCCGGCAGCGCGCACACCCCTGTCGCTGACGATGAGCGGGCGCCGCATGCCAGCCCGTTCGCACTCGGCCGGCAGCAGGCGCACGGCGCCCGCTTCAATGTCAATCTGGGTCAGGTACAGGATGCGTGCCATGGCGTGTGGGTCTGGGTTTGGGTGTGGGTGTGGGTGTGGGTCTGGGTCTGGGTGCGGTACTTCATCGACGCGCCGAAAGTATGCTTCGTCAGACCCCAGCCCAATCTTTGGCCCTCAGCGCCACGATTTGCCATGACCAACCCAGCCGCCGGCCCCCAGCGCCAAGACTTCCGCTTCTTCGAACGCCTGCGTGTGCGCTGGTCGGAAGTGGACATGCAAAAGATCGTCTTCAACGGCCACTACCTCATGTACTTTGACACTGCCGTGGCCAGCTACTGGCGGGCGCTGGCGATGCCGTATCACGACACGATGGCCGCGCTCGAAGGGGACCTGTACGTGCGCAAGGCGACGCTGGAATACGAAGGCTCAGCACGCTACGACGACCAGTGCGACGTCGGCCTGCGGTGTGCCCGCATCGGCACGTCCAGCATGGTGTTTGTGGCCGCCGTGTTTCGCGGCGAACAGCGCTTGGTGCACGGTGAACTGGTGTACGTTTTTGCCGACCCGGTCAGCCAAACCAGCCGCCCAGTGCCGCCCATGCTGCGCGAGGTGCTGCTGGGTTACGAGCAAGGCCAGACCATGCTCAGCGTGCAGCAGGGCAGTTGGGCGCAAGTTCGCGACGAAGTCCGGGCGCTTCGGACATCCGTCTTCGTGGACGAGTTGGCTTGGCCGGTGGGGTTGGTTGAGGACCTGGATGATCTGTCGGCAACCCATGTTCTGCTGCGCAACCGATTTGCTCAGACGGTGGCCATCGCCCGCATGAGCGCCAATGACGGTGGCACGGCTGACATCGGCCGCCTGGCCGTGCACCCGGCGCTGCGCGGCAGCGGATTTGGCCGCAGCGTGATGGCGGCCGTGGAACAGGCGGCAGCGTCCAGGCATTTGCTTCATCTGCGCCTGCAAGCGCAGGTGTCAGCCCAGGGCTTCTACGAGCGCCTGGGCTGGGTGCCGCACGGCGAAGTGTTCGTTGAAAACGGCCTGCGCCACCGGACCCTGTTGCGCAGCCTGGTGCCGGGCGGTGTGCGCCCTCAGGCGGTCGTGTCCACCAGTTCGTAGGGCAGGGCGCTGAGCGTCAGCCCGGGCCCATCGGCCGCACCCAGGTGCAGGCTGCCACTCTCGGCCGCTGCCAGCTTCAGTTCAACAAAGGCGGCATGTTCGTCCGCGCCCAGGCTGCCACCCAGCACGACCCGGCCGGCCGGCTGTTCTGGGTCAGCGCTGTGGAAGACCTCTTGGCCGGCTGATGCGGCCGCGCTGGAGATCACCACAAAACCGCGGCGCTTGAGCGTGCCGCGGTACTGGCTGCGGGCAACCACCTCCTGACCCGGGTAGCAGCCCTTCTGGAAGTTGACCCCGCCGACTTGTTCCAGATTGATCATCTGCGGCACAAACTGCTCCACGGTCGCGGCGGTGATGCGCGGCACCGCGCTGTGCACTTCCAGCCAACGCCAGACCTCGGCGTCCAGGGCTGGCAAATCCGGTGAAGGCACACCCGCCAACAAAAACCGGCGGATCGGCTGACCAGACACCCACGCGTCCGGCAGCCGTGTCAGGGTTGAATGCCCGTCAACCTGTTGCTGCCAAACTGCCAGGTCGGCGGTGGCAGCACTGGCGGCGCTGGGGTTGCCGGCCAGGCCCCAGAGCGGTACCTCCGCGCTGGCGTCGCTCAGCTTGCACTTGGCACGCATCACGAACATCGACAGGCGCTTGAGCACTGCTGGCAACACGTCAGCACTGCACGCCAGCAACAGTTCGTCGGGTGAGGGTCGCCACAGCACGAAGCTCGCCAACAGCCGCCCTTTGGCGCTGCAGTAACCCGCCAAGTGCGCCTGGCCCGCGGCCAGGTGCTCGGTGTCTTGGGTCAACTGGCCATGCAGGAACCTGGCGGCATCAGCGCCACTGGCGCGGATCACACCCCAGTCGTGCAAGCGGGTCACCGCAGGGAGGGCGGGCAGGGCGGACCCGGTTGGGTTGGCCCGGGCAGAGTGGTCAGCTGTCATCGGCTCATTATCATCAGCGCTCATGTCCAAAGTCGGCCGCACGCCCCTGTCCTGGCCGCTCAAGGCGGTCTTTTACCTGCTGGTGTGCGGCGTTGTTGGCGCAAGCCTTGCCGCTTTTGCGGTCTACCGCTGGCTGGACAGCCCCATGCCCTTGACGGCCGCCAACGTCGAACTGTCGATTGAACCCGGCACCGCGCCACGGGATATAGCTCAAGCCTGGGTGGACGGCGGCGTGGCCGTTTCGCCGCGCTGGTTGTACGAGTGGTTTCGCTGGTCGGGCCAGGCGCGAAAGATCCGCGCCGGCAGCTACGAGGTCCATAGCGGCGTCACCCCACGAGCCTTGCTGCAGAAGATGGTGCAGGGTGACGAAGCGATGGAGGCGGTGCGCTTCATCGAAGGCTGGAACCTGCGGCAAGTGCGCGCAGCCCTGGCCCGGGCTCCCCAGCTCAAGCCCAGCACCGCCACGTGGGACGATGCGCAGTTGATGGCGGCACTGGGCTCGCCCGGTGTGCCCGCCGAGGGCCGCTTCTTTCCGGATACCTACGTCTACAGCCGCGGCGTCAGTGACTTGACCGTGTTGAAGCGCGCCCACCGTGCCATGCAGGACAAGCTGGCCACGGTGTGGACAGAGCGGGCTGCCGACACGCCCTTGAGAAGCCCCGACGAGGCGTTGACGCTGGCCTCCATCGTCGAAAAAGAAACCGGCCTGGCGGCAGACCGGGGCTTGGTGGCTGGGGTTTTCGTCAACCGGCTGCGCATCGGCATGCCGCTGCAGACTGACCCCACGGTGATTTACGGGCTGGGCGCGGCCTTTGATGGCAACCTGCGCAAGCGTGACTTGCAGACCGACACCCCTTTCAACACCTACACCCGTGGCGGGCTGCCACCCACGCCCATCGCCTTGCCAGGCCTGGCTTCTTTGCGCGCCGCCGTTCGGCCACAGGCGACACAAGCGTTGTACTTCGTGGCCAAGAGTGACGGCAGCGGCCGCAGCGTCTTCAGCAACAACCTGGCCGACCACAACCGTGCGGTGAACCAGTACCAACGCGGCAGCCGATGAATCTGAAGACGCCCCCGGCCGGTCGGTTCATCACCCTCGAAGGCATCGACGGCGCCGGCAAAAGCTCGCACCTTGAAGCCTTGCGCCAGTGGTGTGCCGACCGCGGCTGCGAGGTGCTGGTGACGCGTGAGCCGGGTGGCACGGCCTTGGCAGAGCGCCTGCGCGAACTGGTGCTGCACGAGCCGATGGACCCGCTGACCGAAGCGCTGCTGGTGTTCGCCGCACGGCGTGACCACCTTGTGCAAGTCATCGAGCCCGCTCTGGCGCGAGGTGCTTGGGTGTTGTGCGACCGCTTCACCGACGCCAGCTTTGCCTACCAGGGCGCTGGGCGCGGCTTCGATCTGGCCTTGCTCAGAACGCTTGAACAGTGGGTGCAACAAGGCCGCCAACCCGATCTGACCTTGTGGTTTGACGCCCCGGCCGAACTTGCTGCGCAGCGCCGGACAGCCGCCCGCAGCCCCGACCGTTTCGAGGCCATGGACACAGCCTTCTTTCAGCGGGTCAGCAGCGGCTATGGCGCGCGCGCGGCGGCCGAACCCAAGCGCTTTGTGCGGGTGGACGCGTCGCTGCAGCGCGAGGCCGTTTGGCAGCAGGTGCTGAGCACCATCACGTCGCGATGGCCAGCGTTGTGACGACCGAGGTCAGCGCGCCATTGCCATGGCTGGCCCAGCCGCTGGCGCAGGCGCTGGCACAGCAACGGGGGCATGCGGTGCTGGTCCACGGTTCGCCTGGCGTCGGTGCGATGGAATTCAGCCTGCTGCTGGCACAAACCTGGCTGTGTGAAGGCCCGGCCGAGGCCGCGGCTGGGCCTGAGTCCAGCTCGACCGGGCCTTGCCTGCGCTGCGCGAGCTGCCGGCTGGTGCAATCCAGGCTGCATCCGGATCTGTTTGTGCTGATGCCCGAGGCTTTGCGCAAGAGCCAGGGCTGGTTGCTGGTGGACGACAAGGCAGACAGTGCCGACAACAAACGCAAGCCCAGCCAGCAGATCCGCATTGATGAGGTGCGCGCGCTGATCGACTGGTCGCAGAAAACCACTGCGCGCGGGCGCGGCAAAGTGGTGGTGCTGCACCCCGCCGACAGCTTGAATCTGCAGTCGGCCAGTGCCCTGTTGAAGACCCTGGAAGAACCTGCACCCGGCACACGCCTGGTCTTGACGACTGCCGACCCGGCCCGGCTGCTGCCCACCGTGCGCAGCCGCTGCCAACGGGTGCTGCTGCCCGCACCCAACCACTCACAAGCCCTGGCTTGGCTGGCCGGGCAGGGCGTGGCCCGGCCCGAGGTGTTGTTGGCGGCCTGTTGCGGCCGGCCTTTGGAAGCGCTGGCACTCAGCCAACGGGGTGTCGACGCCGACGTTTGGGCAGCGCTGCCGCGAGCCGTCGCCCAAGGGGCTGGCGCTGCAGCCTTGGCGGGCTGGCCGGTTCCGGTGGTGGTGGACGCGCTGCACAAGCTTTGCCACGATGCGCTGGCGTGCAGCGTGGGGGCTCAGGCCCGCTACTTCCCGCAGGCCACGGTGCCGCGCACGGCGGCGTTGCCGGCCTTGCTGGCCTGGGCTGAGGCCCTGGCGCGCGTTGCGCGACACGCAGAACACCCCTGGAGCGAAGCCTTGCTGTTGGACTCGCTGCTGGGCCAGGGCCAACAGGCCTTGGCCAAGGCGCCGCCTGCCCCTGCGCGCAGAAATCACGGCGCAAGCCGTCTTGCTGATCCTGTCAGCCTTCACAACCCTTCGCCTGGGGCCGTTGCCAGCGGGCCCTTCGGTACACTGACCCCATGAATGAACGAGTGCCCACCCGAGCCGGCGGCTTGGGGCCTGCAGTGTCCTTGCAGCCGATGCAACCCGCGCCTGCTGGCTCATCAGCAAGGCCCAGCGTCATCCAGCTGGTGTTTCGCGAAAAGGGCGCGCTTTACGCGGCCTACATGCCCTTGCTGTCGGAGGGCGGCTTGTTCGTTCCGACCCCACGCGACTACCGTCTGGGCGAAGACATCTACCTCCTGCTGTCCCTGCCTGACGACCCCCAGCGCTTTCCGGTGGCCGGCAAGGTCGCTTGGCTGACACCGGCCAACGCCTCCGGTGGTCGCACCCAGGGTGTTGGCGTGCGCTTCCCCAACGACGAAAAGACGCGGCAGTTGAAGGTCAAGATCGAAGAGATCCTGGGCACCAGCATTTCTTCGTCCAAGCCCACTCAAACCTTGTAGTGAGTTGAGCAACGGCGCAACTGCCGCAGCGATTCATCAGGCCCTTGTTCATGTTTGTTGATTCGCATTGCCACCTCAGCTTTCCTGAGTTGCAGACGCGCATGCCCGAGATCCGGCGTGACATGGCGGCCGCTCAGGTCGACCGCGCCTTGTGCATTTGCACCACGCTGGAAGAGTTTGACGACGTCCACAAGCTGGCCATCGACTACGACAACTTTTGGTGCACCGTGGGCGTGCACCCAGACAATGAAGGCGTGCTGGAACCCAGCGTAGCGGACTTGACTGGTCGCGCCAGTCTGCCCCGGGTGGTGGCGATTGGCGAAACCGGGTTGGACTATTACCGCCTGAACGGCCGCAGTCTGGCCGACATGGCCTGGCAGCGCGAGCGCTTCAGGGTCCACATTCGGGCGGCCTTGGCCACCGGCTTGCCGCTGGTCGTTCACACCCGCAGCGCCAGCGTCGACACCCTGGCCGTGCTGGAGGAAGAGGGTGGCGGCCAGGTGCGTGGCGTTTTCCATTGTTTTACCGAAACGCGAGAAGTCGCCCGCGCGGCCTTGGCGCTGGGGTTTCACATTTCTTTTTCGGGCATCCTGACATTTCGCAATGCCGCCGAACTGCGTGAAGTGGCGATGGAAGTGCCGCTGGAGCGCTGCCTGATCGAAACCGACAGCCCCTACCTGGCGCCGGCGCCACACCGCGGCAAGACCAACAGCCCCGCCTATGTGCCCCTGGTTGCCGCCAAATTGGCCGAACTCAAGGGCCTGAGCCTGGAGGGGGTGGCGCGTGCCACGACCGCCAACTTTGAGCGTCTATTTGCCATCCCAAGCGCAGCATCTGTCGAGGTCAAACATGAAGTCATTGATTAAGTATTGCTTCTATCTAGTTGTCGCCGTTGGGTTTTCTACTGCCAAGGCTGACGCCTATGTGGACTTCTTTCGGGCTGTGAACGTTGACGACGCCCGCACCGTCAGCCAGCTCCTGGCGCGCGGGTTTGACCCCAACTCGCCCAACACCCGTGGCCAGCCCGCGCTGGTGCAGGCCTTGGCTGACGAGTCCTCCAAGGTGGTGGCGGCGCTTCTGGCGCAGCCGGGTCTGCAAATCGACGCCACCACAGCCGCTGGCGAAACAGCCTTGATGATGGCGGCGTTGAAAGGCCAGATGGATTTTCTGCAACGCCTGCTGGAGCGTGGCGCGCAGGTCAACCGCAGCGGTTGGACGCCGCTGCATTACGCGGCCAGCGGACCAGAGCCCAAGGCGGTGGCGCTGCTGCTGGAGCGAGGCGCATTCATCGACGCGCCATCGCCCAACCGCAGCACGGCCTTGATGATGGCGGCGCGTTTTGGCGGCGAAGACGCGGTGAACCTGCTGTTGGCCAAGGGTGCTGACACCCAATTGCGCAACGACGTGAACATGACGGCGGCGGACTTCGCCCGTTCGGCCGGGCGCGAGTCTTTGGCGCTGCGGCTTCAGCGTTAGGCGCTGCGGCCCCGGGTCGGCGTGTCGGTGTTCTGGTGCGTGTAGGAGTTCGCCCGACAACGGGCTTGTCGCAGGACTGACGGGGCGCCACTTCAGGCGCGCCTAGAGTGGCCGATAAGTTGTAACCACCCCTGGAGTCACTCAATGCACCCCCAAGCCCATGCCAATAACCCGTTCATGCTGATGCTGAACCCCGAGATCGTGTTTGCTGCGATGGAGTCCTCAGAGCGGCTCGCGCAACTCAACCGCCACCAGTGCCGGCCGCTGGACAAGGCGGTGCCAGTTCCTGAGAACGAGACTGCTGACAGCGACGCAGCCGAGACAGCCGAACACTGAACGGTTGCGGCCAGAGGGGAGCCAGGCTCCCTTTCCTGCAGCCCATAAAACAACGTACGATGTATATTATGTTAACTTTTTGATGTTGACTCAATCGCCGGGCAAGCCGGGGATCCCATGGCGCAACCCATCGGAATGAACGGGTGCGTTGACGGGCGTGCTCTCGAACCAATTCCAAGCTCCTTCAAAACAACAACCAAATGCGGCGAAGCCAGGCTGGGGTGCGGTTGGGCTTGGGCTGGTAGTGCTGGCGGTAGGTCGAGGGCATGACCGTCTCCTTGGGAAGGATGACTGTATATATTACCAGTCCTGGTTGCAGCATCCGGGCTGGTGAGCTCGCTGCCATCTTGACCGGAGGCCAGGAACTCCAACGTGCACCGCGGCCATCTGCCCGCAGGGGTCAAAATTCGAACTCGTCGGACGTCGTTCGTGCGCCTGCAGCATCATTCCTAGGGCACAACATAAGCGGGTTCACGCCTGACATCAACCTTGAACATCCGGCATGACTGACACCACCCCACGCCGTCTGATCGTCGGGATATCCGGCGCCAGCGGCGTCATCTACGGCATCCGCATCCTGCAAACGCTGCAGGGGTGCGGCATCGAAACCCACCTGGTGATGTCCGAATCCGCACGCATCACTTTGGTGGCCGAAACCGACATGAGCGCAGCCCAAGTCGAAGCCCTGGCCAGTGAGGTCCACCATGTCCGCAATATCGGCGCATCGGTCGCCTCAGGTTCGTTCAAGACCATGGGCATGGTGATTGCGCCGTGCAGCATTCGCACCTTGTCAGAGGTGGCCTGGGGCAACACCAGCAGCTTGCTGTCGCGCGCGGCTGACGTTGTGCTGAAAGAGCGACGCCGTCTGGTATTGATGCTGCGCGAAACGCCGCTGCACGCCGGCCACCTGCAAAGCATGCTGCAGGCCACGAACAACGGCGCCATCGTGATGCCACCGGTGCCAGCGTTTTACGCGCGCCCCAAAACCATCGACGACATCGTCAACCACAGCGTGGGCCGGGTGCTGGACCTGTTTGGCATCGAAACCGAACTGGTGCAACGCTGGTCCGGGCTTGGCCCTCGTTGAACGCGTGATGGGCAGCCCCTTGGACGCCGTGCTTTTTGTCTACTACAAGGTGCCCGCAGCGCAGCAAGCCGCATTGCTCCCCGTGGTTCGACAGTTCCAGGCGCGCCTGCGATCGAGTTGGGCCGGCCTGGAAGCTGAACTGC
>Ga0209181_10005947_pt1 | contig 17377 bp, 17 predicted proteins | sample MAT05_FD_187208 | JGI IMG/M metagenome (GOLD analysis project Ga0209181, IMG submission 187208) | Freshwater microbial communities from Lake Fryxell liftoff mats and glacier meltwater in Antarctica - MAT-05 (SPAdes) (version 2) | ecosystem: Environmental > Aquatic > Freshwater > Ice > Liftoff...
TTGTTCCATCATACGGCCGCTATTTTTCTTTAAATAGCCCCACTATTCGCAGAAAAATAGTGTTGTCTGATGAAAAAATGGTTGACCTAAAATGACTAAGTTATTGGTGCCGCGTTCCTAAAGCTATTTTAGCGGTTATAAGAGGCGTACCTTCGTCGTGTGAGGTTAGTTATTCTTTGATATTTCCTCCCATATGCTCACCCTCTCACATTTTTATCCTTTCACATTTTTATGGAAGATTTTATGAAAAACGCCAAGGACTCTGCGAAGGAGGCCCTTGAAACTGCTGGCGAAAAACTCAGCGAACTCAAAGATGCGGCCGCTGAAAAGTTAGCCGGATGGAGCGAAAAAGCAGAAGCCATGGCTGCGGAAGCCAAAGCAGAAGCCGCTGAAAAACTCGCCGAAGCCCAAGCGGCCCGCGAAAAAATAGCCGCGCATGAAGGTGGTGCCCTCGGATTCCTCTCCGATAAGGCCAAAGACCTGATGGCAGATGCCAAAGAAGAAATCGGCGAAGCAGTAGACGAAGGCAAAGATTTCTGGCAAAAAGCGAAGGACTATGTCAGCGGCGGCAAGGAGGATGAAAGCAAAGAGGACGAAAGCAGGTCTGCCTAGTGACGAGTTAAAGTTAAACACAGAGACCCGGAGTATACTCTGTGCCTCTGTGTTTAATTGTTGTACTCCCATTGACCACACGCTCACATTGACCACATTTCTTATCAATGTCCAATTCCCGCCAGCCTGACGCACTTGACTGGTTCGCGATGATCCTGCTTGGTACGGTCTGGGGTGCGTCTTTTTTGTTCATCAAACGCGCCGTGCAGGTCTTCAGTCCTTCCCAAATGGCCATGTGGCGCATGGTGATCGCCATGCTGATCTACCTGCCCATCGCAGCCGCCTATTGGTCGAAGATTGACTGGCGGCGCTGGCGGCCGTTGATCGTGGTCGCTCTTTGCGGCTCCGCTATTCCCAATTTTCTGTTCGCGGTGGCGCAACAGCATATCGACAGCAGTCTGGCGGGGGTACTCAATTCACTGACACCGTTGTTTACCCTTCTATTCGGGGTATCGTTTTTCTCTATGAAATTCACGCCGGGTAAGGCACTTGGCGTAGGGCTGGGTTTGATAGGAGCGATTATTCTCGTGGTATTCAACAGCAAAAGCGGAGTCTCCGGCCATGCTTTCTTTGCCGGGTTATGTGTGTTGGCGACGATCTGCTACGCGATCAACGCGAATGTGGTGGCAGCCCAGCTTCATGACCAGCCCCCTGCCGGTATTGCTTCTTCGGCCTTTGTGGTCACAGGAGTATTTTTCGTTGCAGGACTCTGGTGGTCAGGCGGCTGGCAGGAAGTCTGGCGAAACCCGGAGGGATTAACGGGTCTGGGCTATATCACTTACCTGGCAGCCATCGGCACGGTGGGCGGTTCTATCCTGTATTTTTGGCTGTTACAGCGCACCAATGCGATTTTTGCCACTTCAGTCACGTATTTACTTCCGGTAACGGCTATCCTGCTGGGCGCATTTGATGGCGAATCGGTTGGCGCAATCGATTTTGCAGGAACAGCGGTTATCTTGTTCGGCGTGTATTTGGCGCGGAAATAATGTACAGGCAGCTGAAGCAGCCGGGATGTCCAGACGGGCAAAATTTGTTGTTTATCCTGGCAGTCCGGCTGCTTCAGCAGCCGGTACATTAGTCCAGCACCAATTCCGCTCCTTCCTGCCCGACCAGCGTGCCGATCGCGACGCCCATTCCACTGAGCCGGACAGACACGACCACGTTGGGCGATACCCGCTCGATGATGGGTTTTTTGACCGGACCCAGGCCCAGGATTCCAGTCCACCAACGGTCCACTTCCACTTGTTTCCCTGGGCAAACCACTGTGTGCAGCAGTTCTACCAATGCATTGCGGATCAATTCATTGGCACCGAATTCGTCTGTCCGCTCCTCCTCCATCGCCAGGTTGCGTCCGCCGCCGAGCAAGATGCGTCCGTCAATGTTTCTGAAATAATAGTAGCCCCGGTCATAATGAAAACAGCCTTCGACCGCCAGCCCGTCTATAGGCTTGGTGATTAGCACCTGATTGCGGGCAGGAATCACGGCTGCGTCGGGAAACAACCGTTTGGCAAAGCCATTGATCGCCACCTGTACACGAGGCACACGGAGCGTCCATCCTGAGCCGGTTTCCAGTTCTACCCCCTGTGAGCTGTCTTCCAGCCTGTGGATGGTGATGCCGTTAAAAATTCGAACGCCTTTGGCTTCAGCGATCTGCAACAGGGCAGCCATCATTTTACCGGTATGCACCTGCCCTTCGGGACGGTTGTGGATCAGGTGGCGCACGCCCTGGAATCCAAAACGCGGCAATGCATCATCCGTGACCTTGTAAGCTTTCAAATGACCCGTAATGCCGGCTATTTTCTTATTGAAATCAGGGATGCGGTTAACGCATTGCGCATAAATATCCGCGTCGGCCTCGGTGAACATTTCATAACCGCCCAGTGTCTGGAAATCAAGTTGTGTGTCGCCCACAAGTGCCCGCAGGCGTTGAAGGCCCCGCCAACGTTTTTCTACAATCGCAAAAACCTCTTCTTCTGGCATCCGGGTCATATCGTCGAGCAGTTCGGTCATAGAGCCGAAGCAAGCGAATCCCGCGTTGCGGGTGCTGGCTCCGGCAGGGAGGGTGCCGCGTTCCAGCACAGCGACCTGTAGGCCGGGGCGCTGTTCCTTGAGGTGAATGGCCGCCGCCAGCCCGACAATGCCGCTGCCGATCACCGCAATGTCAATATCCTTGAAAAAGGACTCGCGTTCCCAGTAACTCAAGTCGTATTGCAATGTGGTCAATGTTGATTGGATGTGGTCAATGTGAGGTGTACAAAAAAGCCCCGACTATTGGCAGCCGGGGCAACAACTAAAAAATTAAGCTATGAAAACAAAAACTTCTTTTGTCGAATCGTGGACGGTGCAAGGTAAAACAGAAAGTGCCGCCTTTGCAAGCAGCACTTTCTCAAAAATTTTTTGTTTTGTTCCTTATTCCGTCCGCGTTCCTTATTCCGCCACGTCGCGGCCGCCTGTGAGCATATCCTGATATTCTTTCAGTTCTTCCCACTCACCTTGAACAGCAAATTTTGCTTGTGCAGGCCAGGTGCCCGGGTCGTGAATCTGATAACGCGGTCCTGCTTCATCCAGGATTTCTTTCAAACGATTCACCGGAGCCTCAGCCAGTTCAGCCCAGGTACTGACACCGCCGTCTTTCAGCAACTGCTCGATTTTCGGGCCGATGCCTTCGATGATTTTCAGGTCGTCCAGTTTCGGCGCTTTTTTGGAAGCCGGTTTTTCAGCCGGGGCTTCCTCGACAGCAGGCACGGCTTCTTCTGCATCACCCACTTCTGGTTCCGCTTCTACAGTAAATGCCGCAGCAGCAGATTCCATCGTTTCTTCGACAGGAGGTGCTGCTTCTTCTGCATCACCATCACCCACTTCTGGTTCTGCTTCGACAGGAGGTGCTGCTTCTTCTGCATCACCCACTTCTGGTTCTGCTTCTACAGGAGGTGCTGCTTCTTCTGCATCACCATCACCCACTTCTGGTTCTGCTTCTACAGGAGGTGCTGCTTCTTCTGCATCACCCACTTCTGGTTCTGCTTCTACAGCCGGTACAGCCACTGCGGATTCCACTGTTTCTTCCACAGCAGGCGTTTCGACTGTTTCAGGTACCGCTACTTCTGCCGGAGCAGGGGCAGCAACGGTTTCCACAACTTCTGCGGGTGCAGGCACTTCTTTTTTAGCAGCCGGCTTGGCGGCTTTCGGTGCCGGAGCGGCTTTTGCAGCAGGCTTTGCCACTGCTACCGTCTCCGCTACAGGAGATTCGAGCAGCTCTTTCGGAACGATGCTGACGTAATTGCGGTCGTTGCGGGCGCGCTTGAACGTTACGATGCCGTCAATTCTGGCGTGCAGCGTATGGTCGCGGCCCATGTAAACATTCTCACCCGGATGGAATCTGGTACCACGCTGGCGGACGAGGATATTGCCGGCGATCGCCGTTTGGCCACCGTACATTTTGACGCCAAGGCGTTTACTTTTACTGTCGCGGCCGTTGTCGGAACTACCCGCACCTTTTTTATGTGCCATGATTCAAATTCAATTTTGAAAGATGATGGTTGAATTGGTTGTCAGTTATTGGTTGTTGGTTCTTCGTTGTTGGGAACCTGCATCCTTCCTGAAAACCGTTGACTAAGCCGCGATGGCTTCGATTTTGATTTTGGTGAACGACTGACGGTGGCCGTTTTTCTTGCGGTAGCCTTTGCGGCGTTTCTTGTGAAAAACGATCACTTTGTCGCCTTTCACGTGGCTGAGCACGCTGGCTTTGATGCTGGCGCCGCCGATGTTGGGCACTCCGATGGTGACGTTGCCGTCGTTCTCGATAAGATGCACGGCGTCGAAGGAGACCGAATCCCCTTCCTGTGCTGCCAGCCGGTGGACGAAGATCTGCTGACCTTCCTCAACTTTGAATTGTTGACCGGCGATGGAAACAATTGCGAACATATTGATTCAGAAATTTTTGTGAAAAAAATGATGCGTTCCTTAAAAAGGCGGGCAAAGGTATTTCACGCGTATGGAAAAACCAAATGAGGGTTGGAAGTTTTTGCGGCCAATGATGGGCTGATAATCAGTTCATCCCTGGCCGATATGCTGACCATTTGCCAGAATCCGTCAATACTCGATTTTTCAAATTAAATTGATTCGCCAGTCTTTGCCATCACTTGACGAAAAACTATCATTGTCCTGCCATTGGACAGCGATTCTCGGTTTGGTTAACGAGTGGCACTTTTGAGGTGTCATCCCGGAAGTATGGAGGGGTGAAATCTCAAAAATATGCCGAGATGTCACCTTTTTCGTACCTCAAAAGATGATACCTCTTTGTCTTTTAACACAACCCACCTTCAAGGCCGTTGATCGGGTTCCAGAAACAACTCCGTTTCAAACAACTGCACTTCCGTAACCGCCTCAATTTCAATGGTCACGTTGATATCGTCTACCCAGTTGTTGCTGCGGAGCGCGAAAAAGTAGGTGCCTTCGAGTGGTGTGTAGCGGCGTTGCGCATCCACGCTGACGCCGGTTTGCTGCATCAGCGAGGTGTAGTCTTGTCCTTTTGAAAATTTGGTCCAGTTGTCGTAATCCACCAGCGCATACTCGACATCTTCTCCGGCGGTGCTCACGGTCATGTCAATCGCAGCCCCGAGCGCAAAGGCTGCGAGCGCTGTTTCGGGCTGGATGCCCATGAGCTTGGCAGCGCCGGTCTGTAAAGCGGATTTCAGTTTTTCGGAATCCTGGCGGCGCACCGTAGCAGCGGCTTGACCGACCGCAATCCGGTAGGCCCATTGACGGGTGTTGGGCGGCAGGGTGAACTGGTAAGCATTGACCGGTTTTTTCATGTAAAATTTGCTGGCCATCACCGTCACCTGACCGCCGAGCGAGAGCATTTCCACTTTTTTGCCTGCCGATACGGTGCGTTTACCAAGGTGGTAGTCGGGTCGCTGCCGAATGTCCCAGCCCACCCGGGTGTCGAACCGGGCATTTTCTGCATTGCCGGGCGTGCGATGCAGGGTGAAGCGACAGATTTTTTTGCTGAGGCCAGTTTCGCGAAAGCGAAGTTGGTACACGCCGGTTTGTGGAATGCGGATATCTTTGTCCAGCACGGAATCCAGTTCGTAAGCGCGCAACAGAAGATTGTCCGGCCACTGCACCAGTTCGAAAGCCTTGATCTCTTTGCCGGTCAATTCCTGCACATGAAGGGCAATGTGGTCGCCTTCGGCGAAGGCATAGGTGAATTCTGTGGAACCGTCGAGGTGAAAAGTCTGGTCGGCGACGAAGCGGGGAATCTCAGTTTGAGAGAAGGCCTGGAAGGCAAAGCAAAGGGCGGAGAATAAAGGCAGGAGGCGCATCAGTATTTTTTCAACGGTCAAAATCATATAAAGGAACGCGGCACCAATAACTTAGTCATTTTAGGTCAACCATTTTTTCATCAGACAACACTATTTTTCTGCGAATAGTGGGGCTATTTAAAGAAAAATAGCGGCCGTATGATGGAACAAAGGGTGGCATCAAATGACTAAGTTATTGGTGCCGCGTTCCTAAAGGAATCCTTGAAGGAACGAAGGTCGGGTTAAAAACATACACGATGCCAGTGGGTTGAATGGGCATGGCCCAGAATGGGAGTTGGAGGAACAAGCGATATTTTTACCTTTGCCCGCTTTTTTAATCCTTCCGAGAAAGAACGGGCTGACTTAAATCGTCTTTTCTCATCGCCTACTTTTCACACGATATCACATTCTGGAGCATGGCAATGATTTTCATGGATTTTGAAAAACCCCTCGAAGCCCTGTATGAACAGTTGGAAAAACTGAAAGATGTGGGTGAAAAAGGGGAGTTGGACATGACCGGCATGATGCGGGAGTTGGAAAAAAAGATAGAAACCCGCCGGAAAGAAATTTTTGCCACCCTCACCGGCTGGCAAAAGGTGCAGCTCTCCCGCCACCCGGAGCGGCCTTACACCCTGTTTTACCTGACCACGATGTGCCAGAAGTTCGTTGAACTGCACGGGGATCGTTATGCAGGTGATGACCACGCCATCGTGGGCGGCCTGGCTAACCTTGACGGGCAGACCGTAATGATGATCGGCCACCAGAAAGGGGTGAATACCAAAATGCGCCAGTACCGCAACTTCGGTATGGCCAACCCCGAAGGCTACCGCAAGGCGCTCCGCCTGATGAAAATGGCGGAACGGTTCGGATTCCCGGTCGTCACGCTGATTGATACGCCCGGAGCCTTTCCGGGCCTGGAAGCAGAACAACGCGGCCAGGCAGAAGCCATCGCCCGCAATTTGTTCGAGATGGCCCAGCTTCGTGTCCCGATCCTCTGCTACATCATTGGGGAAGGCGCTTCAGGCGGCGCATTGGGCATCGGTCTGGGCGACCGGGTATTCATGCTCGAATACACCTGGTATTCGGTGATTTCGCCGGAGTCCTGTTCTTCCATCCTCTGGCATTCCTGGGACTACAAAGAGCAGGCTGCCGAAGCCCTCAAACTTGATGCGGATAACATGTTGTCATTCAGACTGATTGACGACATTCTGAAAGAGCCGCTGGGCGGTGCGCACAATGCGCCGGAGACGATGGCACAGACCCTGAAAGCGCATATTAAAAAGGAATTGGCCATCCTGATGCCGATGGATCCTGAAGAGCGCATCACCGCTCGTATTCAGAAGTACAGCGACATGGGGAATTACCGCGAGTTGCCTGCGGCGCCTGCAAGCGGCAAATAATAGTTTTTCAGACAGGACGGACAGGATTTAACAGGATTTAACTTAAAAAAGGCATAAATCCTGTAAAACCCTGTCCATCCTGTCAAAAAAATTTACTTGTGAAAGGGCCTCGTATCGGCATCATCTCATCCATTCTTCCAGCACTTCCTGAAACAGATCCGTCCTGAATGCACCGGGACGGATACCAGTTGTACCGCGCAGTACTTTCAAACCCGTTTCGAGGTCAATCTTTTCCTGAGACTGTGTGACGAACAAATTTTTTTCTGCTAAAAAATCTGCCAGGTATTCCTGCTCCGTTTGCCCGGGCGTAGGAATCAACACGGCTTTTTTTCCGATAGCGGCCAAATCCATCACACTGCTGTATCCGGAGCGGCATACCACTACTTCGGCAGCAGCCAGCACCTCATTGAGTTCGCCGGAAGTCAGATAAGAAACAACTTCCACATTTTCAGCCACATAGTGGTGTTGTTTGGATTCCGCTTTCCCTTGGACGAAAATAAACTTTTGCGGCAGCAGCATGGCTTGTTCCAGCAACCGGGCTTCCAGGATACTGCGCTGCGGCTCAGGACCGGAGAGAACGACCGCCACATCGTATTCGGGTTCGCGATTGTAGGGGCGGAGGCGCGAAAGTGGTCCGATATAACGCACCTCATGGTTGGGTAGTGGCGGGTGCGAAAGCATACCGGAGAGATTGGGCACAGCCACCACATCGGGTACCCAGATCGTTTCGAACTTACGGAGCGCCCGGCGCAACACCTGGTTGGCGGCCCATTCCAGGGGGCGGTTGGGCACCCGGAGATGGATCTGGTGGCTAATCACCACACTTCGTGCATGGCTGCTAAAACATCCGAACCTGTTATCGGAGATGATGCCTTCTATGCCATGCTCCCGCACGAGTCGCTCCGTAGCCCATTGCTCGCTGCGCACGGCATAGAGGATGCGCGGGAGTTGCCGCCCGATGTTGAGCACCATATTGGAAGAATCATAGCGAATGTAGTAGGAAGGCAATTCAAAGGCAGGCAGATGGGGAAATTCCGCCCTCAGCAGATGGAGTGCTACTCCATCGGATGCCAACAATACCTCCGCTCCCATGCGTTCAAGCGCGGTAATCAGTGGAATGCACCGGGCTACATGGCCCAGCCCCCAATTGAGCGGTGCGACGAGGATACGTTTCAAGTTGAACAATTGAACCTTGCGCAACGCAGGCAGGCAACGCATCAAGGTTAAAATGAGTCTTGGTTTTCAGCCGTTGGGTTATATTCGCCTCTGTAAAAGTAAACAGGTTTCCGACTATGAAAAAAATTAATTGGTTCCGCATCTTTTTTTTGCTCCTGATGGTCGGCATGGTCGTACTGGAAGGCTGCAGCCTCTTCAAGCCGAAGTGTGATTGCCCGCATTTTTAGCGCGCCGCTGATCCTGCAATATTCAGGTCATCGGATCGGATTTTCTGCCGGGTGCAAAAAACAAAACCCCCGTTCTGATCATCAGAGCGAGGGTTTTTGTTTGGGTTCGGAAGCCTGTTTGGTTAGAATTGAGCTTCCAAGGCCGTTTTTGTGCTGTATTGAAGGATATTGTTGAGGACAGCTGAAGAGGGATTGAATTGGACTTTCGGGAGTTTGGACTTCGCTACCAGAAGTTCATTGAACATGGAATGCAATTCTGGATTTTCATCAAGAATGTGACTCATGTCCGCCGCTTCTTTGGCAGTCATTTCGCGGTACATGAACTGCACCAGCGCATCTTCGATTGTGTAGGTTTCTTCCATAGGCCAAGGCCAGAATTGAGTTGGAAAGTCAGTTAAAAAATCGGTCATAAAACAACCGGTTCCTTTCAGTTATTGCGCTTTTCAGAATATTATTTCCTATTTTAACAGTTAAGTTAATTTACCATCCAACACTGGTTCTACCCACCTGATTTACATGCTCATTTCTGCCATCGTCGCCACCGCCCACCGCAACGTCATCGGTCATCAGAACCAAATCCCCTGGTACCTGCCCGCTGACTTGGCTTACTTTAAGCGAACTACGCTCGACCACCATGTCATCATGGGGCGCAACTGTTTTGAGAGCATCGGCCGCCCCTTGCCCAAACGAACGAATATCGTGATCACCCGCGATCCGTTTTTCACCGCGACGGGTGTGCTGGTGGCGCATTCGGTAGAAGATGCGCTCGGCCTTGCCTACGACAATGGCGAAAAGGAGGCGTTTATCATCGGCGGCGGTGCCATCTACCGCGAGACGCTGGACTTATGGGACAAGATTTACCTGACAGAAGTGGATATGGAGACGGAGGGAGATGTGTTTTTTCCGGAAATGGACCCCTCGGAATGGCGCGAAACAGGGCGGGAAAACCATGAACCGGATGCCAGGAACGAATGGAAATATGTGTTCCGGGTATTGGAACGAATTGATGAAGATTAAACAAAACAGAGGTTTAAAATTTTCAACCCCCAGAGCGTGCAAAAAAAACGAGCGTTTTTCTATACTTTTGCAGCCGATTTTCACGCCACGCAAAGGCGCGGCGTTTTATTCTACTGAAATTTACACACAAAAGTCTGGCTCACTAAGTACATGGAAAAGAAGAGATTGCTCCTCATTACCCAGGAACTGGAACCCTACACAGAAGGCACAGAGATGTCGGCTACCGCTGCCAAACTACCCAAACTGCTTTCAGACAACGGGTACGAACTGCGAATCCTGATGCCCCGGTATGGCACAGTCAATGAACGGCGCCACCGACTGCACGAAGTAGTTCGACTTTCCGGGATGAACATTATTGTTGATGACGACGATTACCCACTCATTATCAAAGTTGCTTCTTTACCCAACTCCCGCTTACAGGTTTATTTCCTTGATAATGAGGATTTTTTCAAACGAAAATCTGTGGTTGAAGACGAAAATGGCAACGCCCACGAGGACAATGCCGACCGGGCCGCTTTCTTTTGTAAGGGCGCTATCGAGACTGTGAAAAAATTTGGCTGGGCGCCCGACTATGTGCTCTGCGAAGGCTTCCTGACCAGTCTGATCCCGGTTTACCTGCGCACCGCTTACAAAACGGAGCCAATTTTTGCGAACGCTCATATCCTCTACCACGTTTACGATACCCCGCACGAGCGGCTCAGCGGCGAACATTTTTTCAACAAAGCGGCCATTAATAACCTTTCGAAAAAAGACCTCGAGGCATTCCGGGACGGCGATGGCATCTCACTGCACAAAGGCGCAGCGCATTTCTCAGACGGCATCATCATTGGCAGCGAATCGCTCGATACCAGCGTTGATTACCTGTCCATCGCACAGGACAAGCCGGTGTTGCCCTGGAAAAGTGACGATGAACTGGCGGGCGCCCTGGTCGAATTCCTGCGGAGCATGGCGGTGGCAGAAATGGCATAAGTCTCTAACCAATGACGCTATGTGATAGCGGGCGGCCATGAGCTTCCCGCTATCATTTTAGGGTGTAACCGCGACCAACCGCTTGCGTTCACAACGCGTCATATACTTTGAACTTGTTGCCAGTAAGCACAAAACCGTACCCCAAACAAATACTACACATTTTATGAATCAAAAACTGCCGGCGCTCACTGCGCTCCTCGGCCTGACCCTGCTCCTGCTTTGGTCAGCCTGTACCAAATCAACTCCATTCGGCTCCGAACTGCTGGATAATGAGCTGGCTGATTATACTTTCACGGATACGTTGACCACACGCTATACTTTGGAGCGCGAAGATTCGGTGCTGACCTCCGACCGGACCTTTACTGCCAGTTATTTCCTGTGCGGCGAATTGAACGACCCTACCTTCGGCAAGTCCTCCTCAGAAATTTTTACCCTGATTCAAATGGCCGACCTCTCGCCCAATTTCAGGCAAGCCGGGATGACATTCGACTCTATGGTCATGTATCTGGCGTATGAAGCTTCTGGCGTGTACGGCGATACATTGCAGCCACAAACGTTGCGGGTGCAACAACTGGATCCGGGACAACAGGTTCGCTGGGACAAAAACTATTTCTCGCCGCGCACACTGGCCGCCGGCACGGAAGTTGGACGCGTGGACTTTAAACCACGCCCAAGCAAAGCCGACAGTTTGTTTGCTACCACCAAAGCACCTTTTTTGCGTGTCAAGTTAAGCGATGAATTTGGAAAAGGCATTTTTGGGATAGACAGTACCACGCTTACCAGCGACACGCTGTTTTGGCAAAAATTACGCGGCCTGAAAATCACCACATCCAGTAATGGCTCCACGCCCGGCGCCATGCTGGCATTCGATCTGAATAATGAATCGTTCAGCCGCGTACGACTCTACTACCACCAGGATACGGTGAAAAAAAAGTTTGATTATTTTTTCCGGCGGTCCAACAAATTCATGCACTTTGACCACGACTATACAGGCACGGTGGTCGGGCAGAAAATCGGACAGGTGACCGAGGATCTGCTGTATCTGCAAGGTATGACCGGCGTTCGGCTGAAAGTGGAATTCCCCTATGCCGACGACCTGGACAACATTGCCGTGAACAAGGCGGAACTGGTGCTCAATGCGCCCCCACTTGACAACCCCGTGTTCCCGCTGGCATCTCAAATCGCTACTGCGGAATATCAGGGCGACTCGATCTATGTGTATACCAGCGATGTGACCTACTCACTCAGCACGTCGTCAACCGGAGGTTTTGACCGCTTCGGGGGCACACCGCTTGAAGTGACCGTCAGCGGCAACAAGGTCAAACGTTACCGCATGACACTCTCACAACGTTTTCAGGACATCGTGGACGATCAGTCAGGGCTTTTGAAAAACAAAACGCTGTATATTAACATCCAGCCTCAAAGCCGTTCGGCTATGCATTCCCTCCTTTACGGTCCGAAAAGCACTATATTGCCAGCCAAACTCAATCTTACTTATACCCGGATAAAATAGTTTGAAGTTCGAACTTCAAACTTTCGGACTTCAAACTTCAAACGCTCATGTGCGGAATCGTCGCTTATATCGGCTCCAAAAACGCCTATCCCATTCTGATCAAAGGTCTTCACAGACTCGAATACCGAGGCTATGACAGCGCAGGGGTTGCGCTGCAAAACGGTCACCTCAATGTCCTCAAAAAAAGGGGAAAAGTGGCTGATCTGGAGGCATTTGCGAAAGATAAGGACACCAGCGGACACGTGGGCATGGGCCATACGCGCTGGGCGACACATGGCAAGCCGGATGACATCAATGCACACCCGCACACCAGCGGCAACGGACGATTGACGCTGATCCACAACGGCATTATTGAGAACTATGCACCGATCAAGAGTGCTTTGCTCAAACTGGGTCATACCTTCAAGAGTGAAACCGATACCGAAGTGCTTGTGCACCTGATCGAAGAGGTACAAAGCCGCGAAAACCTGCCCCTGGAAGAAGCAGTGCGCCAGGCGTTGACCAAGGTCCACGGTGCTTATGCGATCGTTGTTATGGACTCGGAAGACCCCGGAAAACTCGTGGCTGCCCGCAAGTCCAGTCCCCTTGTGATCGGTATCGGCGATCACGAACACTTCGTTGCCTCCGATGCTACGCCTATTGTGGAATATACCGACAAGGTGATCTACCTCAATGATGAAGAAGTAGCGACCGTTACGCTCGACGGCGAGCTGACCATCAAGAACCTGCGCAACGAGGTTGCGACACCCACAATCCACCAGATTGAACTCGAAATCGAGCAATTAGAAAAAGGCGGCTACGATTATTTCATGTTGAAAGAAATTTTCGAGCAACCGACCACCATCGCCGAATGTATGCGCGGTCGCATGAATTCCGATGAAGGATGGGTGCGGCTCGGCGGCATGCAGGAACATTTGAAACGCATGGTGAACGCGCAAAGGATGATTATCCTGGGTTGCGGCACCTCGTGGCACGCCGCCATGATCGCTGAATATTTGTTTGAAGATTTTGCCCGGCTGCCCGTGGAAGTCGAATACGCCTCGGAGTTCCGCTACCGCAACCCGGTTGTACGCGAAAACGACATCGTGTTGGCCATCAGCCAATCTGGCGAGACGGCCGACACCTACGCCGCCCTCGAACTGGCCAAGGAACGCGGTGCGCTCACTTATGGCATCGTCAATGTCGTGGGTTCGTCCATTGCCCGGCTTACCCACAGCGGCTCTTATATCCACGTGGGCCCGGAGATTGGCGTCGCTTCCACCAAAGCGTTCACCGGCCAGGTGACCATGCTCACTATGATGGCTATGATTCTGGGTTATGAGCGTGGCTTCCTGCCCAAATCGCAATACCAGAAACTGGTACAGGAGCTGGCGCTCATTCCGGATAAAGTGGACCGCTTGCTGAAAAAGTGCCACGCCCAGGTGAAATATATCGCCGGTGAATTCAAAGATGCACCCAATGCGCTCTACCTCGGTCGGGGTTACAATTTCCCGGTAGCGCTCGAAGGTGCACTGAAACTAAAAGAAATCAGTTATATCCATGCCGAAGGATATCCGGCCGCAGAGATGAAGCACGGTCCCATTGCCTTGATAGATGAAAACATGCCTGTGGTCGTCATTGCTACCAACCGAAGCGCGTACGAGAAAATCGCATCTAACATCCAGGAAGTGAAAGCGCGCAAAGGCGTGGTGGTCGCGGTCGTGACGGAAGGCGACGATACCATCAAGCAACTTGCCGACTACACCATTGAAATCCCGGAGACGGAGGAGCCCTTTACTCCGCTACTTTCCGTCGTACCTTTGCAACTGCTGGCCTACCACATGGCTGTGCTGCGCGGCTGCGATGTCGACCAGCCGCGGAATCTGGCGAAGTCAGTAACAGTGGAATAATGATCCCTTCCAACAAATCAATCCAACTACAACAATGAATAAACTTGATATAGAATACAATACCGAGCGACCCGACATCCAGTACCCGGAGTACGGACGCTCTATCCAGGAGATGATCGAATACGCCAAGACCATCGAAGATGATTACAGGCGGCAGAAAACGGTCGAGTCCATTATCCAACTCATGCAGGTGCTCAATCCGATCGGCAACCGCAACATGGATGATTACAAGGATAAGCTCTGGAGCCACGCCTTCGCAATTTCCCGGTATGAATTGAATGTAACCCCTCCGGTCGGTGTCACCATCCGCCACGAGGACGATCGTATCCATCCCGAACCGCTGGGATACCCAGCCTCCGCCACCCGCTTCCGGCACTATGGCAATGGCATTCAGGCGCTGATGCAGAAAGCCATCGAAATGCCCGACGGTCCCAAAAAAGAAGGTTTCGTGGAAGTCATTGCTTCTTACATGAAACTTGCCTACAAAACATGGAATAAAGAGCATTACGTCAGCGACGACATCGTCAAAGAGGACCTGGAAATATTGTCGGATGGCCAACTCTCCCTGCACGAAGGACATAGTTCGCTGGATTTATTGGCTGCTCATGCGGGCAAATTGGATCAGCGCAGCGGGCGCAGCACCAACAACACTCGCCAGCGCAGCCGGAATGGCAAACAAGGCAGCAGCAGCAACAGCAACAGCAACAACAATGGCAATGGCAGCAGCACTCGGCGCAACCGGGGCAGCAAACAAGGGGGCAGCGGTGGTAATAACTCCGGTGGCAGCAACCTCGGCGGCGGCGGCAACAATTACCGGAAACGCAAAAAATAATCATGCAGTCCGAAACGCCCAACGGACACCCTGTTGAAGGACCTTCACCAGCGCATTCAGATGAACAAACCCCTCCGGATTGTTTTCGGATCGACGAGTTGCAGGCATTGCAATCGTTCGAACATCACCTGCTTGCCGATGTCAACTACTACCTGTGGCTGAATCGGGCAGGCGATTCCAGTGAAATTGTGTACCGGTTTCTTTACTTCCTGGAATTGATTTTTGAAGATAACGGATCGTTGTTGCTCACCTCAGGCGAAGATTCTACAGCAATCCGGGTCAGCGATGCCGAAATGTTGCTCCATACCGCCCGCGAACTTCAAAACCTGCACAGCCAGGTATCTATTCAACGGCTCAATGCAGGTGCATTTCCTCTTTGGCAACCAGCAATCGGAAAAAATTTAGCGGCCATCAACCTGCCGCGCCATGAAAATGGTCTTTTTGCCAATGATGCGCTCCAACTCGACTTTGGCAGTCATCAGCTCATCATCCAACTCAGCCAAAACGAAGGGCTGGAGATCATTGAAAATTGAGGAGTAAAGAAGATTGGACTGAACACGGAGGCACGGAGGCGCAGAGGAATCAATTTACCCGTCTCTGTACCGCTGTGTTCAGTCCAATCTCTTTACTCCTTCCCGTCCCGGTATTTTTCCCAACTAGTGGTTTTGTATTTCTCCTCAGAAGCGAACATCAGTTCCTTCATCAGATCAACAGGCTCTTTATAGCCCGGCGACACCATGATGCGTTCGTTCTTTTCGTTCAGGTAGACCTAAGAAGGATAGCCCATCTTCCCGTCCAGCAACGCTACCGCAAACTGATGTGATCCGCGACCGCCTTCTTTGATGAATTTGAACGTCTGACCAGCGAAAACCAGATCTTCTTTCTGCTCTGCATCGAACTTGACCGGGTAGTAATTGGCAGCCAGATAAACGGCGACAGTAGAATCTACAAAAGTTGATTTGTCCATCTTTTTGCACCACCCGCACCATTCGGTATACACATCAATTAGGAACGCGGCACCAATAACTTAGTCATTTGATGCCACCCTTTGTTCCATCATACGGCCGCTATTTTTCTTTAAATAGCCCCACTATTCGCAGAAAAATAGTGTTGTCTGATGAAAAAATGGTTGACCTAAAATGACTAAGTTATTGGTGCCGCGTTCCTAAAGATTTTTTTCGGCGCTGTTTTTTGTAATTCTTGCGCCTGCTGCCAAGTATACCATTTGACTTCAACAGGCGGCGGTGTATTTTTGGGGAAACAAAATGCGGCCAAACCTGCTGCAAAGGCAAGGAGAATGGCGGCGAATGCAAATTTTTTCATGAACAAGGAAATGCGTGTGAAACAGTGAGAATGCGGGATGACTGTTGACTGTTGACTGTTGACTGTTGACTGTTGGCCTTTGACCATTGACCATTGACTTTTGACAAACTAGTTCTACTTTGTCAGATTATAAAAAACCCAAAGGGGTTGAATGTGAATAACCGGCGGATTCCATCCGGGGCACTAGGCGGGTCTCCCAACCGCGAAGTGGTTGAATGACGCACCGAATGTCGTTCTGTTCAACCCTTTCAGGGTTATGATACTGTCTCCATTTCATACCACTGGTTTCACCAACGGCTATTCAAGTTCAATCCTTTCAGGATTTTTTCTAATCTGACAAAGTATAACCAGGCTCCGGTCTAAGGCTGTCAAAAGTCAAAGGTCAAAAGTCAAAAGTCAACAGTCAGCAGTCAACTCGTTGCGGTGAGAATAGACAGAATGCATAGATTTCGGGCAAAAACTGTTCATGGAAGATTTTGCATATCCCAAGAGCGAACGAGAATGGGGGGCGACAAGCGGTCTGGACGAGCGGCGGTTCATGGTGTTGTTGCCGCTTTTTGAAGCAGCATATATATCTGTGCATGGCCGCCGTATTGAATACCGAGTGGCGGACAGGCCGGAGGCGTTGCGATTCATCTCTTGTAAATCGTTGTTATTCTTCACGTTGTTCAGTTTGAAATCTGGATTGACCTATGATATTCTGGGGTTTATGTTCAAATTGGACGTTTCCAATGCCAAGCGCAATCAAGCGCTGGGCTTAGAGTTTTTGAAGCGGGCCTTGGGGGAGGCTGGCCTTTTGCCCAAAAGAGAGTTCGCTTCGCCAGAAGAGTTTGGGGCATATTTCAGCGGGCACGGGTCGGTCATTCTGAACGGAATAGAGCAGCGGATTCAACGCCCCGGCGATTATGAGACGCAGAAAAAGTTCTACAGTGGCAAAAAAAAGCGCATACCGCCAAATCACTGATTATCAGCACCAAAGACCGCCGTGTCCATTTTCTGAGTGCAATTTATGTGGGCAAGGCCCATGACTACAGCATCCTGAAAACCGAGTTCCCGCCGGAAAACGGCTGGTTTGAAGGCTTGGAAGTCCGTCTGGACTTGGGCTATCAGGGTTTCGAC
>Ga0209181_10005948_pt1 | contig 17375 bp, 18 predicted proteins | sample MAT05_FD_187208 | JGI IMG/M metagenome (GOLD analysis project Ga0209181, IMG submission 187208) | Freshwater microbial communities from Lake Fryxell liftoff mats and glacier meltwater in Antarctica - MAT-05 (SPAdes) (version 2) | ecosystem: Environmental > Aquatic > Freshwater > Ice > Liftoff...
CGGGTCGAGTTAGCTTTCGCGGTCTGAGCCATCAAAGGTTTTCGCGACCTCGGCCTTCAGGCAACTGCACACCCCCAGTGTCTTTCATCATCAGGGGTGACTCGCCCTGGAATCATGAAAGTTAGAGCGCCGCATTCAGTGCGTGCTTGCGCGTGCAAAGCGCTCCGCCCCTTTTCCATCGCCCTGCCCCCGCAGCACGCTGGCGCAGTCCGCGAAGAATGCCTTGATCTGGTCGTAGAACGTCGTCGCCGCGATGCCCTGCCGAGGGTCGATCGCTTGCCCGTTGCTCAACCCCGGCGCGCGCTCGGCCGCATCGCTGGCCTTGCCGAGCATGAACGCCCCCTGATTCCCGATGTCCTCCGGGTCGGCGTCCAGCCCCCGTGAGACCAGATTTTTGGCCAGCTCGCCCACCACATCGACCGGCAGCGGCACTTCCCGCTCCTTCTGCCCTTTGCCGACAACGCGGAGCAGCCATCCCTCCATCGCCTGGTCGTCCGACGCATCGGCCGGGTACTCGACCCACTGCAGGTCATCGACCGTGGCGGCCACCACTTCCGACAGCCGAAGCCCGGTCGCATAGAGCAGGTGCAGCCCGAAGGTCAGCCGCTGGTTCGCGGAAGTCGTCGGCAGCATGTGCAACTGTCCTTCGATGAACGCCCACTGCGCCAGGCTGAAACTCCGCCCCGCATTCACCTTGGGCCCCGCGGTGCGCGGCACGCCGACCGCCGACCACGGGTTGCCCATCAGGTAGTTCCGGTCCACCAGGAACCCATACAGGTTCTTCAGGATGGTGACCGCATGTCGCTGCGCAGACGCCGACAACGGCCCCTCGAACGGCCGCCACAGCGGCGACCATCTTTCCCGTCCGCGGTCACCGCACCAGCGGCTGCGCGGTTGCGGGTCTGCCAGAAAATCCCTGTACTCGATACAGTCCTCGTTGCTCATCGAGGACAGAGCCTTGCCCTTGTGCGTGATGGCCCAGAGCAGGAAGCGCTCGGCTTCCTTGCGACACGCGCGCTGGGTGTTCGACAGCGCCTGCAGCCAGTCCAGGCCTTGCTCGACGCCAGTGTTTCCCATGACGTCTCGCTGGCGTCGGCGGGCCTTGAGGTGGGCTTTCTGATCAGGGGTGAGGCCGTGCTTGGAGCGCAGCCAGGCGAGGATGGCCTGTTAGTCGTTGGTCGCCTTCAGCAGGCACTGAGCCTGCGGGCGTCGGTACAGGCCGGACGTGCCGTCGAGCTCGGCAGGCACGATGAACTTTTCCAGGGGTCGGATGGCGGTGGCCGGCGCGACGACCGCGTTGAGCTCGTGCGCATAGAGCTTGCGGTTCCCACGACAAAGCAGCCGGCGCCAAAGGGTCACTCCATTGAAGCGACGAAAGAACAGCGTGCCGCAAGGCCGTTCAGCCGCCCGCGCCCCTTCAATCGGCACTGCCCGCCGAGCAAGCCGGCTCTACGCATCGCCTCCAGCAGGGCCAGCGCCACGGCATCCGCGTCACCCCGCAGCCGGCCGGCGCCCGGATCCACATCTTTCAGCTTCAACGAGGCCAGAGCATTGGCCCTCGCGCCCGTCGTCAACGGGAAGGCCATCGGCGCACGGTCCCGGCGCTCGATGGCAGTGTTGCCGGGCATCGACGCGATGGCGTAAGCGCCCTGCTCCAGCGACGGCGCTGCGCGCTCACGCCCGGCGTGTCGGCCAGCCATTGGAAGAAGCACTTCAGGTGGGCGATCGCGGCGTACAAGCTGGTTGACGGCGCCTTTCACAGCGGCGCACTGCGCGGCCCAGCCGACTTTGACGGCAGCGCTGTGGTGGCTCACCTGCACCTGGTGCAACGCGGGCCGTTGGACGTGACAGACCCCGCCCCGCTGACAGCGCGGCCCCCAGGGTGATCGGTCCATCATGTCGTTGACCCAGCTGCCGCGCTGCGCAAGTCAGGTCGGCCCTTCAGACCAACCCTGGAGGCAACCCGCAGACGGGAGCTGCCCGATCACCGACAGCGTCAGCGAAAGTCACCTGCCGCGCGCCGCGAACTTCGAACCCGAGCGCTGGCTGGCCGTGGGCCCGGCTGCCGTGGGGGCCGCCAGCGCCAGGCGCACCTCGATGCCCTTCGGCGCCGGCCCGCGCATCTGCCCCGGGCGCTGCATGGCGCTGCTGGAAATGAACCTGTCGATGGCTGTGCTGCTGGGCCGTTTCGACATCCGGTGTGTCGACACGGCCGACGGCAAACCGGCCAGAGAGAAGCTCAAGATCGCGATGGCGCCCGTGGGCCTGCGCATGCGGTTGAGCGAAAGGCGGCGCGAACCGGACCAGGTTCAGACCGGCGTGTAGGCCAGCCGCACGTAGATCGGCGCAAAGGCCTCGGCCTGCGTCAGTTCCAGCAGGCGTTCACGCGCCAGTTCGAGCATCGCGATGAAGGTCACCACGAGCACCGGCGTGCCGCGGCCGGCGTCGAAGAGTTCATGGAACTCGACGAAGCTGCGGCCCTGCAGCCGCCGCAGCACGATGCTCATGTGCTCGCGCACCGAGAGCTGCTCGCGCGTGATGGTGTGGTGGCGGTTCAGCCGGGCGCGCTGCAGGATGTCGGCCCAGGCGGCACGCAGGTCGTCGGCCACGACGGCCGGGAAACGCGGCGCCAGGCTTTGTTCGGTGGTGACCTGGGCGCGCAGGAAGTCGCGGCCGAGCAGCGGCAGCTTTTCCAGCCTGGCGGCGGCCAGCTTGATCTGCTCGTACTCGATCAGCCGGCGCACCAGCTCGGCGCGCGGGTCATCGGCCTCGCCGTCGGCGCTCTTTTTCGGTGGCAGCAGCATGCGCGACTTGATTTCGATGAGCATCGCCGCCATCAGCAGGTAGTCGCTGGCGAGCTCCAGGTTGTGCTTGCGGATCTGCTCGACGTAGTCGAGGTACTGGCGAGTGACATCGGCCAGCGGGATGTCGAGGATGTTGAAGTTCTGCCGGCGTATCAGGTAGAGCAGCAGGTCCAGCGGCCCTTCGAAAGCTTCGAGGAACACCTCCAGCGCATCCGGCGGGATGTACAGATCGTGCGGCATGCGGAACAGCGGCTCGCCATAGAGGCGGGCCAGTGCGACCTGGTCGACCACCTCGGGGCCGGGGGCCAGCGCCGGCGCTGTGGCTGAAACCTCCGCCGGCGCGGCCGCGGCCTTGTTCACGGCGTCTTGCTGCCCTGCCCGCCGGGTGAGGGGTTGCCTGTCTGGTACACGTACGGTTGCTGCGCCACGGCCGACTCGGCGAACTCGGCCTGCGTCTGGCGGTCCAGCGCGCGATCCCAGAGCAGGGCGCGGCCGGCGCGCTGCTCGGCTTCGAGCGTCGGTTTTTTCGCCTTCAGTTCGGTGATGAACTGGGTGACGTCGGATTGGTAAGGCTTCCAGAATAGCGGCATGGGGTTTGGGCAGAATCCTTTGTCTGGAGTTTACCCGGGGGGTGGCATGCGAACACGGAGTCTGACGGCGGTTCTGCTGATGGCGGTGGTTATGGCGCCTGCGTTTTTGGGAGCACTCACGGCTTGCGACCCGCAGCGTGTCGACAAGCTCGAAGAAGGCGTGTCGACCGAGGTCGAGGTGCGCCGGCAGTTCGGCGAGCCGGCCACCGTGCTGACCGCGGCCGACGGCAGCCGGACCTTCGAATACCCGAGGCAGCCCGAAGGCTGGACCAACTACCTGATCACGATCGGCGCCGACGGCAAGATGAGCTCGCTGCGGCAGTTGCTGGCGCCGGACAACTTCGCACGCGTGCTGCCCGGTCTCGACCGTTCGCAGGTGCGGCAACTGCTGGGCCGGCCGGCGAAGATGCAGCGTTTCGATCTGAAGGACGAAGAGGTCTGGGACTGGCGCTTCAAGGACGGCCAGAGCTCGCACCTGTTCAGCGTGACCTTCGGCGCCGATGGCCGCGTGCTGCGCGCAACCGTCGGCGACGACCCGCGCGAGACCCTCACGGGCGCGAAATGAGTGCGGCCCGCCACGCTGCGCTGGAACCCGCGACCACGGTGGCGGCTGCCAGCGAGCCCGTCGAGATCGAATTGAAGTTCCAGGTGCCGGCCGCGGCCCGCCAGCGGCTGCGCCGTGCCGTGGCCACCGGCAGCGCCACCGTCACGCGCCTGCAGGCGGTGTACGTCGACACCGCGGACGACCGCCTGGCGGCGGCCGAGATGGCGCTGCGCCTGCGCAAGGAAGGGCGCTCGTGGGTGCAGACCCTCAAGGGTCGCGGTGACGGCCTGATGCAGCGGCTGGAACACGAATTGCGCCTGCCGCCGCAGCGCGGCTTGCCCGAGGTAGACACCGCCCGCCATGCCGGCACGGCCGCTGGAGCGCGGCTTGAAACGCTGCTGGCCGACGCTGCGCCGCTGTCTCCCGTCTACCGCACCGACATCCGGCGCACCCACCGCCGCGTGCGCAGCGGCGGCGCCGTCGTCGAGATCGCTCTCGACGAAGGAAAGATCCTCGCCGGCACGCGCACGCTGCCGGTGTGCGAGATCGAATTCGAGCTGATCTCGGGCCCGCCACAGGCCTTGCTGGCGCTGGCCGCGCGCTGGGTCGAGCGGCACGGCCTGTGGCTGGACGTGCGCAGCAAGTCCGAGCGTGGCCACCGGATGGCACGCGGCCTGCCCGCGCCACCGGCCGTGCGCGCCGCGCCGCTGGCGCTGGATGCAAAGGCCACGCCGGCCGCGGCTTTCGGTGCGATCGTGCAAGCCACGCTGGCGCAGTGGCTGCCGAACGCCGCTGAACTGGCTGACGGCGAAGCCGGGGTCGAACACCTGCACCAGCTGCGCGTGGCGCTGCGCCGCCTGCGCAGCGCGCTGCGGCTGTTTGGCGGCTGGTCGGCCGAGCCCGCGGCCGCGCTGGCGCTCGAAGCGTCTCTGCGCGAGCCCTTTGCCCGCCTGGGCGCCACACGCGACATCGACGCACTGGAAGCCGGCCTGCTGCCGGCGCTGCGGACCGCCGGCGGGCCTCCGCTCTGCCTGCCGGTGGCCGCGCAGGAAGATCCTTCGTCCATCGTTCGCGAGCCCGCGCTGACGCTGGCGGCGCTGGAGGCGCTGCGCCTGGCCTTGCCCGGCCCGGCTTCGATGTTGCCGCCGGTTGACGCCGGGCGCGGGCTGCGGGCCGCCGCGCGCGCGCTGCTGAAGAAGGCGTTCCGGCGTGCGATGCGCGACGCCGCCGACTTCGAAAGGGTCGACGTCGCGGCGCAGCACCGCCTGCGCAAGCGGCTGAAACGTCTGCGTTACGGCGCCGAGTTCGTGCAGACGCTGTTGCCCGGGCGCGGCAGCCGGAGCACGCTGAAACTGCTGCGCCGGGCGCTCGACGCGCTGGGCGAGTACAACGACGTGCTGGTCGCCGAGCAGCACTTCAACGCCATGCTCGACACCGAACCGGAGGCCTGGTTCGCGCTCGGCTGGCTGGCCGCGCGCCGCGCCGTGCTGTTGCACACCGCCGCGCGTGCGCTGCGCAAACTGGCCGGCGCGCCCGGTTTCGATCGCCGCGCCTGACCGGCTTCTTCCTGCAACCCTGGCGCAAGCTCCGCCCATCCCGACGCAGGCCCGATGCAGGCCCGGCGCAGGGTGCCGACTAGAATTGATCGCACCAGTTTTCGACACCTCGGGACCCATGTCCGGCAGCACTTTCGGCGAACTTTTCCGCGTCACCAACTTCGGCGAGAGCCATGGCCCGGCCATCGGTTGCGTGATCGACGGCTGCCCGCCCGGGATGAGCCTGAGCGAGGCCGACATCCAGCCCGAGCTCGACCGCCGCCGCCCCGGCACCAGCCGCCATGTCACGCAGCGCAACGAGCCCGACGCGGTGGAGATCCTGTCCGGCGTCTTCGAGGGCCTGACCACGGGCACGCCGATCTGCCTGCTGATCCGCAACACCGACCAGCGCAGCAAGGACTACGGCAACCTGCTCGACACCTTTCGCCCCGGTCACGCCGACTACACCTACTGGCGCAAGTACGGCCACCGCGACCCGCGTGGCGGCGGCCGTTCGTCGGCCCGCCTGACGGCGCCGATGGTGGCGGCCGGCGCGGTGGCGCGCAAATGGCTGCGGCAGTCCCACGGCGTCAGCTTCAGCGGCTGGATGAGCGCGCTCGGCGAAATCGACATTCCCTTCGAAGACGAGGCGTTCATCCCGCACAACCCGTTTTTCGCCGCCAACGAGACGCTGATCCCGGCGCTGGAGGCGCACATGGACGCGCTGCGCAAGGCCGGTGACTCGTGCGGCGCGCGCATCACCGTGGTGGCGCGCGGCGTGCCGGCCGGCCTGGGCGAACCCCTGTTCGACAAGCTCGACGCCGATATCGCCTACGCCATGATGGGCATCAACGCCGTCAAGGGCGTGGAGATCGGCGACGGCTTCGGCGTCGTCGCGCAGCGCGGCAGCGTGCATGGCGACGAGCTCACGCCGCTGGGCTTTGCCAGCAACCATGCCGGCGGCGTGCTCGGCGGCATTTCCACCGGGCAGGACCTGGTGGTGTCGATCGCCATCAAGCCGACGAGCTCGATCCGCAGCCCGAAGGCCTCGGTCGACCGCGCGCTCGCGCCCACCACGGTGGAAACCTTCGGCCGCCACGACCCCTGCGTGGGCATACGCGCCACGCCGATCGCCGAGGCCATGCTGGCGCTGGTGGTGATGGACCACGCGTTGCGCCACCGCGCGCAGTGCGGCGACGTGCGGCTGCCTGTGGCGGCCATCGCGGGGCAGCGGCCAGGCGCATGACGCGGGCCGCGTCGCCCGCGCGTTCCCCGCTGGTCGCCTTCGGCGGCGTCTGGTTCTTCTACTTCGCTTCCATCGGCGCCTTCAACCCCTACGCGCCGCTGTGGTTCAAGGACCTCGGCTTCTCCACGCTGGCCATCGGCGCGCTGGCCTCGCTGCAGAGCTGGACGCGCGTCGTGGCGCCCTACGCCTGGGGCTGGTTCGGCGACCGTCGCGGCCACCGCTCGCGGCTGGTGCGGCTGGCCGCTTTCGTCTCGCTGCTGGCGGCCTGCGGCTTCCTTTTCGCGCGTGGTTACACGGCGGTGGCGGTGTGCACGGCGCTGCTCTTCCTGGCCAATGGAGGCGTCGTGCCGCTGTCCGAAGCCACGCTGTCCAGCCATCTGAAAACCGCCGAAGGCATCGACAGCGCACGCTACGGCCGTGTGCGTGTATGGGGTTCGGTGGGCTTCATCGTCGCCGTGGTGCTGTACGGCGGCGTGCTGCAGGTCGCCGGCATCGGGCTGTTCCCCTGGCTGGCGGTGCTGATTTACGGCCTGCTCTGGGCGGCCACGCTGCGCCTGCCTTCGGCGCCCGACGACATCTCGGGCCACGCCGACGCTCCGCCGGTGCTGAGCGTGCTGCGGCGGCCCGAGGTGGCCTGGTTCTTCGCCGCCGTCTTCTTCACCGTGCTGGCGCACGGCAGCCTGTATGCCTTCTTTTCGCTCTACCTCGACAGCCTGGGTTACGCCGAGTCGGCGGTGGGCGGCCTGTGGGCGGTGTCGGTGGCGGTGGAGATCGCCTTCTTCTGGTTCCAGGGCCGGTTTTTCGGCCGCATGTCGGCGCACGGCTGGCTGATGTGGGCGGCCGGGCTGTCGGTGCTGCGCTTTGCCGCAGTGGCCGCGTTCGGCGACGTGCCCGCCGTGCTGGTGGCCGCGCAATTGCTGCATGCGGTGACCTTCGCGGCCCAGCATGCCGCCTGCATCGTGCTCGTCACCCGCTACTTCCCGGGCCCGCTGCGCGGCCGCGGGCAAGCTCTGTACACCACGCTGGGTTATGGCATCTCGGGCGTGATCGCCGGTGTGGCCGGCGGCTGGCTGAGCACGCATCACGGCTTCCCGGCAGTGTTCTGGGCCGCCGCCGCGGCGGCCGCGCTGAGCGCGGGCTGCGTGCACCTTGCGGCGCGCCACGACGGCCACGCCAGAGCGGGCTGATACCGCGCATCTGCACGGTCTTTGCCGCAGGTTTCCGGGTCCCGCCGGCGGCCGCCGGTTTGCACAATCGATCGCGCAGGGGGCGGGAGTGCATCCGTTCCGCGTCCGACCTGCGCACACGGAGATTCGCATGTCGTCCCAGCCCGGCTTGCAGCGTGTCGGTGTTGCCCCGTATCGGCCGGCACCGGAGAGCCGTGGCGCACTGCCCGAGTTCTTCCGTCACCACGGCGTCCGGGCGTCCGGGCGCCCGGCGTGCGGCTGTTCCGCGTCATCGGCTTCCGCGCCAAGGGGCTGGTCATTTCGCTGGCGTTCATGGTGCCGCTGGTCTTCGTGGCCTGGCCGTACTTTGCCGAGAAATCGTCGGCCATCGAGTTCTCGGCCAAGGAGCGTCTTGGCGTGGCCTGCCTGCGGGCCGCCCTGCCGCTGCTGCCGGCGCTGCACAGGCAGCGGCTTGCCGCCACGCTCGAAGCCGCGCAGGGCAAGCCACCCGCTGATCTGGCCAAGGCGCGCAGCGCGATAGATGCCGCGCTGAAAATGCTTGCCGAGGCCGAATCACAGCTCGGCCCGCAGCTCGACACCGGCAAGGTGCATGCCGCGCTGCTCGGCAAGCTCTAGGCCCTGCCCGTGGCAGGCGACGGTGTCGACAAGGTGCTGCGCGGCCACGCTGAAGGCATCGACGCACTGCTGACGATGGTGGCCGCCGCCACCGACGGCTCCAACCTCACGCTGGACCCCGACCTCGATACCTTCTGCCTGATGGACGGCGCCCTGGCCGCCGGGCTGCAACTGCTGGAAGCCACCGCGCAGCTGCAGACGCTCGCCGTGGCGGCGGCCCTCGGCAAGCCCGCTTCCGCGCAGTTGCTGAAGGCGATGCACGCCGCCGAAGTCACGAGCGACCTCGGGGGCGAACGTTTCGGCGCCGCGCTGGCCAAGGTGGGCAGCCTGCACGCCGGCTTCATCAATGCGGGTGGTTTCGAGGCCAGCCGGGCGGCACTGCAGAAGTTTCACGACACGGTGGCCGCCGGGGGCGAACCGGCCGCACTGGCCGCCTCGGGGCAGCAGGTGCTGGACGGCATGAAAACCGCGCAGGCCGGCATGGTCGACAAGCTCGACACGCTGCTGGCCGAGCGTGTGCAGCGCCTGGAACTGGCGCGCTACCTGACCGCTGCCGCGCTTCTGCTGGGCATGGCCACGGCCTTGTACCTCTTCATCTCTTTCCGCAAGGTGCTCGACGGCGGGCTGAAGGAAGTGGCCTTCCACATCGACGCCATGCGCGATGGCGACCTGACGACCATGCCGCGCGCCTGGGGCGCCGACGAAGCCGCGAACCTGATGCACACGCTGGTCGAGATGCAGGAGTCGCTGCGCGGCATCGTGCGCGAGGTGCGCAGCGCATCCGACGGCGTCGTCATCGCGGCCGGCGAGACCTCGGCGTGATCGCTCGACCTGTCGACGCGCACCGAGCAGTCGGCGGCGGCGATGGAAGAGATCGCAGTCACCGTCAAGGGCACGGCGCTGAACGCTCGCGAGGCCGCCGCGCTCGCGACCTCGAATTCGCAGGTGGCCGAACGCGGCGGCCGCATCATGGGCACCGTGGTGGCCACGATGCAGGACATCCGCGACTCGTCCAGCCGCATCGGCGACATCATCGGCACCATCGACGGCATCGCCTTCCAGACCAACATCCTGGCCCTCAATGCGGCCGTCGAAGCGGCCCGCGCCGGCGAGGCGGGCCGCGGCTTCGCGGTCGTGGCCTCCGAGGTGCGGGCGCTGGCGCAGCGCTCTTCGGTGGCGGCGCGCGAGATCAAGAGCCTGATCGGCGGCAGCGTCGAAAAGGTCGGTACCGGTACTGCAGTCGTGCACGAAGCGGGTGCCGCCATCGCCGAGATCGTGGCCAATGCCGTGCGCGTCAACACCATGCTGGCGGCCATCGCGATCGGCGTCGACGAGCAGGCGCAGGGCTTCGGCCAGACCACGGCGGCCGTGCATTCGCTCGACCAGGCCACGCAGCAGAACTCCGCGCTGGTCGAGCAGACGGCGGCCGCTGGGGCCTCGCTCGCCGAGCAGGCGCGCGGCCTGGCCACCCGCGTGGCGCGGTTCCGGCTGCCCGAGACGGCCTGAAGGCGGGCCCGGCCGGGGCGCCGAGCGGGCCGGGCTGCTTCAGTCTCTGGCGGGGGCGGCCGATAACCGGCACAGCGTCGGCATTTCGCCGCGTTTTCACGCCCCGACCCGTCGCCCCAGTCCATGAGTGGCCCGCCGCCCCGCCCCGACCTCCACGCAGAGTTGCCCTCTGGCGCGCGCGGCGCCTTACGTTCCACTCTCGGCCGCGGCGCGCACCGGCGGGTGCGCTGGTCGATGTACGGCGCTTTTCTCTTGCTGGCCGCGATGGCGTTGTTCATGGACTGGTACGGCACCCGCGACGAGCGCGTGCGCGCGGCGGACGCCGAAATCATCCACCTGGCCGGCCTGCAGGCCACCTTCACCCAGCGCATGGGGCGGCTGGCAGCATCGATAGCCGCGGCGCCGCACATTGAACCGTCACAGGTCGAAGCGCTGGCGCAGGCGCTCGACCAGTCGCGTTCGGAAGCCTTGCTGGTGGAGGCGCTGCTCGCCGCACAAGGCGCGCTGGCGCCGGCGGATGCCCGGCAACAACGCCGTTCCCTGGAAGCCTGGCAGGCGGCACGCGAGCGCCTCTGGTACCGCAGCGACGCGCTGCTGCGCCACCTCGACACGGCTGACGCCGCCGCCGCGGCCGCCACCGCGCTGGAGGTGCAGGTCGAGACCGAACTGGCGATGAAGGCAGCCGTGGCGCTGACGGACGAGTTGCGCGGCGCCGCGCAGCGCCATGCGCAGGGCCAGGCGCGCCTCCTCGACGGCGGTGTGGTGCTGACGCTGCTGCTGCTCGTGCTGCTGGCGCTGCTGGTCGTCGAGCCGACGGCGCGCGCCGTCGAGTCCCAGGTCGCCCAGTTCGCCCTGCAGTCGCGTGATCTGGAGCGGCTGGCGCTGGTGGCCTCCCGCACCAACAACATCGTTTTCATCACCGACCGCAAGTACCGCGTGCAGTGGGCCAACGCGGCGTTCACGCGCGTCAGCGGCTACGCGCTGGAAGAGGTGCTCGGCCGGCTGCCGGGTGAACTGCTGAGCCATCCTGACGCCGACCCGGAGAAGATTGTCCAGATCTACGAGGCCATCGAGCAGGGCGTCGGCTTGCGTGTCGAACTTCTGAACCGCACGCGCGACGGCAAGGACCTCTGGTGCGACGTCGACCTGCAGCCGCTGCACGGCGCCGACGGCGAGGTGAACGGCTTCGTCAGCGTCAACACCGACATCACGCCGCAGGTGGCGGAACGCCTGCGCACCCGCACCCTGCTCGCCACCATGCCGGCCGGCATGGTGGTGCTGTCGGCCGGCGGCGAGATCATCGAAGTCAACCGCAGCGCCGAGGCCATGCTGGGGCAGAGCCAGGCGCAGCTGATGGGCAGGATGACGCGCGGCGACAGCTGGCAGGCCCTGCGCGATGATCACAGCGTCTACCCGCAGGACGACCTGCCGCCGCTGCGAACCTTGCGCACCGGCGTCGGCGTGCAGGGCGAAACGGTAGGCATCACGCTGGCCGACGGCCGCCAGCGCTGGCTGCTCGTCAACACCGCGCCGCTGGTCGACCCCGCCGGCCGCCACGACGGCGTGCTGACCTGCTTCGTCGATGCCACCGAGCAGCGCCGGCTGCAGGACCAGCTGCGCATGCTGGCATGCACCGACGCGCTGACCGGTCTGCCCAACCGCGCCGTGGTGCTCGACCGCGTGCAGCGCGCGATCGCGCACGCGCGGCGCCACCCGGGTTACGGCTTCGCGGTGCTATTCATGGACTTCGACCGCTTCAAGCAGGTCAACGACACCCTGGGCCACGCCGCCGGCGACGAACTGCTGCGCCAGACGGCCGCCCGTCTCGAAGTGGCCTTGCGCCCCGGCGATGCGGTGGCGCGGGTCGAGTCGCAGCTGCAGACGGCGGCACGCATCGGCGGCGACGAGTTCGTCGTCGTGCTCGAAGGCACACGTTCCAGCGACGACGCCCGGCTGGTCGCCGATCGGCTGCTCGAATTGTTGTCGCTTCCCTACCAGCTGGGGCCGCACGCGGTGCAGTCGGGTGTGAGCATCGGCATGGTGACCTCGGAAACCGCGGCCGACACCGCAGACGCCGTGCTGCGCGACGCCGACACGGCCATGTACGAGGCCAAGCGCGCCGGCCGTGGCCGCTGCGTGCTGTTCGACAGCTCCATGCACGACCGCGTGGTGCGCTTGCTGGAGATGGAAAACGATCTACGGCAGGCCTTGCGCGAGCATGAGCTGTTCGTCGTCTACCAGCCCGTCGTCGAGCTCGGCAGCGGCGCGTTGGCCGGCGTGGAGGCGCTGGCGCGCTGGCGCCACCCGCAGCGCGGCCTGGTGCCGCCGTCCGAATTCATCCCGGTGGCCGAAGAAGCGGGGCTGATCGACGCCATCGGCAACTTCGTGCTGCGCGCCGCCTGCGCGCAGTTCAGCGCCTGGCGCGTCGAACTCGGCGAAAGGGCGCCGCGCCAGCTGGCCGTCAACCTTTCGCGCGCGCAGCTCAAGCTGCCGGGCCTGGTGCCCGAGGTGAAGTGGATCCTTGAACAGGCCGGCATGCGTGCGTCTGACCTGCAACTGGAAGTGACCGAGAGCCTGGCCGCGCAGGACGAAGGCGTGCAGGCCACGCTGCGAGCGCTGAAAGAACTGGGCGTGACGCTGGCGCTGGACGACTTCGGCACCGGTTACTCGTCGCTCGCCTGCCTGCACCAGCTGCCGGTCGACACGGTGAAGATCGACCGCTCCTTCATCGCCCACGCCGAGACGGTGGAGTATCACCGGGTGCTGATCGAGGCGACGATCCGCGTCGCGCGCACTCTGGGCATGACGACGGTGGCCGAAGGCATAGAAACCGCCGGCCAGGCCGCGCTGATGGAGCAGATGGCCTGCGACCTGGGCCAGGGCTACCTGTACGGCCGCCCGATGGCCGGCGAAGATCTGGCTGCCTGGGTGAGCCCGGCGCTGGCTGGTGCGTCGTCCTGACCCGGGTGCGTGCGGGCTCTCACCCGGCCCTGTATCCCCCAGCCCTACATTCCCCAGCGCAATGCCGCCGTGTGCAGCGGCGCGTCCCACAGCGCCAGCGTGGGTGCATCGGCCACGCTGACGGTGATCGAGCAGCCGGCCATTTCCAGCGAGGTGACGTAGGAACCCGTCAGGTGGCGCACCGCCTTCACGCCGGCGCCGGCCAGCACCTTGTGGGCGGCGTTGACCATCAGGTAGAGCTCCAGCAGTGGCGTGCCGCCGAAGCCGTTGACGAGCAGGATGACCTCCTGCCCGCGCTGCAGCGACAGGTCTTTCAGCACCGCGCCGGTCAGCTCGGCGGCGATGTCGGTGGCGCTGGCCAGTTTCACGCGGCGACGGCCTGGCTCGCCGTGGATGCCCACGCCCATCTCCATCTCGTCGATGCCGATCTGGAAGGTGGGCTGGCCGGCCGCCGGCACGGTGCATGAAGTCAGCGCCACGCCCATGCTGGCGGTGCCCTTGTTGATGGCGTCACCCAGCACCTTCAGGTCGGCCAGGCTGTCGCCGCGCTCGGCGGCGGCGCCGACGATGCGCTCGACGATCAGCGTGCCTGCCACGCCGCGGCGGCCGGTGGTGTAGGTGCTGTTTTCCACCGCCACGTCGTCATTGATGATGACGCTGGCATTGTCGCGGTCCAGCATCTCGGCGGCCATCTGGAAGTTCATCATGTCGCCGGAATAGTTCTTCACGATGAAGAGCACGCCGGCGCCGGTGTCCACCGCATCGGCCGCGGCCAGCATCTGGTCGGGCGTGGGCGAGGTGAACACCTGCCCCGGGCAGGCGGCGTCGAGCATGCCGTGGCCGATGAAGCCGGTGTGCAGCGGCTCGTGGCCCGTGCCACCGCCCGAGATCAGCGCCACCTTGCCGGCCTTCAAAGTGCGTCGGCGCACGAACTGCCGGCCCGCGCCGAGCGTGACGATGTCGCTGTGCGCCGCGGCAAAACCGTCCAGCGATTCGTCGAGCGCGGTGTCGACGTGGTTGATGAGTTTTTTCATGGGCTGCCTCTGCGTCATGTTCGATGGGGTTCAAGGGCGCTGGGTCACAGACTGTCGCAGATCGACCCGATGATGAGCGCCATCGAGCGGGAACCTGGGTCGACATGGCCGAGCGCACGGTCGCCCAGGAAGGACGCGCGGCCGCGTGTGGCGTCGATGTGCGCGGTGGCTTCAGCGCTGTCGAAGCCGCATTGCCTGGTGCGCGCCTTGAGGTCGTCGCCACCGGCGGCCAGCAGCTTCTGCACCGGGTCGAGCACGTCGAGCAGCGTCTTCTGGCCCACCTCGGCCTTGCCCAGGCGCGTCAGCGCCTTGATGCCGGCGTCCAGCGCACGCGCCAGGTCGGCCGGGCCGGGAGCGGCGGGCAGTTCCTTGCCGAGCGTCACGAGCAGGGTGCCGAACACCGGGCCCGACGAGCCGCCGATGGTGGACATGCAGGTCATGCCCATCAGCTTGAGCGCGTCGTTCAGCGGCAATGCGGCCAGGTCGCCGGCCTTGGCCTGGATGGCCAGCGCGCCGCGGCGCATGTTCAGGCCGTGGTCGCCGTCGCCGATGGCCTGGTCGAGCGCGGTGAGTTCGTCGACATGGTCGATCAGGGTCTGCGTGGCGGCCTGGATGATCTGCGTGTGGGTCATGGGGTCCTCGTGAGGTGGGGCTGCGCGCTTGCCGCTCAAGCCCGGATGCGCTGGCCGTCGGCGTCGAACCAGAGCGACCGCCGCACCTGCAGGTGCACGGTGTCGCCGGGTTCGACGGTGCTGCCCGGCGCCGGCGACGCCGTGAGCGTGAGTTCGCTGCCGGCCAGCGCCAGCAGCACCAGGGTCTGGTCGCTCAGGCGTTCGATGCGCTGCACGGTGGCCTGGATGCCGTCGCCCGTGGCCGCGCCGTTCGCAGGATGCAGTTGCAGGTGTTCGGCACGCAGGCCTACGGTGTGCGTGGCCGCCGGCGCGGCCAGGCCGGGCAGCGCGGCGCGTGGCAGCAGGTTGATGCGCGGCGAGCCCAGGCGCTGCGCCACGTAGGCGCTGGCCGGGTCTTCGTAGATCTGCCTCGGCGTGCCCAGTTGCACCAGCCGGCCCTGCTGCAACACGCCCACGCGGGTGGCCATCGTCAGCGCCTCGGTCTGGTCGTGCGTCACGTAGAGCATGGTCGCACCCAGGTCCTGCTGGATGCGTTTCAACTCCAGCCGCAGGTCGTTGCGCAGCTTGGCGTCGAGTGATGACAGCGGCTCGTCCATCAAGGTGACGGCCGGGTTGCGCACCAGCGCACGACCGATCGCCACGCGCTGCATCTGCCCGCCCGACAGCTTGGTGGCCGGGTTCTGCAGCTTGTCTTCCATGCGCAGCATGGTCGCCACTTCCAGCACCTTGCGGCGGATCTCGGCCTCGGGCGTGGGGTGCAGCGGCGAGCGCAGCGGGAAGGCCAGGTTGTCGTACACGCTCAGGTGCGGGTACAGCGAATATTGCTGGAAGACGAAGGTGACGTCGCGCAGCGCGGGCGCCAGCCGGGTGACGTCGCGGCCGGCGATGTGCACCTGGCCGGTGTCGGGTGTTTCGAGCCCGGCCACCAGGCGCAGGGTGGTCGTCTTGCCGGCGCCGCTGGGGCCGAGCAGCACGATGAATTCGCCGCTCTTCACGTCCAGACTCAGGCCGGCGACGGCCGCCACGTCACCGAAGCTCTTGCCGACCGACACCAGCCGCAGGTCAGCCATGGCGGGCTGCCGGGTGCGCCGAGTTTGCTGCGCGTGCCGATGGGCGAGCGGGCCTGGCATGCAGCGGGGCGTCGTCGCGCGCCGTGCGCAACGCACGGCCGGAGGCCTGGTCGAACAGCGAGACGGCGCCGGCCTCGAAGCGCAGGCCGACCTGATCGCCGCGTGCGGCCGGCGAATCCACGCCGACCTTGGCGCGCAGCGTGGCGCCCGAGGCCATGGCCACGGTGACGATCAACGCGGTGCCCAGGTACTCGGTGCCCAGCACCTCGGCGCGCAGCGGCGACGTGTCGTCGAACCACAGGTGCTCGGGGCGCACGCCGCAGAGCAGCTTGCCTTGAGGCACGTCTTCGCGCAGCGCCGGCACGCGCACGGCGGCCGGGCCGATCCGCACGGTGTCGTCACCGGCGCTCAGCGCCGCTTCGAAAGGCAGGAAGTTCATCGCCGGCGAGCCGATGAAGTCGGCCACGAAGACGCTGACCGGCCGTTCGTAGACGTCGAGCGGCGCGCCGAGCTGTTCGATCAGGCCGCGGTTCATCACCGCGATGGTGTCGGCCATCGCCATCGCCTCGGTCTGGTCATGCGTGACGTAGACGGTGGTGGCGCGCAGGCGGTCGTGCAGGGCGCGCAGTTCGGTGCACATGACCTCGCGGAATTCGGCGTCCAGCGCGCCCAGCGGCTCGTCCATCAGGAAGGCCAGCGGCTGGCGCACGATGGCGCGGCCCAGCGCCACACGCTGGCGGTCACCGCTGGACAAGCCTGAGACCGACGCGTCCAGCAGGCCGGTGATCTGCAGGGTGCGCGCCGCTTCCAGAACCCGGCGTTCGATTTCGGCCTTCGGCATGCCTTGCGCCAGCAGCGGGAAGGCGATGTTCTTGCGCACGTTCATGTGCGGGTAGAGCGCGAACATCTGGAAGACGAAAGCGATGTCGCGCGCCGAGGCGCGCTTGAAGCTGACGTCCTCGTCGCCGAGGAATATCTGCCCCGAGGTGGGCAACTCCAGCCCGGCGATCATGCGCAAGGTGGTGGTCTTGCCGCAGCCCGAGGGGCCGAGCAGGCAGAAGAACTCGCCGTCCTGCACGGTGAAGTTCGAGTCCTGCACGGCGGTGAAATCGGCGAAGGCCTTGTGCAGCTGGTGGACGCGGATCTGTGCCATGGGGATCAGTCCGCCCGCCGGGCCGGCACCAGGGCGGACTGCGCCCCCTCGGAAGGCAGGAACGCAGTGAGGTGGGGGCTGTTCTTCATTTCGGAAACTTCGAGACGACCATGAACATCACGGTGCCGAAAAGGGTGGTCAGGAAGGACCAGGTGTAGAGCACCATCGCGATGGGCTGCAGCATCATCAAGATGCCCAGCGTGATGATGGCGCAGGCGAGCAGTTCCATCGGGCCGCGGCGCAGCCACTTCGGCCAGCGAACGGCCAGATGCAGCCGCCGCCGGGCCGCCCCAAGGCGGCTGCGCGGCCCCTCGGGGGGCCGCGAACGAAGTGAGCGTGGGAGCTTCATTTGCGTACCGCGCCGAAGGTGATGCCACGCAGCAGATGCTTGCGCAGCAGGATCGTGAAGACCAGGATCGGCACCAGGAAGATGGTGGTGCCGGCGGCCACGGCCGGCCAGTCCTGCCCGCCCTCGCCGATGATGATGGGAATGAAGGG
>Ga0209181_10005949_pt1 | contig 17374 bp, 10 predicted proteins | sample MAT05_FD_187208 | JGI IMG/M metagenome (GOLD analysis project Ga0209181, IMG submission 187208) | Freshwater microbial communities from Lake Fryxell liftoff mats and glacier meltwater in Antarctica - MAT-05 (SPAdes) (version 2) | ecosystem: Environmental > Aquatic > Freshwater > Ice > Liftoff...
GAGGCGTGTGATGAGGTAGCCGTTGACGAAACCGCAGAGTGCGCCTGTGAGGATGCCAACAAGGACGCCGACCAGGATGGGTTGGCCCTGGGCCATGGCCATCGTGCCCAGCAGGCCGCCCATGGCAAGGATCGAACCTACGCTTAGGTCGATGCCCGCCGTGATGATCACCATCGTCATGCCGAGGGCCATGATGTTGATCACGGCGGTTTGGCGAATGACGCTAAAGAGGTTGGTCTCGCTGCGGAAATTTTGATCGAACAACAGAATGACGAATAGAACGATTAGGGTTGCAAAGGGCAACAGGCGCTGGATCATGATTGAGTTTCTTCTTCAAAGGCGGCAAGCGCCATGATTTCTTCTTGCGTGGTGCGACCGGGGAGTTCGCCCGAAAGTTTGCCTTGACGCATAACGAGGATCCGGTCGGCGACCTGGATCAGTTCGGTGAGTTCGCTTGAAACCATGAGGATGGCTGCACCGTCGCGGGCGAGGCCGTCCATGACTTCAAAGACTTCGGTCTTGGCACCGACGTCGATGCCGCGTGTGGGTTCATCAAAGAGGAAGATGCGGGCACCTTGGGCGACCCATTTGGCGATGACGATCTTCTGTTGATTGCCGCCGCTAAGACGGACGCTCTTCTGCGCGGGACCGTCGGTTTTGATGCGCAGGCGGTCGATGAATTTCTTTTCGGTGGCAGTGAGTTTTGCGCTTTCGAGGATGCCGAAGCGGGAGTGTGCGCCGAGGCTGGTGAGGGTGAGATTCCAGCCGACGGAAAGCTGGGTGGCGAGGCCGGTCTTTTGCCGGTCTTCTGGGATGAGGGCGATGCCGGCGTTTACGGCGTCGCGGGGGCTGGTGAGTTTGACGGGCTTGCCGTCTACTATCAGTTCGCCGCTGTCGGCGGCATCAATGCCGAAGATGGCACGGCAGAGTTCGGTACGGCCTGCGCCCATTAGCCCTGCGAGGCCGACGATTTCACCAGATCGGAGAGTGAGGTTGATGTCTTTGAGGATCTTTGCGCGGTTGAGGTTCTTAACCTCGAGCAGGGGTTTGCCTGCAGGGTAGGGCTGGCGGCTATAGAGAGCGCCGAGATCGCGCCCGACCATGTGCTGGATCAGTTGGGAGCGGGAGAGGTCTTTGAGATCGCCCGAATGGACTGTGGCACCGTCTCGCAGGACGGTGACGCGGTCGCCGATGGTACGCAGTTCTTCGAGGCGGTGGGTGATGTAGATGACACCGGCTCCTTTTTCTTTGAGCTTCTTTACGATAGTGAAGACTTCTTTGGTTTCGCTCTCGCTGAGGCTGGAGGTGGGTTCGTCGAAGATCAGGAGTGATGTGCCGTTGGCGATGGCGCGGCAGATTTCCACCAGTTGACGGCCGGCAGGGCTGAGGCGGTCGACACGCCAGTGGGCCTGGAGCGGGAAGCCGTGGGCTTCGATCAGCTTGGCGGCGCGGCTCATCATCGCAGACCGGTTGACGATTCCGAAGCCGCTCATTTCTTCGCGGCCGAGGAAGATGTTTTCGCCGACTGTGAGGTGCGAGGCGAGGAGGCTCTCCTGGTGGACCATGGCGATGCCGCTTGCGGCGGCCGCTTTTGGGTTGGCAAAATTCACGGGCTGGCCGCGAAAGAGCATTTGACCGTCGTCCAGACCCTGCATGCCTGCTACGATCTTCATGAGAGTGCTTTTGCCGGCGCCGTTTTCGCCCATTAGAAGGTGTACTTCACCTTCGCGGACGGAAAGATTGCCGTCGCGAAGGGCGGTGACTCCGCCAAATCGCTTCTGAACCGATTTCAAATCAAGCAGCATCGAAACTACATAGTCTATCCAAGCTTCTAAGGTACAGTGCCAGAATTTACAAGTTCCATCTACATACATGCGCCGATTGAACGGGTTTGGGCCTTCCACGAGGCACCGGATGCGCTGGCGAAGCTGACCCCGCCGGGGCAGGGAATCGAAGTAGTTTCCCAAAGTGGGGGTATCGAAGCGGGTGCGAAGAAGGTGATCCGGATGCCAGTACTTGGGCTATTCAAGACCGAATGGCATGCGGTGCACACGGTTTATAAACCGGTTTCACTTTTTATTGATGAACAAGAGCAGGGGCCTTTTGCGTATTGGCATCATGAGCACCGTTTCACGAGAAGCAATGAGGGGACACAATTGACCGATTGGATTACGTTTCGCTTGCCCGGCGGACCGATTGTGAACTTTTTCGGGGCTCCGGTGGTGAAGCTGCAGCTTCGCTCATTATTCAAATATCGCCATGCAATCACCAAGAAGTCTTGCGAGTAATTTGGGTTAACTCCTGATAGGATGCACTAGTCTCCTTTCATTCGCTCGATCATGCGCCAATCCATCCGCATTGCTGGTCAAATTCGCCGGTCTGTCTTCTACGAAGGCTGGCATGGACCCGCTGTACTTGAAGTGCTGCATGGGCTCGATGCGGCCAAGGCTGGGGCCCGTACGCCGGTGGCCAATCACTCGATCTGGGAACTGGTGCAGCATATGAGGTGCTGGCACGAGGCGGGACATGATGCTATATCTGGAAAGCCATTGCCACATACGGAAGAGGCCGATCGCCTTGGATGGCAAACGATACCTGATCTGTCAGAAAAGAATTGGCAGAGCGAGGTGCGGCGGTTTCGGGATTCGGCTGAGAAGCTGACGCAGAGGACGGCGACGATTGAGGACAAGAAACTGACTGAGCAAGTGCCTGGCCGGGCTTATGACATTGCACACATGCTGCTGGGCATTGCGAGCCACAATACCTACCATTGCGGGCAGATCGTGCTGCTGCATCGCTATCTTCATCTCCAGCATTAACTGGCAGGGACTTCCTCGGGTATCGCTGCGTCTACCAGTTTGACATTGGCCGGGATCGCGTCGAAGAACCCGTAGAGTGCAGGGACTACCAGGAGTGTGAGCGCGGTAGAGGTGATCAAGCCGCCGATGACGACGATGGCAAGTGGCCGCTGAACTTCTGAGCCGGGCCCGGTTGCGAAGAGGAAGGGCACAAGGCCAAGAGCGGCGACGCTGGCCGTCATCATAACGGGGCGGAAGCGCAGGGCAGCGCCTTGACGTACCGCTTGTTCGCGCGACATTCCGCCTTCGCGAAGACTCCTGATGTAGGAGACTAACACCACGCCATTGAGTACGGCGATGCCCCATAGCGCGATGAATCCGACTGAGGCGGGCACGGAGAGGTATTCACCGGTGAAGAAGAGTGCCGCAATGCCGCCCATGGAGGCAAAGGGCAGCACGAGGATGATCAGTGAAGACAGCCTTACGGAGCGGAAGAGCAGGAAGAGGAGGAAGAAGATGGCGCCAATGGTGATGGGCACGATGAAGGTAAGGTGCTTGAGGGCGCGCTCCATGTTCTGGAACTGGCCGCCCCATTCGAGGTAGTAACCCGGCGGTAAGTTAACCTGGGCTTTTACCTTTTGCTGGAGTTCAGCGACGAAGCTGCCGAGATCCCGGTCTTTGACGTTGATGCCAACGACGATACGGCGTTTGCTCATTTCGCGCTTGATTTGCGAAACGCCTTCGAGTAGTTCGATTCGGGCAAGGCTTCCCAACGGGACTTCAACCCCGGCTGGCGAGGTGAGCAGGATGGCGCGGATGCTGGCGATACTGTTACGAAGCGCTTCAGGATAGCGGACAACGGCCTGAAAGCGACGTTCGCCTTCATAGATTTCGGTGGCGGCACGTCCGCCGACAGCTGCTTCGATGGCATCGTTGACGTCACTTGCGTTGAGGCCATGGCGGGCAATGGCCTGTCGGTCAATGGTGATGGTAAGGTTCTGCTGGCCGAGGATGCGGTCGATCTTGACGTCGCCAATGCCGCGCACGCCAGCCGCTGCTCTGGCAATTTCGTTGGCCTTGGCCCGGAGCATTGCCAGGTCGTCGCCGAAGACTTTTACGGCAACATCGGCTCTGACGCCGGTGACCATTTCGTCGACTCGGTCGGAGATTGGCTGGGAGATGACGACATTGAGTCCAGGCAGGGTAGAGATGCGTTTGCGGATCTCTTCAGCGATGGTGTCCTGGGTGAGGCCCTTGCGTTCCTTAATGGTGGTGAGTTGGACCATCATATCGTTTTCGTTATAGCCGGCAGGGTCTACCGGCGACTCGCCACGGCCAAGGCGAGAGACGACAGATTTTACACCCAGGATCGACTTCACCATGTTTTGGGCGGTGAATTCCATCTTGATCGATTCATCGAGCGAGATATTTGGGGCACGATCGGCAGTGGGTGAAACGACACCTTCCTTCATCTCAGGGATAAAGGAAGTACCGAGATAGGGGAAAAGGCAAATGGTGGCGGCGAAGAGCGCTAGCGACGCCACGATGGTTTTCTTCTGGTTGCCTGTGGTCCAGTGGAGCAACACGAGGTAGGGGCGCTTGAGCCAGCGGACGAGGAAGGTGTCGTGTTCGTCACCACCTTTGAGAAGAAGAAGCGAGAGTACTGGAGAAAGTGTGAGTGAAAGCACCAGCGAAATGGCCAGGGCGATGGCGATGGTGATGGCCAGGGGGGCGAACATCTTGCCTTCCATGTCCTGCATGGTGATCAGTGGGAGGAAGACCAGAATGATGATGCAGATGCCGAAGACGACAGGCGTTGCGACTTCAAGTACAGCTTCGCTGACGATCTTCAAGCGAGAGGCACGAGGATTGTGGCCAAGTTGGGCGTAGACGTTTTCTACGACCACGACGGAGCCGTCAATCATCAGGCCGACGGCTATTGCCAGACCACCGAGCGACATGAGGTTGGCTGAGAGCCCGTAGTAGTTCATGACGACGAAAGTGAGTACAGGAGTGAGGATCAGTGTCGCGATCACTATGATGCTGGAACGGAGATCGCCGAGGAAGAGGAAAAGAACAACAACGACCAGAACGATGCCTTCGAGGAGCACGGTGCTAACTGTATTGAGTGCGGCATCGACCAGTTCTGAGCGGTCGTAATAGGGAACGATGCGCAGGCCATTGGGAAGCATGCCGTTGTTGTTGATTTCGTCGACGCGAGCTTTGACTCTAGTGACGATGTCTTTAGCGTTGCCGGAGGCGATCATCATGACGACGCCGCCGACGGACTCTGTATAGCCGCCCTTGACCATGGCGCCGTAGCGGACTTCTTCGCCGATTCTGACTTCGGCGACATCGCGAATGCAGACCGGAGTGGAGCGTACTTCCTTGAGGACAACGGCGCGGATGTCTTCGAGGTCACCGATCAGGCCGATGCCACGAACGAGCAGGATTTCAGGGCCGCGAGCGAGAATGCCGCCGCTGGAGTTGGCGTTGTTGCGCGCCAGTGCCTGCTGGACATCGTGAATGGTGATGCCAAAATACCGCATGCGGATGGGGTCGACGATGACTTGATACTGCTTGACGAAGCCGCCAGTGGAATTGATTTCCGCGATGCCGGGGATGGAGCGCAGCAGTGGGCGGGCGACCCAATCCTGGACGATGCGACGGTCGATGAGTTCTTGTCTGGTAAGTGCGCGCTGACCATCGGAAGGGCTATCGATGGTGTATTGGTAGACTTCGCTCAAGGCGGAGGAGACGGGCCCGAGGACGGGAAGGATGCCTTCAGGGAGGCGACTGCGGACGTCGCCGAGGCGCTCGGATACCAGTTGTCTTGCGAAATAAATTGGGGTTTTGTCGTCGAAGACAAGCGTGACGATGGAGAGACCGGGCTCATTGACGGAGCGAAGCTCCTTGAGGCCAGGCAGGCCAGTCATGCCGATCTCGACTGGCACTGTGACGATGCGCTCTACTTCATCGGGAGAACGCCCGGGAAATTCGGTGGCTACTTGAACCTGGATGTTGGTGACGTCGGGGAAGGCATCAACCGAAAGCTTGCGGGTGGCATCGACACCAAAAGCAAGAGCGATGAAGGCCAGGACGATGACGATAATGCGGTGCTCGAGCGAGGCCCGAACCAGAGCGTTCAACATTAATTCATGCTCCTTCGCTGCTGCCTACTGCGAGGCGGCGGCGTTCGTTGTTGAGATGGAATGCGCCGTCGAGAACGATTTTCTGGCCGGGCTTGATGCCGTCGAGGAGAATGCGCATGCCTTCGAGCTCTTCGCCCAGCCGCACAGGAACGAGGCGGAAGTTACCGGTTGAAGTTTCGACAAAAAGACTTTCTGTATTGCCCTCGCGCACTACCGCCGAGAGCGGGACAACCAGGCGCCGATTGGCTTTGTCTTTAAAAATCATCGAGGCGAGCATGGCGGGCTTGAAGCGGCCGTTGGGGTTGGGGAGGTCCATGCGAGCGCGCACGGTTCTTGTTTGAGGGTTTAGAGTGGCACCAATGAACGAGAGCTTGCCGAAGATTTTTCGCTCAGGAAAAGCGGCAAGATGAGCCTCTACAGGTAAACCTTCGGACAGTAGACTTGAGTTGGATTCGGGGACGTCCGCTACCAGCCAGACATGGGAGAGCTCTGCGATATCGAAGACCGTATCCGAGGGCTGGATCATTTGGCCGAGAGTTACTTTGCGGTCGAGGACGGTGCCGTCCATCGGGGCAATAATGCGAGCGACGGAATTGATCGTGCGGGTTTTGCGGAGGTCTTCGACGGATTCTGCGGTCATGCCGAGGAGGGCAAGTTGATCGCGAGCAGCATCTTGTTCGGCCGTGGCTTCGGCGAGTTCGGCTTCGCGACGTTGCAATTCCGCTGAGCCGATGACATCGGCTTTGAGGAGTTGCTGTGCACGGTCAACAGCACGTTGGGCCAACTGTTTGGATGAGATGGTCTTGAGAAAGCCGAGCTGGGCGTCAGACAAGCCAGTGCTGTTGAGCAGGGCGAGGACCTGGCCCTTTTGCACCTGCTGGCCTTCGGTTACCATGATCGAACTGATGCGACCGAGAACGGGCGAGCCCACGCGAGTTACGCGGGTTTCATCCACTTCCACACGTGCCGCCACGGTGTGGCTGGTGCCGATATCGGATGTGGCGGGTTCTCCAATCTTGAGATCCTTGAGCAGAGTGGGATTGGGAGTAATGGCCATGGGATCCGCTGGAGCCTTAGCCGCAGGTTGTGTCTTGGCGGAGGCGGTATCTCCGCCTTTGGAGCAACTGTTCGCCAAGAGGCAAGCCAGGAGGGCCAGGCAAAAAGAGGGTCGTGTGGTCATGGAATGTTTCTCCTGAGATCGCGTGCCCGTAGCTCGTCGAGATCGATGAGGGCAGCCTGACGGTCATATTGTGCGTTGAGGAAATCGAGGCGCACTGTGCGCAGAACACGCTGTGCGTCAAGCACTTCGAGAATGCCTCGTTCGCCGAGTCGATAGGCGACCTCTGCCGCACGCACAGCTTCTGCTGCTTCGACAAAGAGGCCCTGCTCGAAGGCTGCCAGTTGCTGTGTGGCGAGGTTGTAGCGCGCGTAGGAGCTTTCGAGGCCGGATACGAATTCGAGTTCGCGGTTCTGAGCTTGGGCGCCTACCTGACGCACCATGGCTGCGGCTTCGGCGATGGGGCCCTCTCGACGGTTCCAGAAGTTGAGTGGTATGGAGAAACCGACGCGGTAGCTTGGGCTATCTGGCGGGCGTTCGATTTCTGCAACCAGTTGCGGCTGCGGCCGGCGCTGGGCGATTTCATAGGCGACGTTTGCTTCGGAACGACGGATTTCTGAACGGAGGTAAGCCATGCCGGGGTGCGTGTCGAGGGCTTCTTGACGAAGGGTTTCGAGTGGTGGAAGTGCAACGAAGGGATCGAGTTGTCCTTCGACCGTCAAATCCGGGTCGAGTGTGGATCCGACACTGATTCGCAACAGCGTTAGTGAGGAAATGTACTGCAACCGGGCACTGTTGGCAGCGCTGCGAGCGGCTATCAGCTCGGCGTCGGCGCGGACGAGTTCGAGACGGCCCGCTTCACCCACTTCAACTCGGACCTGGATGCGCTTGCGCAATTCTTCGACCAGGCGCAGGTTCTCTGTCAGGACATCAATTTCAGATCGGCGTCGCAAGACTTGGTAAAAGGCTCGTCTGACAGAAGAGAGTACGTTGATTCGGGTTCCGGCAAGGAGGTGTTCGTTGCTCTGGCGGTTGAGCTGAGCCACCTGCTGGCGAGCGGGACGCAGTGGGCCAAGCTCGAGCGGTTGGCTCAAGGTGAAAAACTGTGAAAGGCCAGAGACATTGCCGGGAACTCGAAAGGTCTGCTGCCCGGCAATGACGCCGAACTGTGGCATCGGGTAAGCGCGAGAAGTGGTGATACCGGCCTGAGCGCCTTCAATTCTGGCAATACCGACTCTTAGGAGCGGGTGGTAATCCTCGGCCAACGAAAGGGCTTGTTCCAGGCTGAGCTTGGTAGCTGCCGGTGCTGAGGTGCCGAGTAAACAGAGGGCCAAGACAAAGGAAGGCCCCCTCCATAGTTTAGTTCGCCGGACCCCATCGGGCAAAAGGCGAGCTTGTCTGTCCATGAGGACAATTATAATCCATCATTAACAGAAGACAATGTTATCGGAGCTTAACTTTACTTTCGGAATGAATGAAGTCTTCCTAAGCTTTTGAAAGTGAAAGACATATTTAAATCTTTATTTTTACAAATTCATATGAAGATGTGACAACTAATGCGCTATTGCTTGGATTGAGTGGCAATGCGCGCTGGATTGACCTCGACCGGAACTACGAAATCGACGAAGCCGGCGACCATTTCTTCCCAACTCTGATCGCCCCAGCGGACCTCTGATTTCGGGTCTGGATTGAACTTGTTATTGGGGGAATTGTCGAACCAGGCGGTGGCCCGGAGCTTGGTGCCTTTGGGGAGCAGGACCGGTTTTTCGAGTCGGTAGGTGAGTTGCCAGTTGAAGTCGTAGCTGGGGACTTTGAGCAGGGTTTGGGATTCGCCGGTGGGGTAAGTGGCGACGTACTCGAAAGCTTTGCCGCGCAGGTGCATGTGAGGCATTAGCGATTGCAGCATGGTGTCGTGGTGGATTTCGACATTGGCATCGACACGGTAGGCGGAGTCGCCGGGTGGGATCACGAAGCTGTCGTTGCGGACGTAGGCGTTGATGACTCGTTCTTTGGGAGGAGCTTTGGCGAAGACGATGCCGACGCTGCTGCGGTCTAGGGTTTCTTTGCCGTTTGAGACATAGTGAATTTGAAAGATGAGATCGCTGCCGGCAGGGATCAGCCGAGCCTGACCGGGCTTGGTGTCGTAGGCGAAGCCGCCCGGGACGTAGACCGAGAGCAGTTCAATGAAGCCATCGGCGAGGCCGACAAAACTGCCATCGCCGGTTGCCTTTTTGCCGGAGAAGGTGGGTTTGGCAGTGGTTGGGATGTAGGCAACGCCTACTGGTGCTTCTTTTAAGTAAGCAGAGCCTTTGGGACGGTTTGCGAGAACGATGTGATGGACTACGCTGGATGCGCCTGGGCGCACTTCTACCGTTTCGACCCACTTGTCTTCTGTGAAGCCGGTGGGCACGACAAAGTAGGTGTATTCGATGGTGCCTGTGGCTGGAACTTTATGAGCGGCAGGCATGTCGATGATGAGGTCTGGCTTGCCGATGGTCCAGCCTTTGGTGAACTCTTTAGGCACTGGGGCGTCTTTGGGGTCGCCTTCTTTCGCGCCGGTGTCGGCCCAAGTGGTGAGGGTGTCGATGTCTGATTGCGCGAGCGAGGTGTCGTTGGAGAATTTTCCATGATCGCGATCGGCGAACCAGGGTGGCATTTTTTTGCTGATGACGGCGGCGCGGATGGCACGGGCGAAGGGGCGCGTGTCTTTGTAGGTGAGAAGTGGCATGGGCGCTGCTTCACCGGTGCGATGGCAGCCCTGGCAGTGGTTCTGCAGAATGGGGAGGACGTGCTTTTGGAAGGTGACTTCTGCGGCTGTGGCGGCGGAGGCGAGGTAGAAGATCAGGGCGGCGGGTGTTTTCACTTGTGGGAAAGTGTAGCAAAAGCAAAGGCGGGCCGGAAGGCCCGCCTTTGCTTGATTAGACACCGCTTGCGACTAGAAGTCGTAGCGGAGACCCAACTGCATGACTCGCGGGCCTCCGAGGGTGCCCTGATAACGACCGAAGGAAGAAGCATTACCAATTCCGAGGTTGATGTTTTGCGGGTCGAAGCGAACTGAGTTGGTCATGTTAAACACTTCCAAACGGAATTGCAAAGTGTGACCTTCGCGAATTCTGAAGTTCTTGGCGAGATTCATGTCGATGTTGAACAACCCATCACCTCGAACTGTGTTGCGGCTACCGATTTCACCAGGATTGGTGAAGGTAAAGGCCCTGAGAGCTGCTGCTGGTTCGACAAAGATATTCGGACCAGAGCGGCCTGCGGGAGGGGCTGGAGCATTCTTGTTGGTGCCATCAGCGAAGTTGCCGATTTGTGTTGCCCAGCCAGTGATGTTGTAGTTGGTGGGCCAAGTGCGGTTATGGCCGACAGAGACCGGCAAGCCGGTGGTCTGACGCCAGATGCCGCCGAGTTGCCAGCCCCCCAAAACAGTATTGGTGAAGCCGTTGACGCCCGACAGGAACTTCTTGCCGTTCCCTAACGGGATGCCGTAGACCCAGGTGGCGTTGAAGCTATGGCGTTGGTCAAAGTCGGAGGAGCCACGCATCTGGTAGCGATTGTAGGGGTTGATACTGATCCCACGTGCGGCAGCAGCATTGTCTTCAGAGGTAGAGCCAATGTCGATCGAGTGGGCCCACGTCCAATTGAAATTAACCAGATCGCCGCTTTTGAAGGTCTTCTGGGTGGTGACCTGCATCGAATTGTAGGTAGAGAAGCCGACGGAGCGCAACGCACGCAAGTAGGAGAACTGGCGACTGTAGTACGCAAACGATCCAAGCCTGGAGAAGCTGGGATCGCCGAAACGGTCTAACGTTTCCAGTGCAGCCGTTGCGTCCGGGAAGTTGTCGTTGTAGGTGTTGTAAGCCACCTGGGTGGCTGTGAGCCCACCGCGGGCCAGACCTGGCCAGAGATTTTCCCAGTAGGGGCTGCGCTGAACCTGAGCCGTCGGCGTATTGCTGCGGATCAGGTCTGTAAGGCCCTTAGCTGCCTCAAAGTAGGTGGTGCCAGATTGCGGGTCACGAATGTTGAGCGGCGTGGCCATATCCTCAGAGGTCATAGTGCGCTTGCCCTGGCTTGCGACATAACCTGCTGTGATCTGCCAGCCTGCGCCGAATTCGCGTGCGAACGTGAGGTTATAACGCATCGTATAAGGTGCACGCAGCCTGTCGTCGAGCGAATTGGTGATCGCAAAGTTGTTGGGTTGTGTAACCGGGAATGCTGCCGGAGGAGGAGGTGAGATCAACTGTTGGGGGATGTCGAAGTTCCCAGTAAAGCGAGGTGCACCGGCTACTGTTTCGCGACCGGAAGCATTGTTGATTGAGGTGGACAGACCGAGTGCTGAGGCGTCAAAGTTGCGAATCAAGCTCGAGCCAAGTACGTCGTAGTACACCCCGAAGCCTGCGCGAATGACGCTCTTGCCCGGGCCGCCAAAGAGGAACCTTGAAAGAGCCGACTTGCCATCAGGAGCATAAGCCGCAGACAAACGAGGGGACCAGTTCTTGAGGTTGTCATACAAAGGACGTCCACCAGCTTTGTTCGCCAACTGATAAGAAATTGGAGGCAAGCCCGTGTTGCCGCTGAGGCCATTTCCGGCATTGGCAACCCGGGTGTCAAACCATTCACTTAAACGAATGTTGGTGCTGGTTTGGACTCCATTTTTCTCGTATATCGCGGGCCAGTACATCTGGCGTAATCCAGCAGTGATCGTCAGGTTCCGCGTAGCGCGCCATGTGTCCTGGATGTAGATTTCTGCTTCTTCGCCCTGGAATTTGCGTAATACCGGGCTGCCTTGGGCTTGGGCATTCACACTGCCGTCGGCGTTAGGCGTGTAGTTGTAACGGCTGTTGACCTGTGTGACCAGACCCAAAACAAGCGCCGTTGCTTCCTGGAAGGGTGACCGGGAAGCAGTGCTGATGCGGTTTGTGCCGAGGGAGGCATCAGTCCACGGGACGCTCAAGACTGCTCCTGAAGTGGTCAACCACGAAGGGTTGATTACGGCACCAGTGAAGCTGTTGCCAAGATTGGAGCGATCATTCACATAAACTCGAATGCTGCCGCCAAACTGGATGTTGTGCTTACCCTTGGTCCAGGTAAAGTCCTGGGTCATGTTGTAGGTGGGTGAAAAGATCCGGGAAGAGCGAACCAGGCCAACAGGGTTTGATAGAGCTCCAGGCAATTGGACCATCCCGTAATTGCCGCCACCTGAGGTCTCAAGCCCTTGACGTGTAAAGCCAGCTCGTGTGGAAGAAACGAAGGAACTGCTGATTACAGAGTCCCAGCCCAGGGCAATGCCCTTAGAGTTGTTGAGGTCTACAAAATTCGGGGCCATGCCTGGGAACTGAGGTGCATTTCCTTCATTGTCGTTCTGCAGTTGGCCGCGCGCGAAGAAGCGGTTTTTATCATTGAGAACATAGTCGATTTTGGCGACATAGGTGTTGTAGCGGCGGGCGATCGGCGCATTGAAGCGGAAGCCAGCCTGATTGAGGCCATCGCCTGCGGTGAAGTCGTTGGGGGCTGGAAGTTTGCGAATTTCAGCCAGCATGGCCTGATTGATCGATCCGGCACCAGCAATCCTGGTGAGGAGCTCAGAACTGGGTACGGAAACACGCTGGCCGCTGACATTGAGGTAGTCTACATTGCCGTTTCGTACATGTTCGCGCGGTACAACGCGCAAAACGGATTGCTCCAGGCGATCGCGCTGACCTTCCCAGTTGGCAAAGTAAAACAACTTATTCTTAATGACTGGGCCGCCAATGCGTCCACCAAAGGTATTGCGATTCAGCTTGGGCGTGGGGAGACCTATGCCTGCGGCGTTTGTGGTGAGGTTGTTGAAGAAGGTGTTCGCGTTGAACATCTTGTTGCGGACAAACCAGTAGGCAGCGCCATGGAGCTCGTTGGTGCCAGAGCGGGTAACGAGCGAAATCTGTGCGCCCGAGCCACGTGAAGAATCAGCGTTGGCGTTGGATGTAGTGACGCGAAATTCCTGAACCGAATCGAGAGTCACACGCAGAGCTCCGCGGAAGGGTTCGCGGGTTTGCTGGTTGTTGATGTCGATACCGTCGAGGGTGAGGTTGGATTGGTCACTGCGACCGCCATTGACGACGCCGCCGCGATCGGTGGCCACATCGGAACCACCATTGACCGAGTCAGAATCACCGATGTTCGAAATTCCAGGTTGAAGAGAAAGAATACGATCCGCACGACGGCCTTCAAAAGGGAGCTGTGTGATCGCTCTGGTGCCGACTGCATTGCCAACCGTCGCGTCGACGGTGTTGAGTTGGACGCCTTCAGCAGAAACTTCAATTGTTTGGGCTACGGCGCCAACGGTTTCAAAAGTCAAATTCAGTGTTGCAGGGTTGTTAACAAGCAAACGAAGCTGCTGGACTGAAATCTCGGCAAAGCCTGTTTTCTTTGCAGAAAGCCGATACGTGCCGGGAGCGAGCCCGGGAAAGTTGTATTTGCCGCTGGAGTCAGAAACATTCTCGCGTTTTGAATTGCTATCGATGTTGGTGATGGTGATGGTTGTACCTGGCACTGACGCTCCTGTTGGATCGTTGACGGTGCCGGTGAGTGAGGTGAGAGACTGACTGTAGGCAGGGATGCCCAAGCAGACCGCTAGCGAGAGAGCGACTAGAGTCCTGTTCATTTTTGTAATTCCTTTCCCCTGTTTTGGAACGGTGATAACCGACCCAATCCTTCAGGTTTAACAGAATATAAGTGGAATCGCAACCGTATCGTATCGGTTTCGCTTATAGAAAAAATGAATAGATTGAAAGGTTTAGGCTGTGGAAATCTCGCTCAGGATGGCCAGGGCCTCGTCTTTAGGTGCTTTGGCACGTGTGACCTGGCGGCCAATGACCAGGTAGGAAGCACCGTCGGAAATGGCCTGCGCCGGGGTGGCAATGCGTTTCTGGTCTCCCGCGTCTTTGCCGGGTGAGCGGACTCCTGGGGTGACAAGGACTTTTCCAGGGCCAGTGAGGCTGCGGACGGCTCTTGCCTCCAGGGGAGAGCAGACGAAGCCGTCGATGCCTGCGGCAATGCCTTGCTGGACGCGCTGGCGAACTAGCGCCCCGACGGAGGTGCCTTCGGGGTAGCCGAGGCCGACCAAGTCTTCTTCGCTGAGGCTCGTGAGTACCGTTACTCCTAATAGCAGGAGGGAGGATTGCCCCTTGCCGGCAACTGCAGCCTTCATTACTTGGGGGTAGGCGTGAACGGTTAAGAGGTGAACGCCGAGGTCTGCGGCACGGCTGACGGCGCGCTTGACGGTCTCCGGGATGTCATGAAATTTGAGGTCAAGGAAAACCTTCTTGTTTCGTGCAAGGACGTCCTTGACGATAGAGTTACCTTCGGCTGAGTAAAGCTCCAATCCAATTTTGTAGAAATCGACGCTATCTTCGAGCTGATCGATGAGGTGGAGGGCTTGCGCGCCGGATTCGACATCGAGCGCAACAATGATCGGGTTGTAATTCAAAGTACCCAGAGGGCTTTGTCCTTTCTTTCACCGACTTCGCCAATGATGGTGGCAGCTATCGATTCTAATAGGCGGCTTGCATCGGACGGCGGGAGCGAGATGAGCAGACCACCGCTGGTTTGCGGGTCATAGAGGAGGGTAAGACGGTTGGGGTCGACTGTGGATTCCACATGAACGTCGATAGAAGCGAAGTTTCGATTGTTGTTAAGGCCGCCTGGGATCGCCCCGGCAGCGATGGCTTCGAGGGCACCTGGGAGGGTAGGTATTGCGTTTGAGTCGATGCAGAGGGTGACGTTTGAGGCGAGGGCAAGTTCTCTTGCGTGCCCGAGAAAGCCAAAGCCGGTAATGTCGGTGACGCCGTGGACGTCGAAGGGGTCCATTGCTTCGGCAGCGGCCCGGTTGAGGGTGAGCATCGAGCGGGTGGCCGCTGCGACGTGGTCTGGGTGGGCGAGTCCGCGCTTGAGGGCTGTGGCGATGACGCCGGTGCCGAGTGGCTTGGTGAGGACAAGTATGTCGCCCGGCTTTGCGTGGGCATTGGCCCGGAAGCGGGTGGGGTGGACCAAGCCGGTTACGGAATAGCCGAATTTCACAGTGTCGTCGGCGACGGAGTGGCCGCCGAGCAGGGCGCAGTTGGCCTCCTGCATCTTGGAGGAGCCACCGGCGAGGATGGCCGTGAGGACTTCGATGTCGTCCTTGGCCGGGTAGCAGAGGATCGAGAGCGCGGTAATCGGTTTGCCGCCCATGGCGTATACGTCGCTGAGTGAGTTGGCTGCGGCGATGGCGCCGAATTCGAAGGGGTCGTCGACGATGGGGGTGAAGAAGTCTAAAGTCTGGACGAGGGCGCAGTCGTCCGAAAGCTTGTAGACCCCGGCATCGTCGGAGGTTTCAAACCCTAGCAGAACGTTCGGATTGTCGGCACGCGGCAGCGTGGCGAGCGCTTGCGCCAGGACCCCTGGTGCGAGTTTAGACGCTCAACCGGCGGCTTTGGCGTGGGCCGTAAGGCGAGTTTCCATGCAGATCCTATGTTAGCGTCGAAGGCATGTTTTACCGCATTGCGTTGCTGTTATTTGTTGCGGCTGGGCTCTGGGCTGACCGGGTTCATCGGGTGGTCAAAGCTGTGGACCGGGAGAGTCTGGCGGCGAGGGGCATTCGTGTGGTTGAGCCTCTGGGAGATGGGGAGTGGATTGTTTCCGTTGAAAGCAACTCCGCTGCGCTTGGCATGCCTTTGAACAAAAAGCTGAGCGAAGAGCTTCGTGACGGCAAGGCTCCCCTGTGGGCACAAGTGAAGGTGCGTGGGGAAGATGCGCTGGAACTGATTGTCTACTTCCACAAAGACGTTTCTGCCGATGAGGCGCAGTGGGAAATGGATCGCATGGGGGCGCAACTGGTAGATCGCAGCGATTACTTTGAACGCCTGACGGTGAAGCTGCGAGCCTCGGATTTACAGGAGGTGGCAGCGATGGATTGGGTTCGATTTATCGAGCCGGCCTTTCCTCCGTTTGTGCGAAACAGCAATGCCGAGAGTGGCGCTCAGATCAAGGTGAAAGATTTGCAGGAGCAGTTTGGTCTGGATGGCCGCGGCGCGAAGGTGGCAATCGTCGACGATTTGGTGGACACACACATAGAGTTTGGCGACCGGCTGCTGCAAGTGCGGCCTGGCAACGGATCGATTCACGGGACGCATGTGGCGGGCACGGTTGCGGCGGCTGGTTCGGGCGATGTCCGGTTGCGGGGGATGGCCCCGGCGGCCAAACTCGTGTCGTTTTCCTTCAACACGGTGTCTGAGGGCATCACTGCGAATCTGAACGCCAAGCTCAATGAACAGGCTGATCTGGCGCAGAATTCCTGGGGAGCTGTGGTGGAAGAGGATGCAGACAATTGCAGCTTCTTCAGCTCCTACACATCGTTTGAGCGTGAGATGGATCGCATCGTCTATGAGCAGAAATTCCCGATCGTATTTTCCGTGGGCAACAATCGGGATCAATACGACTGCGCAATGTTTGCGCGGGCTGGCTTCTATACTTTGCCTCCTCCTACCAATGCCAAGAACCTGATCACGGTTGGGGCAGTGGACCGGGGAAATGCGATTAGCGAGTTTTCCAGTTTTGGCCCGAGCCGGGATGGCCGTATCAAGCCGGATCTGGTGGCGCTTGGTGTGGACGTGCTTTCGACTTCGACCCGAAATACGACGCGTACGCTTTCTGGCACTTCAATGTCGGCGCCTGCGATTTCAGGGCTTGCGGCTCTGTTGATCGACCGCTACCGCAGCAAGCATGGCAAGGCACCAGCGCCGGAATTATTGCGGGCTTTCCTGCTGAATACTGCCGTTGACCTGGGGAATCCGGGGCCTGACTACAGTTACGGGTTTGGCGTTCCCGATGGAGTTAAGGCTGTAAAGGCCATTGATGAAGATACCTGGAATACCGAGAGTCTGCGCGCATCCGAGACCAAGGAATTTGAGTTTGAAGTTGGGGCTGTGCCCGCGCTGCGGGTAATGCTGGCCTGGACGGATCCTCCTGCCGCTGCAGGCCGCACGCAACAGTTGATGAATGACCTCGACTTGAGCCTGGTTGGGCCCGATGGGCAGACCCGGTTGCCCTTTACGCTCGACCCGCTGCGGGCAGAAGCCGATGCTGTCGCCGGTGTCAATACTCGCGACAATGTCGAGCAAGTGGCAGTGGATCAGCCTCAGCCCGGCAAGTGGAAGATTGTTGTTAAATCGAAGGAACTGAGTGTCGCACCACAGGATTATGCGATCACCTGGACGACGGAGGCCAACCCGCGTCCACCCTGCACGACCACCGTGTTTCCGGCTACACTCACCATGCCCGAGAAGGCATCGACCATCTCTATCCAGGTGGCGAGGTCAAGCACTTGCGAGCCTTGGGCTGTGGCGGAT
>Ga0209181_10005953_pt1 | contig 17361 bp, 9 predicted proteins | sample MAT05_FD_187208 | JGI IMG/M metagenome (GOLD analysis project Ga0209181, IMG submission 187208) | Freshwater microbial communities from Lake Fryxell liftoff mats and glacier meltwater in Antarctica - MAT-05 (SPAdes) (version 2) | ecosystem: Environmental > Aquatic > Freshwater > Ice > Liftoff...
TATGCTGCCGGTCGAGAAATATGGTGTAAAATTACTTTCCATCGGGTTTTTAGCTGATCCTTCACAAGCGATTGTATGGAGAGGTCCAATGGCTTCTAAAGCGCTACAGCAGTTATTCAATGATGCGGAATGGGGAGAATTGGATTATTTATTCATTGATCTCCCTCCGGGCACTAGTGATATCCATTTAACATTGGTAGGAACGGTTCCGGTAACAGGAGTTGTAATTGTTTCTACTCCGCAACAAGTCGCTTTGGCCGATGCTAAAAAAGGGATTGCGATGTTTCAGATGGACTCCATCAAAGTTCCGATATTGGGATTAGTAGAAAACATGGCCTATTTCACACCTAAAGAGTTGCCCGATAAGAAATATTATATTTTCGGAAACGGCGGATGTAAACGATTGGCCGAAGATTTAGGAATACCATTCTTAGGCGAAATTCCATTGGTACAAAGTATTTGTGATGGTGGAGATATGGGAATTCCAGTTGTCCACGACATTCAACATCCTGCTGCCCTACCCTTTTTAAGTTTAGCCGGCAATGTGGCGCAACAGATAGCCATTCGAAACGCGAAGCAGGCACCCACACAAAAACTAGAAACACCTTCCATCAACTAATGAACAGCAATCATCCTGATTTAATTTTAAAAATCGAAGAAACACTTTCTTCCTTACGTCCCTATCTCGAAGCCGATCATGGAAACGTAAGTTTTGTAGAGCTTACTGATGATTTAATAGTTCGTGTTCGTTTGGAAGGCGCTTGCAGTTCATGCTCTATGAGTGCGATGACTTTGAAAGCTGGAATTGAGCAGAGCATTATTAAGGCGGTACCGGGTATTAAGTCGGTAGAGGCAGTAGATTAGAGTCTCTCACCCTCCAGCCAGCCATGGGCTAAATCTTATGGCTGAGGAGCTTCCAAATAAATTTTCATTTTATGCCGGAAACGTAATTATACTCTTACACCCATTCTCTGATGTGAAAGTTGCAGCACCCTGTAATTGATTCACCATTTTACGAATCAAACGGAATCCAAATGTGTTGCTCTTTTCCCAATTAAATCCAATCGGTAAACCGTTGCCATTGTCACGAACTTCAAACAAGATATAATCTCCTTGTTTTTTGAAACTCATTACAATATCTACCGGCTTAGTAGATACATTAGAATGCTTCATCGCATTTGAAAGAAGTTCATTTGAAATCAATGCAAAGGGCAAAGCAGTTTCGATACCCAATGAAATGTTTTCGACATGACTTGTAATTTGAATATTTCTGCTTTCAGAATGATGATCGTGCTTCAATTGTTTGCTAAGAGCTTCTAAAAAATCGGTCACGGACATTTCATCTGACTGATCATCCCTGGAAATAATCTCATTCAATAGCGCAATTGCTTTCACACGAAAAGCACTATTGCTTAACATTAATTTTGAAGATTCATCAGAAGAAAAATTCCCTTCCAACTCCAATAATTTAGAAATCATTTCAAGTCCGTTAGACATTTTCGATTTCAAGCTACTCTTCAACTTATTCATATAAACTAAGCTATTCTCTAAGGCTTGTTCCCTATCAATTTGCTTAGTCACATCTGCAAAAGTTAACATGAATCCGCTAGTAACTGCGGTGTTTTCATGGTAAATTGGAGATGCATTTACTGACAACCAATTAATTTCTCCAATGGGATTACGCACACCCATCATTGCATTTTTTAAAGCCTGCTTTGAATTCAATACCTTGTTCATTGGGTATTCTTCTTCTTTCATTTCACTCCCGTCGCGATGAATTAATTTAGAACCATTCGCTTTTAACATAGAACACAGTCCAACTTTCTGACCCTTTTCCAATCCTAGCATCTTCAAAGCTGTTTCATTTGAATCCACATAGTATCCTTCTTCATCAGTAATAACCATTCCTTCTGCCACAGTTTCAAAGGCTGTTATGTACAAATTTTTACTTTCAATAACCCTTTCATGTTCCTCTTGGCGCAATAAAGCGGAACCGATTAAATTTGATATTGAAGAAAGAAACTCCAACACCTCCGGACTCCATCTTCTATTACTTCCGCATTCATCTAAACCTATAAATCCCCACCAAATGTCACCCGAAAAAATAGGAACCACAGCAATCGACTGAATATCCTGAGACGATAAAAGCTCCTTTTCTGATGCAGGAAAATCTTCAATATCCCCGATTACACTTTCTCTGTTTTGCAATAACTCTTTCCACCTTTCAAACCCTATATCTGAATAGCTGCAATTTTTCAAGTCTTCATTATCAATTTGTGGAGCATAAAGTCCATCGTTCCATTCAAAAATTCGACTCGTTCTTATTACTCCATCTTCAGCTATGGGATCATTCCTAAAAACATACACTCTATTTACTTCGGTCGACGCACCAATATTTGCAAGAATTTTCTGAATTGAATTTTCAATCTCACCATCGCTTAATAAATGAACAGAAAGCAATGAGATCGCTTCATCTAAACTTTGCTTCTTCATCAGTATCAAATCAGAAACCTTGCGACTCGTAATATCTAATTTTATTCCTTGTACACCAGCGGGGATCCCATCTTCATCACGAATCATTTTGGCGATAGAATGAAACCATAAATACTCGCCATTTTCATGCATCACTCTATGTTCAAATTCAAAATCATTTCCCTGCTTAATGGCTGCATTCAAATATTCAACAAATAATTTGTTATCATCCGGATGCATAGCGCTTTGATATTTTCTATAAAGTGCATTTGATGAAAGTTGTTCACTCCACCCTAATATTGAATTGATGCTTTTCGACCAAACTAATTCTTCTGTTTGAATATTGTATTCAAATGAACCTAAACTTCCATGCAATGTTGCCTCTTCCAAAATCTCTTTCAATTTCCTATTTACTTGTATGGTCTCCCATTCAGAAGTAATATTTTTGGCAGTGAAAATAACTTTGCTAGTATTTTCAACCTTAATTAAACGAGTACAGAAAAAATAGTTATTACCTTTAATAATAAAAGGATATTTAAATTTATCTGACTCTCTCTTAGTTAATAATTCTTCCTTTGCTTGGATATACATTTCCACAACATCTTCCGAAAGCACATCTAAAATATGCATTCCAACAATTTCTTGCTGTTGTAAAAAAAGCAAGTTTTCATTTTTTGAATAAGCCTCTAAAAAACTATCATTTTCATCAATAAGATAAACAACGTCATCAAGACAATGAATGAGTTCCTTCATCTCATCCTTCTGTATTTTCAATTCTAACTCTGCCTTTTTCTGCATGGTAATATCATAAACAGAACCGTAGGTATAAATAGTACCGTCTTCAGCTTTTTTATGCACGGCCTTCAAAACATAACAATGAAACTCCGGTTTTATCTCCTTCAAAATGCTAAACTCACATTCAAAGGGAGTGAGATGTATCAGCGATTCATTTACTACTACTTCCAGTTTTTTCTTGTTTTCCTCTGATATTCCTTTAAAAACATTTCCATAGGACTCCATGGCTTCATCTTTTGAAACATTCATGAACTCAGAAAATCGGTCACTGATATAATCAAATTTACGCTTACCTTCTTTGTCCATTTTTGCGATATAAACAATCCCTGGCATTGAATTGCTGATATCTTCCAATTGTTTACTTTTAAGCAACACTTCGCTTTCTGCAGAAAGTTTTTCTAAAAGTATGGATGCCACTTTTACTGTTCTTTGTAAAAGCTCCAATTCGAAGTCTGTTATATCATGCACCTCTTTAAAATAGGCTCCCAATGTACCAAGTACAGCACCTTCCTTGCTCAAAATAGGAAAGGAATAACAGGATTGGAATCCATATAGCAAAGTAAAATCCCGATACAAATCCCAATTTTCAAAATCACGTATGTTTGAATGAAAAACTTCCTGCATGGAATAAGCCGCCAAGCCACAAGCACCATGTGTTGGACCAATTGGAATTTCTAAAATTTTATTCGTGTAATTTTCCGAAATGCCAGGATGACTCAACCAGGTCAAGACCATCTCATCCTTCTTTCTTTGGGTGACATAACCAATCATAGAAGGACAAATCATAGCTAGTCCATCCAATAATATATCGAAAATTGATTTGACATCTTCGTTTCTATTGACATTTTCAAAAACTTTATTTTCTAATGAGGCCCATGCCGTCATTCTCCATTTGGCCGTAATATCTTTTACAAAAAAAGAAATTGAACTTAAATGCCCATCCTGGAAAATAGGATTTGCAGATACTTCAACATGATACGTTTCATTCAGCTCAAGAGTCATTTCCGTTTCTTGCTTCACTCCTTGACAAGCGTCATGAATGATATTTGCCCATTGCTGCTTGATTGCTTCCGGTAAATAGCTCAAAATATTATCTCCTTCCAAAATATCAACAGAGAAAAAAGATTGAATAATGTTTTTGAAATTCTCATTGAACAAGACAAGTGTACCATTGCATTGCACTATAAAAAAATAATCGCTGGTACTTTCTATAACAGCTTTCAGAAATGCGGTATTTTCATTCATGATACCTTTCACACTCTTAAAATCTGTAATATTTTGTCCGTGCCCTTTAATCATACCCGGGCGCAAATTCCAACTATTGATGATGAAATACAACACGAAGCCTTCTACATTTAACAGTCGTAATTCTAATCGATCAGAGTAATGCAAATCCTCTCTGTGCTCAATCGCATATTGCACATGTTCTTGAAGATACAGATGATCATCTACGTGTACAAACCTTGCTGCATACTCCAACAAATTCATATTTTCGGGCACCTCTTCATGGCCTAAAGCTTGGAGCATTTCCAAGTGAGATGGATCAAGATAAATGATTAAATTATCCAAATCCAATTCCCAACCGGAAATAAGATATTGTTTTTTGTCTGATAGAGCATCTGCTTTTTCAGTATTTCCGATTGCTAGAGAATTATTTTCCATGATAAAGGCTAATTTTCTTTTTTATGCCTTTGAAAAATAATGAAAAAATAATTCGCTCTAACCAACTAGAATTCTACTTATCAACAAAAAGCACTAGGGCTTTTTCTGAAGGTTACCCCTTTTGTACACTTCATTTTTTATCACTCCACCATTGAGATCAAATTCAAGCCAAGAACCTTCCTTTAATCCGTTCCTAAAAACTCCGGTTTCTCTGATTTTTCCATCAGCATAAAATATTTTTACGGGGCCATTCTCTTTGTCCGACTTATAATACATCTCAAAAATCAATTTGCCGTTTTCGTTCAATTGCCGGTAGAGGCCTTCTCTCTCTCCATTTGAGTAATTCTTTTCCTCGGCCAATTTACCATCTTCGTAAAAAACTTTCCATGTGCCAATAGCCATTCCTTGTTGATAATTCTCAATAGCTTTTACCGAATCATTTTCCCCAAAGAACATCCATATAGAATCTTTTTTAAGGTCGTAATATTTCCCTTTTGCAAGAACTTTCCCCGACTCATAATAAGAGATTCCTTTGGCATGTAACTGATCCTTCTCAAAAATCACTTCCGCTTTCAATTTTCCACTTTCATACCAGGTTCGAGATAGCGCGTTCGGCTTGTCGTTTTTAAATAGGGTCTCCGAATAAAGCGTGTCTGTACGGTAATATTTCCGCCAAACACCTTGTTTTAAACCCTTCTTATCGATTCGATTAATAGTATCTCCTTTAAAAATCTGATAGGGCTTCTCTTGCCCTAAAGCAAGGTTGGAGATGAAAAGGAACAGAATACAAGTAATAATTCGAATCATTTTACAAAAATGCAAATTCTGTAGATTAATCCCACTTAATAAAAATAATTTTATCATTTCAATTCCTTTCGTATTTTCACCTCTTCAAGAACGCAAAGCCCAATTCATTATTTTTGAAGAAGCTTAAAAAATTCTAAAGCAAAATGATCAAAATTCTAACCTTCACATTCATCTTTGCCCTCTTTCAATTCCAAGGACTTGCACAAAGTTTGAAAGGAATCGTAAAAGATAATAAGACGAAAGAAGGTTTGATAGGTGCTACCATTGCTATAAAGGGTGGTAATTTAGGCACGACTACCGATATAAACGGGAATTTTTCTTTAGATGGTATTAATCAATTACCAGCTACCATTATCGTTTCATACATAGGCTATGAGCAAAAAGAAATTCAAATAAAGAATCTGAGCGATTTCCTTACAATTTTGCTTTCTGCCAATGAGCAATTATTAAAGGAAGTGAGCGTGGTAGAATCCAGGCTTACTGAAAAGCAACGAGAATCGGCCTTAACCGTGGAGGCGATGGACATTATTGCCATTCGTCAAACTGCGGCAGCCAGTTTTTATGATGGTTTGGGAACTTTAAAAGGGGTAGATGTGACTGCTGCAAGTATCGGATTCAAAGTGGTAAATACCAGAGGATTCAATAGTACTTCGCCTGTGAGATCTTTACAAATTATTGATGGAGTAGATAATCAAGCACCCGGGCTCAACTTTTCACTGGGAAATTTCTTAGGTGCTTCGGAACTTGATTTATTAAAAGTGGATCTTATTGTTGGTGCTAGTTCCGCATTTTACGGACCTAATGCATTTAATGGTGTAATTAGTATGACCAGCAGAAGTCCTTTTGTTAAGCCGGGATTTGAGTTTAGTTATAAAACAGGCTCTAGAGATTTAAAAGAAACGGCTATACGTTACGCAGCTGTTGTGAAAAACAAAGTAGGTGAAGATAAGTTGGGAATGAAATTCAACATCTCCTATTTCACGGCGAAAGATTGGGAAGCGGACAACCGCAGTGTAACACCACAATCGAAAAGCAATGAGTTGAATCCGGGAGGCTACGATGCTGTGAATGTTTATGGAGATGAATATTATTCGGGAGGCGATTTTAGTTTAGTGCCTGCGCTTCGTCCAGGTATTGGAATTTTGTATAGAACCGGATATGCCGAGAAAGATATTGTTGATTATAACACGAGAAACTTAAAATTGAATACGGCCTTCCACTATAAAATAGCAAAAGAAACGGAGCTGATTGCCAGTTCAAATTTTGGTTATGGCACTACTGTTTATCAAGGCGATAATCGATATAGTTTAAAAGACATTCTTTTTTTTCAAAATAGATTGGAATTGAGGAAGGAAAATAAATTTTTCGTGAGAGCTTATTACACGAATGAAGATGCCGGAAAATCTTATGATACTTTCTTTACTGCTTTATTACTTCAAAACAATTCAAAAGACAATGCCGACTGGGTGAATGATTACATCAAATTTTTTAATACCGAAAAATATTTTCAAAATATGAAAGATTTTCCGGGATATCCTCAGCCCAATCAATATCCGGACTATATCCAATACTTAGCTTCTATTAATCCTTTTCTCTTGAATAATTTCTACGATTCATTGACCTTTTATCACAATGGCGGTCGCGGTTTTGCAGATGGAATTGGTCAAGTCATCAATGGCAATCAAGCTTTATTAATTCCGGGAACAGATGCATTTGATTCGGCATTTAATAGTATTACATCAAGAGAAACTTTTTCCGGAGGCGGATCAAGATTTTTTGATAAATCAGCATTGTTTCATGTGCATGCGGAATATAAATTTAATGTAGATAGCTTTCTTTTTACAGGTGGCGCTAACTTTCGACAATATCTTCCGAATTCAAACGGAACTATCTTTTCAGATACCAGCGGCAGAGAAATTAGAAACAGTGAATTCGGGCTTTATTTTGGAGCAGATAAAAAGTTGATGTACGATAAACTGAAATTGAATATTGCTTTGCGCATGGATAAGAATCAGAATTTTGACTACCTCTTCTCCCCTGCCCTATCCGGAATTTATAGTCCGGATGGAAATAGTACTTTTAGATTATCTATGAGTTCTGCCATTCGAAATCCCACCCTAGCAGATCAATATTTATATTATCAAGTGGGTAGAGCGACCTTGATTGGAAACCTAAATGGATATGATTCATTGGTGACGATCAATTCTTTATTCAACGGATTAAATTATCAAAAACCTGATACCTTGGAATACTTCAATGTAAAAGCAGTAAAACCCGAGCAAGTTCAAACGATTGAAGCGGGATTCAGAACTACGCTTTTCAAAAAATTATTTCTTGATTTGAATGCTTACTATAGTCAGTACACTAATTTCATCGGATATAAAGTGGGTGCAGATGTAAGCATCGCGCAAGGATCTCCATTACCCATTTTCCTAAATGATATCTACCGTGTTGCTTCCAACTCTGAGGACAAGGTGACTACAGCAGGATTTACCATCGGTACAAATTATTACTTCAGCCGTTTCTATTCTTTCAATGCTAATTATTCTTGGAATGAATTGAACAGGCAAGGCTCAGATGATCCATTAATTCCAGCCTTTAATACGCCTCGACACAAGTACAATGTGGGTATCACTGGGCAGGACATTGACAATAAAATCGGCCACAACTGGGGCTTTGGAATCAATTACAAATGGGTGCAAGGATTTTTGTTTGAAGGTTCGCCGCAATTCACAGGAGAAATTGATGATTATGGATTGATGGATGTGCAAGTCAACAAAAAATTTCCGGAGGTAAAAACAACATTTAAAATCGGATGCACAAATTTACTAGAGAACCAACATTACGAAGTGTACGGCGGTCCACTCATTGGAAGAATGGTTTATTTCCAGCTCTTGCTTGAGTTGAATTAATTGTGTAGATGCTAAAAAGGTGTTTTATTATTTTAAGCTATGGATCTACATCTACCTGAATAATCAAGGCTCGATTTTCTGGACGCTTTTTAAAAGCTTCCAAAGCCGCTTGTAAACTTCGCTTGACTTCGGTTACACTCATCGTTTTTTCCAACTTTATCATCAGTTGTCGCAAATACAGATTGCGAACGCGATTTACGTAGGGGATGGTTGGACCCAATACACGATTCGCAAACATCTTTTTTAATTCAACAGTCAACTCTTTAGAAAGCTGATCTATTTTCTTTTCATCACGGTGCTTTAATCGTATTTCTACCAGTCGGCAATACGGAGGATAAAAGAAACGATGACGTTCATTCAACTCATGCATATAAAAACCTTTGAAGTCGTGTTTCATGACGTATTTCAAAACCGGCGAATCGGTATTATAAGCTTGAATAAGTACTTTTCCTTGCTTTCTTCTGCCTGCCCTGCCACTCACTTGCAAAAGCAATTGAAAGCCTCGTTCATGCGCTCTAAATTCGGGATAATGTAAAATTGAATCGGCATTTAAAATTCCTACCAATTGCACTTTATCGAAATCAAGGCCTTTCGTAATCATTTGTGTCCCCACCAAAATATCTACTTTTCCTTCTTCAAAAGAAGAGATGATATCACGATATCCCGATTTCGATCGTGTTGTATCATAGTCGAGACGTGCAATGTTTGCATTGGGCAACATCACTTGTAAATCTTCCACAATTCGTTCTGTACCGTATCCCTTCATGCGAATATCCTGATCGCCGCAGTCGCCACATTTCTGAGGTGTGGCCTGAACGAATCCACAATAATGACATCGCAATTCATTCTTGAATTTATGATAGGTTAGAGATACATCACAATTCGTACATAAGGGTGTCCAGGAGCAAACATTACATTCCAAATAAGGAGCAAAACCTCTTCTGTTTTGAAACAAGATAGCCTGTTGCTTTTCCTGCAATACCAATTTCAGCTCATCCAATAAAGCATGCGAAAAATTTCCGCTCACTTGCTTTCGCTTACGAGCATCTTTCATATCAACAATGCTCACATCCGGCATTTCAAGATCCGCATGACGACGATCGAGTGAAACCAAATCATATTTTCCTGACAGGGCATTAAAGTACGATTCCATACTTGGCGTTGCGGTTCCCAAAAGAATTTTTGCATCTTGAAATGAGGCCATAACTACAGCCGCATCGCGCGCATTGTAACGCGGAGCAGGATCCACTTGCTTATAAGAAGAATCGTGTTCCTCATCCACAATCACCAATCCCAACTTTTCCAGAGGCAAGAATACAGCCGAACGGGCACCAATCACCATATAAGAAGATTGATTCCCAACTAAATTATCGGCTAATATTTTATTCCAAACCTCCACCCTTTCCTGTTCATTGAATCTCGAATGATAAACCAATAAACGATCGCCAAAATGCTTTTGAAGTCGGGAAATTAATTGTGTTGTTAATGCAATTTCTGGAAGCAAATACAAAACTTGCTTTCCGGCATCCAATTGTTCCTTGATTAAATGAATGTACAATTCTGTTTTTCCGGAAGATGTGACGCCATGCAACAAGCATACTTTTCCGTTCTCAAAAGCATGCTCCGTTTCTCTCATAGCTTGCACCTGATACGGATTCAATGCGAGCGGAGGAAGAATTTCTCCGGTATACACTCCAATGCGATCTTCCTGACGTTTGGTTGAAATCAACACCTTCTTTTTAATTAGTGCATTTAAAATGGTGGATGTTCCGCCCGATTTTTTCAGCAACATTGCTTTAGGAACTGCTTCTTCTTGCATCTCTTTTTTAAGATGAAAAAAAGTAAGTAAAATATCCAACTGTTTAGGAGCACGCTTTTCCAAAGCGTTCATCAAATCATTCAATTTCTTCTCAGAAAACTCATCCTCGTTTGAAGTAATCACATCAATGAATCGAGGTTTGTATCGATCCTCTACCTCTTCATGCACCAGTAAAACATTTTTATTGACGAGGCTTCGCACCACAGGCAACACATGTTTTAAGGATAAAATTTTACTAACATCTTTTAAAGTCAATTCATCTTTAAATTCCAAGGCTTCATATACCAAGTATTCATGATCGGTGAGTGTAGAAGTATCATGATTAAAGAGTGGATTTCTGGTGATGCGCGATTCGCTTTCCAATCGCAAGGCAGATGGTAAGGCTGCCTGCATCACTTCGCCCAAGGCACATTGATAATATTCGGAAATCCATCTCCACAATTTAAACTGCTGTTTCGTAACAACAGGAAGTTCATCCAACACGGTCAGAATTTCCTTCACCTCATAATTTGCAGGAGCTTCATGATGACATTCAGTTACTAGCGCGGAATACACTTTTTGTCTTCCAAACTGTACCACCACGCGTACTCCGGGAATTACTTCAGCTCTGAATTCCTCAGGAACTTCGTAAGTAAATAAAGCCGGCAATGGCAATGGCAAAATCACATTCACAAAATATCGTTTTATCGCATCCATCATCAGGTTTTATCCATCCATCCTTTACGCCAGAAAATATACAATTGTACCATGACCAATAACAACATGAATAACATCACCCCAACATAACCATAAGGAGAATACAATTCGGGCATGTTTAAATTGAGGGCCACACCGGTAACAGGATCTACATTCGGAAAATTCATTCCATATACGCCTACAATAAATGTTAATGGAATAAAAATAGTAGAAATTACGGCCAATACTTTCATCACCTGATTTAACTTATTGCTCACACTGGACAAATAAATATCCATCAGCGAAGCGGTGATCTCTTTATAACTTTCCACCAAATCCATCACTTGAATTGTATGGTCATAGGTATCTCTGAAATACAATTTCGTTTGATCTGAAATGAAATCAGAAGTACTTCTCAAAATATCATTTACTTTATCACGCTCTGCAAAAACAGCACGACGTAAAATTATTAACTCTCTTTTAATTTGTTGAATTCTTTGCAAAGATCGACGAGTAGGTTTTGTAAAAAGCTCATCTTCCAATTCATCCAAACGTTCGCCGAGCACTTCGAGTAAAGGGAAATAAGTATCCACAATTGAATCTAGCAAGGTATAAGATAAATAATCGGCAGAAGAAGAACGCAAATGCCCTTTTCCACTTCGTATACGAATTCGTACAGCATCGAAATGCTCGTCGTAATTTTCCTGAATCGTAATAACTAAATTTTTTGTGACAAATAAAGAAAGCTGATCATTCTTTAATGTGTTTCCGGCGTTCATCTTTAACAACCGTGTTACTATGAAAAGATGTTCATCAAACTCTTCCAACTTGGGACGTTGATAGGTATTAATCACATCTTCCATTTCCAGGCGATGTATGTTGTACTCATAACAAAACCGTTCCAGCAAACTTTTATCGCCAAAACCTTTTAGTTCTACCCAATGAATCATTTCCGGATATTTCTTAATTCTTTCTTGTACCTGATCTAAACTCTCGCATGGCATCTCATACAAAAACTCAGTACTATATGAAGTAACATGAAGACGAGGCGAGAAAGCATCCTCCGACAAATTAATTACTCCGGGAGCTGCACCGGGAGAAGTGCGCTTATGTTTCCATAATCGTAAACTTTCCGGTAAATGACCTTTTATTTTCAAATTACTCATCGGCCCCAAAAATAATCTGAAAAATTGTCAATTGACAGAATAATATCAACAGAATACCGAAGCCTTTAAATTCGGGAATTAAAGAGATTGAAAAAGTTCGAATCTATGCTAACATTAAATACTTTAAATTTGTGAATTCTGGATAAAACGACAGGGTTACAAGAACAATCGACTGCAAATCAACGCTTAACCTAGAACTCAATTGATCAGTGGCCTGTCTAAAGAATATTTAAAGAGATTTACTCCTATTAATTTGATGCATTCGAAATAAAATGTCAAAGGCCGCAACGAAGGGACCGAGTTGGTTCGAATCATGGTTTGATTCACCTTATTACCATTTGTTATATAAGGACAGAAACGATAAAGAAGCGAAAGATTTTCTTGATTTATTATTGACTCGAATACATCTCAGCAAACCGAGTCGTGTTTTGGATCTTGCATGTGGAAAAGGAAGGCACTCCATCCATTTGAATCAAAGAGGTTATGACGTGACCGGGGTAGATTTGTCAGAAGAAAACATCAATTTTTGCAAGCAATTTGAAAAAGAAGGACTTCATTTCTACCGACATGATATGCGCCATCTATTGCGAACAAATTACTTTGATGCTGTTTTCAATTTGTTTACAAGTTTCGGATATTTTGAAAGAGAACATGAAAACGAATTGGTCATACAAGCCACTGCGAAAAACCTGCAAACCGGTGGATATTTCATCATTGATTACTTGAATTCTCATTATGCAGAAAAGCATTTAGTAGCTTCTCAAACCAAGGAGATTGAGGGAATTCAATTTCAAATTCAAAAAAGAATTGAAAATGAAAAAATAATTAAAGACATCCGTTTTAAGGATCAAGATAAAGATTATCATTTCCAAGAAGAGGTGCGTCTCTTGTCTCCTCAAGATTTTTTACTTTTTTTTGCAAGAGCAGGCTTAAGTGTTCTGGAAATTTACGGGGATTATGCACTCGATAATTTCAATATTGAACAATCACGTCGACTCATCTTCGTTACTCGAAAACTATAATTATGAAAATCTTCGACCTCTTTCTGTTATTCGGATCAGTGCTCGTCAGTGGTGGAATATATTTTTTCATTAAAAACCCATCAAAAAATTTCCTCAAATTATTGCTGTCTTTTTCAGGGGCATTTTTATTTGCCATCAGTGTATTGCATTTGATGCCTGAAGTGTACAAAAACAGCGGTGCTTCCATTGGAATATGGATTATGATCGGCTTCTTTTTACAAATTGTTTTGGAATTATTCTCTGAGGGGATTGAACACGGACATATTCATGTACATGAGCATCATCACGGGGCTTTCCCACTCACCATGATGATCAGTTTGTCCTTACACAGTTTTCTGGAAGGAATACCATTGTCCACCATGGCTCATAACGGTCACGAACATGCGCATGAGCACAGTTTACTTTATGGAATTATGTTACATCATATTCCGGTTGCTTTTGCTTTAGTGAGCATGTTGGTGGCATCCGGAATTTCACGCCTCAAAACATTTTTGTATTTGTTAATATTTGCTTCGATGGCGCCACTAGGAGCTTTATTTGGAATTATTTTTCAGGAACAAGCAATTGGTGGATTTGAGAATTATTACAATAATATTATGGCCATTGTAATTGGCATATTTCTACATATCAGCACCACAATTTTATTTGAATCCGGAAGTGATCATCGTTTCAATATTTACAAATTACTGGCAATTGCGACCGGAGGAATCATTGGCATCATCAGTTTTGCATTTTAATTTGAAAAATGCCTGTTTTCTATTCCTACTAAAAATCAATTCATTACAACCTTGTTATAAAAATAGCGGGTAAAGTTTTACATAAATGACGTGATGTACTCCTTGATTTAATCATATTTTATTACTTTAGTCGATTAGCAACAAAACCAAAAAACAAAAAAACAATATGAAAAAAATTTTACTACTAATGATTTGCGTAATTTCCGGATTTGGACTTTACGCACAAACTTCGGGAGGACCCGATCTTTATGGATATGTTTGGAAAGACAGTAATGATCCAAACGGACAAGCTTACAATTGGATTGAAATTATTGGGGATTCTAGTACAGTGGAAATTTCAGGACTGACAGACGATAACAAGGTAGGACCTTTCTTTTTACCAGGACCCTTCGCCTATTATTGGAATACTGTAGATCGCTTCTGGATTGGATCCAACGGTTATCTTTCATTTAGTGCAAATACCAGTCATGCCGCATCTTTTCCAATTATTCCAACACCTGACACTAAAAACAATTATATAGCCGCCTTGATGTCGGATTTGAATTTTGAAAATACAGGTGACAATATAGGAAATCCTGCCAAATGTTATTATTGGATGAGTCCAGGAATGGATTCTGCAGTAGTCACCTTTGATTCAGTAGGTTTTTGGATAGACACACCTGTCGCTGGAACTATTGATTACAATGGCGTAAACACCTTCCAATTTATTCTCAACTACATCGATAGTACCATTACTTTTCAATACAAAAACCAGTCAGGAACAAATAGCGTTGCGGGACAATATCTAACAATTGGCATTGAGAATATCTCAGGAGCAGATGGATTAATGCCTAATTCTAATTTATTCCCACCTACTAATTATTCACTTAAATTTATTCCTCCAGTATCTTCAACATTACAAATTAACGATGCAGCCACTGAATACGTTGACAATATTGTAACAGGAGCTCGTTTCATTTCTAAGAATGTTACCGGGGCATATTATTTAAACTCACAAGTTGGAAACAATGGAAATACAGTATTAAATCCATTCAGCGTTTCGGGTGTTGTACGTTCATCTACCAATGCACTTGTAGTAAGTAATATTGCAACAACTGATACTTTGGACCCGGGACAAACACAGAACTTGAGTTTTGCAAATCCATTTATTCCTGTCAATGCAGGCACATTTAAATTTATCAATACTACTACGCTTGCAGGTGATGCTTTTGTGGGTAATAATGGAAAAACACAAGAGTTACTTGTAATAGATACTACGCTTGCCGAGATGACTCTTGCTTATGACAATGGAGTAGCCGCTGTAGGTGGAATTTCATGGAGTGGAGGAAACGGTGGATGTGCAAACTATTTCATTCCTCCTTTTTATCCATGCGATATTACGAAAGCTTCAATATTCATTGTAGCAGATCCAATGTCGGTAGGTTATCATATTAAAGTTTTTGCTGATAACGGTCCTAACAATTCTGCAGGAACTCTTTTAGATTCTGTTAATGTTGCAGGTAGTTCAATTACTGCGGGTCAATTCACAACTACTTTGATGACTGCTCCAATTCGAATTGACAGTGGTGGATTCTACATCGCTTGGAATATGAATGGCAATCAGGTTGCTTTAGGGCAAGACCTTGTTGCACCATTCAGCAATAGAAACTTTGAAATATTAAGTGGAACCTTATCTGACTATCGTTCTCGCGAAACAGAAGATCTTATGATACGTTCTGTTATTTCACGTGTTGGTGTGGGTATTGAAGATGTTGATGCTGAAACAGGAATCGGTCAATTCTTCCCAAATCCTGCTCGTGACAGAGCTGCAATTACAATTGATGCTTCTGTTTTAGGACAAGGCAAAATAGTAGTTCAACTTTATGATATGAAAGGAGCTTTGATTTCGAATGAGCAAATGACTATTCAAAATGGTCAGTTAGAAATCAATCTTACAAACTATCAAACCGGATTATACACTGTACTTTTCATTGCTAACAACAAAGAAGTAAACAGAAAATTACAAGTTACTAAGTAATTTTAATCCATAAATAATTAAAGAAAGCTGCCTCTAAAGGGCGGCTTTCTTTTTTTCTAGTACCTCATACAAAAAAAGCAATCGAAATGAATTCACCTTTTCAATTTTCTTATTCCCTAAGTATTTTCCGTTCAAAGAATAAAAAAGCAATTTACATCTTGCCGACTCTCCATCTTTTGATATGGACATAAATTCAAGCGGAGTGGAATAGTTAGAATCTTTGTATCGATCATAAAGGACGATGAACATTGAATCCAAATTGAATTCTAGCTTCTCTTTACTTTGAGAAACAACAGTAATCACATTGGATTCATCATTAAAAAATATTTCCACAGGAATGCTTGTATTCAACTTAAGCACTTTATTAAATTCATTGCTGCCTTCATAATAATCCATATTAATGAAATGCGAATATCCGTCGATATTCAATAATTGCTGTTGCGCATCGTTTGTATAATTGAAGTCCTTATAATTATTCGGACCAGGCTCTTGTACATTGGCATAATTGTATTTGTATTCCAAATTCAATGAACGCATTGTTTCTCTGACTACGTTATAACTACCTTCCTTTTCAGAAATTGAATCGAGATTAGTAGTAAACATCGATTGCAATGATTTCGTTCCATGCATTTCGATTAAATAAGAAACGATACTACTCATCTCCACTACATCGGTATCGGAAACTGCTTTTGCGTTGGATGTTGGGATGAATTGGGAATTCTTCCACATTGCGTTTTTTTCCGCAATTTCTATGAGGCGATTTACCTGTGATGATTCGCTGATGGAAAAGGCACTCCAAGGCCCGAAGCCTGAAAATATTGCTGCAAAAAATAAAGACATTGGAATTACTTTAATGTTCTTTACAGAGCTCATCAAAAAATAAATGGCATTTATAAGCAGCCAGAGTGCGAGCACTACAATGAAATATCTATTCTCCGTAATTCCATATTGCGATACGCGAATATAAATTGAAAACCCTAACATCAGAATTAATGGAAAAAGAGCCAGGAAAAAATATTTTACATACACCTTGATCCATTTATAACGCTCATCATTTTGCAATGGCCATACCAGCAAGAGTGCTAAGATTCCGGCTGTTGAAAATCCAATTACCAAATAAGAAACCCATCCTTGTGGCCAATTCGCAGTGACCAAAATTTTAAACATGTAAACATAAAGGATCATCAAATAAATTGTTACCAATGGCAACAATACAAACTGCGTAAATACACGCAAGCCTTTTGGGTAATCCTCCGAATGATTTAGAGAAGAAACAT
>Ga0209181_10005954_pt1 | contig 17358 bp, 18 predicted proteins | sample MAT05_FD_187208 | JGI IMG/M metagenome (GOLD analysis project Ga0209181, IMG submission 187208) | Freshwater microbial communities from Lake Fryxell liftoff mats and glacier meltwater in Antarctica - MAT-05 (SPAdes) (version 2) | ecosystem: Environmental > Aquatic > Freshwater > Ice > Liftoff...
CGGCGCAGGCAATGGCTTGGTTTACTCGGTGGCGACACCAATTGCGTCATGGCAAACACCAACTCGTTTTAACGGCTTTAACCCAGCTCATTAACACCGATGCGGTGACGGGCAAATCCTTAACGACACTGCTGCAAGTCCAAGCGTATTTCCAACGCCATCATCGCCATATTCACTATCAACAGTTTGAGCAACAGCAGATCCCCCTGGGCTCTGGCATGGTAGAGAGTGCTTGTAAGTGGCTGATTCAACAGCGGTTTAAGGGCGTGGGAATGCGGTGGAGTGAAGATGGATTTAATCATCTATTGGCGCTTCGAGTCGCCTGGGCGAATCAGCGATTTGATGCTCTATTTCCATCTGTCTCATCGCCCATACAAATGCACTCCCCTAAACCCTAGATACGCCCTCAGCTCATGGTAAACATCACTCGGACGACCCTCACTAACTTGATAGATCGATCGAGCCATATTCTCTACCTCTGGTTTAGTCATACCTATGGCAGGTGACATCAACCCAGAGAAGCTGACTAACCAATTGCAAATATCTGCCTCTGTCCATTTCTGCAAAGGTAGGTTCAAGATCTTCTCACCATCAAACTGCCGATTAGGACATATCAGCTCGTCTGACAAACAGGTTTTATTCACTGACCCTCGGACTGTAACTACAGCAAAAATCTTAACTAAGGGTGATGTTTGGCTGACCGTCGGTAATCGCCGCACAAGAGGACACCAAAACTGATTCACAAACCAATCTAAAAATGTACTTTTAGCGTCTAACTGGGGAATTTCAATCTGAATCAAAAATACCTGCCCTCCATACAATGCACCATATATTTTTTCAATTAAATCAGTAATAATTTTCTGTTCAGTATCACCGCTCATTTGATAATTAAACTTCTGGGCAACCTCGCTAAGAAAGTCAGCTTGATGAATGCTTCGATGAAGCGGGAACGCATACTCTAATGGTGGATACCAATCTTTTCCTAAGTCCTGTAAGCGATCTCTGATTGCTTTAATGCCCCACTTGCCTCCCATTGCATTACTATTTTGCAGTAAAAACAACGCAGAACCCGATTTGCCATCCAGCCGATCGTAAATACTCCTTAAGCTTTTGTTCACCTTAGAGAAGTCAATCCGGTGCAAGTTATCTTCCCAACTATTGAATGACTCTCGGTAAACTTGGCTCTGTAAAACCTGACTTTCATCTGCTGAAGCTAACTTTAACGCACGGATTTCCTCCTCAACTTCCTTAATCTTTGCTGCTACCTGCCGGATTCTTTCTTCAATTACAGGGCGCTGAGACTGATCTAAATTAGTATTTAAATCGTCATAGGCACCAGCGTACTGCTTAACCAAACCAGCACGATATTTCTCCTTGATTAAAAGTATCTCTTGCTTAGAATCCATCTTTATCAGCCTTATGTCTGTCCTAATTATTCGATTTTCCTGAGTTCTAGCAGAGACTGCTCAATCTTTTTCTCAATCCCTTCAACTTGCATATCTAGAATCGGGATATCACCCTGATTCAACGTCGCACTTTTTTGGTTATAGGCAGCTTCATACTGGGCATAAAGAACCGTTAGATTCTTCGAGATGGCACGGCGCTTCACCTCATAGAACGATGGAGCCTGCTCAGCCTCAGGAGTCAGCAGTGCATTAACAACCTCTGCCCGACGCTCCAATGCTCCAACAGCCTCCAAAACCGATATCGGAATCATAAATGCCGCTTTAGCCTCCTCACGATCGCGCTCTGCTGCCACCGCCATTCCCACGACTCCATCTAAGCTTTCATCCCACACAGGCGCACCACTAAATCCCGGCTCAATCGCATACCCCTGAGCCGTAATATCTTCCATTTGCACCCACTGCGTTGCCCCGTGCTCCCGCAATACCCCGCCCGCCCAAATACCGTCGTCTCGATTGATTGGAAATCCAAAGATTCGGAAGGAATGTCCCCACGGTTCATCTATCTTTACTAAGCGAACCGATGTTGCGCCACTCGGCAAGGCAGTAGGAGCAACCTCCAGCACCGCAATATCTTCTCCCACCTGCCCCGGATTCACCGCTTGCCAAAACACAACCTTTGCCGTAATTCGACCTCCTGGCAAGAGTAAGGGGAAGTCGAGTTCAACATCGCATTCAGGCATCTCTAGGGTATCGCGGGGGATGCTAAGTGCAGCTGTAACGACATGAGCACAAGTTAATAAATGGCGATCGGAAATCAGAAACCCTGCTCCGATGATAGTTTTGTCGCGGAAGACGCGAGCGATCGCGCACTTAAAAGACCGAAAGTGGTTCATCTACCTAACCTGACCTTGCTTCCACTTGAGCGTTACCTCAATATTTACCTCACCCCCTACAGAAGCAAAAATTGCTCCAACCTCTGAGGACAAATTTACGCCAAACTTAAGCTCTACCTCGTCTGCTGGTGTCGTCAGCCCATGCCTAAAGCGATCTAATGCAGCAGCAGCGACTGGCATCACCTGATCTAAGGCTTTTTCAAACGATTGCCTTGCTTGCACAACTTTTGTATCTAAATCCTCTCTTGCTATCCGTTCTAGCGTGGGATTTCTCGATTCCTCAACCTCAACCAAAAAAGGAGTCCCATCATCTAGAAAAAACTGTACGATTTCCTTGCCGCGTTGAACCATGATCACACCATATTTTTAGAAAGGTCTTGAAAACTGCTCTGGGAGCGTTAGATATTGGCTAAGCTAGCGCACATTCTATGCCATATTACCTAATCCTTTCAAGTCTCTTGCTTTCTCACAGAGATTCCTAGACTCAAAGAAATAAATCAATGGAATTAGTGCTCGACAATATTGCAGGAAAGAGGGCGAAGGGAGAGTGTCACATCCTTAGATTTTACTTTGATTTTTTCTTCTTTGCGTGGGAGAAAGCAGGAGTAGACACAGTGGGGCAAAAGAAAGTTTAAGTTTGGAGGTAAACGTTTACCCCCAAACTTGAAGTCCGACTTTTTTTGGACAGATCTTAGGTCATATTTCTTCAAGCATCAACGTCATAGAAAATTCGGTATGACAAAAAAATAAGACATACCGAAACAACCACAAAATCTGATTCTTTGGAATCCAATCAGCAATGGTCGCTGATATTTTCCTCACTCATAGTCTTTGATTAGGTTAAGGGAGACAACTCTCTCCTAAAATTTAAATTGCTTACCTGCTGAGAATGCTGGAACGGTAGTAGCCAGAATCTGAAGCGTTTTGACCGTTTGGGGATTGCGACCTTCTCTCGTAGCCCGTTGGCGAAGTCCAAAAGAACCGAAGCCCACCAGCGTCACCTTATCACCTGCCGCAACGGTTGCCATGATGGTGTCGATCGCCGCTGTCAAAATTTCGTCTGCGTCCTTCTTGGTTATTTCTGCCTTAGCTACGATCGCATCAACTAATTCGCCCTTGTCCATTAAAGTCGTCCTCAAAAAAGTGTATGAATCGCTTGAATTGTAGAAGATCTCCTGAGCGCAAGGCTATAAACCTTGTTTTTCGTCCTCACAGGATTTTCAAAAGATCAAAATTTCGGTACCATAAATTTATGAAACACATCGAAATAAATATAGAATTTGATTACTTGGAAGCCGAACGAGAGCGATTACTTGATCATATAGCTACCGTCCGCGCTTCCGGCAAAGTTGCCCATGCCTACTGCTGGCTGATTGAATCGACAGAGGAAAAAGGCAGCAGAACCTATACTTACAGCACTTTCCATTTTCATGAAGTACACCTGAAATTGTTCAATTCATTGCTAGAAAAGGGTTTTGGACGTATCAAGAGGTGCAATCAAGCCTAAAAGTGCTGTATATCAAGCTCATCACCCAAGAACCAGGAAAAAGGCTAACCTCAAAATCGTTAGTGTCACGAATTATTCGCCATCGGCTGGAGGGTAATCAAGTGGCTTTTGAAACCCTTACTGGATGCAGTCTCTAAAATCGTGTTTTTTATCCTCTGCTGAGTGGCGAAAAATTCATGACACTAACTCAAAATCTATGGGACGACCCAGTAGCGATCGCCATCGTGAGTGGAAAATCGCCATCGAACGGAGGGAGGCGATCGCCGAGTTAGAACAACAGATCAAGATGCTGGATGCGCTCATAGAACGACAATTACAAGCCTTCCAATTACAAGCATTTCTAACTTCTCTTTGAACTTACACGATTTACTTACACTAAAATTTATTACAATCTTCAGAGACTCAAAGGCTGAGGCGGCAAAGAGTTTGACCTCTTTAGAATAGAGGGTTTAGCTGGAGGTAACCGTTTACCCCCAGAAGCTAGAATAAGTAGCCCCAACAGAAGTAGTCGCACTGGGAAGATTGGGAACGAAGATATCGGCAACTGACTCATTTGTCGCAATCTCCCTTACACTTAACTATTGTAATTACCTCCCCAAATTAGTGACTAAAATCATCGCTGTCTTCAACCAGTCAGGGGGTGTCGGTAAAACAACTCTGACAATGAATCTGGGCTATCAACTTGCTCTGAGAAATCGTCGAGTTCTGTTAGTCGATATAGACCCACAGGCTTCCTTAACCACCTTCATGGGGCTAGAGCCTTATGACTTGGAACAGACGATCGCAGAGTCTCTACTCAAAGATTCACCGCTACCAATCCATAGCGATCTTCATAAAATGTCACTTTGCCCTGCAAATATTGAGTTGAGTGCGGCTGAAGTTCAATTGCATTCAACTCTAGCCCGTGAGTGGAAGCTCAAGCGAGTCTTATCAACTGTCGTGGCTGACTATGATTACATCTGGATTGATTGTCCTCCCACACTGGGTATTCTCAGCGTTCTTAGCCTAGTCGCAGCAACCCATGTGATCATTCCCCTTCAAACCCACTTTAAAGCCTATAAGGGGACAGACTTGTTGCTGGACACAATCAAGCAAGTAAAAGAGCAGGTCAATCCAGATCTGACGATCGCGGGCATTGTCCCAACTATCCACGCTAATACAGGACAAGATAAAGCTATCCTAGAGGCAACCAAGCAGCAGCTCTCTAGCGTTGCCACAATTTTCCCACCTATCACACGGGCGATCGCTTTTGCGGATGCTTCTATGGAACTACGCCCATTGGCATCCTATGATTCAAAACACCCAGCCCTTAAAGTCCTAAACGCAATTGCTGACAGCATGGAGCGCCTGTAAATGGCTACTAGAAAACGCACTGTTCCGGAGATGAGGAATGTTTCTGCCTTCTTGACCCAGACGCAAGCGCAGGAAATGGACTCGAACGCAACGATCACGATTAGTCAGATCAAGCTTCCTCCAAAGCAGCCTCGTCGGTTTTTTGATCCTGACCGAATGCAGCAGTTGATCGCGTCGGTTAAAGAGCATGGCATCTTAGAGCCTATTTTAGTGCGCCCGATTGGAAGTAATTTTGAGCTAATTGCTGGAGAACGTCGCTACAGAGCAGCACAAGAGGCAGGATTAAAAAAGATTCCCGCAGTCATCAGAGAGTTAGATGACAAACAAGCACTCCAGATATCCTTGATTGAAAATCTCCAGCGAGAGGATCTCAACCCAGTCGAGGAGACGGAGGCTATTCTAGAGCTTTTGACGATCGTCCTGAATTGTGAGGCTGAAGTCGTGATCTCGGTCTTGAACCGCGCTAATCATGCTAAAAACCGAGGTCAAGATTTGGAGGTAAACGTTTCCCTCCAAATGAAAACGATTGAATCTATGCTGCTGGGGATCGGAAGATTTACTGCCGAAACCTTTAGAAGCACTCGGCTGCCACTTCTAAATCTCCCGGAAGCAATTCTTACAGCTTTGAGACAAGGTAGGTTGGAGTATACCAAGGCACGAGCGATCGCCCGTGTTCCAGAAGAACAACAGCAAGAATTATTAGAGACGGCGATCGCAGAGAATTTGTCTCTTAATGAGATTAAGCAGCGGATTAACGAAGTAAGAAATTCTCCTTTAAGCAGGGAGAAGACTCAAGAAGTAAAGTTTTCACGGCGATTCACAGATGTCTACAAACGGCTCAAAAGTGCAGCCGTTTGGAAGGACACTTCACGGAGAAAGGCAGCCGAGAAATTGTTGAGTGAGTTAGAAAAGCTGGTAGACGATTAAGGCAAACGCCATAAACAAAGCAAACGCCATAAACAAACTTGATCCGCAAGTAACCTGGGTCTACTCGAATCCTTGGCTAGGAACTATCTGTTGGAGGGGCTTTTGAGGGTGAGAGAAATTTTTATAATGCTGGGTTGAGCCAGCGTAAAACAGTATGAATTGCCATAATAATGACATGACATTCTTCCCCAAGAGTCATTGCTTATCCTAGATCGCGTGCTGTTTTCACCTCAAACATCAGTTAGTATAAAACTTCGGTACGATAAAATTATCAACCGTACCGAAAACAGTACAGAATTCACTTTTAGCTCACACCTCCAAGAGCATTACCCAGCGCAAAACTTAGCTCGTTCAAAGTTTTCTCTCTAGTCCAATCAGCAGCAGCACGGGCACTTTCCGACAGAATAGTGTCAGTATTAGGGGTAAGCTTTGCAGCACTACCTAGATATCCCAGAGCTTTGATAAAAGGATCACTCAAATTGAGAGAAGACAGTCTTTTTACCGTGGCCTGATCGTTTCTGTGGAAAGCATTTAGAGCTTTTTTTTGATCTTCCGTCTGAGGTTCACCGAGTTTGTTCAGAATAGCGTCTACAGCAATCTGAACACGCTCCTGCGAAAGCTCCGTAGTTATAAGTGTTGCAGTCATAGTTTTCACCTTGAGTTATAAGAATTTTGAGCGCTGATCCCGATCGATCTGAGGCTGATAAGCAGACTCCCAGTTGTCGTTCAGGTGTTTCACAATCATGCGAGACACTATCTGAACAAAGCTGTCATGGTGGACAATACGTGCCACCTTGAGTAGCACATAGTTGTAGGCGGATAACCCGATCGTGTTGTATTTACGTTTAAGAGAGTCGTCTGTGGATAGCGGTGGAATTGCATCAATTGGGCTTTGTCCAAAGAGGGGGCGATCGCCTGTATATGGACGTAAAGCCTCTTCACTTTCGTCTCGCAGACAATTGAAATATTCTTCTTCTGTTAGCCCTCGTGCGGCTGCGTCCATGATTCCAGCTTCGGCGTAGAACTTGCCGTCACGCCGAAAAAAACCGTGAAGCATCTGCTTAACGATCGCACTTTTGCTCCAGCCCAGCTCATCACAGGCAAGCGTTATCCGTTGCCAGTTCTCGGTGGTTGCAAGGATATAGTTCAACCGAACTTCTTTAATCACACAGTCTTAAAGTCTATACAGTGGTCATCACCAATTTTTACACAGCAGAGTCAAAAAATATCTACTACAAGAATGTTTACACAAGGCAGTAGAATTTTTTTGACGCTTGGTAGAAATTTTATGCTATTAATCAAATGAGTCTTCGCCCGAAGTTCGAGCGAAGATGCGATCGACAATTAAAAAAGGTGAACCCTATGCTAAAAGTTTTTGAAATTCTTTTGCTATACGAGATTCAGCTCGTAGCTTTGCCACGTCTGCGGTGTGCCGTGCTGCGTCCCGAAGCACACTATCAGCCACCATAGGTGATCGAAAGGCACTAGCAATGCAAGAGATTGCAGCTAGGTAAGAGTTGCATGGGTCTGATAAGCAGAAACGCTTAGCTAAGTCGTAATCCTGAGTTTTTAAGGACTGTAGTGCTTCTTGCTCAAGTGGTAAAAAAGGCTCACCCAATTCATAAAGCAGACAATCTGTTAACCCTTGAATTGTAGATACAGGTAGATCGCTAAGCTTTTCCCGTGATTCTGAAACTCTATCATTTACTTGCATATACCTCTTTCTCCTTTATCACTTTCCTTCAATGTGCAAATCAAAATCTGAAAGGGAAAACATCCTAACAGATTTTTCTTTCTCTTCTGGAGTTAGTAGAGGAACTGGCTCAACTATTTCAAGCCCTTCAAAGCCCTCATCATTGACTAAGCGACGAAAAGCCTCTTGCTGCGAAATGCCATATTTTTTAGCTCTCAGCATCACTGTATTTAGGATTTCGTTTTTCTTAACCTGGAGAAATCCATTTAAGGCATTTGCTACATATTGCCTCATGCTCCACCCTTTCAGATTGGCAGAAGCCTTAAGCATGGCTATATCCTCTTCTGACAAATCAATATTGCCAATATTTAACTTCATACCCGCACTCTCTTTAACCTTCTTCTGAATTATTAAATCACATATCACGCCTATACACCCGTGAGGTGCAAGACTACCTGTGAGGTAAAGTAACTACAGAAAAACTGTATTGACACTTCTGCGAGGTAGGACATATCATCTAAACCATAGATTTGCTCAAAGTTCGGTCGAACTGCGACCGAGCTTCTCTCGAAACTTCCACCGAAACTCGTTAGGAGAGTATATACAGATGTACGCAAAGGACGAAGACAGACCTAGAAACGTTTTTCCGATTCTTCCATCTACTTCGGGCGAACCTCAGCCCACCCCTCGAACAGCCAGAGAGATTGCAGAAATTTACGAGGTGAGCGATCGCACTATCCAGCAGTGGTACAGAGTTGTAATTAAGGCTTATCCCTGGCTCAAAGAATCAGATCTCAAGACGGGCAGGAGTGCCCAGACGAAATACACCATTCTCTTCCAGGAGTGGATTTCGGATTTCCGTGAAAGTGGTATGGGAGCAGAGGAGTGGATTTCTGCAATTCATTCTTCCAATGCAGACAAACTGCCGAAAGAAAAAACTACTTCTGAGCGATCGCTTAAGCAGTTTCATTTAACGCAGGCTGTTGAAGTGGAAGTTGTAGAGGATGAGTTCCAGGAAATTCAGACTACTTCTGAAACCTACACGGCACAGCCGATTTTGCAGGTCAACTTACAACACCTAACCGTGACTTTGCCGGAAGTAGATACGTCAGGGCTTGATGCCCAAACCGTGCAATATACAAGCCACACGGCACAGGCTGTAAATGTTTTGGAGCAATTTATAGCAGCCGATTTCAAAGCTAAGCTCACAGGTGTTTTGGCTCAAAACACGAATCTAGCTGCTGCCCTTCAGCACTCTGCCGTAGTCGGAGCGGTGCAGGATTTGGGGGTGGGAAAGCCCGAAGAAGGAGGCTCCTTTCGTCCCTCCTAATTCTGGTCTTTGCCGCAGTTCTTCTTTATCCAATCATCAGAGGTTTACCATCATGCCCCCTAAAGCTAAATCAGCAGAACCCACACCAGCGATCGCAGATTCTCCCCCTTTATTTCCCCAAATTGAGCTACCCCCATCCCTAGAAGGGGTGGTAGATGAAGTTGCCTGGGAAGTCATTGAAAAAATGTTCCCTGTCTGGGTAAGGCAACGAGTAGCGTTTGTACTTCACTCGGAAGATCCAGCCCATCTCGCCAGACGGCAAGTGATTTATTCAAATTTGAGAGATGCAATCTTTGCTAATGCGGTAGCTGGGGCTGGGTTAAACGGATCTTCTAACGTTCTGCCACCAGGAGGAGGATGAGGAATAGACACGAAAACCCGTTCACAGCAAAAGATTTAAGGAGTTTTACTTATGCCACTAAGCAACAGAAGTCCGGGAAAAACAACCAACAAAAAGCAGCCAAAGACCGATCCTGCTCCTTTTGTTTCCCAACCCAGTGAAAGTAGAAGGAACACTGCTCATACACAACCTACTACTACTGCTCTTACGACAAGGGCAGTAGCTCCGCTACTCTCTCTTGATGGAATTGAGCATGGGCTAAATTTTCCATCATTTGATTCAAACGCTTTTTTTGCTTCTGACCTGTTTACGGTTTCATCTGCCTTGCCTCGAACGACAAAGGCTGAGGCGGACGCAATGGTTCAGGCAATTGAAGAACAACGCCAGTCGCTAAGAGTGGCACAGTCAAATATCGAGTTAAACAGAGACGTTGTGAAAACTGGAACTCTACAGCAAAAGCTGTGGGGACAAGTGATTGACTATGCCACTGTTGGCATGGTCAACCGCACAAAGGCAATTGGCTACACAACTGCTGGAGTAAACCAGGCAACAGCGTTAGTCAAGCTCGAACAAGCTCAAGAACAGTTTGATCAGGAAGAGACAGTCCTTCTTGGAATGAGGAGCATAACGCCCCTGATTGGAGAAGAGTGGAAACAGCGAAAAGCATTAAAACTCTCAAAGATTGAGGATCTAAAGCTTGCGGTTATGCAAGCTTCATCAAAAGTGGCTAATCAGATTGAGGCGATGGGTTCGGACTTTCAGCATGATCTTCAGAATCTATAAAAGAGGTGGGCAGGGAAGATGAAAAAACAGCAGTACGAACGCCAAAACTTAGCAGGAGAGATGATTGTTCCACTCAAAATGGCGGATCTGATTTCTGGTGTATTGGGTTGTGTCGGCTTCTTTTTCGTCTTCCAGCCTGCAAAGATAGCCCAGACTTTTGGACTATCCTCTCTATTATCTGCTGGAGCCTCAGCAGGGCTTTCCAGGCTCACTCATAAGCGATATGTAGATATTGCTTATGAGAGGAGCCAGAAACAAATTGAAGCCTCTGAAGGCGAAATTCAAGTGCTAACCCAACAAGTCAATGATCTAGAACTCCAGGTGGAAAATCTGGCTAATGAACTCACAGAGAATTCTGACCTACTTGAAAGGCAGGTTAAGGCACAACTTGAAGATGAGAAAAAGTTTAAGGGGGCGATCGCCCAGCTTCTTATCCAAAAAGCAGAGGCAGACCAGGAATTAGCTCAAGCTACGTCCCAAGTTCAAACCTTAGTCGAGTCTCAGAAGCAACTTTTAATAAGCCTTAAAGCAACCGTGCAAGAGTCGTTGGTCGAGTGGAGCCGCAGACTTCAAGAGCTTGTGGTGAGTGCCAAAGCCAAAAATATTAACTTAGAAGAAAAACTTTCCAAAATTGCCGAAGATGCGAAGGGAAAAACCGCATGGTATGAAGCAGAAATTGAAAAAATTAATCTTGGGGATGGTGGTGTCGGTGGCTGCGCGGATGAGCTGATTAGCTTGCTCCACAGCATTTACGACCACTACGGATTGCTCCGAGTTCAGATCATTAATTCTCTTCATATAAGAGGCAAACAAGAATTGATGGCTGCCGTTAAACAGCTAACCGAACAGTATGAGGAGCTTAATGCACAAGATGTTGTGCCTAGAGCGGAGCTGGAAACGATTCTTGATAACTACAAATCTCGTCTGCAAGAGTTCCAAACAAGCTACGGGGAACACGCCGAAGCAACAATTCGAGTTGCTGAAGCATTAGAACAAGAAGTCTTAGGGCAAGATCCCCTGTTTGAGAAGGTACATTTTCTGCTTGAGCAGCAGATTCAGCAGATCCAAACCCTAGAAGGAAAGCTTAAACAAGCAGAGCAGATAAGGCTGTTTGAGGGTGCAAGCCCGTGGAGAGATATAGCTAATCAAGTAATCATGCACTTTGCAGGGCATGAAATCATCTGTGATGCCTCAACTATGCCGATCCATGAGGCAGCTAGTGATATTGAATTTTATATAGTTCCAAGGACAAGAATCGGCATGAAGCTGATTGAGGCTGATCTTGAAAAAGCTGCGGAAGCATTGCGGATTCCGCTGGGTGTCAAAAGCATAAAAATTTCCCTAGAAGGGAAAAACGTCAAAGTAAAAATCCCCATTAGGGATAAACAGAGCGTGGAGAAAGAGCGTCCAGAGGACGTTCTAAACCGCTCTAGGGACTTATGGAGTATGTATGTAGGGTCGGAATACCATACGTTCATATTTGCTGCCACTCAGTCGGGTAAAACTACATTGGCGGACGAACTCAACGCCATGATGTATCAGCGACTAGAAGGAAAAGTTAAATTTAATGCCATTACGTTAAAGATGGATGGCAGTCGGGATACAGCAAATAAGGCACAACGCTTTATAAAACCCCGCTTTATGCCTTCTCATGAAGCTTACACAGATGCTCTTTGTAGCGTCCATGATGACATCGGAAATAGAAATGAACTACTTCAGGTAAACCCCAACAAAGTGTTTACCAGGGAAGTTTACGTGTGGGATGAGTACGGTGAGCATTATCGTCTCTCCAACGATGAGCAGAAGAGGGCAAGCAAAAAAGCGGTAATTTCTTTGCTCCAAACAGGAGCTGGATTATCCTCAGAGATCGGCATGGGACTGTCGCTAATGTTGTTTGCACAAAACCCTTATGTAAGCACTTTAGGATTGTTACGCCCCGACCTTGCTAATGGTTGCATTGTAATAGTTGGCGAGAAGAATATTAGGCTCTTTTTAGAGTCTGATTCAGACAACCACGGACTCTCTAAAACAGATATTGAACGATTAGAGAATGAGTTAGAAATTTATCAAGATGCTTCAAGAATTGCCTCCGATAAAGCTATTTTAGAATCCAGTCTTACTGGGGAAGATGCAGCAATTGCTGTGAGGCGTTGTCCTGAAAACTACTTCAGTTTAATAGTGCCTTCTAAGGCAGGACTAAAACCAATTATTCTGTACAACCCTACTCTTGGACAATTCACAAATCAGCTTGTCAAAAAAGTAGATACAAAGGTAGAAGTGCCAAAACTAACCTGTCCACACTGTAAAAGTACGGAGGTAAAAAAGATGGGTACTAAAGGAAATCGCTATAAGTGCCTTAATTCTTCTTGCACTCATCAAACCTTTACTCTGAAGTAGATACAAGCTCTTTTACAGCTCTGTATGTATAGGCTGTAAAAACTGTAAAAAAGTGCTGTAAAGCTGTTCGGTCGCTGTAAAAAGCCATGTAAGGGCAAAGAGCTAAAACCCTATAACCCTTGGTACATATAGCTATATTCATTACAGCAGTTACAGTTTCCCCCATATAGAGGTAGCCCCTATGTACGCCCTTCAGACACGTCGATTTTCAACCGAGCGAGAGCTGCAAGACCACTGCTTAAGAGTCTTAAAGTCAAAAGGAATACATTGCCGTGAGGAAGTTTGGAATGGAGATATCAGAGCAGATATTGTCACTTCAAAAGCTGTAATTGAGTGTAAGAAAACTCTTGATAGGGAATCAATTTATCAAGCGTTTGGGCAGGCTCAAACGTATAGACAAAATCTTAAGCGAGAAGAGATTTGGATTGTTGGGCAATACCCGACAGATCTAGCATCAAAAACACAAGCAATTAAGATTGCTAAGGAGATAGAGAAAAATGCAAATGTGACGGTTAGTTTTATTGATGATGATGAGTTCTGGAACGAGACTTATTCAAAAGGAGAGTGGGAGACATGGAGGTATCTTTGTTTGTTTGTGGGGCTACTTTTTATAGCCTTATCTTTTACCAGTTGGAATAGCAGAAAGTGTCGATCGCCCTCGAAATCTTCCCAGATTCAAATGTTAACCGAAGCAGGTAAAAGACAAGCTTGAAAGTAATTATTCTTCTGCTTAAGGGGTCTTTGGAGCGTCGCCAAAATTCCAAAGCGAGATCCCAAAGGGAGAAGATCAGGTAAGATCTGAGTTATTTATTTCAAAGAAGGGAGGTGTCACTTAACGATGTATGCACATTAAAATTCCCCAACCTGCGGCTAAACAGGATGGGGAGAAGGAAATAGAGTTTTGTGGCTCTTAAGAAGGAGATCTAACATTAAAAGGTTTGGCGACCTGTTAGAAATCCCGTTTTGTCGTGCCTATATTCTATGCCATCCCCCTCAAAAAGTGCAATTTTTTTTGAGTTGGTTTTTTTAGAATCAGTACGACGGCTTGCAAAATTTCTTTTTTCCTTCTGACCTCAAACCACTTGAGTAGAAGGATAAAGTTGTGAAAAGAAAATCTGTCAATGCAGGAGGAGGCCCCTCCTTGAGTTGCCTATTCAGGTAACTCACGTCTCATCAGCTCCAGCTCCAACGAATAGAACCTCTTCAAAGAAAATTTTGCCGCTGTTAAGTCCTGACTTTCCGTATGGGCAGTGCCGCTGCGGGAAGGCTATACAAATTCCTGGGCTTGACGGCTATCGTTGCGGTCAGTGTGGTTGGATTGCAAAAATCCTGGGAGGTCAGCGATGATTTTCCAGGATTTTTGCGATCGCACCCAATCAGAATTTGTTGAAGGCTCTGGCATCTCGTTTGACCTGTTTCAAACGTCTGTGAGACTGGTTCGAGATCTGGAGTATGGAGTAGGAGGAGAAGTATATACGCCGATTCATGACGCTTTGAATTGGCGGTATACACGCTTTGGGCATCAGGCAAGAGAGAGTATATACGCTGCCCTCCTGCTTAACGAGGATGGCTCCACCTGGCAAGCAAAGCTAAGTACGCCTCGGACTGGTTCTAAAGGAAAGACTCAGAAGTATGAGACTCCGTTAGGCAATGGTTCACGGGCTTATCTTCCTGAAGTTCCCACTAAGATCAGGAAACTCATAGGGGAACGGTACGGGGTAAGTGTGCCCTTAACTGGTTCATTCTGGAGCTGGCTAGAGAAGCATCCAGAAATTTCGATTGTATGGACAGAAGGGGGCAAAAAAGCACTCTGTCTTTTGAGTCAGGGGTTTGTGAGCATTGCCCTGTACGGGGTTAACGGTGGATATCGGCGGCAGATCGATGATTCACGGGTGCTAATTTCAGATGTTGCCCTCTTCGCTCAGGAGGGGCGATCGCACCTACTAGCCTTTGACCAAGACAGCACCGCTGATACTCGCCGTAAAGTGAATGTGGCGATCGCTCGTTTTGGAGGACTGCTTGAAGCTTCAGGCGGGAAAGTGGCTGTAACTTCCTGGGATGCCAAACAAGGGAAAGGCGTTGATGATCTAATTGTTGGTGGTGGTGTATCTGCTTTTGAATCCTCGTACATACAGGCTCTTAAACTTCCCCACTGGCGTATAGCTCAGAGGTTTGAAAGAAAACTAACCTATCCAGCTCAAGTAAGGTTAGTTGCCTCAGACTTGTCAACTCTAAAGCTTGAATCTCTTCCTGAGTCTGGGATTGTCGGGATTGTCTCGGCTAAGGGGACTGGAAAAACTAAGTTTATTAAAACCTTGGCTGAGAATCAGGAAAAAGTCTTAAGTGCCACCCATAGAATTGCCCTGGGGCGAAACTTGTGTACCCGTCTGGGGCTTAGTTGGCGAGGGGATTTAGATAAGCATCAGGGCAATTTTATTGCTGGCTCTGGCTATACGCTTCGAGTTGGGTTTTGTGTGGATTCGCTGTTAGCTATCGACCCTGAGAAATTTAGGGGCTGCGACCTAGTACTCGATGAAGTAGTCCAGGTGGTCAGGCACCTTTTAACCTCCTCAACCTGTGCCAGAGAAGGGAAACGTCCGGCACTCTTAGCACGGTTTAAGGAACTGATTCAGGTGGCAAGGCGGGTAGTTGCGGCGGACGCTGATTTAGACAATGTAACGCTCTCTTATCTTCAGGAACTTAGGGAAGAACCGGATGAGCCAATTTTTCTGATCAGAAACGATTTTCAATCTGAGGGCTACGCAGTCACGTTTATCGACTCGCCCGACCAGACTGCAATCTCAAAAGAGATCCTAGAAGCGGTTAAAAGTCTGGAGCTGGGGAAAGTCGTGTTTGTGGCAACTGACAGTAAAGCCACATCCAAAAAATTAGCAGCACTCATTCGTAAGGAGTGCCCTGAAAAAAGAGTCTTGATCATCAACTCTGAAACAAGCGGAGGAGATTTAGAGCGGGAATTTATGGAGGCTCCAAGTAAGGCACTCGAAGACGGGCTTTATGATGTCATCATCTGCTCTCCGTCAATGGCAACAGGAGTGAGCATTGAGGTTCAGGGGGCGATCGCTAAAGTCTATGGAATCTTTACTGGGGTCAGTGCAACCGATGCCGATATGTCTCAGGCTCTTTCAAGAGTCCGTGAAGGAGTTGAAAGAATTGTCTGGTGTGCCAAAACTGGAAGGAATTACTCAAAAATTAGTAGGTCGAGCAACTTCCTAGAGGTGAAGTCTCACCTTCAGCAAACAACCTCTGCAATAGTCAGGCTTGTTCGCTCTGAGCTTAAACAAGAAATTGCTGAAGATATTGAAGGTTTTGATTATCAATCTAATCCTCATGTCAATCTGTTTTGCCGAATCAGTGCAGAGCAGAATTTTTCAATGATGCACCTGCGGGATGCCTTGATGGTTCGGCTTAAAGTCGAGGGGAATAGGATTGAGGTCAGGACGCAAGGCTTTGATCCTTCTATTAAGATCCTGCTTAAAGAGATTAGAGAGGAGATAAAACTTATGGAGGCTGAAAGTCTGGTTAGAGCTGCCGATTTGTCTCTTACTCAAGTTTTAGCTCTTGAGCAGAAGGAAGTAACGTCACCGGAGGAGCAGAGGGCAATCGCCAAGTTCTACCTTAAAGAATTCTATGGGTTAGATGAGCTGACCCTAGAGGATGCCCTTTGGGACAACCAAGGGCGGAAACGGGCTGAGATTCTAAGCCTAGAACTTTTGAGAGTCCCTGAGCTGGCACGAGAGAAGACAATTCGGGCATTGGAAAAACAAAATGCCTGGGGCAAAGGGATATGCCCGTGGGATATGCCAACTCAGGAGCTTCGTCGGGCAATGCTCGAACGGCTTGGGATGAATGAGTTGATAGATCGGATTATTTCAGGCTGGGAATGGACTCGGCACGACCTAAAGCCCTTTGCAGACCTAGCACGGAAGTATTCTGAGCAGGTTCAAAAAGTTCTGCACTTCTCCATTCATGAAGGGGTAAGTGACACTCAAATCATTCATCAACTGCTTTCCCAATTAGGAATCAAGTTAGGGTTCCGGTGGTCAAGCTCTGTTTCTGGGCAGCAAGGGAAAAAGCTACGGCTCTATTCCCTAAATCAGGCTGAATGGGAAACAGTTAGAGGGGTTCTGCTTCGTCGGGCAGGGAAAAGAGCCGCCTTTGAGGAGGGATCGCCCCCTCTTTTAATAGATTCTTATAGGGGGGGCGATCTAAGCTCAAATCCCCAAGTTTCAAGCTATCTGGAGCTTCTACCCGAAGCTCTCCAGTATGGAGAAGATGCAATGCTTGAGCTGTGGGGCGGCATCGAAGATAGGGAAGTTAAAGAAAGGCTTTTACAGACACTTCCAGTAGGTTTATTACTACTCCTTGCGGGGTAACTTCCCTAAATTCCTGCTTAACTTCCTTAACTTCAGGCTTAAATTCCCGAAGTTCCAGTTTAGTTTGCCTCTGAGCCTAGCTGGATTACTTCTGTGATCGCTTTTCCTCGGTGCTGTCTCAAGTTGTGTCCTGGCTGGATTTCATGCTTTGCGTGGTGGGCTGTAATTTCTTCTTGTCTTAACTCCATGTGGCGATAAATCGCTCTCTGGGAAGCTCCAAAAGCTTTTAAGGCGTTGATCGATATCTCCCATTTATCAGAGTGGATTTTTGCCTGTTGGTCGTTGTAGTGAATGATGGCATCGATCGCCCCGTTCACTCTTTCCTCGACTTCAGC
>Ga0209181_10005955_pt1 | contig 17358 bp, 17 predicted proteins | sample MAT05_FD_187208 | JGI IMG/M metagenome (GOLD analysis project Ga0209181, IMG submission 187208) | Freshwater microbial communities from Lake Fryxell liftoff mats and glacier meltwater in Antarctica - MAT-05 (SPAdes) (version 2) | ecosystem: Environmental > Aquatic > Freshwater > Ice > Liftoff...
ACAAGCGCAGGTACAGCGGGTCGCGCAGCAGGTCGCCAGGGGGAAGCTTCGGCAGCAAGCCCACGATCAAGCGAACGCCGCGGAACCGGCTTTGCCGGGCCGCTGGCGTTGCCCCCCTGGGGGGGTGCGCCGCAGGCGCTCCGGGGGGGATCCCATCAAGACCGGTAGTCGGCGTTGATCTTGACGTAGTCCACCGACAGATCGCAGGTCCACACCGTGGCCTCGGCCGGCCCGCGGTGCAGGTCCACCCGCACCGTGATCTCGCTCTGCTTCATCACCCGCTGACCGTCTTCTTCGCGGTAGGCCGGGTGGCGACCACCTTCGCGCACCACGTGAACGTCGTCAAGGAACAGGTCGATCAGGTTCTGGTCCAGGTCGCCGATACCCGCGTAACCCACCGCGGCCAGGATGCGCCCCAGGTTGGGGTCGCTGGCGAAGAACGCCGTCTTCACCAGGGGCGAATGGGCGATGGCGTAGGCCGCCAACTGGCATTCGGCGGCGAGGCGCCCGCCCTGCACGTGCACGGTGATGAACTTGGTCGCACCTTCGCCGTCGCGCACGATGGCCTGGGCCAACTCCTGTGCCACTTCGACCAGCGCATCCCGCAAGGTGCGCGCCGCGGCGGACTTCAAATCGGTGATGGTCGGATGCCCGGCCTGGTGCGTGGCCATCAGCACGAAGGAATCGTTGGTCGACGTGTCACCATCGATGGTGATGCGGTTGAAGCTCAGGTCGGCGGCCTCTGTGAGCAAAGGCTGCAGCAGTGCTGGTTCGATCGCCGCATCGGTGGCCACGAAGCCCAGCATGGTCGCCATGTTCGGGCGGATCATGCCGGCGCCCTTGGCGATGCCGGTGACGGTGACGGTGTGGCCGTCGATCTGCACCTGGCGCGACGCGGCCTTGGGCAGCGTGTCGGTGGTCATGATGCCGGCGGCGGCCTCGGCCCAATGGGCGGCCTGCAGCGAAGCCAGCGCCGCCGGCAGGCCGGCCTCGATGCGATCCACCGGCAGGACTTCCATGATCACGCCGGTGGAAAAGGGCAGCACCTGTTCTGGCGCCAGGCCCATCAGCGAGGCCAGCGCGGCGCAGGTGCGCCGCGCGCGCGCCAGGCCGTCGGCCCCCGTGCCGGCGTTGGCATTGCCGGTGTTGACCAACAGCGCACGGATGCCGTGGCCCGGCGACACGGCAGCCAGGTGTTCGCGGCACACCTGAACGGGCGCAGCGCAGAAACGGTTTCGCGTGAACACCGCGGCCACGGTCGCGCCTTCGTCGAGGGCGAACACCACCAGATCGCGCCGGTTGGGCTTGCGCACACCGGCCATGGCCACGCCCACGCGCACGCCGGGCACGGGGTGCAGATTGGCGGGCAACGGGGCTTGCAGATTGACGGGCATGGTGCGGGCGCGCTGAAAGCGCGGGGTGACCTCAGGAGAGCCGAAGATTGTAGGCAGCGAAGAGCACCTGATCGCCCAGCTTGCCCTGGGCGTCGCGCTCGTAGTGGCGCAGCACGCCTTCGCGTGTGAAGCCCAGGGCGTGCTCGGCAAAGTGCAGGGCGCGCTGGTTGCCGGCCTCGCTGAGCGCCTGCACACGCGCCACGCCCAGCGCGAAGGCCAGGTCGACGCAGGCCAGCACGGCTTCGCGCATCAGGCCCCGCCCTGCGGTGCGCGCGTCGCCCACGTAGCCCACCTCGCAGCGGGGCGCCTCGAAGTCCCAGCTGTGCAGGTCGATGCGGCCGACGTAGGCGCCGCCGGCGCTCTCGAAGGCGTAATAGACCAGACCCTCACCACGGGCGGCCCATTCGATGTCGTGGCGCAGGAACTTCTCACCCCATTCCAGGGCGCGTTCCGTTTGGGCCCAGCTGATGTAGGCCAGACCCGGCAGGGACAGGTTCAGACTCTCGACGAACAACGCCGCCCATTCGGGCCGCGGTGCGTGCAGCACCAGCCGCGCACTGTGGATCTGGCGCGGCGCCTGCAGCAGGCTGTTGCCGTCCACGCGGGGTTGCGCCGGCGCGCCCGAATCAGCCGAGCTTGCCGTGGCAGGCCTTGTACTTCTTGCCGCTGCCGCAGGGGCAGGGGTCATTGCGGCCGACCTTGGGCACCTCGTCGACCCGCGTCGCCGGGTCGGTCTCCTGCGCCACGCTGCCGTCTTCGAGCGGGTGGGTGTAAGTCACGTTGGACATCTGCCCGGCCTGCTGCTCCAGGGCCAGCGCAGCCTCGGCGGCCTGTTCCTGGCTCTGGATGCGCACCGTCATCAGCACCCGGGTGACGTCGAGCTTGACGACATCCAGCAGCTGCGAGAACAGCTCGAAGGCCTCGCGCTTGTACTCCTGCTTGGGATTTTTCTGCGCATAGCCGCGCAGGTGGATGCCCTGGCGCAGGTAGTCCAGCGCCGAGAGGTGTTCGCGCCAATGGCTGTCTATGGACTGCAGCAAGACCATGCGCATGAAGGGTGTGAACTGCTCTACGCCCACCGCCGCGACCTTGCTGTCGAACTGCGAAGCCGCCGCGGCCACGACCTTGTCGCGAATGTCCTCGTCGGTGATGGAGTCGCTCTTGTCGACCTCGGCCGCCAGGGCCAGTTCGAGCTGCCACTCGTCCTTGAGCACGCGCTCGAGCGCGGGCAGGTCCCACTGCTCTTCCAGGGACTCGGCCGGCACGTGGGTGCGCACCACGTCGGTCATGGCACTCTTGCGCAGGTTGGCGATCTGCTCGTCCAGCGACACCGCCTCGAGGATCTCGTTGCGCTGCTGGTAGATGACCTTGCGCTGGTCGTTGCTGACGTCGTCGTACTCGAGCAACTGCTTGCGCACGTCGAAGTTGCGCGCCTCGACCTTGCGTTGCGCGCCCTCGATGCTGCGGTTCACGATGCCGGCCTCGATGGCCTCGCCCTCGGGCATCTTCAGTCGGTCCATGATTATGCGCACGCGCTCGCCGGCGAAGATGCGCATCAGCGAATCGTCCAGCGACAGGTAGAAGCGGCTGGCACCGGGGTCGCCCTGGCGACCGGATCGGCCGCGCAGCTGGTTGTCGATGCGCCGGCTCTCGTGGCGCTCGGTGGCCACGATGCGCAGGCCGCCCGCGGCCTTGACCTGGTCGTGCAGGCTCTGCCATTCGTCGGTGAGCTGTTTGGCGCGGGGCTCGCGCTCGGCGTCGGACAGGGCCGGGTCGGCTTCGAGGAACTGGATCTGCTTTTCGACGTTGCCGCCCAGCACGATGTCGGTGCCGCGGCCGGCCATGTTGGTGGCGATGGTGATCACGCCCGGCCGGCCGGCCTGGGCCACGATCTCGGCCTCCTTGGCGTGCTGCTTGGCGTTGAGCACCTGGTGCGGCAGCTCTTCCTTCACCAGCAGTTCTGAAACCAGTTCCGAGTTCTCGATCGACGTCGTGCCCACCAGCACGGGCTGGCCGCGTTCGTGGCAGTCACGGATGTCCTTGACCACCGCGTCGTACTTTTCCTTGGTGGTCTTGTAGATCAGGTCGAGCTCGTCCTTGCGGATGGTCGGCCGGTTGGGCGGAATGACCATCGTCTCCAGGCCGTAGATTTCCTGGAACTCATAGGCCTCGGTGTCGGCCGTGCCGGTCATGCCCGACAGCTTGCCGTACATGCGGAAATAGTTCTGGAACGTCACCGACGCCAGGGTCTGGTTCTCGCTCTGGATCTGCACACCTTCCTTGGCTTCCACGGCCTGGTGCAGGCCGTCGCTCCAGCGCCGGCCCGTCATCAGGCGTCCGGTGAATTCATCCACGATGATGACCTCGCCGTTCTGCACCACGTAATGTTGGTCGCGGTTGTACAGGCGGTGGGCGCGCAGCGCGGCATACACGTGGTGCATGAGCGCGATGTTCGCCGGGTCGTACAGGCTGGCGCCCGTCGGCAACAAGCCGACTTCGGTGAGGATGGACTCGGCACGCTCGTGGCCGGATTCCGTGAGGAACACCTGGTGGGTCTTCTCGTCGACGGTGAAGTCCCCAGCCTCGATGACCCCTTCGCCCGTGCGCGGGTCGGCCTCGCCGGTCTGCTTTTTCAGCTGCGGCACCACGACGTTGATGCGCACGTACATCTCGGTGTGGTCTTCGGCCTGGCCCGAGATGATCAAGGGCGTGCGGGCCTCGTCGATCAGGATCGAGTCGACCTCGTCGACGATGGCGAAGTTCAGGCCCCGGGCGACGCGGTCGCGCGTGTCCTGCACCATGTTGTCGCGCAGGTAGTCGAAGCCGAACTCGTTGTTGGTGCCGTAGGTAATGTCGGCGGCAAACGCCGCCTGCTTTTCTTCGCGGGTCATGCCGGCGACGTTGATGCCTACCGTCAGGCCCAGGAAGGTGTAGATGCGGCCCATCCACTCGGCGTCACGCCGCACGAGATAGTCGTTGACGGTGACCAGGTGCACGCCCGTGCCGGCCAGCGCGTTCAGGTAGACCGGCAGCGTGGCCATCAGCGTCTTGCCCTCGCCGGTGCGCATCTCGGCGATCTTGCCCTGGTGCAGCGCAATGCCGCCTTTGAGCTGCACGTCGAAGTGGCGCATCTTCAACGTGCGCTTGCCGGCTTCGCGGACCACGGCAAAGGCTTCGGGCAACAGCTCGTCGAGCGTGGTGCCCGCGGCCAGCCGCTGCCGGAACTCGTCGGTCTTGGCGCGCAGCGCGGCGTCGTCGATCTGCTCGAACTTGGGTTCGAGAGCGTTGATCTGCTCTACCGTTCGGCGGTAGGTCTTCAGCAGACGGTCGTTTCGGCTACCGAAAATCTGGGTCAGGATCTTGGGGAACATGCGGCCATCGGGGCTGGAGTAGGGGGCTGCCGGTGCTTGCCGCTGGTGGACAAACAGGCGCGAATTGTCGATATGCGGTCAGGCAGCCCTGTTGCAAGCCGCCCCGGTGCAATCCAGACCCGCAGGGCGGGCGCCTGGCGCGCGAAACCGCTGATCGTAGCACCCGGGCCTGGTTAGACTGCGTCCATGGCCCCTCCCCCGCCGGATACCCGCAACCTGGCCCTGGCCCGCGCGCTGGACCGCAGCGAACCCCTGGCCGGGCTGCTGCAGCGAGTGCAGGGTTCGCGCCAGCGTTTCGAGGCCATCCGCGCCCTGCTGCCGCCTGCGCTGTTGGGCAGCGTGCGGCCCGGCCCCCTGGACGAGACCGCCTGGTCGGTGCTCGTCGGCCATGCCGCTGCAGCCGCCAAGCTGCGCCAGATGCTGCCCGAACTGCAGTCGGCCCTGGCCGACGCGGGCTGGCCGCAGCCGCCCATCAAGATCAAGATCTCGCCGCGGGCCTGAACCAGGCCAGGCGCGCCACACGCGTCACGGTCCAAGGGGGCCTGGTGCCGGCTGTCCGAATCGAACGGACGACCTTCCGCTTACAAGGCGGGTGCTCTACCAGCTGAGCTAAGCCGGCCAGGAAACTGATTGTAGGAGCCGCGAACGGAGCAAAAACGGCGCGAGCTACTTGATTCGCGTGAGCGACGGCCGGTTCAGCGGCGGAGTCGGTTCGGGCGGCTCGTCGTCACCGGAGGCCACTTCGGGCTGCGCCACAGGTTCGGAACTGGCCAGCCGCAGGCCACGCGGCGCACTTTCTCGCGTTGGTTGCGCGGTGTCGGCCCGCGGCCCCGCGCCGGATGTCGGCACAGGGAAGGCCATGCCCTGCCCGTTCTCACGGGCATAGATGGCCACCACGTGGTCGACGGGCACCGTCACCTCGCGCGAAGAGCCGCCGAAACGGGCCTTGAACTCGACGAAGTCGTTGCCCAGCTTCAGCCCCGACGTGGCTTCGAAGCCGACGTTGAGGACGATTTCGTTGTTCTTCACGTACTCCATCGGCACGCGCACGGTCTCGTCCACGAACACGGCAAGGTAGGGCGTGAAGCCGTTGTCGGTGCACCACTCATGCAATGCACGAATCAGGTAGGGCCGAGTCGACGCGCCCTGGTTGTCGCCTCCGATGCCTGGTTTCATGTCGAGCGGCTCCACGCAGCGCATGCCGCAGAAGCGGCCAAGCCTGGCCGCGGGCATGGCGCCCCGCGGAGGAGTCTCATTTCCTCATGACCTTTTCAGAAGGCGTCAGCGCCTCGATGTAGGCCGGGCGCGAGAAGATGCGCTCGGCGTACTTCAGCAGGGGCACGGCGTTCTTGGACAGGTCGATGCCGTAGTAGTCCAGGCGCCACAGCAGCGGGGCAATCGCGACGTCGAGCATCGAAAAGTCGTCGCCGAGCATGAACTTGTTCTTCAGGAAGATCGGCGCCAGCTGGGTCAGCCGGTCGCGGATCTGTTCGCGGGCCTTCTCCAACTGGCGTTCGGTGGCCTTCACGCCACGGCCCTCGAGCAGGTTGACGTTGCTGAACAGCTCCTTCTCGAAGTTGAACAGGAACAGCCTGACCCGGGCGCGGGCCACCGGGTCACCCGGCATCAGCTGCGGGTGCGGGAAGCGCTCGTCGATGTACTCGTTGATGATGTGGCTTTCGTACAGGATGAGGTCGCGCTCCACCAGGATGGGCACCTCGTTGTACGGGTTCATCAGCGAGATGTCCTCGGGCTTGGCAAAGATGTCGACATCGCGGATCTCGAAATCCATACCCTTCTCGAACAGCACGAAGCGGCAGCGGTGCGAATAGGGGCAGGTGGTTCCGGAGTAAAGCACCATCATGGCGGCGAGCCCTCGGTCAGCATGGGGCACCCTGGCCCCGTCAATGAAAGAAGCGCAGTGGCCGCAAAGGCACCCACCGCGCTGTTGCGCCGACTCCCGGGAGTCGGCTGGGAAGAACTACTTGACGTCTTTCCAGAATGAGGCGTTCAAGCGCCAGGCGATGACCGTGAACACGCCCAGGAACAGCAACACGAAGACACCCAGTCGGACCCGGGAAGTCTGGTTCGGCTCGGCCATCCACTGCAGGTAGGCCACCAGATCGGCCACTGCCAGGGTGTACTCAGCAGGGCTCATCGTGCCGGCCGAGATCTGCTCGAACTCCTTGAAGGTGTGCACGGTCTTGGTCGCGTCGTTCGGGTCCTTGCGGTCCTCGAAAATGGCGCGCTGCTGGCCCTGCAGTTCCCACAGGACATGCGGCATGCCCACATTGGGCAGGGCCAGGTTGTTCCAGCCCGTGATCTTGGTGTCGTCGCGGTAGTAGGTGCGCAGGTAGGTGTAGATGTAGTCGGCACCAGACCCTTTGCCCGCGGCCGATCGCGAGCGAGCAACCAGCGTCAGATCGGGGGGCACGCCACCGAACCAGGCCTTGGCGTCCTTGGCATCCATCGACACCTTCATCGTGTCGCCGACGCGGGCGCCGGTGAAGACCAGGTTGTCCTTGATCTGCTGCTCGGTGAGGCCAATGTCACGCATGCGGTTGTAACGCATGAACGCCGCTTCGTGGCAGTTCAGACAGTAGTTGGCGAACAGCTTGGCGCCGTTCTGCAGCGCTGCCATGTCGGTGATGCGCTCGGTCGGGAACTTGTCCCAGGCCACGCCGTCACCAGCGGCTTGCGCGCCCGACGTGAACAGCGACAGGCCGGCCAACAGGGAAAGAATCAGTTTCTTCATGGAAATGGTTTGCTCCGCCGCGCGCTCAGTGAGCGTGGAAGACGACCCGGTCGGGCACCGGCTTGAATTCACCGATGCGGCTCCACCAGGGCATCAACAGGAAAAATCCGAAATAGAACAGCGTGCCGACCTGGGACACCAGCGTGCCGATGTCCGACGGGGGCTTGATGCCCAGGTAGCCCAGCACGAAGAAATTGACGACGAACACGCCGTAGAGCCACCGCACCCAGCTCGGCCGGTAACGGATGGACTTGACCGGCGAGCGGTCCAGCCAGGGCAGCGGGAACAGCACCAACACCGCCGCACCCATCACCACCACGCCCCAGAACTTGGCGTCGAAGACCTTCAGCGCCACCACACCGACGGCGGCCACGACCAGCACGGCCACCTTCCACTTGCCCGCCAGCCCGCCCTTCAGCACCGCCAGCACGGCCGCCAGGGCCACCAGCACGGCGAACACGTTGACCATGGGGTCGGTCACCGCTCGCAGCATGGAGTAATACGGCGTGAAGTACCACACCGGCGCAATGTGCAACGGCGTCTTCAGCGGATCGGCCGGGATGAAATTGTTGAACTCCAGGAAGTAGCCGCCGCCCTCGGGCGCGAAGAAGATCACGGCGGTGAAAATCATCAGAAAAACGCCCACCCCCAAGATGTCGTGCACCGTGTAGTAGGGGTGGAAGGGAATGCCGTCGAGCGGAATGCCGGTCTTGGGGTCCTTCTTGGCCTTGATCTCGACGCCGTCGGGGTTGTTGGAACCCACTTCGTGCAGCGCGATGATGTGCGCCACCACCAGACCCAGCAGCACCAGCGGCAAGGCGATGACGTGGAAGGCGAAGAAGCGGTTCAGCGTGGCGTCGCCAACAACATAGTCACCGCGGATCAGCAATGACAGGTCGGGGCCGATGAACGGAATGGCTGCGAAGAGGTTGATGATGACCTGCGCGCCCCAGTAGCTCATCTGGCCCCAGGGCAGCAGGTAGCCCATGAAAGCCTCGGCCATCAGGCACAGGAAGATGGCGCAACCGAAGACCCAGATCAACTCGCGCGGCTTCTGGTAGCTGCCGTAAATCATGCCGCGCCACATGTGCAGATACACGATGACGAAGAAGGCACTGGCGCCCGTGCTGTGCATGTAGCGCACCAGCCAACCCCAGGGTACGTCTCGCATGATGTATTCGACCGACGCAAAGGCCAGAGCCGCGTCGGGCTTGTAGTGCATCGTCAGGAAGATGCCGGTGACGATCTGGATCACCAGCACCAGCATGGCCAGCGCCCCGAAAAAGTACCAGAAATTGAAGTTCTTGGGCGCGTAGTACTCCGACAGGTGCTCTTTGTAGAGCTTGGAGGCAGGGAAGCGGTTGTCGACCCACGTCATCGCCTGCTCGGCCACGGAAGCGCCGGCGGGCGCTTGCTTGAATTCAGCCATCGTCTTGACCTCGATCTATTTACTGCTGCGTACGGGCGCCCGGTGCGGGCGCGTTGTGCTCAGGCCTTCTTGTCTTCGCCGATCAATAGTACGGCGTCGGACAAATACATGTGCGGAGGCACTTCGAGGTTGTCAGGCGCGGGCTTGTTCTTGAAAACCCGACCGGCCACGTCGAAGGTCGAGCCGTGGCAGGCGCACAGGAAGCCGCCCGCCCAGTCGTCGGGCAAAGAAGCCTGCGGGCCCGGCGTGAGCCTGTCGCTCGGCGAGCATCCCAGGTGGGTGCAGATGCCCACGCCGACAAAAAATTCAGGCTTGATGGACCGGTGGCCGTTCTTGGCATAGTCGGGCGTGGGGTATTGGGTCCGGACCGAGGCCGGGTCGGCCAGCTGGCTGTCCAGCTTGGGCAGCGCCGCCAACTGTTCGGGCGTGCGGCGAATGATCCACACCGGCTTGCCGCGCCACTCCACCGTCAGCTTCTCACCGGGTTGGATGGCACTGATGTCGACCTGCACGGCGGCACCTGCCGCGCGTGCGCGCTCGGACGGTGCGAAGGTGCTGACGAACGGGATGGCGGTTGCTGCGCCGCCCACGGCGCCGGCGCCACAGGTGATGGCGATCCAGGTGCGTCGGCTCTGGTCGATTCCAGGGTCGCTCATGAATTTCCTCTGCTTGCTTCGGAGTTCGGGTTAACACGGGATTCTAGCCGAGCGGCACGCTTTGCATCAGGCTCGGCATCGGGTACTCCCCATGGCTTGACGATGGCGGCCTGCTCCCCTACCGTGCGCGACTGCCGTGGCGCCATTTGCCGGGGCCGCAAAAGACACCCAAAGGACCCGATCGCATGAGCTTTTCATCTGAATTCAAGGAATTCGCCCTCAAGGGCAACGTCATGGACCTGGCCGTGGGCGTCATCATCGGCGCCGCATTCGGCAAGATCGTCGACTCGCTGGTCGGCGATCTCATCATGCCCCTCGTGGGCCGCATCTTCGGCGGACTGGACTTCAACAACTACTTCCTGCCCCTGGCCGGGCAGACAGCGACCACGCTGGTCGAAGCCAAGAAGGCCGGCGCCGTGTTCGCCTACGGCAGCTTCATCACCATCTCGCTGAACTTCGTGATCCTGGCCTTTGTCATCTTCCTGATGGTCAAGCAGATGAACCGCATGAAGCGCGAAGCTGCGCCGCCGGCTGCGCCCGCCGCGCCCGCGTCGACGCCGGAAGACGTGATGCTGCTGCGCGAAATACGCGATTCGCTGAAGAGATAAGCCCCTTCGTCGCGCGAGCCCCCGGTGGTGGGGCGGCGTGGCCCAGCGCGGTGCTGCCGCATACTCGGAACCTGCCGCCTTTCGCATGCATCCGAACCCCGCCCACCGCCTGCCCGCGCCCCTGGAAGCCGCCGTCCAGCGCATCAAGCTGGCCGCTCGCGGCGCAGTGGAGCGCACAGTGGAGAGCCTGGGGCTGGCGGCGCTGGCCGCCCAGCAGGCTTTCCAGCGCGACATGCTGCTGGAGGCGCAGTTCGAACTGAACCGCAGGTCGGCTGGATTCGTCCTGGCCTTCAACGAGGCCTACGACCATCGTGTGATGCGCGAGGCTGGCGGCGCCGCCAATGCGCAAACCGGTCAGGCGGCCACCAACTGGGACGCCTTGAGCCTGGTGGCCGACAGCGAAGTCGAACAGCAGATCTCTGCCGAGCGCTTCGGCATGGACATCGCGCATGCCTGCGAATGGGAATTGCGTGAACTCAACGGCTTCATCGCCGCGCTGCTCGGCTACAACGGCAACGACAAGGACCTGAACCCGCTGCGCCCGGAGATCGTCGGCCACGCCATGATGCGGGGCATCGACACGGTGTCCGAACGCCCCGAGGTGCGCAAGACGCTGGCCGCCGAGATGGGGCGGTCCCTGGGCGGCCTGATGCGGGCCTGTTATGCCGACATCGTGGCCGACCTGCGCCAGGCCGGCGTGCAACCGCTGGGCCTGAGCGTGCGCTTGGCGGCGCAGCGGGGCGGCGACGCGGCCAGGCACGCCAGTGCGGCCGACAGCATCAGCCCGGGCGGCGGCGACACCCGCCCCTCAGGCCACTCCGGCGGTGGCTTCGACACCCCCTTCAGCGCACGACGCACCGGCGGCGGCAACTACGCGCCGACGCAGCCTGCGGGCGTGGGCGGCCCGCGGGGCGGCACACCCCTGGGCAATGTCGACCCGGCCCTGATGACGCTGATGCGGCGGCTGGCCTATGTCGACCACGGAACCGCTCATGACGGGGCCAGCCGTTCAGGGCTGGCGCCGGAGGCCTGGGGCGCGCCCCTGCCCAACCTGATCCGCGCCCACCGTGAAGAGCTGCGGCAGGCGTCCACGGGCTCGCTGGACCACATGGTGATCGACGTCATCGGCACCCTGTTCGACCAGATCCTGGCCGACCCCAAGGTGCCGCCGCAGATGGCGCGTCAGATCGCGCGGCTGCAACTGCCCGTGCTGCGCGCAGCGCTGGGCGACCCGGCGTTCTTTTCGTCGCGGCGCCACCCGGTGCGCCGCTTCATCAACCGCATCGCGTCGCTGGGCGCGGCCTTCGACAGCTTCGATGCGGAGCCCGCCCGCGGCTTCCTGGCCCAGGTGCGGGCCCTGGTGCAGGCGGTGGTGGAAGGCGACTTCGACCAGATCGAGACCTACGAGGAACAGCTCAAGGCGCTGGAGAGCTTCCTGGCACAGCAGGCCGACAGCGAGGAACGCGCCGAAGGCCACGCCGCGGAGCTGCTTTCACAGAAGGAGGACGAGACCCGCCTGCGCCAGCTCTACTCGCAGCGACTCGAAGGCGAACTGAAGGGGCTGGCCGGGCCGGAGTTCGTGCGCGACTTCATCAGCCGTGTGTGGAGCCAGGTGCTGCTGCGCGCGGCCGCACAAGGCGGTGCCGACGGCCCGCTGGCCACCCGCTTGCGCCACGTGGGCCGCGAACTCTTCATGAGCGTGCAGCCCAAGGCCACGCCGGCCTTGCGAAAGACCTTTCTCGCCGAGTTGCCCAGGCTCATGCAGGAGTTGACGGGGGGCATGAACCTGATCGGCTGGCCCGAGGCGCAGCGGCGCGAGTTCTTCGGCCAGCTGATGCCGGCCCACGCCGAGGCGCTGAAGAGCGCCGGCAGCAGCCAGCTCGACAACAACCTGCTGGCGCGCCAGGTCGACAGCGTGCTCGAACGCCCGCTGCCGTCCCGCGCCGAACTCAAGACGACGCCGCCGGCACCGACTGAGGCCGAAGACCAGGTGGCCGAGTTCAGCGCCGAGGAGGCGCAACGGGTCGGCCTGCTCGACGACGCCGCGGTGGACTGGGAGCGACCCGTCGAGGCCGACACCGAGCCGGCGGAGATCGCCGCTGACAACCGCCTGGCTCTGCCGGGCATGCCGGCGCTGAACGAGTCTGCAGAACCCAGCCACGGCCGCGCCCTGGCCGGCCAGGTGCAGCTTGGTTTTGCCTATCAGATGCAGCTCCAGGGCCATTGGCAGAAGGTGCGGCTGTCGCACGTCAGCGCGGCACGCAGCTTCTATGTCTTCACCCATGGCGACCGGCACCAGCAAACCATTTCGCTGACCTTGCGCATGCTGGTGCGACTGTGCGAGGCCGGTCGCCTGCGCGCCTTCGAGACCGCCTACCTGGTGGAGCGCGCCACTGCGCGCGCGCGGCGCCAACTCGCCACCGTCGGCAGCCGCGCCAGCTGAGCGCGCCTAAGCGCTGGAACCGCTGGTTGCAGCCAGCCGGCGTGCCATGCGCAAGGCGGCCACCAGGCTCGATGGGTCGGCCAGGCCCTTGCCGGCGATGTCGAAAGCGGTGCCGTGGTCAGGACTGGTTCGCACGAAGGGCAGCCCCAGCGTGACATTGACGCCCTGCTCCACGCCCAGATACTTCACGGGGATGAGGCCGTGGTCGTGGGTCATGGCCACGACGATGTCGAACTCGCCCGGATGACCCGGCGCGTGGCGGGCTCGCATGAACACGGTGTCGGGCGCATGGGGGCCGCTGGCGGCCATGCCCTCGGCCACGGCAGCCTGAATGGCCGGGCCGATGATGAGCCGTTCCTCGTCACCGAACAGGCCGCCCTCGCCCGCATGCGGGTTCAGCCCCGCCACAGCGATGCGCGGCTGCGGCAGACCCCAGGCAGCGGCGGCCTGGTGGGCGATGCGCAGCGTCTGCAACACCGCGTCGAAGGTCACGGCCTCGATGGCCCGCCGCAGCGCCAGGTGGATCGTGACCAGCACCACACGCAGCTCGTCGTTGGCCAGCATCATGCGCACCGGCGGCGGCTCTGCGCCTGGGCTTGCGGCGGCGGCCAGCGCCTGCAGCATCTCGGTGTGGCCAGGGTACGGCACGCCGGCCGCGGCCAGGGCCTCCTTGTGGATGGGCGCGGTGACGATGGCACGGCCCGCGCCGGCCTGCACCAGCGCCACGGCATGTTCGATGCACCGCGCCGCTGCGGCGCCGTTGCGTGCGTCGATGACTCCCTGCGCCAGCCCGGCCAGGCCGGCCGGCAGGCCCGGCGGCTGCAGGACGGGCAGGCAGCCGGGGGGCACCTGGGCCAGGTCCGCAGGCGAATCGATCACCGCCGTCATGGCCGCACCTGCGCGGCGCAGCACGCCCACATCACCGACCACCACCGCGTGCTCGAGCTCACCGAGTGCAAAGGCACGGACGATGATCTCCGGGCCGATGCCGGCCGCATCGCCCATGGTCAACAGGATCGGCTTCAGGATCGGCGTCAGTGGCGGCTTCAGTAGCGGCTTCAGTAGCGGCTTCAGGATGGGTTTCATGCGGGGTTGTCCACGTCGATGAACCGGTGCTCCAGGCCGAACTGCGCCGCCACGTGGGCGGCCACGGCGGGCGCACCATAGCGCTCGCTGGCATGGTGGCCGCAGGCCAGGAAAGCCACGCCCGTTTCCCGGGCCAGATGCGCCTGGGGCTCTGAGATCTCGCCGGTGATGAAGGCATCTGCGCCCGCGGCCACCGCCGCTTCAAAGTAGTCCTGGGCCCCGCCGCTGCACCACGCCACACGGCGCAAGGCCCGCCCGTCACCCGGCACGGTGACCGGTGCGCGGCCCAATGCGGCGTGTGCGCCCGCGGCCAGGGACGGCAGGTCGGCCCAGGGGCCGGCCGGGCCGATGAAGCCCAGGTCCTGGTCACCGAAACGGGCATCGGCCCGCAAGCCCAGCCGCAGCCCGAGCTGCGCGTTGTTGCCCAGCTCGGCGTGCGCGTCCAGCGGCAGGTGGTAGGCAAAGAGGTTGATGTCGTGCGCCAACAGCCGGGCCACGCGCTGGCGCAGCCAACCCGTCAGGCGCCCGTCCTGGCCGCGCCAGAACAGGCCGTGGTGGACCAGCAGCGTGTCGGCCCCGGCGGCGATGGCCCCCTCGATGAAGGCCAGGCTGGCCGTCACGCCCGACACGATGCGGTGCACCTCGCATCGGCCCTCCACCTGCAGGCCATTCGGCCCATAATCTTTGAACGTCTCAGGGCGCAGCAGCAGCTGCAGTCGGGATTCCACTTCACTTCGATCGGCCATGGCGCCGATTCTGCCGAACCTGCCGAACATGTGGCGTCGTACCTGGCTCGTTTTCTCGCAAGCGGTGACGGTGACGGTGGCCGTGCTCTTCGTGCTGTTGACGCTGAAGCCCGGCTGGCTGCCGGACTGGTCGGGCGCAACCCGCAGCACGGGCGTGCTGCCGGCAGCCACGGTGCTGCAGGCCGCCGCGCCTGCCGACGGGGCCAGCGCCCCGGCCTCGGGCTACGCGTTGGCGGCGATGCGTGCGGCGCCTGCAGTGGTCAGCGTCACGGCCACGCGCATGTCGCGCAACCCGCATGCCGACGACCCGCGGTTCCGCTTCTTCTTCCGCGACGGCGGCGGCCAGCAGGCGCAGGTGGGCCTGGGCTCGGGCGTGATCGTCTCGCCCGAGGGCTACCTGCTGACCAACCACCACGTGGTCGAGGACGCGACGGAGATCGAAGTCCAGCTCGCCGATGGCCGCCAGACGCGCGCCCGCGTGGTCGGCAGCGACATCGAGACCGACATCGCCGTGCTCAAGATCGACCTCGACAAGCTGCCCGCCATCACCCTGGGCAACGTGCGGGCGCTGCGGGTGGGTGATGCGGTGCTGGCCATCGGCAACCCGTTCAACGTGGGGCAGACGGTCACCGCCGGCATCGTCAGTGCGCTGGACCGCACGCAGACCGGCTCCTCGCCTTTCCAGAACTTCATCCAGACCGACGCCGCCATCAACCCCGGCAACTCAGGCGGCGCGCTGGTGGACGCGCAAGGGCATCTGGTGGGCATCAACACCGCCATCTTTTCGCGCAGCGGCGGCAGCATGGGCATCGGCTTTGCCGTGCCGGTGGACACCGCCCGGCAGGTGATGGACGAGCTGCTGCGCGGCGGCAGTGTGCGCCGGGGCTGGATCGGCGTGGAGCCGCGCGACCTGACTGCCGAACTGGCCGACAGCCTGAACCTGCCGGTGAAGACCGGCGTGCTGATCACCGGCGTGCTGCAAGACGGCCCGGCGGCGCGTGGCGGCTTGCGGCCCGGCGACGTCGTCGTCAGCATCGGCGGCAAGGCGGTGCAGAACACCGGTGCCTTGTTTGCCGCGGTGGCCTCACAGGCACCCGACAGCACGGTGTCGATCGGCGTGCAGCGCGGCGCGCAGGCCCTGGAACTCAAGGTGCAACTGGCCGAGCGGCCCCGCGCCCAGCGCGAGCGTTGACACTGTTGCAGCGCGAGCGCTGACACTGTTGCAGCGCGAGCGCTGACGCCGCTAGAAAAACTGCGGCAGGCGCTCCAGGATCAGCACGGCGAAGAAGCCCAGGGCGACGATCAGCGTCCACTTCACGATCAGCAGGCCGCGCTGACGCCACACCACCTGCCCGGTGCCGGCGTACATGGCCAGGCACAGGATGCCGGCCAGCAGCAGCAGGCCGAAGACCAGTCGGAAAGCCATCATCGGTGCATGCTCCCCGTCACCACGCCGGGGCCAGCTCGGCGAACGCCGCCGGGGCGTCGGCGTCGCGTTCGAAGCTGACGATCTCGAAGGCCGACTCGTCGGCCAGCAGCTTGCGCAACAGCTTGTTGTTCAGCGCGTGCCCGCTGCGAAAGGCCAGGTAGCTGGCCAGCAGCGGCTTGCCGGCAATGTGCAGGTCGCCGATGGCGTCCAGGATCTTGTGCTTGACGAACTCGTCGTCGTAGCGCAGGCCTTCGCTGTTGAGCACGCGGTAGTCGTCGACCACGATCACGTTGTCCATGTTGCCGCCCAGGCCCAGGCCGCGGGCGCGCATCATCTCCACGTCCTTGGTGAAGCCGAAGGTGCGGGCGCGCGCGATGTCGCGCTTGTACTGGCCGGCGCTGAAGTCGAATTCCACGCGCTGGCCGGTGGCGTCGACGGCCGGGTGGTTGAACTCGATCTCGAAGCTGAGCTTGTAGCCGTGGAAGGGTTCCAGGCGGGCCCACTTCAGGTCGGCGCCCCCTTTCGGATCCTCTTCGCGCACCTCCACGACCTTCTTCACCCGGATGAATCGCTTGGGCGCCTTCTGCAACTCGATGCCCGCGCTTTGCAGCAGGAAAACGAAGCTGGCGGCCGAGCCGTCGAGGATCGGCACTTCTTCGGCGGTGATGTCGATGCAGAGGTTGTCCAGCCCCAGGCCGGCGCAGGCCGACATCAGGTGTTCGATGGTCTGCACCTTGGGCGCGCCCGGGTCACCGCCGGCACTGATGGTGCTGGCCATGCGCGTGTCGCTGACGGCCCAGGCGTTGACGGGGATGTCCACCGGCACCGGCAGATCGGTGCGGCGAAACACGATGCCCGTGTCCGCGGGCGCCGGACGCAGCGTGAGCTCGACCCGGTGACCGCTGTGCACCCCCACGCCCACGGCGCGGGTCAGCGACTTGATTGTTCGTTGCACGACCATGACCGGCATTGTCGGCGAAGCCGTCGTCACGGGCCGGGTCGGGTCATTGCGCCCGGCCGCCCGCCGAGGATTGCACGGGGCTCCCGCCACATGACCGGGTGCGGGCCCGTGCTTGTGGCCTAATACTGGGTTTGACCTTACGCACCGGAGCCTGTCATGGCCAACAAAATCAGAACCGAAGCCGACGCCCGCGCCACGCCGCGGCCTCTCGCCCCGACCGGCGTGACCCTGACCACCCACAAGGGCCAGAAGCGCAGTCTGGAGCGCGGTTCGCACACGCGCAGCAAGAAGAACCCCGGCAAGCGGCCCAAGAAGGGCGGCTGAAATTGGGCCCCCAAGCTCGCTGACGCTCGCTACCCCCCAGGGGGGCCGTCCGCCAGCGGCCCGGCAGAGCCGGTTCCGCGGCGGGAAGCTTGATCGCGGTGCTTGATGTTGCGGATCACTGAACTCCGGCTCCCGCTCGACCATGCCGAGCCGGCG
>Ga0209181_10005959_pt1 | contig 17354 bp, 14 predicted proteins | sample MAT05_FD_187208 | JGI IMG/M metagenome (GOLD analysis project Ga0209181, IMG submission 187208) | Freshwater microbial communities from Lake Fryxell liftoff mats and glacier meltwater in Antarctica - MAT-05 (SPAdes) (version 2) | ecosystem: Environmental > Aquatic > Freshwater > Ice > Liftoff...
CCGGGCGGAGAAAGCCAAACATGAGGCCAATCAATTCATCTGGAGCGATCTCAACAGCGATCAAAAGATGCAGCCGGAGGAAGTGAAGTTTTACACCAGCCCCGGCGGCCCGGGTGGACTCTTCGGTATCTATCTAGACGCGGATCTTTCCTTCGCTGGCGGCAATATCGCGGGCGGTCGCTACCCCGCGCCCACGCTTGATGCGAAGGGGGTTCCGACGTGGGATCTGAGCAAGATCACGTCGCTCGGAAAGGTGGACCCGGCATTGTGGAATGATCAGTATGGTCCGCCGTTACTCGGACGGGAATTCACCGTCGTCGGTGCCGGGGGCTGGGAGTATTTCAGCCCGCCGCAGGGCTATCGCAAGGATGGCACGCTCGCGTGGATGTATCGCTACTACGACCACTGGCGCTTGCCGCAGTTTCCCGGTCAACTCGTGGCCGGCGCGGGCAGCATGGGCCGCATGGTCACGCCGCGCCGGGGCGAGGCGGGCGACGTTTGGTCGACCTCCAGCGAGAAGGGAGGCGCCTATCTCCTCACCGCCGATGGGTTGTTTCTCAAAACGCTCGGAGGTGACGTGCGCACGACGCCGCTCTGGCGGTTTCCCAAAGCCACTCGCGGCATGTCAGTGGACGGCGTGAGTTGGGAGGATGAGTGTTTCTTTCCCACAATCAACCAGACGGCCGATGGCGAAATCTACGTCGTCACCGGCAAGGAACACATCAGCATCAATCACCTCACGGGCTTGGAAAGCGTGCGGCGGCAAAACTGGGGCACCATCGCCGTCACGCCCGCGATGCTGGCGGGTCTGCCTGCGACGCTGGTCGAACCGGTGCAGAAACAAGTGCGCCGCACCCTCGAAGTCGCAGCCGGTGGCAAAGGCCCAACCGTTGATGGCAACCTCGAGGATTGGCCGACCGCCGAGGCTGCTTGGGCGCAGATTGATTCCCGCACGACGGCATCGTTGTCGATCACCCCGGAGCGCATCCATGCAGCCTTTCGCAGCGACGACCCGAAGCTGCTCGATAACTCCGCGACCGATCCACGGTTCCTGTTCAAGTTTGGCGGGGCGCTCGACTTGTATTTCGGCACCAAGTGGAATCCCGGAAATCTTCAGGAGAATAACCGTTACCAACCCGGCGACTGCCGCCTGCTCATTGCGAAGATCAAAGGCAAACCCACCGCCGTGCTCTATCGCCCCGTCGATCCCAAGGCTTCGAAGAGTGAGGAGTGCGTCTTTGAATCGCCCATCGGCAAGGAAGTCTTCGCTTCGGTGAAAGACATTACGAGCGAACTCGAATTCGCGGAAGACGGTGCGGGCAACTACGAGATTTCCGTTCCGCTCGCCACCGTGCTGCGCGTCGAGTTTCCGAAACTCGGCAAACAAGACTGGCACGAAGACAAGACCGTCCTCCTCGGCGACCTCGGCATCATCCGGGGCAACGGCGGCCAGAACGTGCAGCGCGCCTGCTGGAACAGTCTCGACACCTGGATGACCAGCGACATCCCGAGCGAAGCCCGCTGGCGTTCAATCAATTGGGGCGTGCTGAAACTCATGCCCGACAAGCTTTCTACGGCTGCGCCGGGGAAATGAATATGCCACTGAACCTGGGCCGATTTGGAATATAACGTTTATGAACAACACGATGACGAGATTCCAAAAGCACTCCGCGTGGCTGCCTTGTTTTTTCTTGCTGAGCGTGGCGGGCGGGGCTCTGCTGTTTTTCACTCCGTTCGTGGGCGCGCAGCCCATTGACATCGAAACGCCGCGCGACCTCCTTGCGGTCGCGGAGCCGCCGCTCACCGCGCCGACCCCTGCCGCGCCAGTGGCGCCGCCGCGGCCGTCGGGCAAAGACGAAAAGCGCCAGAAGCTCGTCGAGAGCTTCTGGAGTGGTTCCTTCCCGAGCGTGGAAATCTCCTTCGATCCGAAGGAATGGGAGAACCTGAAAAGAGACAATCGCCGCTATGCCAAAGGCATGCTCGTCGAACGCGCGAAGACTTTCAAAGAAGTCGCTGTGAAACTGAAAGGGTCCATGGGCAGCTTCCAAGGGCCAGATGGCAAGCCGGGCCTGACGCTCAGCTTTAATCACTACAAAAAGAGCGAGCCCTTTCACGAAAAGAGCGATCCCTTTCACGGGCTGAAGAAGATTCATTTCAATAACTGCGCCCAGGACGTCACCTACTTGCATGAGCAGATCGCCGGAGAGATTGCGCGCAAGGCCGGGGTGCCAGCGTCGCGCTGTTCGCACGGCTTCGTGAAATGGCAGGGGCGCGAGCTGGGGCTGTATGTCACGAAGGAAGCCTTCAACAAGGATTTCCTCGGGGCGTTCTATAAGAGTGTGGACGGCGATCTCTACGACGGCGGCTCTCTCCTCGATCTCGAAGAAAAGATGGAGAAGGATCAGGGCGATCCGATGGAGAAGGCCGCACTAAAAGAGTTAATCGCCGCCAGTAAGGAAGGCGACAATGCCAAGCGCTGGGAGCGGCTGGGCAAAATCTTAGATGTCGATCTCTTTGCCTCCTACCTCGCCATCGAGGTGACCCTCAGCCACTGGGATGGCTATAGCTTCCATCGGAATAACTATCGCCTCTATCGCGACCCATACACGGGTAAGTTTTCCTTTTTACTGCACGGCATGGATCAGACTTTTAAAGACCCAAACTTCCCAATCATGCCCAAGTCCGAAGCCCTGGTGACCAGCGCGTTCATGCGCTGTCCGGAGGGCCAGAGGCTCTACAAGGCCAAGCTGGATAGCATCTATGCTAACGTGATCAAACCGATCGACTGGGGTGCGCGAGTGAGCGAAGTCGGCGGTCGCGTGCAGGAAGCGCTGGTGGCGAAAAATCCGCGACTCGGCAAAGACTATGCGAGCCGCATCAGCGAGGCGCGGACTAGTGTGACGAACCGCATCGCCGCCCTCGGCAGGATGTTAGAAGATATGCCGTAGCCCTTCGAGTTTGGCGAAAATGGCGTGGCGCTGCTTGACCAAACCCATCCATTTACTGAAATGCATATCCCCAAGACAGTTCTCGTTGTCGTAGCGGCCTTTTTACTCAACCCCATTCTCTGTTCCGCCCAGAGCCAGGCCAAGGAACTGCCTCCGTTAGTTCCCGGCACGCTCGACTGGGACTACATCTGGAATTCCTTCAGCGAGTTCGCTGTCGATGCCGAGAACGGCGTGGAGCGCTGGGTGCAGAACTTCGTGGACGAGATCAAGGTGACACCCGACGGCACTGTGATCGTCGGCTGTGACTGGGATGAAGGCGGGCGCTGCCTCGGACTCTACAAGGATGGCCGGCCCAGCGGAGCGGCCTTGGGCAAGAACGACCGCAAGGGCGGCCACCGGAATGGCGGATGGGGCACCAGCACCTCAGCCATGACCGTGGCGGGAAACGAGATCCTGTGTGCTAGCAACGATGGCGAGTTCTACCGTTTCGGCTGGACCCCGGGTGACCTTGAAAGCCCGCGCTTCCGCGACAGCTTCGTCCACGGGTTTGGTGACACCATGAATGATAAGTCTGCGGCCAAGGTGATCGGGATGAATAGTCGGGGCAATCTTGTCGCCCTCGTTTTGGCCAATGGTTTCGTGGAGGTCCGCGAGCGCAGTGGTTGGAAGGTGCAACAACGCTTCGCAGCCCCTGGCGTCCATGATGCGGCATGGAGCGCGGACGATCGGCTGTGGCTGGCAACCGCCATCTCGGTGCGGGAAGTGGACGTGACGGGCCAAGTCACCGGACGCACCGCCCCTGATCCCGGCACGCCCAGCGCGATCGCGGTCTCGCCGCAAGGGGAGCTGGTCGCCTGCGATGATGGTCCGCGCCAGCAGATTCGATTCTATGCCATCGCCGGGCTGGACGTGCGGCTGGCGGGCACTTTCGGCCAGCGCGGCGGCATCAGTGCGGGCACAGCGGGCGAGCCATTACCCGAAAAACTCATGCGCCCGACGGGAGCCAACCAGGACGCCGCGGGCAATCTCTACGTTGCCCTGCGCTATGACGAACTTTCCCCCACGGGCGGCCTCATCCTGCGTTCGTTTGATCCTGCGGGCAAGCTGCGTTGGGAGGTGGCCTGTCATGTGTTCAGCGAGTGCATGGATGTCCTGCCATCGGCGGATGGTTCGCTCACCGCGTATGGCTTCCGCTCGATTTTTACCAAAGCGAAGGATGCCCGAAGAGGAGACTGGAAGCTCGATGCCATCACGCTCGACTCCCGCAACCAACCAGCAGACCCGCGCTACCAAAAGGCTTTACTGCAAGCCACCACCGCCTGGCGCATGGTGGACGGTGTGCCCTATTTTTTTAGCTGGGGCAGCGGTGGTAACAGTCCGTTGGAGATCACCCGGCTGGAAAATAGCGGTCGCCTGGCGGTGCATCATCAGACCATTGGGACTCCTGGCCCTTGGGCCTTCGATGTGGATGCGACCGGCGCCGTTTGGATCGAGGACGGGCCCGCTACCCTACTGCGGCGGAAGCCTCTCGGCGGCGGAAAATGGGGCGAACCCGAACGCCTCGCACTGCCCCTGCCACTGCCGCTCACGGAGGTCCACCGGGTCACCTTCGGTGCCGCCCATGATGTCATGTATGCCTCTGGCTATACGAGTGCCGTCCCCAAGCCATCTGGCGAATGAGGACTGATGGGCCGCGTGCTGGCTCGCATCGACAAGTTCACCACCGCGCCCAGCGTGGCATGGACTACCCGCGTAGAGGTGGACGACGACAAGCTCCCGCCCAAAGCGATGTGCCACGCGGGCGATTACGTCTTCACTGCCGCCTGCAAACCGACCGGCGGATTGCGCGGGCAAATTTATGTCTATCGGGCGAGCGATGGAGGTTTCGTCGGACGCATCAGCGGGCCCAAGGAGATCGCCCAAAACACCGGCTGGATTGATCTCAGTCACGGTATTCGCGCCCGTGAACTGAGCGGCGCCTATTACATCACCCAGGAGGACAACCTGCGCGCCAAGGTGATCCTCCATATCTGGAAGCCATGATATACTGGCCAGGTCAGACAGGTACAAAGACGCCACCAAAAACCCCATGAACATCTCACTCAACCGACATCTCTCCCGGCACACCTTTCTGCGCGGCGTCGGCTTCGCTTTCTCGCTAATCCTCACACATCAATGCGCCATGGGAGAAATCCCGAAACCGACCGACGCACCCAAACCCATGACGCCGGACTTCACCGCCGTCGTCGTGAAAGGAGGCGGGCTGTGGTCCCAGCTTGACCCTGCGCCGGAAGGTGCGTAGCTGGCCTTTGGTTACAATGCCCCGGCGCACACGACGCTGCCGGGTGATGTGGATTGCTGGGCGAGCACCGATAGCGGCAGGACGTGGACGCTGCGGGCCACGGCGGCGGCGCGGCCTCACAAGACGGCAAACTATTGTCACTGGGCCTCGGGCCTCACGGAGCAGGGCGAACTTTTCGTGCTGGCCAGCGGGATGGACGACGCGGCGAAGGAACAGGGTCAGAGAAAGCCGAATGCGGTCCGGGTGTTCTGCTCCGGGGATTCAGGCAAGACGTGGGTGGCGAAAGGTGAATTTCCAGAGCGTTTGCCCGGTGAGTTGAAGCCGTATCCGTTTGGCAGCATCGTCACCGGTTCCGACCACACCCTGTGGACGGTCGTTTACACCGTGGATGAAGAGCGCAAAAACGCCGAGGCCGCATGGATGATGACGAGCCGCGACGATGGCCGCTCGTGGGGCAACGCGGTGAAGGTGGCGGACAGTATCAATGAAAGCGTGCTTTTGTCGCTCGGAGGCAAAAGCTGGCTCTGCCTCGCCAGGACTACCGAAAAACCCGCGCCCGAATTCGGGCAAGAACTCCCCCAGTTTCGCTCCGCCGATGATGGCAAAACATGGTCCGACGAGGGAGTGAAAGCTGGGTATCACCAGCACCCGCCGCATCTCCTCCGGCTGAAAGACAACCGACTCATGCTCACCTATGGCAACCGTCGCAACGGCGGCATCGAAGCACGCCTCAGCAGCGATGAAGGCAAGACTTGGGCACCACCGCGGCGTGTCTTCACGACTGGCCCGGGCGACATGGGCTATCCCTCCACCGCCCAACTCTCCGATGGCCTTGTCGTGAACGTTTTCTATGCCCACCAATCCAAACTCCACGACGGCTACCACATGGGTGCCATCGGCTGGCAAGCACCCGCTGACCGATGACCATGAAACCTCACCACTGCCCCGGCTCCATCGCGCCATCGCTCACGCGGCGTGGCTTTCTCCAGCCAAATCACCCGACTCCAACCACTGAAACGAAACGCCCATGAACATTCATTCTCTTGCTCACCTGATTTTGATCGCGACCGTGAAGCTGAGGACTCCGACTAAATGCTGGTGGCGGAGCCTCGCGCTCGCCTCCGTTTTGATCTGCTCCGCTCGCCCGACCACGGCTGCCGCCGCTGCGAGCATCACGGACTTCCCGGTTTGGATCGAGTTGGACAAACCCCAACTGGTGACGGTCGTCATCGAAGACGCGGCGGCCCAGCGCGTGTGCAATCTGGTCTCGGAAACGCCATTGCCGGCCGGCCGGAACCGGCTGAGCTGGGATGGATTTGATGACGGCCAGCGCAATGCCGAAGGCGACCTCATCCGCAAGCGCGTCGCTCCGGGAACCTATCGCGCCCGCGGTCTGAGCCACGACGGCATCAAGACAATTTACGAGTTCACCGCTTACAGCGGCGGTAATCCGGCCTGGCCCAACAGGGAACGCACCGGGGGTTGGCTGGCGGACCACTCCCCGCCCATGAGCGCGCTGTTTCTTCCCGCCGGTTCCGGCTCCCCGCATGGCGGAGGGAAGTCGCAGGTCTTGCTCTCGGCACTCGTAGCCGAGGCGGGTGCGCCGTTTGTGTGGGTGGGCACCGATGGCACCACCTACCAGCGCAACTCGGTTTTCGGCTGGGATGGCGCCATTGCCCTGGCCCGCGATGCCGGCACGCAGGGTCGCGACGATGTCTATGCTTACGGCATCATTGCTGAGGAGAAGGCCATCAAGCTCCGTGCCTTCAAGCGTGACGGCAGTGGTATGGAAATCCTGACCTACTCGCCCGCCGTGGCGATGCCGCGTGAGCCGGGGACCATCGGCCTGTCGTTGGCCGTGCGCGATGGTCTGGCCGCCATCAGCGTCCCCAGCGAAGAGAAGCTTCTTTTCGTGGACACCATCGGGAAAAAAGTGCTGGGCCTCACGGCGATGCCTTCACCGCGTGGCCTGTTGTTTGATCATCAAGGACTGCTGCTGGTGGTGAGTGCGGGGAAAATCCAGAGGTTCACGGTCAGCCGGAAAGATCGGACTGTCGTGCCGGTCCTGGGGGATGCAACGGTCGTTCTCGCCCAGGGTTTGGAAGCACCGCACACCCTCGCCCTCAGCGATTCCGGCGAAGAACTCTATGTGGCGGACTGGGGCATGAGCCATCAGGTCAAGATCTTCGCGCCCGATGGCAAGCGGCTCCGCACCATTGGCAATCCGGGCGGGCCGCAACTGGGCCTCTATGACGAACGCCGCATGACCCGACCGCAGGGCCTCGCCCTTGATGACAAAGGCCAGCTCTGGGTCGCTGAGGCGGATCACTTGCCCAAACGCATCAGCGTCTGGCAAGCGGCCACCGGCCAACTGGTGGATGCTCGTTATGGGCCTCCTCACTACGGCGGTGGCGGCACGCTCGATCCGCTGGACAAAACACGTTTCTTCTATGCCACCTATGAAGGTCTCATGGAGTTCAAACTCGATTGGGCCAAAGGCACCTCTCGCCTCCACGCCGTGGTTTGCCGCCAGTCGGCCCAGGGTTTCGCCAAGATGCCGGGTGAGAACTGGCTGCCCGAGACGCCGATGCACGTGGGCGGTAGAACCTACTTGATCGGCGGCTATCAGGGCGGCCTGCGCGGCAACACCTACACCGCCACTTTCCTGCTGGATGAAACCACGCATACCGCCCGGCCGGTCTCCTATGTCGGCAGCGACCGCTGGTGGCCCAATGTCGCCAAGGATCAAGCCATCGTGGCCCTGGCTCCCGGCAAGAAGAACGAGCAGTTCCTCGCGTGGTCGGACCTGAACAACGATGGCCAGCCGCAACCCGCCGAGTTCACCTACCGCGTTTTCGACGAGACGTTCGCTGGGCCAAATGGCACCACGCGAAAGACCTTTGGTTATCGAGATTTCAACATCAACCCGGACCTGTCCCTTCAAGGCTCTTGGGGAATCACCGTTCCCGCACCGCTGATCCGCCCCGACGGCGTGCCCATCTACGACCTCGCCAGGGCGCGTTTTGAACTCACGCCCAACCAAGCGTTGACTGCGGGTGAGGATGGCGCCGATACCCGTCCGCTGAAGGATGGCAGTTCACTGGTCGGCCTGCTCTCCGCCTGGCGCAAAGACGGGCCGCTCTGGAGCTACTCCGAACGTAACGGCGGTCCTCCGCAATTTCCCGGCGATATCGTAGACCCCACTCGCTTGCTCGGCCCCGCGGTGACGGCCACCACAGGCGAGGCCGGACAGTGGTATGCCATCAACGCGGAGAAGGGGAACATGTTCCTTTTCACCGCCGACGGCCTGTTTATCCAGGAGATCGGTGGCGACATGCGGGTCAAACCGCTCATTCGCTTCCCAGAGGCGAAACGCGGTCTCGTCATGCAAAACGTCAGTTTTGAGGACGAGCATTTCCACCCGACCGTGACGCAGACGAAAGACGGCGAAATCTATCTGGTCGCGGGCAAGGAGCACTCGTCGATCTTCCGTCTGGCAGGCTTTGAAACCATTCGCCGCCGCGACTTCGGCATAGTGCAGTTGACCCCTGCAGCCACGGCTGCGCTCCCCGAAACTCGGGTGACCAGAGCTCGCCAGCAGGGCCGGACCACGACCTATGTGAACTTGCTGCCCGAGAGTCCCAAGGTGGACGGCAAACTCGATGACTGGAGCGCTGGCACACGGTGGCAAGAGGTCGGCAACGCCGGACTCGCGGCGGTCACCATCAGCGGCGACCGGCTCTACGCCGCCTTCAAAACCAGCGACCCGCACTTGCTGGAGAACGACGCCGTCAATCCCACGTTCATGTTCAAGCACGGCGGCTGCATTGACCTCATGATCGGCACCGACGCCAGCGCCGATCACAAACGCACCTCGCCGGTCCAAGGCGACCTGCGACTCCTCGTAACGAAGGCCAAAGGCAAATCGGTGGCCACGTTGTATCGCGCGGTCGTGTCAGGGACGGCAGAGAAGGACCGCGTGCTGTTCGAGTCGCCGATCGGCAAGGTTTGGTTTGATCGGGTGGATGACATCAGCGGCCAACTCCACCTAGCCCAGGATGGTAGCAACGCCGAGTTCTCAGTGCCTCTGTCAGCGCTCAGTTTGTCTCCGAAAGCAGGCGAGAGCGTCTTGGCTGATTTTGGCATCCTGCGCGGCGACGGTGCCCAGACGATCCAACGTCTCTATTGGAACAATCTTAATTCGAGCATCGTGAGCGACATTCCGAGCGAAGCCCGGCTTCAGCCAGCCAACTGGGGTCTCTGGACCTTTCGCGCCTACGATTCCAAATTGCGCGAGCCTGATACCGCGGCGATCAAGGCGACCATCCCCGGTCTGCACTATGACCTGTTTAAGCCCGCTCGGAATTTTGAAGGCCGCGTCCCCGACTTTTCTAAAATGCAGCCGACCTCGAGCGGAACGGTGGATGCCTTCATCTTCCCCGCCAAGGCCGAGAAACAGCCAGGCTTTCGATTCTCCGGTTACATCACCGTGCCCAAGGACGGGCTTTACACCTTCTACCTACAGTCAGACGCGGAAAGCCGTCTCTACATCGGCGACCGCAAGATTGTGCAAGGAAACCGCAACGAAGCCATCACCTATGACGGCGACATTCTCCTGAAGGCCGGCCCGCACGCGATCCGCGTTGAATACGTCAACGACTTTGCCCGCGCCCAGCTCCAAGTCTCCTGGCAAGGACCAGGCTTCGAGAAGAGGCAGATCGGCAATGACTCGATCTTGCGCGTACCGTGAATCGTGAACCACGAAACAAAAACACCAATCCGTGGCAACGGCGGCCAGAACGTGCAGCGCGCCTGCTGGAACAGCCTCGACACCTGGATGACCAGCGACATCCCGACCGAAGCCCGCTGGCGTTCCATCAATTGGGGCGTGCTGAAACTCGTCCGTCCCTGAACGCGGCTGATTGAACAATTTTATGATAAATCGCGCGGGCCTCAGCCCAAGTGCGCCGCACTGGCGCATGGAGTTAGCGGCCATCGCGGCGGACGGCACCGTGTTGGAAACGTGGCCGGTGAAGTGGACGCTGCTGGGACTTCAGCCCAGCGCCACGCCGACGCGATGGGACACGTTGTGGGAACGTACCAACTGATGTGGACGCGCCTGCAACCTCGGCCTGCGCGTCGTGAATCCGATGGCTGGCGGCAAGCGCCTGCGCTTCGCCAACGCCGCCGAGGACCGCGACGCGAAAGGCTGGTTGAGCCTCGGTCGGCTGCCGTAGCGGCCCATCAACGCGAGGGTCAGGAGCCGCTGGAAGATTCTGCGAAAGGCGATGCGCGAACGAATTGGGCGGGCTGAAAGAGCGCGTCCACGTCCTTGGTCGAGAGCCGGAGATTACCGCGCGCCAAACAGTTGTTCCATCTTCGCCTTGACCGCCGCATCCATCTTGATGAGCGGCGGCCAGGGGCGTTTGAAGCCTTCGCCGGGGAGTTTTTTCGTCGCTACAATGCCCAACTTCCTGCCGCTGGTGATTTCGCTGGTGGCGTGGTCGAGCACGTCGGACGGGCCTTTGGTGAAGAGGCTGTCGCGTTGCTCTTCGACGTGCCCACGGGACAAAACGCCCAGCGCGAACGGCTGCACGTTACTTGCGCGACAATGGCTTCGGCTACCTGCAAAACAGCGTGTGGATTACGCCCGATCCGCTGGCGGAGGAACGGCAGATTCTCGGCGGCGGAAAGATCAATTTGGAATCGCTCCTCCTGCTGGAGGCGCGACCTTGCGCGGGGGAATCGGACGCGGAAACCGTCGCGGGCGCGTGGGACTTCGAGGGCATCAACCGCCGCAATGCCCGGCATCTGAAAGTGCTGGGGGATCGCCCCGGCGGCGCACTGCGGAACGACGCGGCGGCGAAGGCGTTGCTACGCTGGGCGGCGGGGGAGCGCGAGACGTGGCTGGACGCGGTGACGAACCCCGAAAGCTTTCGGGGCTGCTGCCGGGCCGGATTCTGCCGTCCGATTATTTACGGCAACCGGCGTGGCGGCGGCGGGTGGAAGTGCTCCGGGACGCCAGCCGGCAACTGCGCACGTTCAACCGCGCCTGACCCATGACAATCAGGGCAGCTCGTGCCTCGCAACCATTTGAGACACGACCTCGTGCAAGGCGACCCCGGAGCGCGACTGTTGAATTGTAAAAGTTTATTTGAACCTTCTTTACTCGTTCGACATTCATACTTGAGCATCGGCGATGTCAGCATCGCAGAAAAATGGTAGCAAAAATTGAGTCGGAATCCTGATTTCGTTCGATCCGTGGCGACTCGGCGCTTGCGCGGTCTGATTGATTTGATGAAGAGAGAATCTTTGCGAAGACGTTTCTATTTCGGCGCGATGGCGGCGTGGTTCCATCTTGCACTGGCGACGCTGGCCCCCTGTGTTTACTCGGCGCAGTTGCCGACGCCCGCTCCGGCAACCATCCGCAACGCCACCAACAGTTACTTCGCAGTCGAGGTCGTGGACACTTACCGCTGGATGGAAGACTCGAAGTCGTTGGAATTCCAATCGTGGTTGAAGGCCGAGAATGATTACACGCGCGCCTCACTGGATGCCCTGCCCATACGAAAGGTGTTGCTTGCCGAGTTGCGCCGCCTTGATTCGAGTTTGAATACCTTTCCGGCGGCGTTGAACCGCGTGGGTCAAAAGTTCTTCTACATGCAAACGCCGCCACCGTCTGATGTGTTCCAACTCTTCATGCGGGACACACAGGACAGCCGGGAGCGATTGCTCTTCGACCCGCAAAAGCTCGCTTCAGCCACCGGCACTCACTACTCGCTCGATCTGTATCACGCAGCACCCGACGGCCAACATGTCGTCTGCCGCATTTCCCGAGGCGGTTCCGAGGACACGGCGCTTCAAGACGTTGCGACGGCGACAGGCGAGCCATTGGGCCAGCTCATTGAGCGCGCCAGTTCCGGCAACGTGTATTGGCACCCGAATGGGCGAGCCTTCTTTTTGATGAGCGGCGGCCAGGGCCGTTGAAACCTTCGCCGGGGAGTTTCTTCGTCGCATCAATGCCGGGTTTGCTGCCGCTGGCAATTTTGCTGGTGGCGTGGTCGAGCACGTCGGACGGGCCTTTGGTGAAGAGGCTGTCGCGTTGCGGGTCGGTGTTGGCGCAGAGGCGGAAGAGGACTTCGCTGGTGTTGTGAACATTCACGTCGGCGTCCACCACGATGATGTATTTGGTGAACATCATCTGGCCCATGCCCCAGAGGCCGTGCATGATTTTGTAGGCTTGCATCGGGCAAGTCTTGCGGATGCTCACGAAGACGAGGTTGTGGAAGACGCCTTCGGCCGGCAGCGCGAGGTCCACGATCTCCGGGAAGTTCGTCTTGCACCCTCACACCCAGCCCCTCTCCCATCCGATGGGAGAGGGGCGCCGCAGGTCCAGTGAGGGACGCGACGCCGAAGTATAAGGCTTCCATGGCGGGATGCCGACGATGGTGGCGGGATAGACGGCGGCCTTGCGATGCGTGAGAGCGGTGACGTGGAAGACGGGATACGGCTCGGGCAACAGGTAATAGCGGGTGTGATCGCCGAACGGGCCTTCCTCGCCTGTTCAAAGGGTCGCGATGGCCGCAATGCAAATCCAAGAGCGCGGCTACGGACGTCTTTCTTCCAACGCTTCCATCGCTTCGCGACGCACTCTCGGATCCGCATCGTTGCTGGCGACGTATTGCAACCACTCGCGCACGGCCGGATCGGAAGTGTGCCGGCTCAAGGCGTCCGCCGCTTCCTCGCGCACCAGCGGGTTGGGGTCTTGTAATCCGTAAACCAGTGGCACTTTGGTAGCGGGATCATCGAAACCATCGAAGGCTTGAAAGAGTCGGGTGCGCTGAAGGGAATCTTGTGTGTTTTGCGCCAGGCTGGCCATGCCGGCGATGATGTCAGCGGTGGGCGCCTTGGCGTTGCGCAACGCATCGAGCGCCAGCAGTTGCTCGTCGAGTGTGGCCTGCGGATTCGTGGCGCGAGCGCGAAGGGCGGCGAGTCGCGCCTCACCCGCCGGACCTTCGCGCAACGCGTCCTCGGCTTCCTCGCGCACGTCGCGGTCCGGATCGTTCAGAGCCGTGTTCCAGAGCGCGCCTTCCACCGCTGGATCGTCGGTGAAGCGGCGAAGGTTCTTGGCGGCTTCCTCGCGGACGTTTTCATTTTGTTCGGTGCTCATCAGGCCCAGCAACGGGGCCTTCACGGCGGCGTTGGTGGTTCCGCCGAGTGCCCGCACCAGCTCGCGGCGCGTGCCTGCGTTGGTCGAGGATTGCAGCCAATCGAGGGCATGTTGCACGACCTCATCGGTCATTCCACGGTTGCGGCGCAGCAGTCCCAAGGCGCGCAGGCGATCCTTGTTGTCGGCGGCGCTATCGCTAAAAAGCCGCGCCAAATCCTCGACCTTGTTGGTGGCAAGCGGGAGTTGCCCGTGCTCCATCAGGTAATCCGCAGCGCGGCACAATTGCGCCACGGCCTGCTCCAATTCTTCCATTCTCCGCCCCAAACTTTGGTCTGCCGGGGCGCGGCGCGAGTCCGTATAGCGCTGGCTTGGTTGGACGACGGTTTGACCTGCTGGGCGCGAATCCAGCTCCATTAATTGCCGTCGCATGGTGGCAAGCTCCGACCGAACCTGGCGGACGTTTTGCGCGGCCCACAATGCGCCGATGACGACGGCGATACTGAAGGCGAGGAGTTTGGTGCGTGTGTTCATGTGTGTTGTTTCAATTTTCGTTGCGTCTCTCATGGTTCGATTCCACCGAACGAATCGCACTCTAGGAAACGGAGGCTTACGGCAAGCTTACGTTGGGAAGGCGAGCGTGAACAGAACCTCGCCGCGCTCAGTCAATGCCACTCTCAAATCACAGCGTAGCGCTGTGGCCAATGACTTCGCCAACGCCAGCCCGAGACCGGAGTGCGCGCGATCCGTTCGCGCGGCGTCAGCGCGCCAAAACGGTTCAAACAAATGGGGCAGGTCGTTCGTCTGCAAGCCGGGGTTGGCGTTGGTCAGAGTGAAGGTCAAAACATTCCCGCTGCGCTCCAGGCGGCAGACGATGTGTCCTCCCTCCGGGGTGTATTCCACGGCGTTATCGAACAGGTTCTGGAGAATGGCGCGACACGCCACGCGGTCGCTCCAGAGTGCCGCCTCCGCCGGAACCAGCCAATCCAGCTGCAGCCGCTTCGCTTGAACTCGCGGGGCTGTTTGCGCGCGCAACTCTTCCAGCAGCACGCTCACGTTGATCGATTCGCGCTGGAACTTGAGTTCGCCGCGTTCGCTGCGAGCGAGGCCCAGCAGCGTGTTGATCTGCCGTTCCATCTGACGCGCGGAATCGAGCACATCGGCGGCGAACTGTCCGGTCGCCTCACGGTCTTCGCGCCAGCGGACGGCGTTCTCGGCCAGGGCGCGCAATTCGGCCACCGGCGTGAGCAACTCATGGGCGACATCGGCGGAGAAGCGGCGTTCCCGCTCGAAGGCGGCGTGCAACCGCCCCAGCAGCGAGTTGAGTTGCTCGACGATGGGCCGCAACTCGGCGGGCGCTTCGGCGGCGCTCAGTCGCTTGGCCAGCGAAGGGGCATCGATGCGAGTGACCTTGTCCGCGAGCGCCGCCACGGGCCGCAACCCGGCGCGCGTGGTGAGGCGCGCCAGCCAGGCCGCCGCGATCAGCAGGATCACGCCGCCGCCGATCAATCCTCCCACCACCCTTCGCAACACGCTTCGCAGTCGCATCGTGTCCCTCGCGAAGACCACGGTGAATCCTGGCGCCCCGGCTGTTTCATCCAGGGCCAGCTTGATCGCCAGCGCGCGGCCGGCACGCCCGTCCGGCAGCGTGATGCTCCAGAACTTCAGTTCATTGGTGCTGGTGCCGGGCCGGAGCAACCCCGCGTCGCCAAGCGAAGGGGACTTGGCAGCGACCTCCCCGTCGCGAGCCCAGACTTGAAAATACTCCGCGCGCGGTCCTGCTTTGAATTCCGGCGGCGGATACTCCGTGAAACGAAGGCTGATACCGCGTCCGTCCGCCGTGGTCGAAGCCGTCAAGGCGCGCGCCTTGGCCAGCAGGGCGTAGTCGAATTCCTCCACGAGCAGCGAACGTAGGGCCGGGTAGGCGAGCAGTCCGCCGAGCACGAGCAGGACGCCGAGCCCTAGCGCGAGTCCGCGGCTCAGGCGTTGCTGAAGCGACCTCATTCGCCGCCCGCCTCCAGCACATAGCCCAGACCGCGCCGCGTTTGAATGAGCGTGGCGGTACCGGGCAATTCGAGTTTGCGGCGCAGGGTCGAGATGGCGGATTCCACCGCGTTACTGAACACCTCGGCGTCGTCTCCGTAAATATGTTCCTCGATCTCCGAACGCGAGACGACTTCACCCGCCCGCCGCGCCAGCAGTTCCAGCAACCGATACTCGCGTAGGGTGAGTGTGATGTCGTGGCCACGATGCCGGACCTTCCGCGCGACGGTGTCAACTTCGAGTTCGCCCACGCGCAGCAGCGGACGCTTGTTGCCGTAGCGTCGGCGCACCAGCGCCTCCACGCGCGCCAGCAATTCATCGAAAGCGAACGGCTTGCTCAGATAATCATCCGCGCCCGCGCGCAGCCCCGCCACGCGGTCGGCCACCTCGCTCTTGACCGTGAGAATAAGCGCCGGCGTATCGCGTCCGCCGTCGCGCAACCGGCGCAGCATGGTCAGCCCGTCGAGGCCGGGCAACATCAGGTCCAGCACGAGGGCGTCGTAATCGTTCGACTCGGCGAACCACAATCCCTCCTCGCCATCGCCCGTGGCGTCCACGGCATAGCCGGCCTTGCGCAAGGCGAACTGGATCGCGCGACGCAACTTCTCCGAATCTTCGACGACCAGGATTCGCATCGCGCCGTGTTCAATCCCGCTTTTCGAACTCCAGAATCCGGCCGCGCGGCGACACAGTCACTTCCCGCTTCCGGCCATCAACTGTGACCTTCACGCGATATGTCACGCGTAGTTCGGAGCGCTTCTCCGCCTCGCGGATGGCGGCTTTGGGAAACTCTTTCTTAAGCGCCTTCAAGACCGGCGAGGGCAATTCGTCCTGCTTAAGGTCTTCTTCGATATCCGTGATGCCCGCGTGCGGCCACACTTCGAGGCGAATGCTCCGTCCGTCGGGCGCATTCTTCAGTTTCACGTCATAATGGGTATCCCCGTCGCGGCCCTCGCGATCCACCTCGACGATGCTGGCCTCGGGAAACGCCTTCCGCACTATTCGCGTGAGATCATCCGGGAGCGCATCCATCTTTTCCGCCGCGTGCAACAGCAGCCAGCCGCCGCTGGTCGCCAGTGCCGCCATCATCGTCACCCAAATCAATCGTTTCATAAGTCGTGAAAAGTTTACGCCGACGTTCTCCGCCCGCGTCAAACGCATGCTGCCCCAAACGGGCTTACCGGAACCTTACGCAAATGGGGTTCTGTTCGAGCCGTGTTCGACTCTGTGCCGCTCTCGGCCGGAACGGCCACCACTGGCAGACGAGACAGGAATGAAGTCATCATTATCGGGATCGAATTCCAAGTGAAAACACTTGCTGGCGAGTTCGTTGAGTTGATCAAAATTGCCGATCTGGAATAACATCTTCGCTGGTGTTGTGAACGTCCACGTCGTCGTCCATTACGATGATGTATTTAGTGAACATCATCTACCCCATGCCCCAGAGGCCATGCATGATCTTGTAGTCTTGCATCGGGTAGGTCTTGCGGATGCTCACGAAGACGAGGTTGTGGAAGACGCCTTCGGCCGGCAACGCGAGGTCCACGATCTCGTGGAAGTTCATCTTGAAGATGGGCAGGAAGAGTTTTACGGACGCGCCGCCGATGTAGAAATCTTCCATCGGCGGGATGCCGACGATGCTGGCTGGGTTGCCCACGACACTGGCCGAGCCGGTGCAGAAACAAGTGCGCCGCACCCTCGAAATCGCAGCCGGTGGCAAAGGCCCGACCGTTGATGGCAACCTCGAGGATTGGCCGACCGCCGAGGCTGTTTGGGCGCAGATTGATTCCCGCATGACGGCATCGTTGTCGATCACCCCGGAGCGCATCCATGCAGCCTTTCGCAGCGACGACCCGAAGCTGCTCGATAACTCCGCGACCGATCCACGGTTCCT
>Ga0209181_10005960_pt1 | contig 17354 bp, 13 predicted proteins | sample MAT05_FD_187208 | JGI IMG/M metagenome (GOLD analysis project Ga0209181, IMG submission 187208) | Freshwater microbial communities from Lake Fryxell liftoff mats and glacier meltwater in Antarctica - MAT-05 (SPAdes) (version 2) | ecosystem: Environmental > Aquatic > Freshwater > Ice > Liftoff...
GAAGGTCGAGCGGGGCAATACAAACAAGCCGGATTAGCTCAGCGGTAGAGCATCCCGATTTTAATCGGGAAGGTCGAGCGGGGCAATACATACACGCCGGATTAGCTCAGCGGCAGAGCATCCCGATTTTAATCGGGAAGGTCGAGCGGGGCAATACATACACGCCGGATTAGCTCAGCGGTAGAGCATCCCGATTTTAATCGGGAAGGTCGAGCGGGGCAATACAAACAAGCCGGATTAGCTCAGCGGTAGAGCATCCCGATTTTAATCGGGAAGGTCGAGCGGGGCAAATCCCTTGTTCGGCTCCAGGTGTAGGGCGAAATTAATTTTGCCCTATTTTGACGCTGTAAGTCAAGGTACTTGCAGCGTTTTTTTATACCATGCTTACACTCATTGACACCCACGCCCATCTTTATTCCCGCAAATTCGACCACGACCGTTCGGACATGGTGCGCCGTGCAATCAGTGCCGGAGTGACTCGAATGTATCTGCCCAATATTGATGCTGAATCCATCGAAGGAATGCTCGCGCTCGAAGCCGAATTCCCCGAAAACTGCTTCGCGATGATGGGCTTGCACCCTTGTTCTGTGCAGCCTGACACCTACGAAACCGAACTTGCCCTCGTAGAAAAATGGCTCGGTCAACGCGCTTGGGCCGGCATCGGCGAAACGGGCATTGATCTCTATTGGGACAAGACCACCCTTGAAATCCAACGAATTGCCTTTGCCCGTCAATGCGAATGGGCGAAAGACTTGGGTCGCCCCATTATTATCCACAGCAGGGTGGCCAACCGCGAGGCAATCGAGGTGGTACTCCAGGCGCAGGACGGGCGTTTGCGCGGTATATTCCATTGTTTTTCAGGGACTTTGGAGGAAGCGAAGGAGATGATCGAACTCGGTTTTATGCTGGGCATCGGCGGCACTTTGACCTACCCAAAATCGGAATTGCCAGCTGTTTTGCGCGAGATCCCACTCGAACACATCGTTTTGGAAACCGATGCACCTTATTTGCCTCCCGTGCCGCACCGGGGCAAACGCAACGAAAGCGCGTTCGTGCGCCACACTGCCGATGCGCTCTCCGAAGCAAAAGTGCTGCCGCTCGCGGAAATTGCGCGCACCACTACAGCCAATGCGCTGCGAATGTTCGGGGAATAATTTTAAAACATTTTGAATAAAATATAAAACATTTTTTTGGAAATTACAAGCAAGAAATCCTAACTTTGTGGAATCAAAATTAGAGCCTTGTATGGAATTGGTAATTTACTTGAAAGATGAACAAGATTTGACAGTCTTGGAACCACTCCTGAAGCGCATGAAATTGCGATTCAAGAAAATAAATGGTCGCCCTTCCACCACGAAGACGCAGCATAAAACTGCAAAAGAAAAAAATCTGGAAGCATCTCGCGCTTTGTTGCTCAAAATGCACAAAGAAGGTGTAGATGCCTCCTACTATGGCGAGCAATCGGAATGGCAGCGCGAAACACGCAGCGAGACTAAATTGCCGTTCAGGGATTAATATTACCTGATTTTGCAGGTATTGGAGGACTTCGAGTTGCTGATCTTATTCTTTAATCAACCAAATGACCCTCACCCACGCTTCCGCCGCCCTAAAAAAATACTACGGCTACGACCAGTTCCGCCCCTTGCAGGCCGAGATCATCCAAACCGTCTATGATGGCCGCGACACACTCGTGCTCATGCCCACCGGCGGCGGCAAAAGCGTTTGTTTCCAGATTCCAGCCATCACCTTGGATGGGGTAGCCGTGGTCGTCAGCCCGCTCATCGCGTTGATGAAAGACCAGGTAGAAGCCCTGAGTGCCAATGGCATTCCCGCCGCTTTTATCAACAGCAGCCTCCACCTCGATCAGCAGCGAACCGTAGAAAGTGCCCTGCTCGCAGGCTACATCAAACTCCTTTACGTCAGCCCTGAAAAACTCGTGTCGCAAAGTTTTCAGCCATTGCTCAAACGCCTGAAAATCAGCCTGTTTGCTATTGATGAGGCGCACTGTATTTCTTCCTGGGGGCATGACTTCCGCCCGGAATACACGCAGTTGAAATTTTTGAAAAGCCAATTCCCCGGCATCCCGCTCATCGCGCTCACGGCCACGGCTGACAAACTCACGCGCAAAGACATCGTAGACCAGCTCGGCCTCACTGACCCAGCCATCTTTATCGCCTCCTTCGACCGACCCAATATCAGCCTGACGGTGCGCCCCGGCCAAAAACGATTTGAACAGATCATCTCGTTTTTGAAAGAACACCCCGGACAATCGGGCATTATTTATTGCCTTTCGCGCAAGGGTTGCGAAGGGCTTGCCGATAAATTGAACGCGAGAGGTTTCCGTGCCGCGCATTACCACGCTGAAGTGCCGCCCGCACTGCGCAGCAAAGTGCAAGAGGATTTTATCAATGACCGAACCCCCATCATTTGTGCCACCATCGCTTTTGGGATGGGCATTGACAAAAGCAATGTTCGATTCGTGGCACACTACAATATGCCGCGCAATTTGGAAGGATACTATCAGGAAATCGGACGGGCAGGGCGCGATGGTTTGTCCGCCGACGCCTTGTTGTTCTTCAGTTATGCCGATCTGATTTCCTATCGCGAAATGTTTGAACAAGGCGATGCAAGTATGGTGCAGAAAGACTTGAAATTGGCCAAACTGGAGCGTATGTACCAGTTTGCCGAAGCCCCGGTTTGTCGCCGGAAAACCGTGCTCAACTATTTTGGGGAGCCTTACGACAAGAGTTGCGGCAACTGCGACGTGTGCAAAAACCCGCCCCAGCATTTTGACGGAACCCTTGCCGCTCAAAAAGCGCTTTCTGCCATTGTGCGCACCAACCAGCGCGTGGGCATGAGCCTGCTCACCGACATCCTTCGCGGCAGCCAACGGCGAGAAATTAGGGAAAACAACTATGACCAAATCAAAACCTTCGGGGCGGGTAAAGAATATGGATATGACGATTGGCTTTTCTTGCTCTCGCAAATGCTCCACGTTGGCCTCATCGAAATTGCCTACGATGACCACAATTGCCTGCGCGTGACCGAGGAAGGAAAAAAAATCCTGTTTGAGGGAAAAAAGGTTGCGCTGGCATCTCCACTGCCCAAAGCCAAACCCGGCGTGCCCACCCAGCACGTTGTGGAAAAGAGCAAACCCCAAATTATGCGCGAGGAACTGCTCCAACGGCTCACATCCCTGCGCCGCGATTTGGCGGTTCAACAAGGCATCCCGCCATACACCCTTTTCAGCGATCTTACCCTACAGCAAATGGCCGATGCGAAGCCGCTTTCTGACGCTGAAATGCTTGATATAGAAGGTGTTAGCGAACGCAAACTTCAACTTTACGGCGATGCCTTTATGGGCGAAATAAGACGCTTTGTGCTGGAAAAAACGCAAGCGGGCGAACGGATCGTAGGCAGCACAAACTTTATTAGTTTTGACCTATTCAAGCGTGGTCACTCGGTGGAGGAAATTGCCGAATTGCGCGGCTTCAGCACCATGACCGTCATGGGCCATCTGGCTACCATGTACGAGCGCGGCGAATTGATTGACCTGAGCCAATGGGTCAGTGCGGAAGAGTGCGATATTATTCAAGGTGCATTGTCGCTGTTTGAAGAACCCTACCAGATGAAAGTGATTCACGAACATTTTGGCGGGCGGTTCAACTATGACCAGATCCGCTTTGCGATTGCAGATTTTAGGCGGAATAAATAGTGTGCTTGAAAATATAATAAACCGCAGAGACGCGGAGACACAAATAATTGATTATCAAATACTTCGCGACCCTTTGCCTCTGCAGTAAAACATAACTTGTTCTGCTCTGTCCCGCACTTGGGGACAAGTGATTGATCGAAAAAAAATACCTTCGCGGCCATTAAGAACAATGGAAAAGATGCGCAAGAAAAAAACATTGAGGCAAGATGCCCTGGATTATCATGCCAAAGGCCGCCCGGGTAAGATTGAGGTCGTTCCCACCAAAGAAACCGCCACCCAGCGCGACCTGACCCTCGCCTACTCACCAGGGGTTGCCGAGCCTTGCCTGGCAATAGCAGAGAATCCCGAAGATGTTTATAAATACACGGCCAAAGGCAATCTCGTAGCCGTTATTTCCAATGGTACCGCCGTTTTGGGACTGGGCGATATCGGCCCGCTTGCAAGCAAACCCGTGATGGAAGGCAAGGGCCTTTTGTTTAAAATCTATGCGGACATTGACGTTTTTGACCTCGAGCTCGACACCAAAAACGTGGACGAGTTTGTCAGAACAGTAAAAATTCTCGAACCGACTTTTGGGGGTGTAAACCTGGAAGATATTTCTGCACCCGAGTGTTTTGAAATCGAAGAAAGGCTGAAAGCGGAGTTGAACATCCCGGTCATGCACGACGACCAGCACGGCACGGCCATCATCAGCTCTGCCGCTTTATTGAATGCGCTGGAAATCGTCAATAAGGACATTTCCAAGGCCAAAATCGTCATCAATGGCGCCGGTGCCTCCGCCATTTCCTGCACCCGCCTTTACCACAGCCTCGGCGCGAAAAAAGAGAACATATTCATGTTCGATTCCAAGGGATTGATCCATCCTAGCCGAACGAATCTGGATGGAAAAAAATCGGAATTCGCCAATATAAATGCCCCGGCAAGCACGACTCTGGCAGAGGCCATGGTGGGTGCTGATGTCTTTGTCGGACTTTCAAAGGGCAACATCCTGAATCAAGACATGGTGAAAGGTATGGCCAAAGACTGCATCGTGTTTGCGATGGCCAACCCAACGCCTGAAATCGCTTATGAAGAAGCGATGGCTGCCCGCGAAGACATCATTTTTGCTACCGGCCGAAGTGATTATCCCAATCAGGTAAACAACGTGTTGGGCTTCCCTTACATCTTCCGGGGCGCGCTGGATGTCCGCTCAAAAGTCATCAATGAAGAAATGAAGCTGGCGGCCGTGCGTGCGCTGGCCGATTTGGCCAAAAAATCGGTCCCGGACATCGTCAACATGGCTTACGGGAAAGACAACATGGTTTTTGGCAGGGAATACATCATTCCGAAACCAGTGGACCCGCGTTTGCTCACAACCGTTGCCGCCGCCGTTGCAAGAGCAGCGATGGAAACCGGGGTTGCCAAATTTCCGATCAAAAACTGGGAGGCCTACGAAAACCAGCTCTCAAAACGCCTGGGCCTGGACAACAGCCTGACACGCGCCATTCTCAACAAAGCCAAACAAAGCCCGAAGCGCATCGTGCTGGCCGACGCTGAAAATCTGGCGGTACTGAAAGCTGCCCAACAAGTGCAGGATGAAAAAATTGCTGTGCCTATTTTGCTGGGCAAATTCAAGAAAATCAGGCAGTTGATTCAAGAAAACCAGCTTGATCTGGCGCAGGTTGAGATCATTGACCCGATGTCGCCCCAAAACGAGGACGATCAGGCAAGACTGGACCTCTATGGCGACCTGTTTTTTGAAAAACGCAAACGCAAGGGCTACAACCAAATGGAAGCCCGCAACATCATTCGGCGGAGAAACTATTATGGTTGCATGATGGTCGAGGCAGGCGACGCCGATGCCATGATTGGCGGTATGACCCGCAACTATCCCGAAACGATTCGACCAGCTTTACAAGCGGTAGGGCGACAGGATGGCGTAAAAAAAGTGTCGGGGATGTATATCCTCATGAGCCGCTTTGGCCCGCTGTTTTTGGCTGATACCAGCGTCAATTTCAATCCAACGGCAGAGGAAATTGTTGAAATCGCAGAATTGGCGGCCAAACAAGTTGAAAAATTCAACATCAAGCCCCGGATCGCGCTACTCACCTATTCCAATTTCGGCAGCGCCGATGGAGAGGACGCGGTTAAAATGCGCAAAGCCGTCAATCTGCTAAAAGAGAAGCGCCCGAACCTGGTGGTGGATGGCGAAATGCAGGCGCACTTGCCATTCCAAACAGCTTTGATGAAAGAGAACTACCCTTTCTGCGATTTAGTGGGGGGCAGTGCGAACATTCTCATTTTCCCCAACCTTTCAGCATCCAACATTGCCTACAACCTGGTCAAAGAAGTCGCCAATATCGAAAAAACCGGGCCGATCCTGCTGGGCTTGAAAAAGCCGGTTCACGTTCTGCAGTTTGGAAGTACCACCCGCGAAATCGTGAATATGATCGCTATTGCGGTGGTGGATGCGCAGATGAATAAGTGAGTTATGAATTTTTATCAAATTAAGGGTTCATAGGTTGAATAGCTCCTGCGTAAAATGGCCTTTTTAGTCGCATCGCGACGACATTTTTGTAGCGTCAGCGTTTATATTTTTCAGAACCGCATAGGTGCTATGTTCCGAACCAAGAGATTTTTCGTTTTTTTTCAAAAAATCTTGAGTTTGGCCTTAGTCAATAAAATATAGGGGTGCAAAATGCTTGCACCTAAAGTTCTTTGACAAGATTTTAGTAGTCTTGCCTTGCAGTAAATAGCAAGCCTTGTAAAAGAGGTTTTGCCGAGTAGGCAGGTAACTGCGGCCTACCATGTGGGCAGGGACGGTGTTCCTGCCCAATTTTATTTATAATTTGACGGAGATGTGTTGTGGGTCGTATGGTTTGTTGCTTTTGAAGGTGGCAAAAATCAGGACCAGGATTTTTCGCTGGACAGCGACATAGGCCTTCATTTTGATTTTGGTTTTGTCAAACACCCTGTCGAAAATGCGCTTCATGTCTGGGTTTGATCTGACGGCCGTCACAGCCGGGAAATGAAGTGCTTTGCGGATTCGATGGTTCCCTTTTTTGGATATTTGGGTTGGGCTTTTGATGGATGTCCCGCTCTGGTTTTGAACCACGTCATAGCCGGCGTAACTTACGAGTTGCGCCTTGCTGTTGAAGATGGCAAAAGCATTGGTTTCGGCCAGGATGCAGACCGCAGTGATGAAGCCCACACCTGGGATAGAACAAATGTTTTCAACCCTTTGGCGCAACGAATCGTCCTGTTTTATGGCATGGCGCAGGGCCGGTTCAATATCCTGGGTTTGTTTTTTCAACAGTCCCTGAGCTTTTTTAGCGCGCTGCAAAGAATCTTTTAAGGGCCTGTAAGCATGATTTTTGGCATGTAGGCGGTTTTTAAAAACAGTCTGGGTGTCGACGATTTCTGCCCGTTCCCTGCACAAATGCTTGATGAGGAGCATCGTGTCGCCCAATGGGTTCCATAGGGGCAAGTCACGTTCCAAAGACATTTGAGCGAGCATTTTGGCGTCAATGGCGTCTGTTTTGCTCTTGTGGTTTAGGCTTTTGGCAAAAGCTGCCGTTTTGTTGGGCAGCAGCACCGTCACGTGATAGCCTTTTTCATGAAGGAAATAGGCCAGGTGCTCTAATAGATTGTCCTACCCTGCCACAAATTCTACCACAAATTCCGCTGCACGTTCCCCCAGCCATTGCTCTGGCATAGGTAACATTTCCGTAAGGATCAGACTGCCAGACCCAGCGCGCAGATTTTTCTCCAGCAACAACATAGAAATCGGACTTTCCATATCAAAAAACTGGGGCTTCTCTCGCCGCCCCATAAACTTCCCGAAAAATCGCTGGGGAATACCAAAGGTTTTTAAAGCCGCGATGCCCAAACCAACCCGCTCAGCTTGTGATTTCCCGTTTGAGAATAATTTCTCCCATACCGCCTGTGGCAATTCCCAGGCCGCCCGCGCGAGCACCAGCGATTGGAATTCAACCCGTTGACGATGACGAACATCGCCCACCAGTTCGCTGCCATACCCCTCGGGCAACAAAGATTCCGACGAGACAAACGGCACCCCCAAATGCCAGAGTACCTGCATTACTGGAGGGCGGGTTTCTGGAGCTTCCAAACCGAGATCATTGAATACAATCGGCTGACTGCTTTGTTTTTCAATGAGTTGCAGCAAGCCGAATTCGTCTTTTCGCACTGCAATATTTCCGAGCAAAATAGTGCGCCCTCCTGGGGAATGGGTTACTCGGCCATCAGGCACTGAAACTGAAACACTCGAAATCAAGGGCTGAAAATTTGCGTTCGACCAGCCATGCCATGGAAAAGAAGCCACTGGCAGTGAAGCGGAATGCTGCCAAATTTTGACCTGCTCTGCAATTCCTGTGGGGAAAAGCGGCAACCAACGAGCAAACAATTTCCCACCACCTGAGTACATCGCGTTTATTACGGCCTTGTATTCGCCGTTTTCCTGAAATATTTGGAGTAACGCTCCGATTTTCCCTTTGTGACGTGGCTGTACCGGCGGCTTTAGACGCAGGACTCCTTTAGTTAAAACCGCCGGTACAGCTTCGGCCAAGAACCTGTGGCTGAATTCCAAAAAATCCATACTTACACCATCGGGAACAGTCTTCTCTGCAAAATCATACAGCCGCGCCCGAAACGACGGAACTGCATGAAATTCTTTTTGTTGCCAACATTCAGCCAATTGACCCACCAATTTCTCCATGACTCCACTGGGCAAATCCAAGGCCACATCTTGTGCCACATCTTCAAAAAAGATTTGCTCTGGCGGGATGGGGGGCATTTTTCCTCCATATTTTTCAAGAAATTTCTTTAACTCTTGCAAGGTCTCTCGTTGCAATTTTTGCGCTTCTTCGATGGTTTGAAACGGCAACGTCCGTGCTGCTGTGCGCAACCAATGAAGCAAGTAAGCGGCCTCGGTCAACAAAGGCGAAGATGGCAGGTAACCAAGGTAATTGTAAAGCACCCCACACCAGCCCGGAGAAATGCCCTTTTCAGGCAGTTGCCACTCCAGCAATCCAATGTCAATCAGTTGATTAACAAGGCTATGCAATTGTGCTTGAGTCGCCTCCACCTCGTTTTCTAAAAGAGTGACCAATCCTTCAAAGGGCAATTGTCGGTCGTTTTGCAAAAGTGCGTTCACAACAAAATCAGCCACTGGATCGGGGTCAATTTTTTGAAAAGCCTCGCGTTCGCCATCGAAATAAAGCCACTCCCCCATCCCTTCACTCATGAGGGTCTCCAGGGGGGCGATACAAGGATTCAGGACAACCCGGAGCGATTGAAAAAATGCTGGTTCTCGCAGTAAAACCTCATAAATAGCGGGTAAAAGTGCTACATTAGGTGTGACCAACTGTTTGGAACCGAGCCACTCCCCTACCTGCTCCGAACGCCCGTCGGGACTATTGACGGGGTGATTTCGAGCCGCCCCGTCAATAGGCCCGATGGGCAGAACCTGCACCGTGGTAAACCTCCCCAAGGGCGAAGTTTTGAACACCGCCCTTGTCAGGTACTGCAAAAGAGAAAACGCGGTGCGGCGATCTTTTTTGTCAAACTGATCTACCGGTTTATCCGCAAAAGAGGAGAGACTGGCGAGCAGATCGTGACTGGCAAAAAGCAGTGCACGCCTCAGCGTATCATTTTTAGACCAGATTTGGAGGTGCTTGTAATTGGCTGCAAGGTTTTGCTCAAAAAGGATTTCGGCATCTTGATTTTTTTGCTTTGTTTTTTGCAAAAAGTGAAGACTTTCAAGGAGTTGAGAGCAATTTAATTCGGCTTGTATGTTTGCCTCAAAAGTCGGAGAAGGCAGTTTTTTGCGCTGATAAAAATCTTTTCGGGCATTATATACGGCGGTTCTTGTGGGCGAATCGGGCAATGAAAAAAGTGCATCGTCGAAGGACTTAAGCAGTTGTTCTTCCGAACCATGTTCAGCGTTTTGCAGCGCAGACCAATCGGGTATCCCGCAAGCAAGCGGCCTCCATGCGCCCAAAGGCAACCCTCCGGTACGAATGAGTATCAAGGGGAAAATTGTCATTGATTCCTTTTTATGATGAGAAAATTTTCTGCCCTTCCTTTTCTTTTACTTAGCATCCAAATTCTTGCACAAAGCAAAGAAAACAAACACTTTGCGATTGGTTTTTTTGCAGGGTTGGAGACACAGTCGCTGGGACTGGAGCCCTTGGGCAGCCGTAGACCAGAAGACTTGGCAGCATGGGCAGGCAGGGCAAAAAAGGGGGTATCGGTGGGCGTTTTTGCTCAAAAGCCCCTGCGTCGTTGGCTGCATTTTCAGCCAGAACTGTCCTTTTCCTATATTGAAAATCAGGTGATTTTTTTACCCGATGGATCTAAAACCTATCGTTTTCTGGACGCTGAACTACCCTTTCATTTCGTGGTGTCTGACTGGCGGCGCAGCGATTTCCCCTTGCGCGGCTGCGTCATTTTTGGCGGACGATTGGGCTGGAATTTCGCCCAAAACACCTCCAGCTTGCTTAAAGTCTCCCAAGAGCGCTTTGCGCTCGACCTCGGGCTGGGCGCAGAAATAAAGATCAAACGATGGCGGCTCCAACCCGCTTTTGTATACTCTCATGGTCTGAATGACCTCCACTATTTAGACGATGCAAAATACGATGATGTGGTAGGCAAGATGGTGCGCGACAAGTTGTCGCTCAGAATTTTGGTTTGGAAATTAAAGAAATAAAAAAGGGACAACTATGTAGCCGTCCCTTTTTTGATTAGGTTTTTGAGAAATCAGTTCATCTGCTGGAAAGCCCAAAAAAGCAAGGCAAGGTGAAATGCCAAAGCAAAAATGGTGACAAATGTTTTGTTCTTTTTCATAGTGGGAGGGTCGCGATCGGTTTTGTGCGACTGCCTTATAATGCCAAAAGCCGTGCCATTCGTATACCTCGAAATGTTATTAATTTTTAAAATCATTGGTTGTCAAGGTTTTAAAAAACGAAAAATGTGTTTTTTTGAAAAAAACACGGGTTGAAATACAGGTTGCGAGCATGATTTTTACCTTCGCCAAATCAAACATCACTTAAAATGAGCCAATTTCGACCCGGTGTCCTGCATGGACAGGAAGTCACCGACCTACTTAATTATGCCAATGAGCACAATTTTGCTTTGCCCGCTGTCAACGTCATCGGTACGAACTCAGTAAATGCCGTGTTGGAAACAGCGGCTGCGGTAAAGAGCCCCGTCATCATTCAATTTTCTCATGGTGGCGCAAGTTTTTACGCTGGCAAGGGCCTCTCCAATGAGGATCAGCGCGCAGCAATCCTTGGAGGCATTGCAGGAGCACAACATGTTCACACGATGGCAGAAGCGTATGGGGTGCCTGTTATTTTGCACACCGACCACTGTGCATTGAACATCCTCCCTTGGGTGGATGGTTTGCTGGATGCAGGCGAGCGCTTTTTTGAAAAAAATGGCTTCCCGCTCTACAGCAGCCACATGCTCGACCTTTCAGAAGAGCCGCTGCATGAAAACATTGAGATTTCGGCCCGATACCTCACGCGCATGGCTAAAATGGGCATGACACTCGAAATCGAACTTGGTGTGACAGGTGGCGAAGAGGACGGCGTGGACAACTCTGATGTGGACTCTTCCCGGCTCTACACGCAGCCCCACGAGGTGGCGTATTCTTATGAGCATCTGAAAAAAATCAGTCCCAACTTTACGGTTGCCGCTGCATTTGGAAACGTGCATGGCGTTTATAAGCCCGGAAATGTGAAACTCCAACCCGTAATCTTGAAAAATTCACAAGATTACATCCGTGAAAAATTTGGGCTCACCGAGAAAACACCCGTGAATTTCGTATTCCACGGCGGCTCTGGATCAGCGCAATCGGAAATCCGCGAAGCCATTGAGTATGGCGCCGTGAAAATGAACATTGACACGGATATGCAATGGGCGTTTTGGGACGGTGTGCGTGGTTACCATGATGCAAAACGCGGCTATCTGCAATCCCAGATCGGCAACCCGGATGGTGAAGATAAACCAAACAAAAAATACTACGACCCGCGTGTGTGGCTACGCGAAGGCGAAAAAACCTTTGTGGCAAGGCTTCGTATTGCTTTTGAAGATTTGAACTGTATTGGGAAAAACCAGTGATCGTAAGGAAAGCGGCACACCTAAAATTGCCAATGGTTTGAAAAGGTATGCCACTCTTAAATAAGTTTATTTCCCATCTTCAACGGGAATCCATATCCGCTTGCCAGGTATTAGAGAATCATCCAGTCCGATATTGTTGATTTGAGATAACTCAAAAGGAGAAACATCGTATTTATCGGCAATGCTCTGGATTGTTTCCCCTTTTTTGACGAGATGCTGAGTGGACTGGGTGGAACTTGGGTCTGCGGTGGAGCTGCCCGACGGCGATTTTCGAGCCTTGGGTTTGACGCTCCCTTTTGCCGTTGAATCGTCTCGATCGTCATCCGCGTATCGTCGCGTATCATTAGATTCGTTGGAGGAACTGCGTTCAGCTGTATAGTCGTCGTCCAAGATGCTGGCTCGAGGTTTCTGTTTTGAGTCGGCAGGCCGCTTAGCGGTATATTTATTTCCGCTTACTTCATCGTACGCTGCGGGAGAATAGGTCGAACCATTGGACTTGGGTCTGGTCGCGCTACCGGGCCTCCGAGTGGTGGGCGCGCCTGTACTTGACTTTTTGGTAGATGCAGGAGTTGCTTCATTCTCGTAGTTGTAAGGGCTGTAACCCTGATCTTTTCTGCTGGCAGGCTTTCGCGTATAGGGTTCTTCGTCCACCTCCTCGTCCGCTTCTGGCTCTTCATCAACAGGTACCAAGAAAGTTTTGCCTGGCACAGGGTCTTCTTTTGGCTTGAGGCCGTTTATTTTAGCAAGTTTTGTAGCATCCACCTTGTATTTGGCAGCAATGGACCTCAGGGTTTCACCTTGCCTGACAGGGTGTTCTTTATAAAGTAAGACCTTGGCATCTTTTGCCTTTTTACCCGCAGCATCCTCCTCGTAGAGAGACGTTTCCTCGTATCGGTCTTCATCTTTGTACACTCGGTCGTCGTCGTAACTGTACGCTGCGGGTGTTTCAGAATCTTCAAGGATGCGCTTTGGTTTTGGGCGCGGAGTATAACCTTGTCTTTCGGTGCTGGATTGTCTTTTCACCGTGGGCTTCTTGGTGGTTGCCGAAGGATTTTTGATCAGCTTCCCATCCACATTGCAGGTGCATTCCGGGATTTTGATTTTTTGGCCAATGGTGAGTGGCTCATCGCCTTCAAGTGGCATGTCGTTGGCAATCCGGATGCACTCTTCGGGGCAGTCGTACATTTGAGCGATCTTGTAAAGGTATTCGCCCCGGCGAACAATATGGGTTTTTGGGCGTGTGTCGTCGCTCGTTGTTTCCGATTCAAAGTAATCGTAATCATCCTTGTCCGCAGGTCCCTCAGAATACTCCACGGCTCGGTTGGGATCGTAGGTTTTTCCGCTCGGTTTTTTTTGTGCCCTATCTTTCTGGGCACCTTTTGGAGCAGTCCCTTGTATCTTCACTGTCTTTGCATTTTCCGGCTGATCCTCGGTATTGTAGATCTGGGCTTTTACCCCCTTATTGCTGGTGTTTGTGGGGCGCTTGGTCGCTTTAACAGGCGGCTGTTTGAGCCACAATTTTTGACAGACTTCAATGAGGTCGGGGTTTTGAATATTGTTCCATTTGATGAGGTCTTGTTCTTTTACCTTGTAGGTACGCGCAATGGCACGAAGGTTTTCCTTTTTCTGAACGATGTGGGTTCCAGGTTCCCAATCTTCGGCACATTGGATGCCATTTGCATCGGTGGAATAAACAGCAGGCGTTTCATCCTCCTGCTCCTTTTGCATGATGGAAGTAATTTCTTTGTCAGACTCAAAACGATCATCGCCATAGTTAGCCGGCTTTTGGTATTTTGACATGGCAATCTTGCCAGAGCCTTCCGGACAAGCTTCGGTGATATAATCGTCTATCGCCAATCCATTTACTTTCAACAATTGGATTTCGTTTTCCATGGCTGACGAAGCACTGGTTCCCGTGCGGTCATTGACTATGCCAATGCTCGGAATGAACTGAAAATCCGAGCGTATCTGACCAGATTTCACAGGTTCGCAATGGAAAGAATACTCCATAAGGCAATTGTTGAGTTTTGCCCCAGAGAAATAGGCTGCCGTAGGTGACCCCGCCACCGCCAGGTTCTGTTCGTTCACCAATCGGAGCGTGTCGAATTGAAACGAGCTCTGTCGCGCCCGAACCCAATATTTGGCCCCTTTACGCGCTACGAGCGTGGCAGATTCCACCGGCATGAGCCAATAACCCCCACTTTGACGCTGAAACACGATCAGCATTTGATGTATTCCACGGTTGATGCTCGCTACAAATGCGTCATCCAGGTTGAGGTTGCGACACGATACCGTACCTTCAGGCAACTCGGGTGAAAAAAGGCCCGCGCCTTCCGTCATAAAGATGAAGTGTTCTTGCACATTGGGCTTCACTGAATAAGCCCATACTGGGTTATCGCCCTTCAAATTTGGATACGAATAGCGGTATTCCAGCTGATTCATGCAGTCGCGGTTAAAAAGGACGTAAGTAACGTCCTGCGCTGGGAGGCTTTGGAATGAGAAAAATGCGGCAAGCGCAAGGAAAAAATGTTTCATGGCAAAGAATTTTGCTGGTGAAAAGGGCATTTTTATTATTAAATTTTACTGCAAGGTTATGGCAGAATTTTGAAAAACATCCTGAAAATCAAGAAGATGGCAAAAAAACCTTCTAAAAGCTTACACAAACGTTTTAGTTTGACCATTTCTTGCCCTTGCCTACAATCGGTCGCGCTTTAAAAAACCTCCCAGCTCTGCCTACCTTCGCGCCATGTCAAAACCACTCATACTTGTCACCAACGACGATGGCATTGTCGCCCCAGGCATCCGCGCGCTTGTGGAGATTGCCAGCAGTTTGGGAGATGTTGTTGTTGTTGCACCTGATTCGCCTCAAAGCGGCAAAGGCCATGCCATCACCATTCACGAACCATTGAGGCTCAAAAAAGTCAACCCATTTCCAGGCATCGAAGCATGGGAAAGTTCCGGCACCCCTGTTGACTGTGTGAAGCTCGCCAAACATATAGTGCTCAAAGGCCGCCCCGTTGATCTTTGTGTCTCCGGTATCAATCACGGTAGCAATGCCAGCATCAACATTCTCTATTCTGGTACGCTCTCGGCAGCCATGGAAGCCGCGCTGGAGAGCATTCGCAGTGTTGGTTTTTCATTGCTCGACTACAGCTTCGACGCTGATTTCGAACCGGCAAAGCCCTGGGTGCGACGGGTCATGGAATTTATGCTCTCTCGTCCCTTCCAGCCTGGCCAATTGCTCAATGTCAACATCCCCAAACTTCCCAGCGATCAATTGCAAGGTTTACGCATTTGTCGCCAGGCCGATGCCCGCTGGAAAGAAAAAATGGTAGAAGGCTGTGACCCATCCGGGCAGCCATACTATTGGCTCAGCGGCGAATTCTCCAATGGCGACCAAGGCACCGATACCGATGTTTGGGCTTTGGAAAATGGCTACATCTCCGTGGTGCCATCCATGCACGACCTGACGAACTACCCAGCCATTGAGACTTTAAAGGGATTGGAAAATGCGTAAAAATTAACCCAAAAAATGTAAAACCATGCCCATTGGCAGGTAAACAGGTTCTGTTAGGAACGGTGTCAAAATAACTTCCCAATTTGATGCCATTCTTTTGCCGCCATCCATCCTATCTTTTTCGTTAAATAGCCCCACTATTCGCCTCAAAAGATAATTGGCTAACGCCAAAATAATTGGCCTGAAATTGGAAAGTTATTTTGACACCGTTCCTTACCTATCTCCTTTTCATCGTTCATCGTTCAAAAAAATGTTCCAACGCGACGAAATCTGGGTCGGCCTGCTTTATGGCCTTCTCCTCCCCACAGCAGGCTTTTTATTGCTTTACAATCTTTTTTCACTGCTTGAAATAAAAGGCGCCGCTAGTGGCGCGGGGTTCTCCGAAAATTTTCGAGAACGCACCCTCGCTATCGTAGCCATCGCGCTCAATCTGTTCATTCTAAGCCGCTTCCGAAAACTCCGTTGGGAGCGTGCCATGCGCGGGGTAGTAATTTCGACCGCTTTGCTCGCCCTTGCATGGCTGCTGCTCTATGGGGTGAAATTGTTTTAGAACCGATTGCTTATTCCGGCTTCCAGGTTGCCCCGAATTCTTCTACGAGTTTATTGTCGTAGAAATCAGCCTTCTCGAAAAGGCTTTTGAGCATGGCTTGACCCGTTTCTTCGTTGAGGTAACGGTCAAAGATGAGCAAGGAAAGCACGATGTCTTGTTCGTGAACACTGAGCGTAACTGCCTCGTTGGAATAGTTTTCACGCAGGAGGTATTCATAAAGCGGTTTTATGTCTTTTTTAGGAAGTTCACACAAAAGTGCGTCTGCCGAGAGCAACCCTGTTTTATCGTGATAGGTCATGATGATGGTCGCACTGCCATGCTTTATCTCCCATGCATTGGGGCCTGAGCGACTCAGCATCACATCGTGGCCGATGCTGCTGATGAGGGTTTCGATGGTTTTGGCAGTGCCGGAGGGCACATATTCTTCCACGGTGGACGGCAATTCTGCTTTTTGGCCACAATGAGCGCAGTGTTTGTTTTCGACGGTGGCTTCAGTAAGGATGTTGAGGCATGCCGTACAACGGCTTGCATTGTCGGAATTGGCTTCGGCAAAGTGCCCGAGCGTTTCAACAAGATAACGGACGGGCAGCGAAAACCCCGTGTTGTCGCCATTCTGAATCACAAAAGTATTGACACCCACCACCTCTCCGTCTATGTCTACCAGCGGGCCGCCAGAGTTCCCAGGGTTGAGTGCCGCGTCAATGTGCAGGTACGGGATGCCGTTCATCAGCTCGGCCGTATTGGATACGATGCCGCTTTTGAGCGAAAATTTGAGCCCAAACGGGTGGCCAATGGCCGTCACCGCGTCGCGTTCACGAAGCATTTTGGATGTTCCGAGCCGGAGCTCAGGCAATTCCGCTCCATTCGTGGGGGCATCGAGAAAAGCCAAGTCATATTTCGAGTCAATGTACCGAACACGCGCAAGTTGCTTTTTAAACATTGCCCCTTCGACCACCACCACGCGATTGCCCTCTACTACATGGTGGTTGGTGACGATCAGTCCGTGGTAACGCAAAAAAAAGCCCGTACCCGTGCTGTACGGCGTTGCTATCTGGACGATTGTATTGCGGTAGTCTTCTACAAAATCAGGCATAAAGGTGGATTGGAAGGGGCTAAAGTACGAAGCGGTACGAGACCAGCCAAGTTTTAATGTTTAGGGAGGAACCCTGGGCTTTAAGTTGAAGAATATGTCGGATCTGTTGGATGTTCTTGGTTTTGTTTGCCATGTTGCGTTGCCGTTTTTGGGGCAAAGCAACGACAGCATTTAACCCCTGACATGCTCGCTGCGGGTGGTATAGATTCCTCCAGAATGGGTGGTATAGATTAGTCCAGAATATACATGAATTCTCTGAGTTTCAATTCCAAAATGGTGCGATTGCAAGATTGAATGTTCAGGCCACCAAATCACGCTGAGGCGGGTTTCAATTCCAAAATGGTGCGATTGCAAGTCG
>Ga0209181_10005965_pt1 | contig 17344 bp, 15 predicted proteins | sample MAT05_FD_187208 | JGI IMG/M metagenome (GOLD analysis project Ga0209181, IMG submission 187208) | Freshwater microbial communities from Lake Fryxell liftoff mats and glacier meltwater in Antarctica - MAT-05 (SPAdes) (version 2) | ecosystem: Environmental > Aquatic > Freshwater > Ice > Liftoff...
GTTCGTCAAAATGTATCCTCAATTTATTGTTCAAAATAAAATCGAAAACCGGCAAAGATTTTAACTGCAAAATAAATTGGTTCGTATTAGGAGACGATGAAGAAATGCGCGAATCGGGCGAATTGTTTGAAGAACTATCAGGATTAAAGTTCAATTACCTAACTGCAAATTAATTATATGTTTAATAAAATTTACTACACACTTACTACTTTACTAATTATTACAAACCTTGCTTTTGCACAAAATGCAAATGGATTAAAAATGGGCGAATCACTTAACCCTATTTCTCTGCCATCATACAACCACACGGTTGATAAATTTAGTTTCCCATATGACCAAAAGTTGGTGTATATGCGCTTTTGGTCGGTTGATAGCGTGCAATCTAACAAGGATTTAAACAAAATAAAACGCTTGTTTAAACGCAACGCCGAAGAAAAATTTACAACTGTTACTGGCTTCGATGTTATTTTAATTTCGCTTGACAAAGACAGAGGTAAATGGGAGGAAGAAATAAAAGAAAACAACCTTGAGTCAATAAAAAATTACATTGCTACAAAAGGCTTCAACGACTATTATATAAAGCAATACAAGCTTACTAAAATACCATATAGTTTGTTGATAAATGAATTTGGGCAAGTAAAAAGTATAAACCCAACACTTGCCGCAGTCGAAAGTATTTTAGAAGATTATAAAGTAGAAAAAACAAAAGCGGTAAACGAAATTGCTGGTAAACTTACGCAAGGCAACGATGATAAAACCAGCATTAGCAACCAAACGGTGTATGTAACCAACAATAAAAATGATACCATACAAAAGCTTACCACAAATAAAAATGGTGTGTTTGTTGCCAAAAATTTAGCGAATGAAAGTTCCGTAACTTTTAATGTAGGTAAATCGGATAAAATAAAACCCAACCAAGATTTGCACATCGAAAATATTGCGGGCGAAATAATTGACGATTTCAAAGCCACGAGCAAAGGCTTCACATCAACCATTACCCGCGGCGATATGCAAGACATGAGCAATACAAAAGGCATTAAAGAATTGTACTTTAGTGAAAACTTATTTAAGCTTCGCGAAAATGTACTATCAGACGATGCCAAAATAAAGTTGGATAAAATGGTAGAGGTAATGCAAAAAGATGTAACGCTAAAAGTAGAAATATCATCACACACCGACTGCAAAGGCGAGAGTACTGCAAACCTAACATTGTCGCAACTTAGAGCCGATTTGTGTTCGGGCTATTTCACAAATAAAGGCATTGATAAAACTAGAATTATGGCAACAGGTTTTGGCGAAACACAACCTTTAAATAAGTGTGTGGATGGCGTAACCTGCAACGAAGCCGAAACCGAAATGAATCGCCGCATAGAGTTTGTGTTTTCGCAAGCGAAGTAGTAGCAATTCTAATTATATAATAGTTCAAACTATTATATAATTCGTGCCATTAAAATATTCAAGCGCAAAATAATTTTACAATTTTCAAAATTAATCGCCTCTTTTATATAGGTTGGCAACATTATTAGCTATAGTATTTACACTTCATTTTGTAAAAATATTATTCAGTTGTGCTTATTGAAAAATTTTGAAAGTTAGAATACAGATGCATTATCTGTTTTGGAAATAGGGAAATAGAATTTCAGGACTTTGCTTATCCTAAAACAAAAATCCTAACCACATCAATTTTAAAGGAAATTTGATACAAAATAGCAGTCTCAAAAATATTTTTGAAATACTATTGCATTATATCAATTCAAAATATATTTTTGCCACGTTAGTTTTTTAACGAATAATAATATTTATGTCATCACACGCAACAACAATTGAATCATCAGTGCACTGGAAAGGCGGCGTATCGCCCTTCGGTGTTAGCTACGGCAAAATGATGATGTGGTTTTTTCTTATTTCAGATGCCTTTACTTTTTCAGGATTATTGTCGGCTTATGGTTTTATGCGCCACAAATACCCCGATATATGGCCTGACCCAGGGCAAGTATTTACCCACTTTCCATTTTATGAAGGGCATATTCCGTTGGCTTATGTAGGTTTGATGACGTTTATTCTTATCATGTCGTCGGTTACAATGGTGTTGGCTGTAGAGGCAGGGCACCGTAACGATAAAAAAGCCGTAACACTTTGGATGCTCTTAACTATTGTGGGAGGCCTTATGTTTGTTGGTTCACAGGCTTGGGAGTGGTATCATTTTATAACAGGTACAGACCACGGTGCAGTACGCAACCAATTAATTGATGGCAAATGGGTGGATGCGCAATTTTACGGAGCAAACCTCACCTACAACGAATATGGATTACCTGTATTTGGCGACTTTTTCTTTTTCATAACAGGGTTTCATGGCACGCACGTATTTTCGGGTGTAGTTATTAATGTAATTATATTCTGCAATGTTTTGGCAGGCACTTACGAAAAACGTGGACACTATGAAATGGTTGAAAAAGTAGGACTTTATTGGCACTTTGTAGATTTGGTGTGGGTATTTGTATTTACCTTTTTCTACCTTCTATAAAACCAAAAATTTAGAATGCATAATTTATAAATTATAATTAAAAAATAAGATGTCAGAATTTCACGATAATTTCCCGAGCTACGAAACAATGTCGCACCATGATGAGGCACACGGAAAAGTAATACGCAAAAAACTTTGGCGAGTTTTCTGGATAATGTTAGGTATAACATTGCTTGAATTATGGATAGGATTTCAACAAGATGCTTGGCACTTAAAAGGCACGGTTGCTTTAAAGGTAATTTTCATTGGTTTAACCATTGTAAAAGCAGCATTTATTGTATTAGAATTTATGCACCTTGGTGCTGAAAATAAAGGATTTAGGTATGCTATTTTAGTGCCTTATGCTGTATTTGTAGTTTATCTAATTGCTTTATTAGATTTGGGCGAAGGCACATACAGCAAAGAATACCGCGAAATGATGGACAAAGAATATTCAGAAAAACCAGCCCATCACGATGCAGAACATGGCGCAGCAGCCGAACACCATGAAGGCGCAGCACACGAAGAAAATCATCACTAAAAAAGTGTAACACAAATATAAAAAACGCGGGCAATAATTTACCCGCGTTTTTTATTGAAATTAAGTGTAGCTAAAACATATTGCTATAAATTTGGTTGAGAAAATAAACAAATGAATACAAAAAAAACTTCGCGCAGGTGGCTCATGTTCTTGTTCACATTGCCATCAATACTATGTTTGGGTTTCTATTTTTTTATGATTAGAAAACCACTTACCGAAAACAAAAATCCCATCTTTAAAAAGCTAAATTACTATGGTGTAAAATCTGTAAATAACAACGACACCACATTTATAGAAATAGAAAAATTTACTGCCCTCACGCAAGAAGGGCAAAGTTTTGGTAACGATATTTTGGGGCAACGCTACTGCATCGTTTCGTTTATAAATTATGATGACATGTTTGCTACACCCCGCGTACTTGCACAACTTTACACAGCGCAAGAAAAAATGAAACACCTAAAAAAACTATCTATACTTTCGTTAAATACCAATCCAAACCCGAAAGGCGTGCAGCAAATGTTGTTGCTTGCCAATAAAGTACATGCCCAAAAACACAAATGGTTTTTCCTCGAATTGCAAAACCAAAATTTTGATGCCTTTGCTAACAAAAACTTTTGGGTATTTGGCAATAAAGTAAAGTTTGATGCCAATGAATTAATGCACACTTTATTTTTGATGGACAAACAAATGCACCTGCGCGGAATATATGATGCCACTTACGTTGAAGATGTAAAAAGATTGGTGGATGAGTGCAGCGTGTTAGATGCGGAATATCGTTTTGAAGAAAATAGAAAATAATTGAAGCAATTTTTGTTTTATTTGTTTTTGAAAAACAATTACTATTAATAAGATAAACTATTTCTATATTATGAAAGCATACATTTTTCCTGGGCAAGGCTCACAGTTTGTAGGTATGGGCAAAGACTTATACAATAGCAGTGATTTAGCAAAATCAATGTTTGAGAAAGCAAATACTATTTTAGGATTTCGAATTACCGACGAAATGTTTGAAGGCTCTGATGAAGGTTTAAAACAAACAAAAGTTACACAACCGGCAATCTTTTTGCACTCAGTAATTATGGCCCTTACCAACCACGAAACTATAGTGTCCGATATGGTTGCGGGTCATTCGTTGGGCGAGTTTTCGGCATTGGTAGTTAACAAAGTATTAAGTTTTGATGATGCACTTTTATTGGTTAGCAAACGTGCTTTGGCTATGCAAAAAGCCTGCGAAATAAAACCTTCTACCATGGCTGCTATTTTAGGATTAGACGATGCTATTGTTGAGGAAGTATGCGCTTCAATAACCAATGAAATTGTGGTGGCAGCAAATTATAATTGTCCGGGGCAATTGGTAATTTCGGGTAGTATTGAAGGTGTAAATATTGCTTGCGAAAAATTGAAAGCCGCTGGTGCAAAACGTGCTTTGGTATTACCTGTTGGCGGTGCATTTCACTCGCCATTAATGTTGCCAGCACAGCAAGAGTTAGAGGCTGCCATTGAAGCCACACATTTTAATGAACCCATTTGTCCTATTTATCAAAACGTAACTGCAAGTGCCGTAAACAGTGCATCGCAAATTAAAAATAATTTGGTATTACAATTAACTGCACCCGTAAAATGGACCCAAACTGTTGTGCAAATGTTAGCTGACGGCGCCACTCAATTTTATGAAGTAGGCCCCGGAAAAGTATTACAAGGCTTGGTAAAAAAAGTAAATAAAGATATTGAAGCAGTGAGCTTGTAGCACCAATGACAGTTGGATTTTTTTCTGCCAATTCTAAAATAGTCCAAACTATTTTGGAGTTTTATCTCTTTGTTTCAAAAGAGATTTTTAATGACTCTTACCACATGAAAGGGAGCGCAATCATATTCAACCCAAATTAAACAGTAGTGAACATTACCCAACAGTAGTGATTACTGTTAATCATGCTATGATAATATAACCCAATTTTTTAGAAATACGCCTTCGTAAAACTTTCAAAATAACATCACCAAATTAATTTATTAGCTTTTCAATTAATCGTTAACACACCCAGCAAAAGTATTTTCGATAGTTAAACAAACATTGATTATCCAAAAAAAATTGGGATTTCAAATTATCAATAAGTGTAACGTTAAATGTTCTTATGTGCCTTATTCCGGTATTATATTACAGGGCAAGCTATGGTTGTTTTATGAAAACGCTAACTATTATTTTGGGGATTATTAAAATTATTGTCAACCTATTATAAACTTAAATTTATACACGTATCATTAATGCTACATTAATTTAACCACAAAGGCACATAGTTTGTAGTCCTACATAGGTTACATAAACTACGTTTAACACATAGCGCTATGTAAAGCTAAGCTTCTTTTTACCTAAAAAACTGTGTGCCTTTGTGGTTAAATCTTTCATAATAATTTTAGTATAGCCTTATTTGGTTTCTTAAGTGCACCCATGTGGCATGGCCGTAAGCATTGAATAGAAAGAATTTGGGCAATTTGTGATACATCCGTAATTATTAAAACTTTCTAAATAGATTTTGTTTACAACGAATTTAAAAACGCAACAAGTGCAACACGTTGATGTTTGTTTAAAGCCTTAAATTTTTCTTTAGATTTTTGCGCTTCGCCACCATGCCAAAATATTGCTTCGGTATAATTTCGGGCGCGTCCGTCGTGCATAAAGTTGGTGTGTCCGTTTATTTTTTTAGTAAGCCCAATGCCCCACAATGCTTGTGTTCGCCACTCTTTGCCAGTGGCATCATACTCTTCTCTATTGTCAGCTAACCCGTCGCCCATATCATGCAAAAGTAAATCGGTATAAGGGTGTATCAATTGATTACTTGCTTCGGCAAAAGCCAAATTGGTAGCTGTTTTAGCTGATGATAAATGGCATTTTGCACAATCAATTTGTTTGAATATTTTTTTACCTTCCACCACCTCAACGTTAGCAACATTGCGGCGTGCAGGCACTGCAAGTGTGCGCATATAAAAAGTAACTGTTGTTAAAACACTATCACTAATTTCAGTTTCCTTATTTTCTGAATATACATATTGCGGTTGAGAGTACGAACTTTCGATAGAAAATACAGGATTTGTAACACCCATATCTTCGTTGTAAGCACCTGCCGACTGTTGCCTTAAGTTTGGTTGTCCAGCTTTCCAGCCAAAGCGCCCCAACTCCATTTTTTGGGTTATTGCGTTATACACCAAGTTTGCTTTGCCGCTAATACCATCGCCATCAGCATCATTAATATCTTGTTTTGCTTTTATGTCATACTCACTAATTGCTTCTAATAAACCTAAGCCAAACACTGGCGGTGCAAGGCGTGCAGACACTAGCAAATTTGTGGGCAATGCTATATAAGCGTTGGATAGTTGGTAGGTTGGTTTTCTTAATTCTACAATTTCGCCATCCGCAAAAGTTTCTTCAGTATAAGTATAGTTAGCAGTTACTTCGGCTTCGGGCTGTTTACCAAATATGGAGTGCGATTGTAATTGTCCGCCAAAGCCTTTAACAGTAAGCGGTTCGCCGTGTGCGCCTTTACCAGCAACACTAATTCTTAATAACAAAGAAAGTAAGCCTTCGCCCACATCAGGTGCTTTGCCACGCCCATCGGCAGCATGACACGATATGCACGAAACGTTATTATAAATAGGCCCTAAACCCGGATTTACTTGTGCTGGTGCAGTTACAAAAGTACGTTCAAAACTTGCATCGCCAAGCTCATGTGCCAATTCGTTACGGCCTGTAAGCGTTGGAAACATTTGGCTAAAAGCACCTGATGATTCGTCAAAAATAGTATTTGAACCACCACTTAAACGTTCGTCATACGTTTCTTCGTCAACAGCATTTGGTTTACGACATGAAACTGTAAAAATTATTATAGTAAATATTGCAACTAAGTATTTATTCATTGTTCAGTTTGTTATTTTGATACTCATTTGTCATTGCCAGTTATACCCGCAATCTCAGTTTAATTGCTTGAAGATTCTTTAATTACATCGTTTAACTTTCGGCTATCTTTCCTAAAGAAATATTATTGCAAATGCGTTAATTTATAATACGGTTTTCCTTGCAATTACGCAGCACATACTACCTAATTCTTAACATTGGCTTGTACCAAAGTAACCAAGTCTTTTTCTAAAGTTTCTTTTAGAATGTTTATATTTTTTTGCGCATTTATAATTTGTACAGGCTCATCAATTATTGCTTGTCCAAATGGTTTTGTAAATGTTGTGAATGATGCAATTGCAGTAGCTAATTCTTGTTTGATACGTGCGTCTAAACTTTTGTTATACAACTGCACCCATTGGCTAATACTTGCACCAGTTGTGCCATACGTACATGTATAAACATTTAAAACACCTTGAATATTATTTTTAAAATCGCCAAAAGAATTCTTGCTAAATGGAGACTCTTCTAGTGAAGGGTCTTGTGCAATAAATGGTTCTTCAATTTTACCATTTGCTACTTCATCACAAATGCCAGCCATTGCATTTATCAATTCTAACATTGCATCTTTTTTAGTTTTGTAAGTTGCACTGCCTGTGCCAGCGGTGGCAAATTCATTAGAAAAATTTCCATTTGCAGCATCCCAACTTGTGTGCATCTTGGTACAAATGCGTTTCAAATCTTTAGCCAAAGCAACCATATATTCTTTTTCGCGTGCTGTAATTTCGTTTGGCAATTTGTTACCATTTGCACCAAATAAAATGTACTCTAATGGGTGAAAACCTTTTAAAGATTCTTGTACATTTTGTATGTAACTATCTGTAAACACTACTGACGAAGCCAACAATGAATCCAAATCATTTTTATTTACTGGCCACGTGTCAATGGCAGGGTCCATGCCTTCGGTAGCCACTGGGCCAAATAAAAAACTTTCGCTTTGTTCCCACTCATTGCGCAAAGCACGCCAATTGTTGCGGGCTTCAGTAATATTTGCATCGTTTGGTGTGGTTGCCAAATTGTTTACCGATGTGTTTAGTGCCGCAGATTTATCACTAATATTTTTGTAAGTTGCAGTGGCTACTTTTACAGAGAAATCAGAAAATACTTTCGTAGAAATATCAGGTATTGCTGCTTCAGTTTTTTCTTTTTTGCAAGAAGAAATAACAATTGCAAAGGCTGCAATGATTGTAGTGTTTAAAATTATTTTTTTCATTTTTATACTATTTTTATTGTGATAATATCGTTTACTAAAATTGTTTCTAAACTCAGCATTGGCAAGGTTGCTGGGCCGTTTGTAACTTTTCCGGTTTTATTGAATGTGCTGCCATGCAACGGACATTGAAAATTAGTGCCATCAAATAAAACGGAGGCATCGTTGTGTGTGCATTTCATCAACAAAGAATAAAAAGAACCGTCTGTTTTTTTAATCAAAAGCACATCGTATTGCAAACCTTTTGCACGCAATTTTAGCACCTGTTTATCCATCATCTGCGCAAGCGGAACTGTAATTTTTTTATCAGTAACAGTAGCATCTAAAACTGCAACCGTAGCACAAGACGATAAGCCTGCAATACCTGCTAATCCTAAGCATGCAAGGCTTGTGTTTTTTAAGAATGATTTACGTGATACCATGAGTTTAAAGTTTAAAATGCAAAGTTCAAATTGTTGTGTTTACTATTGAAATGATTATTTTTTTTTAATGTAGTTTGTAATTGCTACGCAGGAGAAAACCTCAGTTGAGTTTCCTGCCTTCGCAGGAATGACGTTGTTAGACGTACTTACTTATTGTAAATATTTTCAAATGTTCATTCGTGTTATTTGTGTTTTTATATATTATTTTATTTCCACTTTGAATTTTAAACTTTGCACTTTTCACTAAAAAGAATATCCAAACCCTAAGTTTATATAATTTCTGTTTGTAAAATATTGTGGCATTTGCGGATATGGATTTGCAATTAAAAGCGGATTCAAATCGCCAGTTTTTTGCATGTGGTAATCTAACTTTATGGCAACACCTTTTATTGGCAAAAATGTAAGTCCGGCAACCAAATGTGTTTGGGTGTTGATGCCATTTTCTATACCATTTTGGGCAACTTCATAGTCCATATTTATGTTTTCATATCGTGCAAACACAATTAAGTTTTTTTCGCCTTTGTATTTAAAATGTAATACATCGTAACCCAATTCTAAGTATGCACCAAGCATTTGGCGAGGCGTGTTGTTTGCATAAGTAGTATTTATGATGTCGGCTTCTTTTAGGTATGAATGTGCCGCCATTGCTTTAACTGCCAAACCATTTTTTTTGTATTGAACGTTAATTTCACTAACGTTTATGGGCAATGCAAAAGTACCAGTTGCAATTTGTAAACTATCCGAAAGGCGATTGCTGATGCCCGATGTGCCACCAAAATAAGTAGATGCTTGTATTCTAAAATTACTTTTGTAGTAAAGTAAAGCGGCAGTTACAGCTAAGTTTCGGGCACTTGCAAAACTACCTTCTGCACGTCCGTCTTTAAAGCCCGAACCGTTTGTGAACTTAGAAGCATCTAAACCATTAACTAAGGCAAGACTATAATTTAAGCCCAAAATACGTGTGCTATTACCATAAATGCCTACACCAATTTCGCGCCAAGTGGCAGGTATAATTGTGCTTTCTAACAAGGTTCTATCATTGCCATTAAATGTTGTAGGCAAGTGGTTTTCATTAATTATACCAATGCGTGGCACAAACAAACCAGTAACTAAATAAATGTCTTTGTTGATGTTGAATTTTAATAAAAATTGCTCCAATGAAAACTCGCCAGAAGCACCACCAGCAACTTTAGCATTTTCAAGTTCCCACTCACTAAAAAACTGAATTTTGTCGTTGAACCTATGCCCTAAAAAAAGAATGGCGCGGGTTAAATTTACAGTTGCAGTTTTGTCTTCGTTAAAGTAAGCATATTTTGCTTCGCCATAACCAGATAAAACTGTAGGGGCCGATTTGCGAACTAAACCTGCATTTAAAGAATCTTCGGCTGTAACAACTTGTGCTTTAATAGTTGTAGTTGCCAATGTAATTAGGGCAAGTAGTGTAATTTTGTTCATCACTTATTATTTAGAATCGTTTTAAATAGAGTGCAAATGAAATAAGATTTTTAATAAAAGCAAAATTATTTAGAATGATTTTAAATAAGAATAAGTATTCTGAGAATACCAAAACAAATTAGCATTAAAAAATAACTATTTATGCTTTTAAGAACATATAAGTTCGCGATAGCTTCAGCAATAATTACTGAAGTTAGGAAATAAATATTTCACATTGCAAATAAGGAGTATTAATAACTCACCAAAACCAGCCAAATTGCGGCGTACTCTATGTTTTATGGATTTATATCGACACACCATAACCCCTTTAGTGGCGACCCGTTAAGGTTATTAAGTTGCACCGATGGGGCTTTTGAAAGGCACATGCAGCGTGTTTCTGCAAACAGGATGCACTTAAAGGCCTTGAACTACCCACTGAATTGAGATATCAACATATTCAATCTAAATTATTTTAAAACCTTCGTTAACTTTTGCGTAACGTGAGTTACTTAACAAGGATTTGAAATCCTTGTTTCCCTTACATTCAATGGGTTTTGGCAATAAATAATTATACCGATTATACATTCAATACAGTCCAATGTCGGTTACACCTTATTGCACTACTTTCATGTAGTATCGGCATTAACCATTCTAAAATTATAAAATAGTTTGGACTATTTTATAATTAGAATTGGTATTATATGAAGAAAAATGAATTGGGTGTTATTTTTACGGACGCAATTAGGTATTTTGGTATAGATAAAATCACCCCACAAAAAAAAGCAGCCATGAATAGCAAGACTGCTTTTAACCCTTTTCGGGGCAGAGTGGAAAACCACGACTACAATACGCGACACAAAACAACGTTGCTATACATACTTTCGCCCATAATGCCAATTGCTATAATTCTAAAAGCATATCTTTTACCACTCAGCAAAGCTACAACAACCATGGTGCGTTTTGTTTGAATAGAAATTTGTTTCCATCCAAGCTCAGGCAACGCCTCGTTGTCGTTTAGCTATACCACATAAGCCCTAGCAAATTTTACTTTGTCCCAACTTACTTTTAACGATAAGGGAACGTTGTTGTTTGCCACGCTTTTTAAAAGTGGTGCATCAGTCACTTGTGCAGTTACTTTTTCACTTTGGGTGTCAAGCCCTGCACTAAGTATAATGGCTTCGTTGCCGTCGGCAACAATGTCAACATATTTTCCAATTTGTGTTAGTGTAGCATCCAATAAAGCTTCTGCTTCGTCAAGCTCGGCTTTTTGTTGTTTGCTGCCAGTAGCGGCTGCTGTATCAGCTAACTCAAAAGTATTAACCACATTTTGCAATGTAGCTAATGTAGGAAAAGGTGTCGGGAAATTTGCATTTCCAGTCATTTTCAAAACAATGGTTTTACCCATCTCTATCTTATCCAAAACATTTTTTTGGTTAAGATGCAATGAAACATACTTTTTCATTATATATCTGCTTGTGCAACAACACTTACGATAAATTGCCTTTGTGTTTTAGGCATTGTTGCGAGGTTAATACTGACACCTTTACCGTTGAGTAAAAATCAAACCATATTTTTTTGTTTTAATGATTTAGCGTATTGGTGTAATCAAGCAGTATTATTTTTAGAATTTGTATGTTAAGCGAGTAGTAAATATAAAAGGTTACAGCAATTAATGTTTTTAACATAAATATTTTTGATGACCCCTTATTTTTATAAATCAAAAAAGCAATAGAATATTTTTTTTTAGAAAAACGTGTTTTTTTAAAAGAGCTGTAACGCCAATAAATAAAGGCTTATATACACTTTCTGGCATCACAATACATTTTTATACCATCAAATAGTACCGCTAAAACTATGCATAGTTTCAAATTTTTTATGCATACTTTTTTTTAAACTATGCATAGTTTCAAATTTTTTATGCATACTTTTTTAGTTTTTTGGGTGTATAATCCCGTTGTTATAAAATGATACTTCCGTGTAATAACCTTTATTGGCGTATTCGCCAACAAATAATTTTTTCTATTTATCCAATTAAGTGGTTTATTATTATGGTTGGCGTAGGCGCCAAGTTCGGCAACTTGGCAAGCAATTAATTGTACCGAAAGCTTTTGCATTCTAATAAAACAGTGGTTGGCGGTTACGCCAAACCAAGGGAATAAATAATTTGTTTGGTGTGATGCAATTAAGCCTTCAAACAAAAAAATCCTACCAATCACTTTGGTAGTGATTTTTTTTGAGGTGCAAAAGTATTGTTTATTTTGAATGAGCCAACAACTTTGAAAAATAAATATAAATTTAATATTGAACTGTGTTTTATATTGGTATTGTTGTTTACATTCGTTAAATATTTTTAAAAAAATAAAAATATGAAGAACAGCAACCTTGCAAAACAAAACAGTGTAACAAATTACACAAACAACACTCGTAATTGCAACGAAAGAAGCAATCTCTCAAAACGAGGTAACCACCTGCAAGCCCAAGCAGGGTGGGAGGTACAGCACAAGCCAACAAGCTTGCAGCAAGCAGCACACAATCTAAAATTTATTATAATTTTTAGTGTTGTGTTTAGTAGTATTTCGCAGCTATTTGCGCAAAGTGGTTCTGCGCCAATTGTGCAATGGCGCAGGTTTGATTGGCCAAAACAAAATCCTAATATTCTTGGCTCTGCTGCCTCACTTTTACAAAATAACCGCAGCAACAGTGGCAGCGATTGGTGGTATGATATTAAAAATTCTTTTAGCGCTGGCTCCAATAGTTGGGGCATGCCAATAGATGGCGATTTAAATTCTCACAATGGGTATATATTAAGTGGATATTCTACCATACCTGGTTATGATGATGCTGAGCAAGATGGTTGTAAGCAAGGTACAGCTGTAAGTAATACTAACCCTATTAACTGTCAGTTTTTTGAAGAAGGTAACGACCCTAAAGCTGCTAGTTGGTATCATACCATTGGAAAAGTAAGTGCCAATGGTGGAACATTAGAGTGGTTGCATTTTTTGCCTTTTAATGGCAATGGTTATAAGGTTCTTCAATTAATGGATGGTTCTTACCTAGTAATTGGTGATTCTTTTAGTACACGCAAGTTTGATGGCAGCCCAATTTATTATAATCCTACAAGTAGCGCACCAAATGAGTATTTTTGCGATGGAACAACTTCTCATGATATCGATGATGTAGGTGGTAACAATATAAAACCGAATTTTATTGGCATTAGCCATGTTACACCTCAAGGGGTTGAGGATTGGGCTTACAATTACGGTTACTATGGTTTTTCTGACATTGAAATTAAAACTGCTTTGCATGATGCTTGGGATTTGGTGCAAACACCAACGGGGCGCATATTCGTTATTGGAAAAGTAAGCAACAACGTTGTTACCTCTTTAAATGAATCTTTAATTATTGAAATTGGAGCTAATGGATACTTACTAAGTAAAAACTTATTGCATGTAGATGACTTAAATTCAAATGAAGCGCAAACTAGAAGTTGGGGAAAAAGTATAACTTGCAGGTCAGTTTCAGGAGTTGAAAAATAATAGTTGGATGCAATTCTACAATTCCATTAGTAAGCAATCAATTAGTAATCAATAACGAACGCATAAGGTCTTATATTGCCGAATACGATGCTAATTTGTTTAACATGAGTGGCATCAAATGTTACACCAGATTGGCACACATGGTTACATGTTATTCAAAATTCTACAAATGCAAACCAACCTTTACTTACCACTAATTTTTTTGATATGCAAAACTTAACCAATTTAACAATGCTTAATAATGGGGTATTAGCCATAGGTATGTTAGCAAATTGCCAGTATTGTAGTGGTGCTGGTAACCAAAGAGGAGAAATTACCATAGCTTACGCCAATCCTGCAGATGGTACTATATATACCACCGAAACTTTTAATGGTGGAGAAGGTAACGCTTACGATTTAAGAGTAGGCATTGCTAATAATATTTTTTCAAACGACGGTGGCTACTCTTTGGTTAGTTCAAAATCAGTATCCCATGGTATAGGTTTGTCGCCAATTGGTGATTGGCCAGAGTTTCAATGCACCAGAGATGGAGTAGCTGCCAATATTAATATCAGTCAATATTATGGTGCCGACACTTACGTTGCTTCATTCGATGCCAATAGGCTTGCAATATGGCAACAAACATATGCCGATGAAGACAATTATACCCTACCCGCATTGCCACCTGGCAATTACAAAAAACAAGAATGTATGTATGCTATTGTGCAAACTCCTGATAAGGGCTACTTAGCAGCTGGCAACCAAAGCAATAATTTTGATGATAATTACCTCTTAAAACTATACCCCGAAAACTGTGCTTATGCCATTACAAACTATGATTTTATTGGTTATGTGCACACAGCAACTAATGGCGGAATTATACAAAGCAGTAATATTTTAGACCCTTATGGCAAAGAATACTGGATTGATGGCGGCGGTACCACAACCTGGAATAGTTCGCAAAAAATTAAAGGTTCGGTTATTATTAAGTATGGTAATACCCTGCACATTACGGGTAGCAGCACTACAATAACCTTCGACGATGCCAAACAAGTAGGCTACCCAAGCAAACTTATTGTAATGCCTGGCGCTAAACTTATTGTTGATAATGGTGCAACACTTACATCAGTAGGCAACTGCGTACCCGGCATGTGGCAAGGTATTGAAGTGTGGGGCGATATTACCCAAACACAAAATATAACTAACGGTTATGCTACAAAGCAAGGTTATGCTATCTTTAATAATGCAACCATTAGCAATGCTATTTTAGGCGTTGCTGCTTATGATAGCAGGGAGTTTGAAACAGATAATTTTGCAAGTGGCATTAACAAAACGGGCGGTATTGTGCAAGCAAATATTACGCATTTTTTAAACAATGCGGTTGACGCTGACTTACGTTTTTACCCTACGCCACTTACCACTGGTGTAACCACAAATATTTCGTACTTTTCAAACTGCGACTTTAAAAATAATCAAATGCTTGCAGATTTAGCCCTTGATGAAAGCATGATTTGCGACATGCGACCATATATAAAATACAACAAAACACACCTTGGTTTATGGAATGTGAAAGGCATTAAAATTAATGGCTGCAATTTCGAAACTGATTTACCAGCCATCGGCGGCAAAAAACCAAACTACAGTACTGGCATAAGTGCTTTTGATGCTTCTTTTACCTGTACCAAAGCGGGTATAGCAGGTATCTCTTACGCGGGTAGCACCTTCAGCAACCTAGAGTTTGGTATTAAAAACGGTTCTTACAATGGTAGTTGCAGCCCTAATAGTCCTGCCTTTAGTATTAGCAGCCCTGCCGTTGCCACCATAAACCGTTGCAAATTTACAAACTGTTTTAGAGGCATACAGCTTGATGGCACACTTATGAGCCAAATAAACCGTTGTACTTTTGATATTGACGACGCCTTTGGTAACAACCTTCAAGATGCTTACTACTTAAACCCCGAAACATTTATTGGCAACCCAATAAAAATACCTGTTGGCATATATACAAATGCAGCACTAAATTATACTGTATTTGATAATATATTTACATCTACCCTTGCCAACAATGGGGTATTTAATTATGGCATGGTTAACTCAAATGCATCAGCTTTTAATTTCTCAAATACAAAAAATAATAAATACACCAACCATTATGTAAACCAGCAGTTTGAGTATAACAACAACAAGCTTCAAAGCAATTGCAATGAGTATAACAACACAACATTTACCAACCACTATGCATGGTCTGTATTTGACCAATTGGCTAACCAAGGTGTTTGTAATGGAACAGCTACCAATGCCGCAACCAATATATTTAGCAGCGTAAGTGTCGAAAACCCCTATATGGACATACACTTAGATGCCGAAGCTTTTAACTTTGAATATAGAAGTTTGAATGCTAGCCCAATATACGAACCACAATTTCATAGTGCTGGCGTAATTACAGCGCCATGCACAGACAATGATAGTGTTACTTTAGAGCAGGCTTGCCCAGTAACCGAGTATGTTGACAAGGTTATAGTATTTAACAACCACCACGAAAAATACAATCAATTATTGGCAAGCTACAACAGCCTAAAGTCTATGATAGACAATGGCAATACAGAAGCTTTGTTGCAATATGCCGAAAATAACCAACTTAACCCTTTGGCAAACATAGTAGGCGACAAAAAGAAATTAATAAGCGACGATGTATTATTAACTACACTAGAAAATATGCCACCCACCAACTGGACAGAGTTTTACGACATATTTATGAACAATTCGCCACTTAGCGCAAGGGTTTTGAGTACCTTTAATAGCAACAGTGCAATTATACCCAACCCAATTTTGCTGGCGGTGCAAAACGCACAAAATGGTTTTAGTTTAATGCAGCAGGTGCAAAAACAACTCAACGATATTGAGCTTGAAAAAGGTTTGGCATTAAACCAAATGTTATATTATTACTTAGATACCAATAGAGTAGATTTAGCACTTGCGCACTTAGCCGCCGACCCTGCCATAGGCTCTGCCACCTTGGGCTTAGCCATTGACCCTTATAATAAATATGGCTACCAGTTTAGCAATAAACTACACGGTGAGCTTACCTTGCTGCAACGCACCAGTTTAGATGCCAACCTTATAGCGCAATTAAGCAATTATATAAACTACTACAACAATGTATTGCCCAATGCACAAAATTTGCAACACATAAGTGGTGCACAAACCGAAGCACTTAAGGCTATTGCCAATGTGCATAGTGTTGATGGCACTATGGCAACCGTTGCCCTAGCCGCCGCTGGCAAAGCTACTTATGGCTATAACCCAAAACCAATAAATATTGTAAATGGTTACAGAACAATTAAACCAAATGAAGAAGTGCAAGAACAAAATGCAATTGTTATAGATGACAATAATTTTGTTTTTAACTTAGTACCTAACCCTACAAACGGTAATGTAGAACTACAGATTAATAGCAAACAAATAAAAGAACTAAGCATAACCGACCTTGCAGGTAAAGTTTTACTGCAACAAGCTAACATACAACAAAGTAAGATAACACTAAATTTAGAACATTTAAGTAATGGTATTTATTTTGTAAAACTCTCTACTTATGGTGGCGAAATAAAAGCGAAGAAATTAATAGTAACTCATTAATAATTTAAGTAATGCGGACTATAATTTTGTTATTCATTTTGTGCAACTGTATTGCTATTACAAAAAGCCAAGTATTATTTAATAAAAACTTTGATTATAATACAAATGCAGCCAATGGTGTTACGAACCTTGCCATAATT
>Ga0209181_10005969_pt1 | contig 17335 bp, 11 predicted proteins | sample MAT05_FD_187208 | JGI IMG/M metagenome (GOLD analysis project Ga0209181, IMG submission 187208) | Freshwater microbial communities from Lake Fryxell liftoff mats and glacier meltwater in Antarctica - MAT-05 (SPAdes) (version 2) | ecosystem: Environmental > Aquatic > Freshwater > Ice > Liftoff...
TTTAATGAAGCAAAAGTGCTGGCTCTTGCCACTACTGCACCGCTGGCCATAAGAACCAATACCGGCGCAGGATATAATATCTGGGCAAATTCCTATTCGCTTAAATTTTTACAGGCAGGCCACTCTATGGGTGAAATGAGGGGTTTTGTAAACCTGGGAACATGGGGATTGGAAGAAGCAAAAACGGCTAAATTATTTGGTCAATTACCAGGTGATCCAAAATGGAAAGATGTAAATGCGGATGGTAAAATAGATATCAAGGATGGCAATGAAATTATTGGAAATGTGCTACCTAAGTTTATTTATGGCTGGAATAATAATCTTTCTTATAAAAGTTTCGACCTTTCCTTTTTGATCCAGGGAACTTATGGTAACGACGTTTTTAATGCTGTAAGAATTAAATCAGAAGGCGCAAGTGTTGGCACCAGCCGGGAATTAAATAATGGCTGGTCAGCTACCAATCAAAATACAGCTATTCCTGCTTTAATAAAAGCTTCTGACAGACAAGCCGCCCAGGTTGGAGCATCTAAAATTTTGATAAGAAGCGGTGACTCCCGTTCAAGCCGTTGGGTTGAAGATGGCTCTTATGTTCGTTTAAGGAATATAACACTCAACTATAATTTGCCGGTTGCTCTTTTAGCTAAAATACACATCGCAAGGCTATCTGCTTTTGTAACCGGAGTCAATCTGGTTACCCTCACAAAATACACTGGATATGACCCGGAAGTAAGTTCATTCAATATTGGTAATGATAGCGGTGCAGGTATTGATTTAAGTAATTACCCATCATCCAAATCAGTGGTATTTGGTTTTAATTTAACCTTTTAATAAAAAAAATATGAAAAAAATTAATAGCGTCAATTTTATTAAAGGCATTATTTTATTGTTTTTAGTAGTGGCAGGTGCCTCCTGCCAAAAACTTCAGGAAGAGCCGAAGGGATTACTTAGTCCGGATAAATTTTACAGCAATCCAGCTCAATGCCAAACAGTATTTACCGGTTCAATGGATGCCTTGTTTGGAGCATACCGTGGATATGGCAATGGAGGTATTAATAATTGGGCCGATGGACAAATTGGTGGACAGGGATTAAACTATGGAGCTTCTTTTTCTCCCAATCTATGGAATATTCATTACAAGGCTATCACTAACATCAATGCACTTTTAAAGGCAATAAAGGGTGGTAGTTTAAAAGATTATTCACCGGCTGTAATTGCTGGAGTAGTTGCACAGGCCAGGTTTTTAAGAGCTTTTAATTATTTTACTTTGGTAAGATGTTATGGTAAAATTCCGTTGCTAACAGAAGACACGCCAGATCTTATTGTAACTCCATTAACGCCTGCATCCCGTGTTGAAATTCCTGTTATGTACGATGCAATTCAGGCCGACTTACTGTATGCAGAAACAAACCTGCCTGACTATGACGGATCAACCCCGGCAAGACCCAATAAATGGACTGCCAAAGGACTACTATCTAAAGTATATTTAACAAGAGCAACGGCACCTGTAAATGATGCTTCTTATTTTGCCAAAGCAAGAGATAAGGCCGATGATGTGATACTAAATAGTCCTTATCAACTACTGCCTGATTTTAAAGATGTTTTTAAAACTACCAATAAAAACAATAAGGAAATTTTATTTGCTTACCAGGCTGCCGGTGATGACCCCAATTCCGAAACGGCTTATTATCTTGGTGGAAGTACAGATGGATATGATAATTTTCCAGTTACATTAGAGTTTGAAGCAAGTTATCCGGAACAGCCACGTAAGCATAATTATATTCAATTGGATTGGTCGTTGGATCCCAATGATCCCAATGCACAGGTTGTTAATTTTACCCAAACTGCTGAGCTGGTGCCCAATGTAGGTAAATTTAATATTCCAAATATTACGCTGGATGAATACAATAGCAACTCTTTAGGCGGTATGCCAATTTTAAGGTTTGCTGATATCCTGTTGATTTATGCAGAGGCAGCCAATCAGGCAAATGGTGGGCCTACTACCTTAGCAGTTAGTCGCATTAATGCCATCATTAAAAGGGCCAATGCTGGTAGTGGCACTGAGGCCATTGCTACAATTGGAATGAGCAAGGATGCGTTTGACAAAAAAGTGATTGATGAAAGAAGTTTTGAACTTTGTTTTGAAAACGACCGGTATTTTGATGCCCTTAGAAAAAAGATATTGAAAGAGGTAAACGAGCCTTTTACATCTGTAGATTTTGTGCCTTCAGATTATTTGTTTCCTATCCCTGTTTTGGATGCAACATTCATAGGCAATAATCCCGGATACTAGGTCAACACTTTTTAAACCACCGATAAAAAAGAGGCTGTCTCAGTTATTTAGATGGCCTCTTTTTATAGGTAAGCGGGTAGCGTTTAAATGATATCAATTTGTGCAGTTGGAATAAAGCAATATTTTATACCCGCTAATAAACGGTTGCAAAGTATAAAAGCCTGGTTACTATTATTTTTTCGATGAATGGAAAATACAGCTTTGAGTCAATTATTTTTTGCACGCATAAAATATTAGACACTAGTAGTGATTGTATTAAAGCCTATGAAATTCTAACCCTTCTATAATGTTATTATTACTGACCAATCGTTAAGACACCTGCTGTTTCTACAGCGGGTTTTTAAAAATTCGTACATCCATCAATTTTAATATTTCTTAAAATACCGGTAGCTGTATTCCTGCAATATTTGCAATTTCAAAGTTCAACATGAATTGAATGCAGTAGCCATGTCAAATGTTATTACAAGGTCGGAAAATAATGACTCAGGATTACAGTAAAGTACACTGCTAATACAATATTTCAATAGAGGAAAATTGACCGTAAACCATCAAAGCAAATGCACACACAGCAGATAATTTCTTTAGAAAAAAAGGACCAGTATATTTATTCAATTACCATCATAGGTATTTTGTTTTTTACATTTGGTTTTGTTACCTGGATAAATGGTTCGTTGATTCAGTTTTTAAAAATAGCCTGCCAGTTGCGAACGGATGTGCAGGCATTTTTTGTAACCTTTGCGTTTTATATGGCCTATTTCTTTTTGGCGATTCCTTCTGCTAAAATTCTTGAAAAAACAGGGTATAAAAACGGAATGGCTTTGGGGCTCCTGGTGATTGCCATTGGGTCATTGGTTTTTATTCCTGCGGCCAATAGCAGAAGTTTTTGGTTGTTTCTAACTGGATTATTTACACAGGGTGCTGGTCTGGCTTTGCTTCAAACAGCTTCCAATCCTTACATTACTGTAATTGGCCCTATTGAAAGTGCAGCCAAACGAATCAGCATTATGGGCATTTGTAATAAAACTGCTGGTATCATTGCGCCATTGATGCTTAGTGCGCTGGTGTTAAAAAATGCAACAACACTTGAAGAAAAAATTAAACAGACAACAGATGTTGCAATGAAAGAAAATTTATTAAATGAATTAACTGGTAGAATTGTAACACCCTATATTATTATTGCTATCATACTACTCCTGCTTTCTTTTTTAATAAAAAAATCATCACTGCCCGAAATTAGTGATGAAGATGAAACCGGCCTGGCCTCAGAAAATGTAAAGACTGGTAAAACCAGTATATTTCAATTCAGGCATTTAATACTCGGGGTGGCTTGTATCTTTTTATACCTGGGGGTAGAAGTAATGGCTGGTGATGCTATCGGTATTTATGGGAAAGCAATCGGCATTTCTACAGATGAAACTAAATATTTTACCACCTTTACTTTGGGGGCAATGCTGGTGGGGTATATCATTGGTATTACCGTCATTCCAACTTATATTTCTCAACAGGTGGCATTAAAAATTTCAGCCTTGCTGGGCGTATTTTTTACAACGGCAGTTTTTTTTACTACCGGATATACGGCAATCATTTTTATAGCACTGCTTGGCCTTGCAAATGCATTGATGTGGCCTGCCATTTTTCCATTGGCCATTTCAGGATTAGGGAAATTTACAGCCAAAGGAAGCGCCTTGCTGGTAATGGGTATTTCTGGTGGTGCTATTCTTCCGTTGATTTATGCAGCATTAAAAGGCCCTGGCGTGGGATTAAGCAATCACCTTTCTTTTTTTATCTGTATGCTCCCTTGTTACTTGTACATTCTTTTTTACGCTGCAAGCGGCTATAAGGTACGTGGGCAAAAAAACTATTAAGGGAAAGTATGAGCTGTTGTAAATTTTATAACAATCATAATTAGTTAATGAAAATCACTGCGTAACAGCATACCTAAGCACAAAAAAAGTCAAATAAGTGAACTAATTTAAAAACATACAAATGATGAGATTTTGAAGCGTAATGCCTCTATTATTTTAGATACATTTTTATAGGCTTTATCACTGTTTTTTCTTTTCATTTACAGTTGCTGCCAAAACTTTAGTAGTGCCCAAAAGTAAATTGCGCTAAGATGGAAGAAGAATACGCACTTAGGTTTATTATTGTATTAACCCGACCTCGCCTGTTTACAGGCAAAAATGAAAAAAATTACACCTATCACAGCCTCAATGGCCATAGCATAATGGCAAAATATCAAATGTGTAAAGTGATAAAAATAGAGAGGATTGTGGAGAGGAATATATTGTTCCCGAAGCAGGTGGTAAAGTTTGGGATATCATTTAAAAATCAGACAATTCATTAAAAAATTCATTCAAAAAAAGTATGATTACAATCAAAAGGGAAATTACGCCCGCAGACCTCAGCAATAAATTAAATCGCTTCTGGCAACTGTCGCATGAAAAAATAAGCCTGATAGAAAAAGAATATGATGAATTAAAAGGTTCACCCGTATTTACAGTAAAGGGAAAATACAGTACAAGAGGGTGGACAGAGTGGACTCAGGGTTTTCAATACGGGTCTGCCATTTTACAATTTGATGCAACTGGTGATGAGCAAATGCTTGCAACAGGCCGCAATAAAACGATCAACCGCATGGCACCACACATCAGCCATACTGGTGTGCATGACCATGGGTTTAACAATGTAAGCACTTATGGAAATTTGTTAAGGCTGATGAAAGAAGGAAAAACGGCTCACAACGAATGGGAGAAAAATTATTATGAACTGGCATTAAAAATCTCCGGTGCCGTGCAGGCTGCCCGTTGGACAGCTATTCAAAACGGCGGGTTCATTCATTCTTTTAATGGAGCTCATTCTTTATTTGTAGACACCATACGTTCTGTAAGAGCTTTAATATTAAGCCATCAATTAGGGCATGTATTGCAAACAGAAAATGATGCAAAAATAAATTTACTACGCCGTGCCATGCAGCATGTAGAAGCTACTGCAACCTACTCCGTTTTTTATGGCACCGGCAGAGATAGCTATGATAAATGGGGCCGTACTGCACATGAATGTATTTTTAATGTAAAAGACGGTAACTACCGTTGCCCCAACTCTCAACAGGGATATACTGGCTTTTCCACATGGACGAGGGGGCTTGCCTGGGCTATGTGCGGTTTTGCTGAACAATTGGAATGGTTAGAAACACAAGATGAAATTACTTTGGAAACTGTTGGCGGAAAAGCAACGCTTACTGCCACAATGTTGAAAGCGGCAACAGCTACCTGCGATTTTTACATTGCCAATACCCCAACAGATGGCATTCCCTATTGGGATACTGGTGCACCTGATTTGCACCTGATTAATGATTATTTAAATAAAGCTGCCGACCCTTTTAACGACCACGAACCGGTTGATAGTTCTGCCGCAGCCATTGCAGCACAGGGTTTATTACGGTTGGGAAAATATCTTACTGATAAAGAAGAAGTAGGTGGAAACCGTTACTGGCTGGCCGGGCTAACAGTATTGGATACCTTGTTGGATGAACCCTATTTAAGTACGAATAAAAATCACCAGGGTTTGCTGCTTCATTCCATTTATCACCGCCCTAACGGATGGGATTATGTGCCCGAAGGAAATAGAGTACCCAATGGAGAATCAAGTATGTGGGGCGACTATCATTACAGGGAAGTTTGCCTTTACCTGCAACGCGTTATCAATAAAGAAAATTATTACACTTTTTACAATTGCGTACAATGAGTAATACAGCAAATCTTTCTAAACTCTGCATTCATACTATTACCACAAAACCATGGGATATTGAGATGGCCGCAGCAAAATATTCCAAATCTGGTGTGCAAGGCATTACTGTTTGGCGGGATGCATTGGCAGGGAGAAATATAAAAGCAACGGGTCATTTATTAAGAGACAATGGATTAAATATTGTATCGCTTTGCAGAGGTGGTTTTTTTGCAAATGCAAATAGCGGAAAAAGAAATGCTCTTATTGATGACAACCGCAAAGCTATTGAAGAAGCTTTTGAACTCGGTACAAAAATGGTTGTACTGGTATGCGGAGCTGAACCTGAACAGTCGTTAGAAGATTCACGTAAACAAATACAAGATGGTATAGCTGCCATTTTACCTGATGCCGCTGCTGCAGGTGTACAGTTGGCAATAGAACCACTGCATCCTATGTATGCAGATACAAGGTCGGCCATCAACACATTATCCCAGGCAAATGATATGGTGGAAGCATTAAACTCTCAATGGGTGGGTGTGGCAGTAGATGTATATCACCTTTGGTGGGACCCGAATTTAGAAAACGAAATAAAACGTTGTGGAAAAAATAACGCCTTGCTTGCCTTTCACATTTGCGATTGGAAAACACCAACAACTGATATGCTAAACGACCGTGGCGTTATGGGGGAAGGTTGCATACCCATCGAAAAAATAAAAAACTGGGTGCGGCAAACAGGGTTTAATGGATTTAATGAAGTGGAAATTTTTTCAACAGAGTACTGGAAAAAAGATCAATCCATTTTTTTAGAAGAAATAATAACTGCCTACAAAAAATTAAAATAGAAAAATAAAAATGATACAGCACAACATTGGTATAATTATGAATGGCGTTACCGGCCGTATGGGTACTAACCAGCATTTGCTTCGGTCAATTGCAGCTATAATAAAACAAGGCGGTGTACCAGTTGGCCCATGCGAAACCATTATGCCTGATCCTATATTAATCGGAAGGGATGAAAACAAACTTAATAAATTATGTGCTTTAACGGGTATTACTAAAATGAGTACCGATTTAGACAAAGCACTTAATGACCCTGCTAATATTATTTATTTTGATGCACAAACTACCGGACGCAGAGCAGATGCTGTGCGAAAAGCTGTAAAGGCTGGCAAACATATTTACTGTGAAAAACCAATTGCAGTAAGTACACAAGTTGCTTTGGAGTTGTACGAACTGTGTACGAAAGCAGGATTAAAAAATGGAGTGGTACAGGATAAACTGTGGCTACCTGGTATTGTAAAATTAAAACGCCTCATTCAGCAGGGTTTCTTTGGAGAAATACTTTCTGTACGGGGCGAATTTGGTTACTGGGTTTTTGAAGGCGATACCATTGCGGCACAACGGCCATCATGGAATTACAGAAAAGAAGATGATGGCGGTATTATAGTTGACATGCTTTGCCATTGGCGTTATGTACTGGATAATGTATTTGGAAAAGTAAAAGCGGTGAGTTGTACAGGAGCTACCCATATAGCCAAAAGAATAGACGAAAATGGAAAAGCGTATAAATGTACTGCCGATGATGCAGCCTATGCTACGTTTGAACTTGAAGGCGGCATCATGGCACAATTCAATTCTTCCTGGACGGTAAGGGTACGCCGTGATGATTTGCTTACCATACAGGTAGATGGCACAAAAGGTAGTGCCGTTGCAGGTTTACGGGAATGTTATATCCAACATTATGGCAACACGCCTAAACCCACCTGGAACCCCGATATTCCACAGCCAATAGATTTTTTTGAAGGCTGGGCAAAAGTACCGGAGCAGGAAACACATGACAATGCTTTTAAAATACAGTGGGAATTATTTTTAAAACATGTAGTAAAAGACGAACCCTTTCCATGGAATTTAAAAGATGGTGCAAGAGGTGTGCAGTTAGCCGAAAAAGGATTGGAAAGCTGGCAGAAAAGATGCTGGGTTACTATTGATGAAATATAATCTGAAGGAAAATAAAAAAATATGAAAAAGGTAGCATTGGTTACAGGCGGCAGCAGGGGCATAGGCTATGGTATTGTAAAACAATTGGCGTTAAGCGGCTTTGATATAGCGATGAACGGCGTAAGGCATTTTGATGATGTAATGGGTATTGTGGATGAAATAAAAATGCTGGATGTGGATGTTATTTATTGCCGGGGAAATATTGCTGTTGCCACAGACAGGGAAAAAATTGTACAGGAAATAAAAAATCATTTCGGGCAACTGAATGTGCTGGTGAATAATGCAGGCATTGCACCCAAACAAAGAAATGATATATTAAGTACTACTGAAGAAAGTTATGATGAAGTGATGGATACAAATTTAAAAGGCACTTATTTTTTAACACAGTTGGCAGCAAATTACTTCATTGAGCAAAAAAATATAAATGCAAATTTTAATGGCTGCATCATTAATGTGTCATCTATATCTGCAATAGTAGCTTCGGTAAACCGTGGTGAATACTGTATTTCAAAAGCTGGTATAGGTATGCTTACGCAACTGTTTGCAGTAAGGTTGGGTGAATATAAAATTCCTGTTTACGAAGTAAGGCCCGGAGTAATTGCTACAGATATGACGGCAGGCGTAAAAGAAAAATACGATGCATTAATTGCACAAGGGCTTTGCATACAAAACCGCTGGGGACAAGCTGATGATGTGGGAAAAGCCGTAACTGCTTTGGCAGATGGATTTTTTCCTTACTCCACAGGGCAGATAATAATGGTGGATGGTGGGCTAACTATATCAAGATTATAAAAATAATACTAACCCATAAAATGCCATCTGAAAAAATATCAACAGCACAAATACAAGTAACGGCTACAGGTTTTTTCAGCCTGTTTTCCATCGTGGGCATCATGTTTTACGGGCTTCCATTCTTTTTTGATTTTTGGATAAAAGATTTTGGCTGGAGCCGTGCCACTGTTACATCGGGTAATATGTTTGGTAAAATAATTATCGGACCAGTATTTGGTTTTACCGCAGGCTGGATTATTGACCGGTTTGGCCCAAGAAGGCTTATGATTTTTGGAATAATAGTAGCCGGTATAGCTGTTGCAGGATTAAGCCTGATGACATCTCTCAGTTGGTTTTACCCCTTGTATTTACTAATGGCACTTGGCTATATGTGTGGTGGGCCGTTGCCAAACCAGGTGCTTACCTCAAGATGGTTTAGTAAAGCACGTGGCAAAGCGATGGGTATTGCTTACCTCGGTATTGGCATTGGTGGTATGCTGGTACCACAAATTGCAAGATGGCTTAACATACACATGAGCTGGCGCATTGCATTGGCTGTATTAGGTGTGCTGATGATTGTGGTGGCTTTGCCAATGGCATGGCTTGTAAAAGAAAACCCTGAAAACAAACCAGACGAAATAACAACAGAAAATAAAATTATGCCCTTTGGGGATATTTTAAAACAAAGGGCATTTTATTTTTTAGCCATCGGAAGCATGTGCTCAATAGGTGCGGTTGCAGGGGTAAGCCAAAATCTGAAATTATTTTTTGGAATGGATTTAAAATATTCACAAGCTGAATCTGCCAATGTAATTTCTCTTGTACTTGGGGCAAGTATTGCAGGCCGCCTGCTGATGGGATGGCTGGCCGACAGGTATCAAAAAAGGTATGTGATGATATCAATCTACCTGCTTATTTCCCTATCCATCATGTTGCTGTATTTTGCTTCGTCTCCCGGTGTTGTGTTTCTTTTTGCGATACTATTTGGCATTAGCCTTGGTGGCGATTATATGATTATACCATTAATGGCAGCAGAATTATTTGGTGTAACAGTAATGGGTAGGGTAATGGGGTTGATACTAACAGTGGATGGATTGGCAGAAGCATTTGGCCCAATAGCAGCAGGATGGTTAAGGGATGTCAGCGGCAGTTACTCCGTTGGTTTTGGGGCATTGATTGGTTTATCTATAGCGGGTACAATGGCAATATGGATGCTCCCTTCAAAAAAAAACGAGTAAATATATTTTGATAAAAACCGGTATTGGCAAGCTTTTTTTCAATATTTTTTTTATTGCTTAAAATAATAATTATGAAAATTTTATTGGCACTTATCGCAATGCTTACTTCTTCTGTTAATAGCACGTCACAAAATTTATATTCTTTAAAAGCAACTGTATTGGACAGCCAATCCGGGGCTACAGTTCCAACAAAAATTTATATAACCACGCTGGATGGATTGCCTCTTTTAATTGAAGGTAAACATGAGCAGGTAGATTACTTGTCGAAAAAGTGGACCTATTGTGATGGCAATTTCTCTGTATCGTCGCCGTATAAAACTATCATTGTTGAAATACGAAAAGGGTTGGAATACATACCGGTAAAGGATACAGTTCAGTTGGGTGTAAACCTGCAAAAGAATTTCCATATACAACGCTGGGTGAATATGATTGAAAAGGGTTTTGTTAGCGGAGATATACATGGCCATTATGTGCTGTTGGATGGCCCTGGTTTTATGAAGGAAGTGTTACTGCAAATGAACGCTGAAGACCTACCCGTATTGAATATTCTTGCCTGCGAAAATAATACGGTTTCTCCACATTTTACCGGAAAGCTCGATACAAATTCAACCAATACACATTCCATATTTGTTGGTCAGGAAGTAAGGGATTGGCAAATGGGGCACCTTACATTAATCGGTCTTTCAAAACAAGTAGATGGCTATCCTTATGCTGGTGGAATACTTGAAGATTGGAAGCGGCCACATTGGCTGATGAATCATGCCATGCAGGTTGCCCGAAAGCAGGGAGGGCTTGTTATATGGTCACATTTTAGTAATCTGCCAGGTGCAGAAAGTCCGGTTGCAATAGCATTGGGAATGATAGATGCCATTGAACTTATGACCTTTAATGAGCCAACAGACCTGCCAAGTCATTGGGGGCCATGGAATAATTCGGGGATGTCGCAGGCAGAATTTCCGGTATTGCGTGGAATGGATTTATATTATCAATACCTGAATGCAGGTTTTAAAATACCTATGGTAGCAGGTACCGATAAAATGGAAAATGATATTCCGATTGGTAGCAACCGGTATTATGCAAAGCTAAGAGGAGAAGACTGTTATGAGGATTGGGTAAGTGGTATCAAAAAGGGAAACGGATTTATAACCAATGGCCCGATGCTGGATTTTAGCATCGATAATCTGCAGGCCGGAGATAGTTCAAATTTTACCGGAACAAGATTGGTAAAAGCACGTGTAATTGCAAAATCAATATTGCCTTTTACCACCCTCGAAATTGTCAGAAATGGATGGGTAGTTGGCCACAAAACAGTTTTTGTAAAAGATAACCCACCTGTCAACGGCATTTATACCATTCAGCTTGATACAATCGTAGCTTTAAAAGAGAGTTCCTGGCTTGCTGCCCGGGTGGCAGATGATCCCGATAACCGGAATAGAATATTACCCAGGGGGCTTTCTGTTTTTGCACATACCAATCCAATTTATTTTTTTCGAAATAATAAACTGGTAAGCGAGAGGGCATCTATCGCCTATCTCATCAGGTATGTGCAGGCTGTTATCAACTGGCTTGAGCGAAAACCGCCTTTTGCAACTGCTGCGGATCGTTTAGAAGCACTGAGGCTTGCCCGAAAGGCACTGGGCATTTACAAACATTTATAATTTATTTCTCCTTTTGTTGTTTAGCAAACTTTGCTGTTATAGAAATCAACCGAAGTTTTTTTAAGTAATTTGTATTTATTTGAAGAGGGGATTTTATATATCTGGCTTGCATGATTTTCTCTTTTGCTAATAATTTCAGATAGCGCATTTGTTACTTTGCCCGATATTTATTTTATTGACGAAACCTGCAAAAGCCATTCATTTATTTGTTGGTTCATTGCGATCTCGTACACAAACATCCAATCAGTGTTGTTGGTTCCATTGGCAAGGTGTTTATGAAAGTTTGAGTCCAGTTGGTATCCTTCGGGATTGCCCATAATCCGGGTTTTAGAATACGTAGCTTCCAATCGTGTGCGAATAACTGCAAATTTTTCAACTTGTTTTTTAATCAACACAGCCTTTTCATGCTTCGCTGCTTTTGCTGCCTGGTCGTATTGTTTCAGTAACAACAGCAACTGGCACGAATACATTTGCAATTCATTGATAACATCAAAAAGTGACAAAGCGTACTGGTTTCTTCGGGTGAGTTTCTGTGCCATTTTAATCTGCCGGTCTATGGTGGTGTGTTGAAAAATTCCGGTTGAAGCCCTGGATAATTTTTCGTGATAGTTTTTGCTCCAGGTACCACTCATTTCAGCATGGGGCAAATCTATCAGGGTGAAATTTTTAGGGTAATTCTCCCGGTCACCCTGCTGTAGCAAGGCGGTTTCCCAAAACGGAGTAGCTTCTTCCAGCAAGTCCTGAAAATTAAATGAAGCAGGTGCTAAAGCAGTTGAATAAAAACGCTGCCTGAATGTGGCATGTGCCAAATCCATTGAAATATCTTCATAGTTCCAACTGAACAAAGCAAAGTTGTAAAGTCCCCTCCAGATTGTTTCAAGATGTGGCGAGGCATCATCCCACACGGTGCATAAAATGCCATTCATTTTTTTTTCTGCTGTAAGCTGGCAAAAATCTTTGATGGGCTGAAACTGATGTTTGGTTCGGGGAAACATAGTAGAATACAAAGTAGCGCAGGTAGCCGCCATCACGGAGAGGTTGTTTGCTTTGTACCAATCAATCGCCAATTGGTTTCCGGTAATTTTTGATTCATCATAATTCCAACGCATGTAAACACATTCTTTTGGAAACAACGGCAAGGTCTTTACCAATAAAGGCGCATTTTTATCCCATCGCTGCTTTACTTCTATTGCAGGTATGGTGGCATCATAGGTTGTCTCATATAAGTTGGCCAGTTTTAAAATCATATCATCCCAAAAAATGGGGATACGGTTGTGTTGCTTTGCAAAGTCCGTCACTTTTTTTAACCAGTACAATTGAAGTTCCAGGGGTTGTAATCCGGACGCTTTCGATAATGCCGACATGCCCAATTCACCTACTTCGTCGCCACCAACATGAAGATATTTTCCGTAAGGCGTTGCAGCAATGGCATCTTCATACAAAGAAAACTGCAGGTAATATGTTGCAGGGTTCATTGGGTCAAATACCCAGTCGGAGGATAAGTTATCCCTCAATGATTTATAGGCTTCGTGCTTTAGTATAAAAGAGGCGTGCCCCAGTCCTTGCACTAAAGGACTTATTTCGATAAAACGTTCCTGCGCATATTTGCTGATCGCTGCAAATTCTTCTATCGAAATAGCGTTGGGGCCTGCTACCAGTGGCGATTTTCGGTAACCTAGCTTATCTTCAAATTCAACGATGATGGCATTTATTTTAATGCCCGCCAGGCGGTCAATCATATCATAATAGTAATGCCCGGCATCAAGGTGATGTTTCAAGTCAAGGTGTACTGCCCGGTAAGCTATTTCAGGGTAATCTGTAATGCGGCAGGCGGGAATTTCAATCTGCTGGTCCTGCGCATCTTCCAGTAATTGCGATAATGTTTGCAGGCCATAAAAAAGGCCCACCCTTTCCGACGCCTCTATCAGCACTTTTTTATCACTGATCTTCATCACATAGCCTTCCCGGGAGGGTAAACTTAACTGCTTGCTGATTACCAACGACACCGTGCCTGCTGCATTAAAAGCTTTTGATGGAAGATTAGCGAGAATGCCTGTCATCAATGGTTTGGTGTTAATATCTTTTATAAAAACGCCTTGCAGGTCTCTATAAAGCAAACCCGTTCCACTGAGCCATTCAATTTTTTGTGGCTGAGGCAGTAGTTTAAAACGATCCCTTATTGAAGGAGGAATTGTTGCAAACGAATTGGCATTTAACAGCAATATAAACAACCAGGAATAACAGATTAATTTCATGAATTTAATTTGATGAATCCGGCTATTATAATTTTGAAACCTTTCATTATTCTAAAGAGACCTGATATCACATCATCTCATCAAAATTCAAAAATAATATTTGGTTCTTCTAATAGTTTTCAACTCAGGTAATTGCCTTGTTAGTAGTTTATTCATTCACAGTTGTTATTCTTTATTTGCCAAACAAATCTTGTCTTTAATATTTTGCGTGGCATTTTATTCATTTCAATTTTGAATTTATTTTTTTAAGATTTTGATGAGATTTCTTCAATCTCAACCTCTGGTATAAGTACCGCCAAACAATTCATACTGGCTTTCATTTATTTTAAAAACCAAATTTAAAAACCAAAAATTATGATTAGAAAATCACCTATCCTATCCTTTTGTATGCTGCTGATGACACTGATGTGTTCTGTAGCCAATGCAACCACGTACAACGTAGGCCCAACCAGAACCTATACCACCATTCAGTCAGTTACTGGCCTGTTGGTGCCAGGCGACCTGGTTTTAGTTGACGGTGGTGCTACCTATGGTACTTCGGTAACGTTGTCCAATAGTGGTACGCTGGCTTTACCCATTACGATTAGAGGGGTAAAGGTTAACGGAAACAGACCATTGTTATCTGGTGGTACGGGCAATTTTGGTTTCAATGTAACCGCTGATAATTATATCATCGAAGGTTTTGAAATCAATGGGAAAGCTAAAGCCGGAATTGGTCAGTATGGCGATGGTATTGTCATTAGAGATTGTGTAATTCATAATTGTAATATGGGGATTCTTGGCTATGGCACCGGTACCGGAAATACCTTGGTTGAGTATTGTGAACTTTATCAGAATGGCCTGGGGTCAAGCTCCCACCAGGTGTACATGGCTACTGATGAGTATGCCCATCCAACTGCAGTATTTCGCATGCAGTATTGCTACATGCACGATGGTGTTGGTGGAAATGGCGTAAAATCCAGGTCTGGCCGCAATGAGATTTATTACAACTGGATTGAAGGTTCTTTTTATCATGGACTGGAATTGATAGGGTTTGATTTGGCCGATAATGATAATGTAACCGAAAGTACAGTAAGGGAAGATGCGGATGTGGTAGGAAATGTAGTGATTGCTTCCAATGGTTTTGCATGTGCCAGAATTGGAGGAGACAGATCTGATGCACAAACCCTGGGCCGTTACCGTTTTGTAAACAATACCTTCATTATCAGCAGTGCAGGAGGAAGCGTAGTTAGAATTGCAGAAACTATAGAAACAGTGGAGATGCACAATAATGTAGTATATAGTAAAGGCACTCCGGTAAACACCAGGTTTTTGGATGAAGCTGGATTTTGGGCATCCGGCCGCCAGGTAAAGGCAATTAACAATTGGATACAAACTGGTACAGACAGACTGCCTGCAGAACTTACCGGAACCATTTTTGGAACCAATCCGGGTTTTATCGATATTAATGCCAACAATTTTAAATTAGTAACGGGAAGTCCGTTAATTAATGTTGGTGCAAATGCTCCTGCAACCATAGCAGCATTTCCATTTCCCAGTCCCTTATATCCACCGGTGTACCATGCTCCAATGCATGCAATACAGGTGAGTCCGGCTGAAGAAAGGCCAAGTGTGGGAGCAATTGATATTGGGGCTTATGAATTTGGATCCGGGTCAAGCTGCGTTAGTACAATTACTCCCATTCTGGCATCATATGCAGCTTCAGCCGGTTCAGGGTCGGTAAGTGTTGCCATTGGCCCTGCCTGTAACTGGACTGCCATCAGTAATGATAGCTGGATCACTGTTACATCCGGAGCAAACAGCACAGGTAATGGAACGGTAAATTATTCTGTTGCAAACAATAATTCAGGAGCAAGATCAGGTACCCTTACCATTGCATCTAAAACAGTAACTATAAACCAGGCGGCTTCAGGTGCCTGTACCTATTCAATAGCACCTGTTAATGCTGCAATTGTATCTTATGGTGGAACAGGAAATGTTACAGTTACTTCTGGCTGTAGCTGGACAGCAACAAGTAATAGTCCCTGGATTACCATCACTTCGGGAGCAACCGGTACAGGCAATGGTAGTGTTACGTATTCAGTAGCAGCTAACAGCGCAGCCGGTTCATTGACTGGCACTTTAACAATTGCCGGACAAACTTTTACAGTTAATCAATCTGGCTTGCCAGCCAATTGTACCAATGTAGGAGGCACCTGGGTTAATACCTCTTTTGCAACACAAACGGGTTCATTTACTGCTCAATTTGATGCTACTCCTTCAACAGCGGCAACAAATGATGCAGTTGCTTTATCAAACGGAGCGGTGTATTCTTTTCCGGAATTGGCTTGTATAGCGTTATTTGATTTGGATGGAAAAATTAAAGCCCGTAATGGTGGATCTTATCCAGCGTCTTCAATCAGTTATCTAGCTGGGGTAAGTTATCATTTCAGGTTTGTGGTAAATGTGGTAGCGCATACCTATTCTGTTTATGTTACGCCGGCAGGTGGAAGTGAATTAACAATTGGTTTAAACTATGCTTTCAGAACAGAACAAAATGCAGTAACCCAATTAAATAACTTTCATTCACTGGTAAATAATGGAGGTGGCGGAACCGGCACACTCCAGGTTTGTAATTTTACGCTTGGAGCACCAGGTTGTACTTATGTTCTTTCATCAACCAGTGCTTCTATTACTTCAGTACTTTCAACCGGCAGCACAACCATTACAGCAGGTGCAGGCTGTGCCTGGACAGCAGTGAGCAATGCAGCCTGGCTCAGCATCACAGCCGGTGCAAGTGGAACAGGTAACGGCACTACCGCTTATTCAGTGGCAGCCAATACAGGTGTTGCAAGAACTGGTACTATGACTATCGCTGGTCAAACTTTTACCGTAAGCCAGGCAGCACCAGTTGTAGCGTGTACTTATTCCATCTCTCCTGCCAGTGCTTCTGTTACTTCAGCACTTTCAACCGGCAGCACAACCATTACAACAGGTGCAGGTTGTGCGTGGACAGCAGTGAGCAATGCCGCATGGATCACTATAACGTCCGGCTCAAGCGGAATAGGTAACGGCACTTCCGCTTATTCAGCGGCAGTTAATACCGGTGTTGCAAGAACTGGTACTATGACCATCGCTGGTCAAACCTTTACCGTAAGCCAGGCAGCACCAGTTGCAGCTTGTACTTATTCCATTTCTCCTGCCAGTGCTAATATTACTTCAGCACTTTCAACTGGCAATACTTCCATAACAGCAGGAGCAGGATGTACGTGGACGGCAGTGAGTAATGTAGCCTGGATCACCATCACCGCTGGTGCAAGTGGCACAGGTAATGGCTCCACCGCTTATTCAGTGGCGGCTAATATAGGTGTTGCAAGAACTGGTACTATGACCATCGCTGGTCAAACCTTTACCGTA
>Ga0209181_10005971_pt1 | contig 17331 bp, 14 predicted proteins | sample MAT05_FD_187208 | JGI IMG/M metagenome (GOLD analysis project Ga0209181, IMG submission 187208) | Freshwater microbial communities from Lake Fryxell liftoff mats and glacier meltwater in Antarctica - MAT-05 (SPAdes) (version 2) | ecosystem: Environmental > Aquatic > Freshwater > Ice > Liftoff...
CGCAAACGGAAAGATATTTCTTTCGCATCGACCCATTATAGATATGATTTGCAGTAACTACACAGCTACCCCTCATCCCCCGACCCCTTCTCCCAGCCGCTTCGCTTTTGGAGAAGGGGAGAAACGCAGTAGAAAGTCCCTCGCCCCGCCGCTTCGCTTATGGAGAGGGTTTGCCGCTTCGCTTTAGGTGAGGGGTGTGTAGTTACGGGGGGGTAAGCGTTAGTTCAAGTCCATCTTGCTCGATAATAGCCCGCCCCAAACCTACGGGCGCGCCACCCCTTGCCGCAGTGCGAAACGATCACGAACGGATAATTCTTGTGCGGATAACCTATTTTGGAAATAGACGATCAGCGACTAGGGGATCGGCTGTTTTTCTTGTCCGCTTTGCGCTATGCTTTCAACAAAAGTTAACCGCGCCGACTTCGATAAATTTCGCCCTTCTTCCTAGCCTTATGTGATGAAAGCGACTTCACCAAGATGATTTTTGATCCCTTAGAACATCCACACCGTCGCCTTAACCCGCTCACGGGGGAATGGGTTCTTGTTTCCCCTCACCGCACCAAGCGCCCCTGGCAGGGGCAGGTCGAAAAACCCGCCGCCACCGAACGGCTATCCTACGATCCCACCTGTTATTTGTGCCCCAGCAACACCCGCGCCAATGGCGAACACAACCCCGACTATACTGGGACGTATGTCTTCACCAATGACTTTGCCGCCCTGTTGGAAGACACGCCCGACCTGCCCGAAGAATCGGAACACCCGCTGTTGCGCGCCAGCAACGCGCGCGGTACCAGCCGCGTGCTGTGCTTCTCGCCCCGCCACGACTTGACGCTTGCCGAGATGGAACCCCCGTCTTTGCGCGCCGTCGTGGACATGTGGGCGGAGCAGATCACCGACTTGGGGGAGCGCTACCGGTGGGTTCAATTGTTCGAAAATCGCGGCTTGACGATGGGCGCATCCAACCCCCACCCGCATGGTCAAGTGTGGGCGGGCGATTTCTTGCCCAACCAAGCCGCCGTCGAAGATGACAATCAGCGCGTCTATTTTGAAGATCAGCAAGCGCTCCTGCTGCTCGATTACGCCCAGTTGGAGATCGCGCGGGGGGAACGGGTGGTCGTGCAAAATGACGGGTGGATCGTCGTTGTGCCCTATTGGGCGGTGTGGCCCTTCGAGACGTTGGTGCTGCCCTTGCGCGCGGTACCACGTTTGCCCGATTTGACCGACGCCGACCGCGATTCGCTGGCGGACATCCTCAAACAGATTACGACGCGCTATGATAATTTGTTCGAGACCACATTTCCTTATTCGATGGGCTGGCATGGCGCGCCCACCGGGGATTTGTTGACTCAACCTGCCGATCATTGGCAATTGCACGCGCATTTTTACCCGCCGCTGTTGCGTTCTGCCTCTGTGCGCAAGTTCATGGTGGGCTACGAACTGCTGGCAGAGGCACAGCGCGATTTGACGCCCGAAATGGCGGCGGATCGTCTACGCGCTTTATCCGCCACTCACTACCGAAGTACACCATAGGACATGATCATGGATTTGCAACAGCGTACCATCGCCGCTTTTACCGACCTGTATGAAGAAGCGCCCGCGTTGGTCGTGCGCGCACCGGGGCGCGTCAATTTGATCGGTGAGCATACCGACTATAACGCCGGCTATGTCTTGCCGATGGCGATTGACCGTGCCGTCTGGATCGCCCTGCGTCCCCGTCGCGATGGCTATGTCCTCGTCCACGCCCTCGAACTGGACGAGACTGGGGAATTTTCGCTGGCGGAGATGACCAAGCGAAAAGGGGAATGGCTGGAATACATCAAAGGCGTGGCGTGGGCGCTGCAAGAAGCCGGTCACGATCTGCCCGGCTGGGAGGGCGTGATCGCCAGCGATGTGCCCATCGGTGCCAGCCTGTCGTCGTCAGCGGCGATTGAACTGGCGACCGCGCGCGCCTTTGCATCGCTCGCCCATCTAGACTGGGACCCGACGGCAATGGCGCTGCTGTGCCAAAAAGCCGAAAATGCGTGGGTGGGTGTCAACAGCGGCATTATGGATCAGATGATCTCGGCATCGGGGCGCGAAGGCGAGGCGCTCTTGATCGACTGTCGCGATTTATCCACCAAGAGTGTGCCCCTGCCGCCCGATACCGTGATCGTGGTCATGGATACTATGACGCGGCATGATCACACGACGGGCGGGTATAACACGCGCGTGAAAGAGTGTCTGACTGCCGCCGATCTCTTAAATGTGAAAACGTTGCGCGATGCCGATCTGCCGTTATTAGAAGCTGCCCGCGACCGCATGAACACGGTTATCTATCGCCGTGCCCGCCATGTGATCAGCGAAAATCAACGGGTGCTCGACGCCGCTGATGCCATGCTCGCCGGGGATGCCGGGCGCTTGGGGGTGTTGATGAATGCCAGCCACGCCAGCCTGCACGAAGATTATGAAGTCACCAACCTGCAAACGGATATCATGGCACGCATCGCCCAAAGCGCGCCGGGCTGTTATGGTGCGCGGATGACGGGGGGCGGCTTTGGTGGGTGCTGTGTGGCACTGGTGAATGCCGCGCAGGTGGATGCCTTCACGCGCTTTGTGAACGCCGATTACACCCGACGGATGGTGATTGATCCGGCGATTTATGTGTGCCGTGCTTCTGATGGGGCGGGAGTCGTAACCCAATGACAACAACACCCTCGTCAACTGCGGGGCGGTATCGCATCATCAGTGAAATCGGGCGCGGTGGCTTGGGTGTCGTCTATAAGGCTGTCGATTTGTTGAGCCAGCAAACGATTGCGCTAAAACGGTTGCATGGCGAATGGCACACTGCCGACCACAACGACCGCATCCTGCTGGCGAACGAGTTCCGCACGGGGGCAGCGCTCAGTCATCCCTATATCGTGTCGCTGCTGGATTACGGGTTTGATCACAACCAGCAACCTTTTTTCACCATGTCGTTGGTGGATGGCTCACGGACGATCACCGAGTATCTGTTGACCCATGCCGATGATAAGCAACTGCCCGTGCGATTATTGATGCAGATTTTGGAAGCGCTCGAATATTTGCACCGTTGCGGGGTGATCCACCGCGATCTTAAACCCGCTAATGTTTTGGTGTGTGACGAGGACAACGGCGAGCCGCCCGTCGTGCGCTTGGTCGATTTTGGCGTTTCGCTCAGCCGCATCACGGCGATCAGCGACCCCAAATTGACGGGCACCCTCGCTTATATGAGTCCCGAACTGTTACGGGGCGGGACGGCGACCGTCGCCAGCGATTTGTGGGCGGTGGGCATCATGATGTATCAGGTGTTCACGGGGGAGCATCCCTTCGCTGCGGATACCGCCCAACAGTTGCTGGCTCGCATCACGCGCGAACAGCCCGATTTGTATAAACTGCCGACGGCGCTGATTCCGGTGATCGGTCGGCTCTTGGTCATGGATCCCTCGGATCGGTATACTAGCGCTCGTGAAGTCGTGGACATGCTCGGCGATGCGCTCAATCACCCGCGCATCACGGAACTGTCCGCCATTCGGGATAGCTACCTGCATTCTGCGCCGTTTTTGGGGCGCGAACCCGAACTGGCAACCCTGACCGCCATGTTCACCGATCCTAGCGCGCCGCGCGCCCATTTGGTGGGCGGCGTCAGTGGCATTGGCAAATCGCGCTTGATCGAAGAAGTGCGCGTGCGGGCGCTGATCAATGGGGTCGTCGTCGCGCGGGGCTTGGGGGTCGAGGCGGGGTCAGAGCCATATGACTTTTGGATCGATCCCCTGCGGCGCTTGCTGTTGAACATTGAGGTCACGGACGAAGTGGCAAGCGTGCTTAAGCAAATCATCAGTGATATCGATCTGCTGGTGGGACGCGCCATCGCGATGCCGTCCCCGTTGTGGGGGGCAGATGGGGAAGCCCGTCTGGTCCATGCCATCCTGACGGTCGTGGCGCAACAACCCCGACCCGTGCTGCTGCTCTTTGAAGATTGGCATTGGGCGGAGGAAAGCCGCGCCCCGTTGTTGGCGTTGCTGAACGCCCTACCAGAGTTGCCCCATGTGCGCATCATCGCCACCTATCGCGAGGATATCGCCCCCAATTTGGTGGAAACCTTACCGGGGATGACGCCCTTATTGCTGCGCCCCCTCGATCTCGATACGGTCGCGACGCTTGTGAAGGTGATGACGGGCGAACCGCGTGGGGTGGGGGCGCTCATCGAGCTCTTGTATCTGGAGAGCAAAGGCAACCCCTTTTATCTTGTGGAGGCATTGCGGGTCTTAGCGGATCAGGCGGGCGGCTTGACGAACATCGCCAGCAATACCTTGCCGCTGGATATCTTCACAGGGGGCATCCGCCAAATCGTCCATCGGCGCTTGACGCAGGTGCCGAAGATGCACCGCGAATTTTTGAAATTGGCGGCAGTCGCCGGACGGCGCTTAAATCTAGCGATCCTCAACCAAATACACGATCAACTCGATGACTTTATCACCAGTTGCGCCAATATCGCCATTTTTAGCGGGGTGGATGGGGTGTGGCATTTCGCGCATGACAGTTTGCGCACGGGGGTGCTGTTGGATTTAACCGATGATGAGCGCGTCCGGCTTCATTTGCAAGTGGCACACGCCATCGAAACTGTGTATCCGAGCGATCCGCGTTATGCGATTGTCTTGGCGGGGCATTATCGCGCGGCGGGGGATCAACAGGGCGAAGTCGCTACCTTGCTGACGGCGATCCAGACTTTGAAGGCAATCGCGCTGGTGCCGACCACGCAACAATTGATCGAACGCGGGTTGGCATTGGCGGCTCTGCTGGAGGATGAGTCGCTTATTGCCCGCCTACAGATTGAGCAAGGGGATTTTAGCTATTTGCGGGGCGCGTTGGCAGATGCCCGCGTCGCCTACGACCATGCCCGCCAGATTGCGGAGCGGTACCAAGACGCGGAGACGTTGGCACTGGCGCTGGAGCGTTTGGGGATGTAAGCGCAGAGGTTAGGGATTGGGGGTGGCAGGGTTCCCTTTCGAATCCTTAACCCCTAACCCCGGCTTTATCCCCGCTACATCCGCTCAAATCCGATGAACTGCTGAATTTCCTCAAGGTCGAGCGGGCGTCCCGGCGTCACGATCAGGTAGCTGTCCGCCCACAATTGATCCGCCTTGACGCCCCTGTTGAGCGCGTACGCGATCTCGCCAGAGCGCTGTTTCAGTTGGCGCACCACGCGGAAGGCAGGCTCATCCCCCGGCACCTCGGCAACCAAATAGACATAATCATCATGCACCTGCAAATCGTTGATCTTCCAGCCTTGTTCGCTCAATTGAGTGCGCAAGCCCGCGCTAATCGCATAGGCGACGCGCTCTTCCAGCGTGCTATCGGGGTCGCGCAGCAACCATACATAACTGAACGGTTCGCGCACGCTGGGGGTAAGCGTTGGGGCGGGGGTGGGCACACGACTGGGCGCGGCGGGCTTGACGGGCACTTCGGGCACTTGCGTCAGTGCGGCGATCAGTTGGTTGCCTTGCCGCCGGATATCGCTCATGGAGGTGGTGCCCTTAAAGATCAAGGTCAACAAGAAATCCTCTTCGGTACGGCAAGCGTAGAGCAGATAATCGCGTCCGGTGTCTGGTTGGGTGATGAACTGGACGCGCGTATCGCGCCGCCCCGCGTCCCACGAGGATAAGATGATCGGCTCCAAGCCCGTGATTTCGTCGGGTGCCAACCGCCCTGCCCGCCCGATGATCATGCCGTCGCGGATGAGCAAGGCGGCTTCGGCGGTGGTGTTGAGCGACAACTCGGTCAATTGCAAGGCGAGATAGGCAGCGCGGTCGATATCCACCGCAATTGGATTCACGGCGGGGATGGCATCCCAACGGGCGGTATTGCCTGTGGACGGCAGACTCTCCATGAATGGACTCGGTTCGGAAGGGATCGGCATTTCGCTGTAGAGTGCGCCCGCCGTTTGTTCGCCATCCGGTGACGAGAATTCCCACGCCGCCATCAGTTCAAACTGAGTATTGAAGTCGGCATCGTCAAAACCAACCGCTTTAGCGACCGCTTCGGGCATCGAGGTCGGCGGCGGCGGGGGTTGAATCGCTTCTGGTAACGATAGTGGCGGGGGTGGGGGCGGCAAGGTGGGGCGCTGCATCGGCACGGTGTTGGGGCTGATGCGGGCGGGGGCATCAAACCATTCCGTCTCCATATTTTCGGGGTGCGTCTCAAACTTCTGCCCTTTAGAGGCGCGGGTGGTCTGGTCGCTATAAACGCCTTCGGGCAAGGTGCCGGGCGATTTGGGGGTGTCGTCGCGGACCAAAGAGCCTGTCACCGCCGCGCTGTTGGCTCCCGACGGCAAGGGCAAGATGAACGGGCGCAGATCGGGGATCGACCGTTCCAGATTGTCGAGCAAGGCTTCGATGGAAAATTCGCCGTCGCGCGCTTGATTGAGCGTGCCCTGCAAAATCACCTGAGCGATAGAGCTTTCGCCGTCGTTGTCCGGCAGGGCATCGAAGTTAAAGTCATTCGCGGGCGGGCGGGGTAAATGGATTCGTTCGGAGTGTCCACCTAAATCCATGTCAAAGCGCATTCCCTTGGGGACGGGCGTGTCTTCGGTTTCTTCGGGCACCGCCTCATCACGCAACAGCGCCATGACTTTACGGAAACTTTTGTCGTTCACGCCCGAAACCAAATCGCTGATCGTGCCGCCTTGTTCAAAGGTCGGCATCGGCGGTTCGTCCGAGGCGAGGCGCTTAAACGACGCAGGGGCATTGGGGGGCAGCGGTTGGGTGACCGATTTTTCGTCGGGGGGCAGATCATCCAAGATCGAGTCAATGCCGCCCCGAATGATGAAATCGGTCATGCGGGCAGGGGGCGCGGGCTGGCGGTCGCGCTTAAGCGATTCCAAAAGGTCGTTAAAACTAGTGCGTGGTTGGGCGGGGGCATCTTGGGGGCTAAGGGTGTTTAGCACCGCACTAAAATCGCCTTCGTCCGATACCGGATCGACGGGCGTATCTTCATACACCTCGTCAAGATAGCCAAAATCGGCGTGCCCTATCGCTTGCAACACATTATTCAGGCTGTCGGGTTCGCGCATCACGGTGGGTTGCGGCGGGGGTGCCTCATCAAATACGTGTTGCAACATCCCGGTCTTGCCCTTGCGCTGTGCCGACAGCGTGGGGCGTTCACGCCCGGACAACAATTTTTCGATGCGGCTGATGACATCACGCGGCTTGTAATTGGTCTCCAACGCCTCGTGAATACCGAGCTTCGCCATGACATCGCTGGGGGGAACCGGCGCGACGATGATCAAGATATCGCGTTGGACTTGGGTGATGGCACCGATCACGTTTTCGGGCACGCCGCTCATGCTCGTGAAATCGATCACGATCACGTCTTGTGGGTGTTCGCGCAAAAACTCAACGCTTGATGTCAAGGTTGTGAAGGGATGCACTTCATAGAGGGATACCCGCTCAATCGCCTGTTTTAGATGAATGGCGACTTGAAGTTTGCCATGCAAGATCAAAATGTGTGTGATCATCGCGCGTCCGTTTTCCCCAGCGAAAAAATAGATCTTCGTTTGACGGACGCGCAACGGCGCGTCCGGTGCTGCTTATAGCTTTAGGGTGGGTTCGTCACCGTCACAGTGAACAATCCTAAATTGTTGACCTCGCTGATCTCAGTCACTTGGCTGAGGTTATCGGCACGTGCCTGCAAGGTATAGGTGCCGGCGGCGCTGAAGGTCAAATTGATCGTCAAGGTGACGCTTTGGCTGGCGGACAAGTTGCCCACCACCCCCAATTGGTAATCGGTACTAGGGGGCGAGATGTTGACGATGTTGTTGAACTGCGCCGCCATGCCACCCCCAGTATTGGTGATGACGACAGTATACAACGATGTCACGGGGGTGCCGCCCGCGCCCAGCACCAACGTTTCGCTGCCGTTAAAGGTGGTAATGACCAAATCGGGCAGGGGTGGCGAGGTCGGCGTTTGGGTGGGGGGCACTGCCGTCGGCGCTGCCACCGTGACACTGGGCGTAACCGTCGCGCCGACACGCGGCGTTGGTGTGGGTGGGATCGGCGGGATGATCACGCCGGAACAGTTGCCGTACAACGTGATGAATTGATTGCTGACCCAACCGGTGGTCGTGCCGACCCGCACTTGCCACCATGAGTTGTCGCCCAACCGCCCCGTAATCGGCACGACGGTATTGGCATTGAGGGTCAAGATACGGTCATAGTTGATGCCGGGACCGGTACGAAGGTTGAGGCTGGTATTGACGAGCAACCGGCAGGTGGGGTCAAACGGATTGACCACTGGCGGCGAGGTGATGATGATGGGTGCTGTCGTCGGGAGCCGTGTTGAGGTGGGGGGCTGGACAACCGTTAGGCTAAGCGTGGTGGGGTCGCTGCTGATCGATCCCCGAAAGGCGTAGACCTGTACTTGGATCGTGCCCAGCGTGGGCGGGGTGTAATCCAACAAAGTGCTGAAGGTGACATCGCCGCCCGCCGTTTGTGACGAGACCGTTTTGACGACCTGCCCGTTGACGAAAAGTTGCACGCGCGTCACCCCGGTCGTGTCGGCGGCGACGACGCTGATATCGGCTTTGACGTTGACGGCGATTTCAGCCCCATTGGCGGGCGAGATGATGGTCACGACGGGGCGCTGATTGTCGGATGAGCTTGTTGGCGTCGGGACATCGCCATTGTTTAAGAGGTTGCACGCCCCTAAAAATAAAGTGAGAAGCATAAAACCAACCAAGCGCAGGGGGAGACGCATTCACAATATCCTATGGTTTTAGAGAGCGAAAACAAATGGTGCGGTAGTGCCTATCAATATTCTAACACTGAAAATAAAAAGCCTCGCCCCATAAAATCGGGCGAGGCAACATTTGCGACCAAACGGAGGGATCGCGACGGTAAGGAACCGTGCCGATCCACGAGGGATGGTTGTAGAGCATGAACCTCATGCCCTACAACCGTGTTTTGATTAAGTCAGTGGTTCTTTGAAGATGATGAAGCGCGCCATGTCATCGCCTTTAGCGATGCAGGTGGACATATCGACCTTGAATTCGCGCCCGCCCGAGACCCACTTCAACCCTTCCATCAGCAAGCCTTGCGCCATGAAGCAGACGGCGCGGTCGGTCGTGCGCCCCCAACATAAAGCGCAGTGCTTTTCCATCGTGTAGATGATGCGGTCGGGACCATCATCGTGAACGTTGGAAATCTGATCCGAAAATTGCGTGAAGATGTTCGCCATCGCTGGAACACCGACCTTGAGTTTGGCGCTTAACGGCAACACCTTGAAGGCGAGATCGCCCACACCCGCCAGCGCGCCGAAGGAGCGCAGCCCGCCGGAGAACAATTTGCGCCCCGCCCGCAGCGCCATCGCCCGCCCACCGCGCGCGCCGAACATGTCTTCGAGCGCGATGTTCAATTGGGAGAAGTCTTTGAAATCAAACTTCTTCTCAAGGTTATCAGGAGGCAGCGTATCGAGATACTGCTCCATCTTGCCCATTCTCAGGATGGTGTTCAGACCGTTTCGCCCCATGATTTCTTCCATGGCTTCCATGGTGATGCGGGCGAATTTGTTGGGATAGTAAAAACCGCTCATACCGGCTGGTGCATCTGTCATTATTTTTCAGTCCTCCAACTGCGCGCTGGACGTTTCGCCATATTTTGTCAGTTGTTTTCGGCGCCGTGCCCACCCAGTATACGACAAAACGTGTAGCTTACCCAGAATTTCCCAATAGGACACTGATAACAACATCATCCTTAACCGCCGATGATCACCAACGGCTGATCGGCTGGCTGTGTTAAAGGCAAACGTCCTTGCATACTCCAAGGACCCGTCCAAGTGATTTCGACATCCACCACTTGCCCGAAACGATCTTGGTCATCATCAAAGAACACTATTTTATTCTGGGGCGTGCGTCCGCGCCACTTGCCTTTGTGATTTTCTTCGACCAGTACCGGGATGGTTTTTCCGAGACTGTGACTGTTGATATCCGCCAGAATCCGCGCTTGTAGTTCGTCGATGCGCTCGTGCCGCTCCTTTTTGACTTCTTCGGGGACATCATCCGCCATGCGCCGAGCGCTCACGGTATTGGGACGCGGACTATACCGAGCGAGATGGACTTTATCCAGTTTTAGCGCTTCCAGCAAATCATAGGTGCCCTGAAACTGTTCGTCGGTCTCGCCGGAGAACCCGACGATGATATCACTATGGATCGCCACATGGGGGATGCGGGATCGAATTCTTTCGACCAAGCGGCGATATTGCTCGACCGTATAGCCTCGTTTCATCCGCTCTAGGGTGCGATCATCCCCCGCTTGCACGGGGACTTCGATATGGGGCATCAAGCGCGGGAGCGCGGCGACGGTATCGAGCAGTTTATCGGTCATCCAATTGGGATGGCTGGTTAGGAAGCGAATGCGCTCCACACCCACTTCTTCGGCGACCGTGTGAACGACCCCTAACAGGTCGGAGAGATCGGGCCCATCGGCGATATCTTTGCCGTAGCGATCCACAATCTGACCGAGCAGCGTGATTTCTTTGACCCCCTGCAAGGCAAGGCTACGCACATGATTGACGATCTCGCCCACGCTGCGGCTGCGTTCAATCCCCCGTTGAAAGGGAATAATGCAAAAGCTGCAAGCGTGCGAACAACCATACACCACCGGCACATGGGCGCTGATGATTTTACCGCGTTCGTGTTCCGGCAGGATGAGATCGCCGACGGTGCCGCTATCTTGCAAGTGGTCGCGATGGGCGCGCTCGCGCAGTTCGAGCGCGATGACTTCGGACTCGTCCATGCGTGTTTTGAGGAAATCGACCATTGGGGTGGGTTCGGAAGGCGGCATGAACACATCGATAAAAGGCAGCCGTTGACGCAGTGCTAACGGATCGCGCACACCGACCAGACAGCCCATGACACCGATGATCTTTTCGGGATGCTCTTTTTTAAGCTCGCCCAACATATATAACCGACCCAACGCTTTATCTTCGGCGGTTTGCCGAACGACGCAGGTGTTGACGACGAAGATATCCGCGTCGTCTGGCTCTTGCGCTGCGCGATAGCCCATTCGCTCTAGCTCCGAAGCTAAAAGTTGCGAATCGGCGATGTTCATTTGACAGCCTAATGTCCAGATGTGGTACTGCATTAGATTAGATGACGCCAACCATGAGAAAAACGATACTTCGTATTTTAGCGCTTGTGTGTATAAGCGTCAATTCGGTGATAAAGGGTCGACTGCATTTCATTTCGAGGGCTATCGCCCAAAAAACAGGGTGGTGCCGCCCAAATATTACAAATTCTTAGAATAAAATTCACGAAATTTCGTTGTGAAGCGTTGCAAAATTGGCTATGCTTGTATTTATGAATATTCGTTAATGTGCAAAACTAAGGGCATTCACACTGATCATGGAGAATTACATGCGTATCGTCTGGCAATCTGTAGAACCGGCGGTGCCTGATTGTATCGAGCAAATTGAAGAAGGTGTTTTTGAAGCACGCTGGTGGAAACCCGTTCCGCTGATGGATATCGACACTATTCGCCATATCAACACCATTCAAGTCGTGGGGGAACCTTACGAACCGGAACACCTGCCGTCGGGTATGGCGGTACGTTTTCGCCTGTATCAATAACGCGCAGACAAGGAGTGTCGTCGCGTTTTAGAGGTTACGAACCTGCACCCCTCAATACCATGCTGTCCTAAACGTCTCGCCATCATGGGGATTGGCACCGTTTAGTATTTTCTTTGCCCCATTTTAATTGTGTGGTGCCTCATATATTTGCTCAAGACCGTAAGCACGGCGTTAGATTGCTACGGTATTTTTTGATTCATAAACCTCTTAACACTGTAGCGATCTGTTTTCCATTATAATGGGAGAATTCATGAAAATCGTAAAAGCCGATCTTTCTGATATTCATTGTCGTGCCCTAGTTATCTCAACGAGGGAAGGTATGTTTGGCTCTGTTGAAAGGCAACCTTTGCGCCAAAGCTGGTGGTTCCATGGCTCCGAAAAAAGATAGTTCACCACGCAGTTTTATTGACAGAATCAAGTTTGCTGCTCCCGTTTTTGGGCAGTCATTCAAACGTGACTCAAAGGGTGTTCTCTATGTTGCATGAACTAAAAACAGAACTCTATGATTTAGAGTTGCTCGTCCAAATACTGTTGTCGGAGTTAGGAAGCGGAAATACTGGGGCAACTGCGTATCAAACGGCATGGATAGCACGGTTATCGCCCAATTATCATCAATTTGAAGGCGCAACCGAATGGTTACGACGGCATCAATATGATGATGGCAGTTGGGGGGCACCGCTGGTGCATCACCATGATCGCATTATTTCCACCCTTGCCGCCATGATCGCGCTGCACGAAACGGGGCATGAAGCGCGGGACAAACGGCGGGTTCACCGTGCCGAACAAGCGTTATGGAAATATGTCGGGTATTTGCATCATGATCAAAGCGACACCGTTGCTTTTCCGATTTTGGCGGGCACACTGACCGATATTGCCCTTTCTTATGGCTTTGATGTGCCGCGTTTGCCCACCCGCAATACCAAAGCGTTTAGCAAAAAAGTGGGCAAATTGCTGGCATCCACCGAGCGCAATTGGCGGGCGACCACGCTGGTCTTTTCGTTGGAAGGGCTGCCCGAACATTTTACGGAAAAGGATGCACTCTTTGAAGAAAATGGCTCGATTTGTATTTCGCCATCGGCAACGGCTGCTTATTTGATGCGCTGGCATCACCCCGTTGGCGTCACCTATCTGGAAGGGTTGATAAATGCTGAGGGCGGGGTGCAGGCGTTAGCACCGATTGATATTTTCGACATCGTATGGTCATTGACGTATCTGCGCATGGCGGGGGTCATCACCCCTGATGATTCCCAAGTGCGAACGCTCCTCGATTATTTGTATGCGCGCTGGTCGCCGCAGTTGGGGGTCAGCACGGCAAGTTACTTCCCGACCCAAGACTCGGACGACTCGGCAGCCTGCTTGAATTTGCTGCGTTGGGGCGGCTATCCGGTGACGGCAGATTTTTACGCCTACTACGAACAGGCGGATCATTTTTCGACCTACTTGCAAGAGACCAACCCCTCGGTGAGCGCCAATGTCCGGCTGTTGGCGGCATTGCGTTATTTTGACGAGGAAGAAGATGAGCGCGTGCAGGGTTGGAAGCAAAAAATCGTCGTTTTCCTGCGCGACAACGATGAGAATGGTTCTTATTGGTGGGATAAATGGCACGCCTCGCCGTATTATGTGAATAGCACGGCTGTGACAGCGCTCACGGGCTTGGATGACACCTTGGCGGCATCCCGTCTACGCTGGATTTTGCGCACCCAGCGTGATGATGGCGGGTGGGGCTATTTGGGCATCTCGACCCCCGAAGAAACCGGGTATTGTATACTGGCGCTTATTCAGTGGCAGCGTCAATTTGGCAATATCGACCCGATGATCTTAGAAGCAGGGGGACGTTATTTGCACAACAACATGAAAACGATCATGATCCCGACAGTGCCTTTGTGGATCAGCAAGGAATTGTATACGCCTATTAATCCGGCGCGATCCGCAGCCTTGAGCGCATTATACGCATTGCGTGATATTCTCTAGGAAAGTGGAGCCGTTGGACGATGGCTGATTACCTTTGTTTTCGGAAAAGTCATGCTGATGATAAGATAAGCATAGTTTTTGAGGATTTGCCATGACGATGATGACAAAACCATGGGCGCGTTCAACCCTTCTTGGCTCGTTTTTGAAACCGATTCAAGAATGGTTGACGCCGCGCGCCAAAGAGCGGGATAAGGCGTTTCGCGAACGCGGGTTACGGTTAGCACTGGCGTTAATTTTAAGTCTCGGGTTGCTGAGCGTTATTTTGACGATCTCCAGCTATCGCGAAGCATGGTCGGTCATCTCGGTGCCGACTATTCAGATTTATGCCCTGCTGTTGTGCGGGGCAGCAGCAGTCGCCGTCCAGCGAGGCAACCTGAACATCGGCGGTTTCTTATTCATTGGCGGGTTGTATATCGGCGTCTTCGGGTTGGTGATTTTATCGCGGGGCGAGAATATCGAACGATATTTGATCAGCATCCCCCTCATTCTCGTGCCAGTGATAGTGGGGGCATTGATCTTGCCGCGGTCGGCGTTGGTTTGGATGACCTTCGGCTCGATGAGCGTCTTTGGGGTGATCAATATCCAGTCGCCCATCACCGATCCGATTTTGGCTTCAAGCTTGTTCACCACCTTTTCTCTGGTGCTGGTCGTCGCGGGGTTGCTGCTCTATTTTTTGCGCACCGAATTTGACCGCCGCTTAGATGTCCTTGCCGACGCCTTGGGGAATGCTGAAACGGCTCGGCAACGCGCAGAACTGGCGGATCGGTCGAAATTGCAATTTCTCGCCAATATGTCGCATGAACTACGCACGCCTTTGAATGCCGTCATTGGCTACGATGAAGCGATGTTGGGGGGCATGGTCGGCAGTTTAAGCGACGAACAGATGCGCGTCTTGGGGCACATTCAAGTCAACAGCCGCCGCTTACTCAATTTGATCAACGACGTGTTGGATTTGTCTAAGATCGAAGCCGGCGCGTTGGAAACCTTTTTCACGCCTATGTCCCCGCGCAAAGTGATCGAAGAAACAGCGGATGCCCTGCGCGGCTTGTCACAACAAAAGAAGATCGATTTTACCGTGACCTTCACCCCCGATGTGCCGGAAGTGGTTTTGTGCGATGTGCGTAAGCTGCAACAGATTATGACGAATCTGGTGGGCAACGCCGTTAAATTTACGAGTGTGGGTGGGGTGACGGTGCAAGTGGATGCCCCCGATACCGATCATTGGCGCTTGTCTGTGCAGGATACGGGTATCGGCATTGCTGAGCATGATCTGAAAACCATCTTTGAGCCGTTCCGCCAAATTGATAATAGCGATACCCGTAGGTATCATGGAACCGGATTGGGTTTAGCCATCGTGAGCCGCTTAGTCACCAGCTTAGAGGGGAATATTGTCGTGCGCTCGGTTGTGGGCAAAGGCAGTCAGTTTATTGCCACCTTCCCCCGTGCGCCGATTCCGACTGCCGAACTTGCCCCAGTGCCCGTAAAAGATGCCGAACCTGTACAGCAAGGAGAACTGACTTGAATGGAAAACCGATTTCCGTACTGCTGATCGATGATGATCCCAATGTCCGGGATGTTTTTCGCCTTGCCATGACCTATAACAATTTCCCGATCATGGTGGCACAAGATGCCGAAACCGGCCTAAATTATCTGCAAAGTTATCAACCGGATGTCGTCGTGATTGATATCTTCTTGCCGGGCTTGGATGGGTATCAAACGCTAAACCGCATCAAGCGCGAACACCTTGCACCCGGTTCGCGCTTTGTGGCGATGACCGCCTATTACACCAGTGACACCGAAACCGAAGCATTGGGCAAAGGGTTTGATGGCTATCTCTCTAAACCCTTTGATCCCAATCAGTTGGCAGTCTTTTTGCATCAACTTGTTGACCGATAACACTGGAGCTGTAGAGTATGGAAAACCCTGCCCAGTGGCGCGTCCTCGTCGTTGATGACGAAATTGATAATTTAGGGCTTTTTCAACTCGTGCTGAATCATCATAACGCGGGCTATAAGTGTGTCCAAAGCGGCACAGAGGCTTTATTGATACTGGACACGTATCCCGCCAATATTATGTTGATCGATATCCAGATGCCAGAAATGACAGGCTATCAGCTTTTGAGTATGATTCGCTCCAAGCCCACTTTTGCCAAGTCGGTGATGATCGCTGTCACTGCCTATGCCATGCAAGAAGATGAACGGCGCGTCCTAGAAGTGGGTTTTGATGGCTACATCCCCAAACCGATCAATGTCATGGAGTTTGTGAATGACATCAAGAAGATATTGAAAAAGCGTGGATTGATATAAAATACTTGATCGCTGCTGACATCAGAAAGGAAAAAAGCGTTATCCCCTCAACGCGCCACCATCGTAGACGCGCAAAACCAGCATCGGCGTCGTATTTCAGGATCGCTATCCCAAGTTCATGCCAGCCTACGCGCGGCTCCATTTGGGGACTATCAAGGGGAACCAGCGCTGCCTTACATGAACGACTCTGACAATCTTGCCGCGCGCTTGCGCGTAAAATATCCCGAAGGCTTAACCGCGATCCTCGCCATCGGCGGGACGCGCACAAGCTATTTGTTATCCCGCGATTTTGAAACCTTAGAAGACCCCGGCAAGATCGACGATCCGGCGCACTATGTGGCGATGATCCAAACAAGTTATCAAGAAGTGACCGGTCATTTCTTCGATCTTGGCGTGCAAAACCTCATCATTCCCACCTTGTCTCACCGGAATTTTGGGGATCGCGGGCAAGAGTATGCCGAACGCTATATTGGCTATATCTTGTGGCTCATTCAGGAGCCGTTCGTCGAATTTTATCATGCTCAGGGGATTGATCCCTACTTCTGCGGCATTGATACGCTGCTGCATCTTCCCGAAACATATGGGGCACATGCCATCGGGCAAGCATTCGCTGATTTTCAGGACAACTGGCATTATCAAGAGGGGCGTCGTAAGCTGATTTGGGCAATTGTGCCCTTGCCCGCGTATTCTTCGTGGCAAGCGCAGATGGCGTTAAGCGATGCCGACAGGGTAGCCCTGCATGATAGCCTCATGGCTGAAACCAGCCTCGACCAAATTTATACCGAGCTATTTCACTTTTATGCACGTCCCTTGTTGGGCACCGATCTGCCTATTCCTCATTTTTATGTGGGTACGAACCGCAATGGAGACATGAAACTGCGCGAACCCTTATCATTATCGTTGCTCTGTGGGGGTCCGTTTCGGCTTTTTTATACGCCCTACCCGTCGTTGTTCATCACGCGGGCGACGGCGCAACGGATCCTTGAAGATTTACTCGGTGGGAGTGGCTTAAATGCCTTCCAACGTGATTATCAGGGGCAATACTCGCGCGAAGTGTTGGCAGCAGAACGGGATCGGATGAGGGCATTGAGTGCTGATCCCGAGTCAACGGTGGGCTTGACACGCCGTATTGCGCCTAAGACGTGGGAAGTGCCCCCAGATGAGGATGAGTGAGGGCGCGGGGCAGGGGATAGCGGAGACAGGACGCGCAACGGGATTCTGTTGAAAAAGGGTTTGAATCGGCGGGCGACCCCATTGGGTCTTGGGCGTCAAGTTAAGGGTTAATGTGTAACTGCTCAGGCTGAAAAACGGTTGGTAATAAAGGGAGAAATGACCGTTGGCGGCAAATGTGCGGATATTCGGCGCGCGGACTTTCATGTTAACGAACGATTGACAAGCGCCTAATCCGCCCCTACATCCACGTTTCGAGGGGTATTT
>Ga0209181_10005974_pt1 | contig 17320 bp, 4 predicted proteins | sample MAT05_FD_187208 | JGI IMG/M metagenome (GOLD analysis project Ga0209181, IMG submission 187208) | Freshwater microbial communities from Lake Fryxell liftoff mats and glacier meltwater in Antarctica - MAT-05 (SPAdes) (version 2) | ecosystem: Environmental > Aquatic > Freshwater > Ice > Liftoff...
TGACATCTGTTTTCCCTACAGTTCTTTTTGTGGACCCAGTTCGGGCCGCAGGGTTTCCTCAATCTTTTCAGGAGTTATACAAATGAAATTGAAATTCAATGCGTTGGTGGCTGCGGTCGCCCTCGTCGCCGCAGGTGGCGCCCAGGCCGGACTTGACAATGTGACGGCTGTGAACTTCGGCAACAGCTCAGTGCTGTTCGTGGCAGTGGACAGAACGGCCGTTATCTCGTTCACGGCCGACCTGGGCCTGAACATGATCAACCTCGTGTCTGGCGCAGCACGCACCGCCGCAGGCACCACGACCGGCTGGAGCTTCCTTAACAACACCTCCACCGACTCGGCCATCACTGGAAACGCCTGGAGCGCCGCCTACGCCACCTTCCTGTCCACCGCCACCGCCCCCAACATCATGTGGGGCGTGATTGCTGGTGACGCTATCCAGGGCTCTGGCCTCACCGTCACCACCGCCAATGTCATCGCCGGTCGCGGCTGGCTGGCCACGGGCAATGCCAGCATCACCCAAATGACCAATGCCAATACGAGCATACCCACTGGCAATGGCACGACCGCCATGAACAATTTCTTCGCGGGCACCGCCGCACTTCCTGGCTCCACCTTCATCACTGCCAACAACGGCGCCGGTCTTTCCTTCTCCGGCGGTACGTATGGCGCGATGGTTGGCACCTTCGGCGGCGCCAACACCTGGAATTACCTGCTGGCCAACGGAGTCGCCTCGACCTTCCAATACCAGCGTCAGAGCATGTCCAACCCGGAAGTGTTCCAGGTCGGTGGCGCTGTGTCGTTGGACAACACGTTCAACGCGCTCCCGACCACTTTCAACTTTGACTTCGCCACCGGTAACTTGGTCATGGCCACCCCGGTTCCGGAGCCGGGCACCTACGCCATGCTGCTGGCTGGTTTGGCCGCCGTTGGTTTTATGGCGCGTCGCCGCAGCAACCGCGCCTGACCTTTGACTGTCTTCCGCCGTGGTGCTTCGGCGCCCGGCGACCCAGGCTTTCGGGATGATCCGCGGCCTGTGATCAAACTCGTCTGTTCATGGAGCTTCACATGCAACTTTCCAAGATTTCACTCGCCCTGGCCACACTCGCCATCGGCGCTTCCGCCTTCGCCGCCCCCAACGGCAGCCGTATCGCCGTCAGCAGCGGCGCTTCTGCCACGCTCGGCAACTTGATGACCAACACAACGCCTGTGTCCGCCTTGCGTTCTCTGTGCACGAGCGCCGGTGGTGTGGCCACACTGTTTGGTGCCGGCAACTTCCGCACCATGGTTTGCGCCAACACTGTATTGACGGCCGGCACTTACGTCAACAAGCCCAACGGCGACTTCATAAACTTCAACGGCACCAGCTTTGCCGAGCTCCGCCTGAACGTCGATCCCGGCTCCTTCGGCGCGATCTTGGTGCTGAACCCCAACACGCTGACCTGGATTGACCCGGGCACGGGCGCCAACACCGCCACGCTGCCCTCGGGCGCGGTGATCGTGGGTGGCCTCCTGGACCTCGCGCCAAACGGCTTCACCCTGGCCACGATCGGTTTCAACGTCGTGTTCCCGGCCTCACCAGTTGGCATCGCGCAGACCTTCGGCGTCGGCGTGTCGGGCGCCCTGTACACCAAGATGTTCAACGCCCAGCAGGCCTCGGGTCTGATCCCCGCCAGCCCGACCTGCACAGTCACCACCGGCACGCCGGTTTGCACGCCCAGCATCGGCAAGGCGCAGATGGCCACCATCATGGCTGACAACCAGAACAACGCCGCCTACGCTAACGGTGTCGGCTTCCTGACGGGTGTTACCGGCGACAACGGCCTTCAACTGCGTTATGCCCGCCGTGTCGACACCTCGGGCACGCAGGCCGCGGCCCAGAACTACTTCCTCGGTCTGCCTTGCAGCCAAGAGGTACTGTCGATCGTCCCCGAGCCGACCACCATTGCGGTCACGCCCGAGACCTTGAGGAACGACGTGATCGGCGCCATCCGCGTGCTGGCCGCGCCCGGTACTGGCAATGTGCGCGACGAGTTGAACAAGACGCTCGTCCAGTTCACGGAGCCGAACTACGCCATCGGCGTGTTGTCCGGCGAGAACAACCCGACCGCGTTCTGGAAGTGGATCCGCGTCAACGGTGCGGCGATGAGCGAGAACGCCACGCCGGGTACGGCCGGCATCACCAACACCGCCACGCAGAAGAATGGCACCTACGACTTCTACTACGAGTCGGTATACGTCGGTGGTTCGGTGGCCGGCAATGACTTCTGGGCCACGGTCTCCGGCGCGCTGAACACCATCATCGCCCCGGTGGGCCTGGTCAACAACGCCAGCCTGACCACAGGCTACTCCAAGAGCGGCTTGGCCTGCAGCGCCAGCTCGTCCAACTAAGTCTCTCAACTGGCTCCTCGACCGCCGCCACCCGGTGGTGGCTGGGGTATGCCAGACGACCCTGCAAGCCGTCCGCGCCCGCGGGCGGCTTTTTCCTGTAGGGCAGCACCGCCCTGAACTGCGAATTGATGACCTCTTCGTTCCTGGACAGCCGCCGCAGGCTCGTACGTGCCGCCCTGTCCGTAGCCGCCGCCGGAGTCTTGGTCACTGCCAGCCTGGTCGCTCGTGCTCAGACGCCATCTGCCGCTGCTGAGCCTCGCTTCGATATCTTTGAGTTCGTCGTCACTGGCGACACGCTGTTGGGCCAAGCCGCCATCGAACGCGCCGTCTACAACTTCCTCGGCCCCGGCCGCACGGTTGCTGACGCCGAAGGTGCGCGCAGGGCGCTTGAGAAGGCCTACCAAGACGCTGGCTTCCTGAGCGTGAGCGTGGTGCTGCCGCCGCAGCGCGTCGACAACGCTGGCGGCGAAGTGCAGTTGCGCGTGGTGCAAGCCCCGGTCGACAAGCTGCGCATCACCGGCGCGCAGTACACCCTGCCCAGCCAAGTCCGCGCGGCCCTGCCCAGCCTGGCGCCGGGCAACGTGCCCAACTTCAACGAGATGCAGCAAGAGCTGACACAACTGGCCCAACGCGCGCCTGCCAGTGCCGAGCGCGAGATCACGCCGATCCTGGCCGCCGGTGAACAAGCCGGAACGCTGAATGTGGAACTGAAGGTGCAGGACCAACTGCCCGCCACGCTCTCGGTCGAAGTCAACAACAAACAATCGTTGGACACGAAGGGCGGCCGTCTTGAAACCTCAGCCAGTTTCGATAACCTCTTTCAGCGCGGCCATTCGCTGGGCTTGAGCTGGTTCTACTCGCCCACACGGCCCAGCCAGGCCAACATCCAGACGCTGTCCTACAGCCTTCCCGCCGGTGGGCTGGGCGACCGGATGTCGCTGCTGTTCACCCACTCCGACAGCGACATCGCCACCGCCGTCGGCGGCGCCAGCATCTCGCGCGGCCAGACCCTGCGCCTGCGCTGGCGAGACGCTTTGCCGGCACAAGACGGCTTCAGCCACGGCTTGACCTGGGGCCTGACCGCGCGCGACCTGCGTGACCGCAGCCGCAACGTGGGCGGCATCGAAACGCCCGCCCCCACCTTGCGCTACGTCACGTTCCAGGCCGCTTATGACCTGCAGCTGGCCGGCGGCGCCCACAGCGCCGGCCGCAGCAGCAGTCTGCAGGCCGAGTTCTCGTTCAGCCCGCCGGGCATCAACCACCGCGAGATCGATTGTTTCGGCACCCTGCGCGATCAATTCGCCTGCAAGCGGCCTGATGCCAGGACACGCTTTCAAGTCTTCACCACCACGTTGACTCACCGCGAGCCCCTGGGCCGCTGGGCGCTGGTGGCGCGGCTGCAGGCGCAGATTGCCGATGCGCCCTTGGTCAGTTCCGAGCAGGTGGTCTACGGCGGGCAAGACAGTGTGCGCGGCTACTTCGAAGGTGAACAGGCCGGTGATCTGGGCGCGGCCTTGCGCTTGGAACTGTCGGCCCCCGGCTGGCAGCTCGGGGCTGGGTTGAACCTGTTGGCGCTGGCCTTTGTGGATGGCGCTGGCGTGAAGCGGCTGTTCGCCACGTCAGCCGAAAGGGCCAATGCCACCCTCGCAAGCGCCGGGCTGGGCATGCGCGTCGGCAGCACTGCTGGCTTGCAAGCCGCGCTGACATGGGCGCAGGTGCTGCGCGACACCACGCGGCTGAACAGCGCGACGGGCTTGCAGGCCCCCGTGAGCGGCCGAGAAGCCAACCGGCAACAACGGGTTGACTTGAACCTGCGCCAATCGTTTTGAGCCCAATCAATGAACAAGCTGCTGTACCGCCTGGTCTTTAGTCGTCGCCTGGGCTTGCGTGTGGCCGTGCCTGAAACCGCACGTGCGAGCGGCAAGGCTGCGGGCGGTGAAAGCCGTGCGGGCACGTTGGCGGTGTGCAGCGCAGCGCAGACCTTGGTTGTGACGCTGCTGCAGGCGTCGTTGCTACCGCTCTTACTGACGCCAACGTTTCATTCCACGGCCTGGGCCCAGGCGCGGCCCGCCGTCACCTTCGCTGGCCAGTTGCCAGCACCGGCGCAGAGCCTGCCGCAACCCTTCACCAGCCTGATGCGCGACCCCGCCGGTCGCAGCTTCGCCACGCCCATCAGTGGCAGCGGCACCGTCGGTTGGCAAGTCAACGGCAAGACAGCCACCTTCAACCAGGGCAGTGTCGAGCGTGTGCTGCTGAACTGGCAGAGCTTCGACATCGCCGAGGGCTACACCGTCCGCTTCATCCAGGACAAGGACCCCAGCAAGTACGTGACCGCCTTGAACCGGGTGTGGAGTACGCAGCCGTCCGTCATCCAGGGCTCGTTGCTGGCCGACCGTGAAGTCATCCTGCAGAACAACGAAGGCGTGTACTTCGGCCGCACCGCCCGGGTCAGCGCCGGCAAGTTCGTCGCGTCCACCTTGTCCGTCAGCGACGCCGTGTTCAGCCAAGGCATTCGCAACATCACCGACGCCAGCCCGGTGTTCACCACCGCCGGCACCGACCACAGGCCCACCAACCTGAACAGCGCCATCAGCCTGCAAGCTGGCGCCGAGATCACCACGGCCGCCGGCGGTGACGTGCTGCTGGTGGCGCCGCGCGTGGTCAACCAAGGTCGTATCGAGACGCCCAAGGGCCAGACCGTTCTCGCCGCGGGCGACAAGGTCTACCTGATGAGCTCGGCAGACCCGGCACAGCGCGGGTTGATCGTGGCTGTGGACCCGATCAAGGTCACTGCCACGACGGACAACGACGCCAGCTTGGGCATCGTCGAGAACGCGGCCAAGGGCAGCTACAAGACCGTGGGCGGCGCGACGGTGGCCGACAGCACGCCAGACAGCACCGCCGGACTGGTCGCCCGGCTCAACGAGATCCGCGCCGAGAGCGGCACCGTCAATCTGGTGGGGCTGACGGTGCGGCAGAACGGCGTCGTCAACGCCACCACGGCGGTCAAGGGGGCCAACGGAGCCATCTTTCTGCAGGCGATGGCGTCCACCGCGCCGTTGTTGGGCGGTGCGCCGGCTGGCCGACGTGGCTTGACCGTAGAGGCCGGCGCGTTGGCCCGTGTGGGTGCACAGCTGGGCACGGTGGAGATCGGAGCCGGAAGTCGGACTGCGGTGCTGCCCGATGCGGGCGCCGCGACCCAGATCGACGCAGAGGTGTTCAATCCGTCCTTGGTCCGCGTCGAAGGGCAGGCCATCCATGTTGGCGCCGGGGCCCGCATCGAAGCGCCCGCTGGGCGCATCGAGTTGCTGGCAGCGAGTAACAGCCTGGTGAGTCCGCTGTTCGACAACGACTTGAGTGTGCTGCCTGCGGTCGATGACGGCAGCCGCATTGTGGTCTCGCCGCAAGCGCAGATCAGTGCGGCAGGGCTGCGTGACGTGGCCGTGGCAGGCGCGCGCAACCAGGGCAGGCAGCGGCTGTTCCGCGTTGAACTGGCAGACGCACCGGTGCAGCGCGACGGACCGCTGTACCGGAGCGAGGTCTTCTTCGACTTGCGCGACGGCAGCAAGATCACGGCCGCCAACGTCAGCGGCGCGGCCAACGCCGTCAGCCGCACGGCGCAGGAGCGCGCCACCCAGGGCGGCAGCGTGCGGCTGGAAGCCGAGGGCGCGGTGTTGCTGGGCGAGCGGTCCAATCTGGATGTGTCTGGCGGCTCGGTCCACTATTCCCCCGCCACGATCAAGAACACATTGCTGGCTGTGGATGGCCGCAGCATCCTGTTCCGCGCTGCCAATGCCGCCAATCCGGTGGATGCGGTGCTGACCACGCAGCAAAGCAGTCTCAACAGCGCTTATACCGAGGGCAAGAACGGCGGTACGCTGGCGATCAGCTCGCGCCAGCTGGCGCTCGACGGCGATCTGCGGGGCCAGGTGCTGCAAGGCGAACGCCAGCGCGGCGACGGCACCGACCCGCGCGCCGCCGCCGCCACCTTGAACCTGGGCCGCGCGGTGGGCACGTTGTTTTACCTGCCGGCGCTGCAATTGGGTGGCATGGCCGCGCCCGCGCTGGACGCGGCGGTCTTCGGCAATCCCTTCGGCTCGCCGCTCGGCAGCCTGAGTGGCCCAGCCACGCTTTCCGAACGCGCATGGCAGGAGTCTGGCTTCGGCGCCCTGCAACTGCGCGCGGGCCAGGTGACCCAGCCCGCTGGCAGTACCGTGGACCTGGGCCTGCAGGGCCAGGCGGACATTCGAGCCGACCGCATCGCGCTGGGCGGCAGCCTGCTCGCGCCCGGCGGCAGCCTGTCGCTGAGCACGTTGCGGCTGGGCACCGATGGCACGGCCGTGGGCATTGGCGACATTCGCATCTCGGGGGCGTCCGAGCTGGATACCTCCGGCCTGTGGACCAACGACAGCGCCGCTGGCACTTCCGCCGTTGGCATCCAGAACAACGGGGGCCGCGTGGCAGTGTCAGCCGCCGGCTCAGTGTTCATTGAGCCCGGCGCCCGCATCGCCGTGTCCGGCGGCGCCCGCTTGACCTCCAGTGGCAGCCTGGTCAAGGGCACGGCGGGAGCCATCAGCCTGGCTGCGGGTCGCTCGGAGCTGCTCGCCACCGACATGAGGCTGGCCGGTGTGGCGCTGGAGGGGTTTGACTTCGCGGCTGGCGGCAGCCTGAGCATTGCGGCGCCGCGCGCCGTGACGCTCGGCGCGGCCGCCGAAGGCCTCACGCTGGCGCCGGAGTTCTTCGGCGCGGGCGGCTTCGGCAACGTGAGCGTCAATGCCTTCGGCGACTTGCGGGTTGCCTCCGGCCTGGCGCTGCGGCCCCTGTTGCTGAACTGGGAGCTGGCTCCTGGCTTTCGTCGGGCGGCCAGCGGTGCCATGTCGGCCACCGTGGCCAGCCCACGCCTGCTGGACGAAACCGTGGGCGAGCGCAAGCCGGTCAACCTGACTCTGGCGGCGGCCGGCCCCGTCATCGGCGGTGGCGGCAAAGCGGGCGCCGATCTGATCGTCGAACGAGGCGCAGGCATCGAGCTCGAGGCCGGCGGCCGACTGACGCTGACCGCCACGCGAAACCTCGAGGTCGGCGCCAGCGGCGGCGAGGTCGGCGCCACCAGCCGGCTGGTGGCGCCTGGCGGCCAGGTGACGCTGGCCATCGTGGGGCCACGCGGCGCCAACAGTGGCAACCAGGCCAGCGAAGATGTGGCCGGTTTTGTCGCCAGCCAGGCGCTGTGGCTGGGGTCCGATGCGCAAATCGACGTCTCCGGCGTGGCCAAGTTGCGGCCGGAAGCGGGCTCGCTGTTTGTCAACCCGGACGGCAGCAGCTCTGCGGCTGCCACGCGCCTCACCGGAACGGTCTACGGTGGCGGCAGCATCAACCTGGACGCGCAACGCGGCTACGTCATCGCCGAGGCCGGCTCGCGGTTGGCGGTGGACGGGGTGGCAGCGGCGCTGAACCTGCCCGGCCTGGCCGAGGCCATCGTTGTGGCCATGCCGGCCGGCAAGCTGCGTGTCTCCAGCCCCGAGGGCTTTGTGCTGGACGGCGGCGTATCGGCCCGGGGCCCGAGCGATGCCGGTGGCCGCGCCCTGGCCGATGGGGGCCGGCTCGAACTGGCGCTGGGCCTGGGCGGTGTCTACACCGCCACCATCGGCACACCGTATCCCGGCACGTTGGTGGACAACTCCAACGCACCGATCCCCGGAGCCCGTGCCGAACCCAGGCAGTTGGTCGTCGACGACTTTTCGCGTCTTCTCGTTGCGCGCGGCGCGACCCGCGGCGGCTCGCTTGACACAGCCCTGGACAACGGCATTGGCTATGTGCCGCTGTCGCTGCTTCGCGATGCCGGCTTCGACGATCTGCGCCTGGGTGCGGGCGATCGCATCCGATTCGACACCAGCCTGAACCTGGCCAAGCCCTTGGGCATCACTCTGGATGCCCCGGCACTGACCGGCCGCGCCGGCGTCGACGTGGCACTGGGTGCAAAGCACATCGCGCTGGGCAATGCCAGCGTGGTGCGCCAAGGATTGCCGGCCGACTTTGCGGCTCAGAATGACAGCTCCCCAGCCGCCAACACGCGACTGCGGCTGAGCGCAGACACGCTGGATCTGGTGGGCAACTTCGGGCTGCAGGGTTTCTCGGCCGTGGCGATGGACGCTGGTGCATCGGCGCGCGGCGAAGTGCGCCTGTTGCCACCAGTGGCCACCAACCTGTCCTCACCCGACGCGGCCACCTGGACGCTCAACTTCGGTGGCGAGTTGACCGTCACGGCCAGCCAGGTCTACGCAAGTTCAGGCACCAAGTACGCGCTGGTCGGCCTGCCGGCAGCCACCGACATCGACTCCGGCAGCCGCCTGGTCTTCAAGGCCGGCGCTGGCGGCGCGGCGCCCCGGCCACCGCTGTCGGCGCTGGGCGAGTTGAGCCTGTCGGCCACCGACATCGTGCAAGGTGGCGTGTTGCGCCAGCCCCTGGGATCGATCTCGCTGCAAGCCGCACGCCGCCTGACGCTTGGCGAGGCAAGCATCACTTCCGTCTCGGCCGAAGGCAGCACGCTGGTCTACGGCGAGTCCGTCAACTTGTCGCAGTGGCTGGCCGGCTCCGACTTCGCCACAGCGATGCCGGTGGCCAAGGGCGTGAGCCTGCGCGCGCAAACCCTGGTCACAGCGCCGTCGGCACTGGTCAACGCCAGTGGCGGCGGTGACCTCCAGGCCTGGGAGTTTTTCCCCGGCGTGGGCGGCAGCAGCGACTACCTGCTGGGTAGCAACCTGTATGCGGTGCTGCCGGATTACGCCGGCCAGGCGCCCCTGGCGTTCAACGGCGGGCGGCTCGGCGCTGCCGATCAGGCGCGCCAGATCGTGATCAGCACCGGCGGATCGGGCCTGGCGCCCGGGACCTACTCGCTGCTGCCGGCGCGCTACGCCTTGCTGGGTGGCTCGCTGCCGCAGGGCGCCTTCCTGGTGCGGCGTGCCAGCGACCAGGGCAAGGCCGTGCTGGAGGGCCCGATCACGCGGCCCGATGGCAGCGTCACGGTGGCCGGCTGGCTGCGCGACGCGGGCTCGGTCAACACGGGGCTGCCGGGTGAGCGTTTCATCGTGGAGCCTTCTGCCACCTTCCAGGCGCGCAGCGACATTCGGCTCAGCAGCGTGAGCCAATTGTTGGCCGATGCCGCCGCCCTGCGCGGTGCTGCGCGGGCGCCCGAGCTGCCGCGCGACGCCGGTCGCATTCAGCTTGCCCTGGGGGGCGAGCAGCGCGCCACGTGGCAGAGCCAACTGGATCTCTCTGCGCAAGGCGGACGGGCCGGCCGCTTGGACGTATCCGCGACGCAACTGGCGCTGCTGGACGACGTGAGCAAGACGCCGGATGGAACGTTGGGTATCAGTGCGCAGGCTGTGGGTGACAGCGGCGCGGGCAGCGTGCTGCTGGGGGGCGTGCGCCGTCTCGCGTCCGACCCCACCAACGCGGCACTGACATGGTTGATCGACGCCAGCGGCACCCGCACGTTGAGCGTGGACCTGGGCGCCTCGTCCCTGCAGACCGAAGAGCTGATCTTGGCCGCCAGTGGCAGCGTGAGCCTGGCCGCCGGCACGCGGCTGAGCGCGCCGGCCTCGGGCACGTTGGGCTCCAGCAACCTATCGCTCAGCGGTGATGGTGGCCTGGCGGTGATCAGCGCCAACGCGGTCAGCACCACCCGCAGCCTGTCCACTCAGGCCGCAGGCGAGCTGAGCGTGGGCGCGAACTCCAGCCTGTCGGCCCCGACGCTGAGCGTGGATGCCTCGGCTGCACTTCGTGTGGCCCCGACGACAGCGATGAGCACGCGTTCGCTGAGCCTGGGCGCGCCGCGCATCGTGATCGGCGACAGCTCCGTCGACCCGCAGGCCACGTTGCTGAGCGGCGAACTGCTGCAGACCGTGCGCGCCGTGCCCTCGCTGACCCTGCGCAGCTACATCAGCATCGACTTCGCCGGCACGCAAGACTGGGCCGAGCGCGGTGGCAACAGCGCCGCAGCGCCCCAACGTGTGCTGCAAAGCCTGGTTCTTGATGCGCCTTTGCTGCGCGGTCTGGCCGCGGCGGACGGCACGCCGGCGCGGGTGGACCTGGCAGCGCAGTCGGTAGAAGTCCGCAACAGCAGTGGCCTGAGCGCTTCGGCATCGGCCATCGGCCAGGGCCAGCTGACGCTGCAGGCCCTGCCGCCGATCCAGTACGGCCGAACCGGCGGCCTGACCATCGGCCCGGGCCAGGTGGCGTTGGATTTCGCCGATGCCCGGCTGCGATCCAGCGGCGACGCGGTGCTGCAAGGCAGCGGCGGCCTCAGCGCCAGCCGGGACCTGACGATCAGCTCGGCACGCCTGAGCGCCACCACGGCCGCTGAGCAGTCCTTGGCCGCGCCCACAGGCAGGCTGCAGATCGCGCTGGAGCCCGGTAGCCGCAGCCTGGGGGAGCGCGTCGGCGCGGGCGCGGCCGTCAGCCTGACCGGGCAGACCGTGAAGCAGGACGGCCGCATCGAACTGCCCGGGGGCAGGCTGGCCATTGCGGCCAGCGGCAGCGGCGCGGTGACGGTCGGCTTCGGCGCCGAGTCGAGCACGACGGTAGCCGGCTTTGCGGTGCGTGCGGCCGACGGGTTTGAGGCCTATGGCCAGGCCGGTGAGATTCAGGTCAGCGCCGCTCAGGGCGCTATCGAACTGCTGGGCCGTATCGACGCCGGCGCGGCCCGGCGCGCGGATGGCACGGCCGGCACTGGCGACGCCGGAGGCATTTCGCTGATGGCAACGGGTGCGGGCGGGCAACTGCTGTTGTCCAAGACCCTGGCCGATGGTTCGACCGTGCGCGGGCGATTGACAGCCGGTGCCGGCAGTGGCGCAGGCGACCAGGGCGGCCGGCTGCGCGTTGACGTGAACGCCATGAGCAGCGCGGACGACTTGGTTCGTGCGGTGGCCGAAGGCGGCGTGGACACCGAATTTTCGCTGCGGGTGCGCAGCGGCGACCTGAGCCTGGACCGGGACGTGAAGGCGCGGCGAATCGCCATGGCCGCGGACGACGGCCGCTTGTCCATCGGCACGGCCAAGCTGGATGCGGCCTCATCCGGCGGTGGCCTTGTGCAGCTGATGGCTGGCCGCGAACTGGTGCTGGCCCAGGGCGCGCAGATCGACGCCCGATCCGAACGCGACGGCGCCAATGGCGGTGACGTGCTGCTGGCCAGCGCCCGCGGGCGGGTCTCGCTGGCGGCCGGCGCCACGATTGACGCCAGCGGCGACGACGATCAGGACGGACGCATCGTGCTGCGCGCACCGCGCGGCTCGAACACCGTCGGCATCGACCCCTTGAACCTCGCAGGCCTGCGCGCCGCCGAGATCGACATCGAAGCCGTGCGCGTCTATTCGACGGTGACCGTGGGCGTCTCGACGCGAGACATCAGCAGCATCGCCACCGGCAACAGCGCCATCACGGGCAACAGCGGCGTCCTCGGCCAGACCTCGGTGCGAAACGACAGTGCCAGCTTCATGCTGGCGGCCCCCGGCCTGCTGGACGGGCTGGGCGTGCCAGCGTCCGAGCGTGGCCGCGTGCACCTGCGCGCAGGCGTGGAGGTGCAGGCACGAAACGACCTGACGCTGGCAGCCGATTGGGCGCTCAACGCCGATCGGCCAGGCGGCGATGCCGGCTTTCTGACCTTGCGCGCCGCTGGCAACCTGCTGATCAACGGTTCGGTCAGCGACGGTTTCGTCAACGCGTTGACCACTGCCGCGCTCAACGACAACCCGCGCTCCTGGAGCTACCGTTTGGTGGCCGGCGCCGACCTGGCGGCCGCCAACCCGCTGGCGGTGGTCGACTTCGCAGCCGGCACCGCCGAGCGCGGCAACCTGAGCCTCAGTGCCGGTCGGCTGGTGCGTACCGGTGCCGGTTCGATCGAGATGGCGGCCGGCCGCGACATCCAGTTCGCTGCTGCCAGCGGCAGCAATGCGGCGGCCATGGTCTACGTCGCCGGACGAAAGATGGCAGGTGAGAGCGCGCTGCTCAGCGGCCTTTTTGCGCGCCAGACGGCCAAGCCCCTCTTCGTTGAGCAGGGCGGCCGCCTGGAACTCAACGCGACACGCGACCTGGTGTCGTCCGAGGCCACGCAGCTGATGAACAACTGGCTTTGGCGCAGCGGGCTGCTGAGCACCCCCGCCAGTGCGGCGAGCTTGTACTCGGTGTTCAGCCAGCCTGCTTGGTGGAGCGAGTTCAGCCGCTTCCGCCAGACTCTGGGCTCCTTCGGCGGCGGCGGGCTGAACCTGCGCGCTGGGCGCGACATCGTCAACTTGCAGGCCATGGCGCCGACCAGCGGCTGGGCAGACAGTGTTTCGGCGGACCGGGCCAGCCTGCAAATCCGAAACGGTGGCGATCTCACCGTGACTGCAGACCGCGACCTTTCAGGCGGGCAGTTTCTGCTCGGCCGCGGCGAGGGCCGCCTGTCCGCCGGACGCGACATCGCCAGCGCTACCGGCAACCTGCGCGTGCAGGAGCCCATGCTGGGCCAGATGAACGGCAGTTGGAGACTCAGCGCGCGCCTGGGCGTCAGCACCACCGGAGCCTTCGACCCGACCGCCCTGCCCGCATCCGCTGCAGACGGCCGGTCCACGGTGTCGGGGCTGTTCTATACGTGGGACCAGAACGCTGCGCTCAGCATCAGAGCCAGTGCCGGCAAGGCTGCCCTCGTGGGAATGACAAGTTCGCAGATCGGCGGCTACGGCATCGGCTTGGCCGGGGCCGGCGGCACACTGGACATCTATGCCCGCGTGCTGCCAGCCAACCTGGAGATCAGCGCCATGTCCGCGGGGGTCGAGCTTTACTCGGTGTTCGCGGGCGGCGGCCTGCTGTTCCCGGCACCCGCAGGGCGCCTGAATATCTGGTCGGGTGGTGACATCGTGGTCGGCAACAGTGGCGGTGCGAACTTCGTGATGGCCGACACCAGCCCAAGCGCTTGGCCGGATGCACTGAACCCGGTGTCCCAGACCTCGGGCGTCATCGTCGGACAAAACGGCCTCGTCAATACCGCGCTGAACGGTCAGGCCGAAGGCGCGTCGATCCACGTCGGCGATACCGAGCCGATCCGGATTCACGCTGACGGCTCGATTCGCACGCCTGGCGTGTCGACCCTGCGCCTACCCAAGCAGGCCCGTGTGTCGGCCGGGGATGACCTGCTGAACCTGCGCCTGGTCGGCCAGAACCTGAGCAGTGGCGACCTCACTTCTTTGACCGCCGGCCGCAACTACCTGGCCGAGTTGGCGGGATTGCTCGAGATCGGCGGCCCGGGGGCAGTGGTCGTGAACGCCGGGCGCGCGCTGGACCTGGGCTCTTCCAGCGGCATCACCACCATCGGTAACCAGCGCAACGCCCGTCTGCCAGCGCAGGGCGCATCGATCAAGCTCAGGGCGGCCTCCGAGGGTCGGCTGGACTTGGCTGCTCTTGACGCCGCCTTTCTGCGCCCGGCCATTGACGGCGGCAGCTTGCTCTGGCAATCCCATCGCGACGCCCTGTTGGCGCTGGTGCGCGATGCCTTGCAGCTGCCCGACCTGGGCTATGACGAGGCCAGGCAGCGCTTCATCAGCTTCCCTGCCGCCGCCCAAACTGCGTTCGGGCGCCAGGTGTTGGCCGCCGAGTTCGGAGCCACGTACCTCGGTGGGAACGCACCGGATTCGGCGCAGTTCACGGCAGGGCTGGAGGCTGCCTTCGAAAACCGCAAGGCCGCCATCGTGCAATACGTGCAGGAAGCACTCGATATCGGCAGCTTCGTGGTGTTGCCGGGGCGCGAGACGTTGCCGGCGCGAGAGATTCTGGCCAGTCTCGGATCCGCCGCATCGTCCGGATCGGGCAATTTGACTTCGGCATTCAGCGAGCAGCAGAAGCTGCAGGTCGCGCAGTATCTTGCAGAGACAAAGGCGCTGTCTTTCTCGGCCCTCGACCTGGACACCACGGTGGCGGCGCGCGTGGCCCAACTGGCGAAGGTGCAGAGCGATTGGCGCAATACCGTTGCAGCGAGCCTGGGCGGCACCGCGGCGGGCTTCAACGTCCTGACTGAACAAAACCCGCTTGACCCGGCGGTGCAAGCCTACAAGGCTGCGTTGGTGGACTACAGCGGCCTGCGCTTCGAGGCCTATCGCGACCAGGTACTGGCCAGTGAACTGGCCAGTGCCGGTGCCACGGCTTCGTTGTTCGGCCGCAAGAGTTTGCCCATGCGCCTGGCCCTGTTCGACCAGGGCTTCCAAGCCTCCGAACTGGCGGGCGCCGGCAGTTTTGTCGCCCAGCCGATCTGGACGGGGGCCAAGCCACTGCTCAGCTACACCGGATCTCTGAACATGACCCAGAGCTCGGTGATCACGGCGCGCGGCGGCGATATCAGCCTGGTCAACCCAGGAGGCGCCATCAACGTGGGCCTGAAGGACACGGGCAGTGGCACCAGCACGCCCAAGGGCGTCATCGCGCTGAGCGGCGGCAACATCTTCGGCTACGCCAAGAACGACTTCCAGGTCAACACGCAGCGCGTCTTCATCGTCGGCCAGGGCGACATGAACATCTGGTCGTCCAGCGGCGACATCGACTCCGGCCGCGGCGCCAACACCGCGGTGGCCGCGCCGCCACTGACAGCCCGCCGCTCGGTCGACGGCGTTGTGTTCGAGGTGCCCGCCACCACCACCGGCAGCGGCCTGGGCATCCTGGAGGACGCCAGTGGCAGGCGCGCAGGCACCATCGGCCTGTACCCTGCCTTCGGCGAGATCCTGGCGCTCGACGCCTTCATCCGCGCACCCTCGGTGGTGCTCGGTTCGACCGTCAAAGGCGCCGACAACCTGCAGGCCGCGTCGGTGGGCGGTGCAGCCGCAACGGTCAGCGCGCCGGCCTTGGCCGTTGCGCCGCCGGCGGCCAACTCCGAGACCAGGAGCGCGGGTGCAGCGACCGCTGACCCTGCTGCGCAAACCCGGCCCCGCAATTCGCTGCTGACGGTCGAACTGCTGGGTTTGGGCGCAGGCGGGGCGGCGGGTGCCAACGCTGCCGACGAGGCCTGCACAGAACAGGACGAGCGCGACAAGAAGTGCAAGCCCATGCGCGCCAATTGCAGCGACGCGCAGAACGCGGCGGGCCAGTGCAAGTGACGCCGCTGGGTCACATCGGACCATTGGACAGCCCGCCCCACCCCCCGCTGCGGGGCCTCCACGCGGGTCTACGCATAACTGTCACACCGCCTGCCTAGACTGCGCCGTTTGAACCATGCACTTGCAGCGTCAGTTGTCTTCCATGCCCATGAGCCGACCCATTGACCCGCACCCTTTGATCGCTTGTCTGTTGGCCGCCACGTGGGCCTTGGCGACGGTCAGCCCGGACGCACACGCACAAAGTACCCCGCCGGTGATGCGGCTGCCGTTGGTTGACGCGGCGCTGGCCAACACCTTGGTGAACGCCGTGCCCGCCGCGAACAGCACAGGCGGCCCATCGCAAACGATGCTGGTCGCACCCAACAACGCGCGTGCGCCGCTGCCGCTGCCGCGTCTGCTGGAGGTGCCCGAGGTGCCACCCCCCGAGCCCAGCGAATTCGAGCGCCTGGCCACCACCGCCAACGACGGCAAGCCGGTTTGGCGCCTGGGCAGCCAGGCGCGCCGCGTGGAAGGCTTGGCCGGCGAACGTGAAACAGCCGCGCGCGTACCGCCGCACTACGTGGTGCAGGTGGGCGACGAAGTCAGCATCAGCACCTGGGGCAGCGTGGACGCGCAGTGGCAACTGCGGGTCGACCGGGCGGGCAGGATCACCCTGCCCCGAGTCGGGCCCGTGCCCCTGGCTGGGGCCACGGCGGCAGAAATCGAAGGGCGGGTGCGCACCCGCCTGAACCAGGTTTTCAAGAGCTTCGAGGTCTCAGCCGCGGTCACCGACGTCAGCGCCATGCGCGTGCACATCACCGGCTTCGTCGAACGCCCGGGCGACTACGTGGTGCCTGGCCTGAGCACCATCTCTTCGGCCCTGGCCAACGCCCAGGGCCCGTCGGCTGGTGGCAGTTACCGGCGCATCCGTTTGCTGCGCGACGACAAACCAGTGGTGGTGTTCGACCTGTACGGCCTGCTGCGCGAAGGCCAGCGCCGGGACGACCGTTTGTTGCACCCGGGTGACGTGTTGTACGTTGAACCCGTGGGCCCCCAGGCAGCTGTGCTGGGCAGCGTCAACCGACCCGCGGTGTTTGAATTCCTGCCCGGTGAAACCGTGGCCGACGTGCTGCGCCTGGCCGGCGGCTTTTCCTCGGTGGCAGAACGCAGCACCGTCGTCCTGGAGAGGCTGCGCGAACGCAGCGGCCAAGGCGCCGTGGCGTTGGCCTTGCCCATTGAGGAAGGCAAGGCTCTGAGCGACGGTGACATCTTGCGCGTGCGTTCGCAAGTGCTGGCCAGCGTGCCCTCGCAGACGCGCAACAAACGCGTGCTGGTCGAAGGCGAGGTGCGCCAACCGGGCGAATACCTGCTGCCGGCCACGGCGACGCTGCAAGACGCCTTGGCCGCAGCCGGCGGGCCCACACCGGCGGCGTTCTTGTTTGGTGCCTCGCTGCGCCGCGAGAGCGTGCGTGTGAATCAGGAAGTCAACTACGACCGCGCCTTGCGCGAGCTCGAAACCGAGCTCACCCGCAACGCCGCCAACCGCGCCACACGCGTTGAGAACGCGGTGGACGCTGATGCCTCGGTGCAGCGCCTGATCTCGCGGCTGCGCATGCGGCGGCCCGAAGGCCGCATGGTGCTGGACATCAACCCCGGCACGCCGGCCCTGCCCGCACTGCCGCTGGAAGACGGTGACCGAATCCAGTTGCCCCCCAGCAACCAAAGCGTGGGCGTGTTTGGCAGCGTCTTCAACGCCGGCAGTTTCGTGCTGTCGGACGGCCGCAGCCTGGGCCACTACATCCAACGTGCTGGCGGGCCCACCGGCGGGGCTGACTACT
>Ga0209181_10005976_pt1 | contig 17315 bp, 16 predicted proteins | sample MAT05_FD_187208 | JGI IMG/M metagenome (GOLD analysis project Ga0209181, IMG submission 187208) | Freshwater microbial communities from Lake Fryxell liftoff mats and glacier meltwater in Antarctica - MAT-05 (SPAdes) (version 2) | ecosystem: Environmental > Aquatic > Freshwater > Ice > Liftoff...
TGTTGGTTCAGCAGGCGCTGCTGGCTCCCTTCCCGGCGTACTCTCGCTCACGGGCGTCAGCGATACGAACGCCACCGATGGCAAGTCGGGACTCCGCGGCGGTGGCGGTGGTGGCGGCGGCGGGGCGAAGTCGGGCATGTTCTGCGGTGGCGTGGATGGCAACGGGGCCAGTGGCGGCGGCGGCGGCGCGGGTGGTTGCGGCGGAGCCGGCGGCGGCGGGGGGAAGGCGGGTGGGTCGAGCCTGGCGATCGTGAGCCTGGGGACGAAGCTGAAGTTGACGGAGGTGACGTTGAAGACGGGAAATGGCGGGAAGGGCGGGAAAGGCGTCTCGGGCCAGAGCGGTGGAGTCTTCGGCAAGGGCGGCGATGGCGGTGCAGATTCCGGCACGTCACCCTCAAAAGCCGGCTGCCAAGGTGGAAACGGCGGTGCCGGCGGCGGCGGCGGCCCCGGCGGCGGCGGTCGTGGCGGGCACTCCCTTGGGATCGCCTACGCGGCGGCACCGAGCGCCATGCCGGTGCTCAAGACTTTCATGGGCGCGACGGCGGGCCTTGGTGGCGCGGCCGGCCCTGGCAATACGATGGGAATCAGCTCCGACGGCGCCGCGGGGCAATGTTGGGATTTCGTGAAGAACAAAGCCTGCGCGAAGTAACCCGGTCAAAAGCAAGGCACCGCCCCGTCGGCGGGCGGTGCTTGGTTGGAAAGCATCCGAAAGGGAGGTAGTTTCATGGTCCGATCCAAAACGGATCCGGCCTCCGAGCACGTGACCGTACGCCTCGTGGTGGAGGACATTGCGCGCATTGATGCGCTGATCGAAGGCTGCTCGATGCGGTGGCACAAAGGGACGCGCTCGGATGTGATTCGCATGCTGCTGGCGCTGGCGCTGGAGCGGGTGGCGCAAGGGCACCTTCCGCCCCCTCGGCCGCTCACGCCGTCTCTCGCGGAGGACGACGTGCCTCTACCGCGCGACAAGTAGCGGAGGCGACGCGGGCAGGCTCTCTCGTTCTCTCTCTCCATAAATCCCCGCTTGGCCGGGGAACCGTTCGTCATTTTCGAGGGCGCTTGGGCCTTCTCATGCCCTGGAGGGCTGCCGTGCAAGCTGGAATCGTTGTCGTGCTCCTACTCCTACTCCTACTCCTGCTGGTGCTGGCGGGGCAATCCATGTTCTCCACACGCATTGCGAGCCTTCGCTTTCAGGTGGAGCATCTGGAACGCCGGCATAGCGAGCTGTCCACGTCAGTGATCAAGGTGCATCGCTGGGCCGAGGAGCAGCTCCACGCCGTTCGAGGGGAGTTGACGGCCACGCGCGTCGTGGAGCAGCGGGTCCAGAAGCGTCTGGCGGCTCCGGCTCCGGCTCCGGCTCCTGAGCCCGAGCCCGAGCTCGCGCTCGCGCTCGCGGAGGAGCCCGAGCCCGCGCCTGAGCGGGACACGATCGCCATGCCCGCCCCCAAGCCGAGCGATGAAGAGGGCGAAGCCACGACATTCTTCAAGCAAGATCCGCCCGTCTACGCCCCGCGGTCGGCGCTGATGCGCCCGCCCGCGCCGCTTTCACCTCCGGATGGGATGGGCGGCGAAGACCTCGCGGACGAACCAGGGTACGCGCACCTGGGTCCGGAGGAGAAGACCCCGCCGCGGCATGGCCGCGCCGCGATGCTCCTTGCGGAGTATTCGGCGAGCGAGGAAGGCGACGCGGCATGAGCGACCTCGAGCACCGCGTGCTGCGGTTACCCACACATCCTCCTCTGTCCCTGGCGCCCCTGGCGCCCTTGCGGTCCTTCCCCGGTCTTTTCTGGTCCTTTCAAGCGAACGAGGACGCGGTGATGAACCCCTGCGCCGTGGATTTCTCTTTGAGGTCGACGATCCCAAGGCCCATGGCGAGGAGTCCCCGCCCTGAGCATGCGAAGCATGCGATTTGGGCGGGGCGGGCCGCGCGGAGCCGCGAAGCGGCGAGCACGGACCGGGGGTGGGCAACCACTCTGGGGTTCGGAGTGCCGGATCTGAAGACGATCCTTCGCACCGCGGATCCCGCTGTTGCTGCGGAGAAACGTCGAGCGGCTCTGGATGCGCCCGAGGTGGTAGAGGCCATTGCAGACATGCGCGATGTCGCAGGGGAAGGCGCTTCCGCTCTAAGCTTCGGCAGGAGCGGCGATCCTCGCCGTGCTCGGGCCGGTGGCGGTGGTGCGAGCAAAAGCGAATAAGAGTGCAAGGGAGCCGGCACGAACTGCCGCAGGTGCTTGGGCCGGCTCCCTTGCGGTCGCGGCTTCAAACGGGCTGGTGGCCGACGCGTACCAATGGGGGAGCGCCGCTCTGGAGCGGTTTGCGGGTGGGATGAATATGAGCTCGTCAGCGTCAGCGAGCGTGGACGTCCACGTCCACGTCCACGTTTACGTCCACGTTTACGTGAACGCTGACGCTGACGTGCCGTCGTCCCAAGTCTGTCCGGATCCCGCTCTAACACTGCTCCGGCGGCACGCACTTGGCGGCCTCCACCACGGGGATGGTGGTCGTATGGCGCCCTCGCGAAAGGGGCGGCGGCGGCTCGTCGGGGCCGTCCTCCGCGGTGGGGTCGTTCGGCGGGGCCTCGGGCGGCGGGCGAGGGGCGGAGGGGCGGTGAGCCGTCTCGAATGAGGTGTGAGGCAACCCGAGCTTGAAGCGGAGGAGATCGTACTCGCGCAGCGGCAGGAGGATCAGCGGCTCGTGCAGCGGCCAGATCGCGCACGGCTCCTCGGTCGAGGCGGTGCGCGCGAGGATCGCGTTCACGGCGCGCCGCGCGGCCTCGTTGGCGCCCTCCATCGTCGCGAGATCGGTGTGGGTGCGGACGAAATCGGCCGCGAGGAAGAAGTTGGAGATCGCCGTCGCCGCCTCGGGCCGATATTGCCACGAGCCTGCGGTGTTGATCAGCAGCGGCTCGAGGTTCATGGCCCCGCTCGGGTTGGGAAGGACGATGTCCGGGTCCAGGAACCAGGTGTGGATATTGGCCTCGTCGAGGATGGTCGCGAGATCCGGCCGGAGGGAGCCGATGATCTGCGCCACCACCTCCTTCTTGATCTCCTCGCGCGAGACCGCGTCCCGCGCCGAGCGCCGGAAGAGGACACCGCTGGTCTCCCAGTCCGAGATATCGATGGAGAGACAGCCCTTCACGGTGCCGTCGCCGTGGCCGCCGAGGCCCGCCGGCCAGAACTGCGCCTGGGAAATCGACGTCAGGGCCCACGGTTGAGAGACGAAGTTGGCGTGTCCGTTGACGAGGGGCTGGTCCTCTCGCAAGAAGAACTGAAACCCGTTCATCCAGGCGACGCGGAGGTTGTCGATCAGGCCGAGCGAAGGATCGGCGCGCCTCATCCCCGCGTTGAGGAGCAGCTGGAGGCGCTCCACCGGTAGCGCGGAGATATAATAATCGCCCTCCACCGCGCGCGTCGCCCCGTCGGCGGCGGTCACGGTGACGTGGGTGATCCGGCCGCCCAGGCAGGTTATCTCCGTCGCCGCGGAGCCGAGGTGGAACACCACCCCGCAGCTCTTCAGGTACGCGACCCACGGCCCGATCCACACCTCGGTGGTGGGCCCGTTGAGGACGCGGTCGAAGTCTTCGTCGGGCGAGTACACCCCGAGGAGGAGCTGGATCAGGATGTCGCCCACCGTCCGCGTGCTCCCCTCCTCGGACTTCATGGCCACGAGAGAGCGGGTGAGGCCGGTGGCCAGGTAGAGGCGATATTGATCCGACATCGCGTCGGCGTCGATGAAGTCCCACCAGGCGGTCTTCTCGTACTCGGCGAGGCGTCGCTCCGGGCAGCTGGTCATGATCACCAGCAGGCGCTCCACGAAATAGGCGAGCTCGGCCGAGGGGATGTCGAGCTCGAGGCCGCTCCACAGGGTGGTGAGCGCCTCTTTCCACTCCAGGAACGACTCGGGGCGCTTGACGAGGAACTCGAGGTTCTTCTCCGGCGAGATCGCCATCAGGTACGTGCTGGCCTGGACCAGGTTGTCGTACACGCCGTTCTTCTGGCCGCGATAGGGGATGCGGCGCAGCGTGTCGGGAAGGTGCTTGTAGAAGCCCGGGAAGAAGCGAAACCCGTGCTCGCCCGGGAGATCCGGCCGCCCGTCCTTGCCGGTCTCCGGCACGTAGATCGTCCGCGCCTTGCCCCCCGGGATGGCCTTGGCCTCGTGGACCTCGACCGCGAACCCTCGCTCGGTCAGCTCGTGCGCGGCCGTCAACCCGCCCACGCCGCCACCGAGGATCACCACCCGCTTGCTCATTCCCGCCTCTTTCTCCGGTTACTCGAGCGGGGAGCCTATCTTCTCGCTCCGGGTCCTGCATAGTGACCGGCGTGAAGTCGCTCGATCGACGCTCCTTTTTCCGCGCCCTCACCGCCGGTGCCGGCGCCGCCGCGCTCGCCTCGGCACCCCGCGCGCGCGCGGGCGAGGCGGAGGGCAAGCCGATCAACGCTGACGTCCTCGCGAGCCGGACGCCGCCGGATCTCCGCGTGCTCGACCTCGCGCTCGAGGGTGACAAGCGCCTCGCCAGCCGGGTCGCGATCTTCGTCCCCAACCACCTCGCCAAGGACGAGAAGGTCCCGCTCCTCGTGCTCCTGCACGGCCTCGGGGAGACGTGGGATCAAGGCGTGGGCGCGTTCGCGTGGGTGGAGCGCTATGGCCTCGGCAACGCCTACGCGCGCCTCCGTCGCCCGCCAGTGACGCGGACCTCGCGCCTCGCTTCGTTGCTGCCCGACGCGCGCCTCGTCGAGCTCAACGCCTCGCTCGCGGCGCAGCCCTTTCGCGGCCTCGCCATCGCCTGCCCGTACACGCCCAACGTCGTCAAGCAGCCGGATCCCGCCGCGGCCCTCGATGCCTACGCGGGCTGGATCGCCGACGTCGTCGTCCCTCGAGCGCACAAAGAGGCGCCGGTGTTCACCGACGCGGCCCACACCAGCCTCGACGGCGTCTCGCTCGGCGGTTACCTCGGCCTCGAGGTCTTCGTGCGCAGGCCCGACGCCTTCGGCGCGCTCGGCGTGGTCCAGGCGGCGATGAGCCCGCTCAAGGTGCCGGTCTACGCCGAGAAGATCGCGGCGATCCACGCGGCGGCGATCAAGGCCGGGAAGCCGCCTCCCACGTTCCACATCGAGACGACGCACTCGGATCCAATGCACGACCTAAACCTCGCGTTCTCGAACGATCTCACCCGGCGCGGGGTGGCGAACGACTTCGTCGTCCTCCCGGGGAGCCACGATCAGACGTTCCTGCGCGAGGCCGGATCGATGGAGATGCTCCTCTGGCACGACCGACGCCCGCGCTGAGAGCGCGCCTCGTCGCGGGGGCGCGCCGGATCATCCAGCACCAGCCGACGCGCCCGGCCTTCGCCGCCGGGCTCCGCGCCAGCCTCGTCACCACGGTGCCAGTGATCGCCGCGCTCGCGCTCGAGCGACCCGCCCTCTCGTGGATGGCGATCGGCGCCTGGCTGGTGACCCTCGGCGATCTCGGCGGGGCTTACTCCAGCCGCGCGGGCGCGATGCTAGCGATGACGATCGGCGGCGCCCTCGTGCGCCTCCTCGGCGGCGTGGTCGGCCCGCACTTCGGGCTCGCCGTGCTGCTGATGCTCGTCGCCGGGACCGGCCTGAGCCTGCTCCGCGTGCTCGGCGACGCCGCCGCGAAGGTGGGCGGGCTCCTCGTCATCCTGCTCGCGATCGCGCTCGGAGCCCGGCCGGAGGATCTCCACGCCGTCGCCGTCGAGGCGGGGTTGGTGGTCGCCGGCGGCCTCGTGAGCACCACGCTCTCGCTGCTCTTCTGGGGCGTCCATCCCTACAAGCCCGCGCGCTTTGCCGTGGCGCGCAGCCTCGAGGTGCTCGCCGACGCCACCGACGATCTGCGCCGCTTGAGCCGCAACGAGGCGGAGAAAGAGCTGTGGGACGCGTGGATCCGGGGCGCTCCCCGGCGCGTGCGCGCGGCGATCGAGGCGGCGCGGGGCGCGCTCTTCGCTACGCGGCGCGGCCAGGCGAGCGGATCGACGCTGGGCGATCGGCTCCAGGTCGTCGTCGAGCAAACGGACCGCATTTTCGAGGCGATGATCGGGCTCGGCGATCAGCTCGAGGGCCGTGCGACGCGCCCCGAAGAGCGCGTCGAGGACGTCGATCGCCCGCTCGCCGACGTCACCGAAGAGCTCCGCCGGCTGGCCGCGTTGACGATCGATCCGGACCGGCCGCAGCGCGACGCGGGCCGCCCCGAAGCGTCGACAGCGCGCGCGGCGATCGGAGCGGATCCGCCGTCCCGCGGCCGGATCCGCGGCGCCCTCGCCGTGATCTTCCAGAGCCTCGAGACCGCCGCCGCGGCGCTGGCGATCCTCCCCGGCGTCGCGGCCACGTCGCCGCATCGTGACGTTGATCGCGTCGACGCCGCGACCTCCGCGCGCAACGCGCTGATGACTCTGCGAGCGCACCTCACGCCGGGATCGCACGCCTTTCGCCACGCCGTGCGCGTGGGGATCACCACCGCCGTCGCGATGCTGGTGATGACGTTGATCCCGATCACGCACGGCCGATGGGCCGTCCTCGCCGCGGCCGTCAGCCTCCAGCCCTCGCACGCGGCGACGTGGTCGCGGACGGTGCAGCGCATCGCCGGCACCGCGGCGGGCGCCGGGCTCGTCGCGCTGCTGACCGGCCTCGGGCTCCCTCCGGCGGCGATGATCGCGCTCATCGCCTTCACCATCTTCGCGGCCGTCGCCCTGATGCCGCTCAGCTACCTCTACTTCGCGTTCTTCGTGACGCCGGCGTTCGTGCTCTTCGCTGAGCTCGCGGAGCGGCGGCAGGATCTCGCCTCGGCGCGCCTCCTCGACACGCTGATCGGCGGCGCCCTCGCCCTCCTCGGCGTGTCCTTGTTCTGGCGCCGCGCCGATGATCAGCTGCTGCGGCGCGAGCTCGCCGCGGCGGTCGAGCGCGAGCGCGTCTTCCTCCGCTGCGCGCTCGCGCGCTTCACGGGTACCGAAGAGGGCAGCCCCACCGAGCTCGCCGAGGCGCGGCGTCAGGTCGGGCTCGCCAACAACAACGCGGACGACACGCTCCAGCAGCTCCTCGCCGACGGCCGGGATCCGCGCCACGAGGCGTTCGACGTGGTGCTCACTTACCTCCGCCGGATCGCCGCGAGGACGATCAGCGCGCTCGCCGCCCGCGCGGCCCCGATCGATCCCGCGCAGAGGACCGCGCTCCTGGCCTTCGGGCAGCGCATCGACGCGTCGCTCGCCGCGAGCCGGGCGAGCCTGGAGAGGGCCGCAGAAAACGTCGCGCGTCGACGCACGGCGCGCGACGACGAGGCGGCCGACGAGGCCGAGGCGATCTCTGTCCCCGCCGAGGGCTTGCCCGAGCCGCTCCGACGTATCGAGGTCCTCGTCGGCGAGATGCGACGTCGCCTGCTCCGTGGATCCTGAGCCGCGGTCGTCGAGGGCCAAAAGAGCTGAGGCACATTGCCCCGGTGCAAAAAACCCTGTGGCGTCGAGGGAGCGATTTCCGCCGGTAAAGTCGGGTCGACCCGTGATACCGCCGGCCGCGCGCCTGGTACGATCCATGCTGAATAGGTGGAGACCATGATTCACCCCGTCGCGCCGGCGTCCAGGTTGCTCGCCTTCCCCGCCGCGCTCGTCCTGGTGCTTGGAGCGGTGGGCTGCGGCCTCCCCGCGAAGATGGCTCGTGACGTCACGCCCGCCGCCATCGATTCAGGCCTGCAGGCCATGGATACTCCGGTGAACAAGGGGCGCATGGAGCACATGGCCTCCAGCCCAGAGATCAAGGGCGTAGAACGCGAGCTGATCTCCGGGATCGTCGACGGCTCGCTGGCGATGCTGAGCGACGAGGAGCGCATGGCTCGCATCAACGCGCTGACCTCGCGCTACGCCGCGGGGATGATGCAGGGCTTCTCCCGGCAGATCGCGCCGCAGATTGGCCCCGTCGTCGTGGACGTGACCCGGAGCGCGGTGCGAGGGGTGATGAGCGAGGCGTTCAAGCCCGAGACGCAGACCGAGCTCTCGACCGCGGTCTCGACGGCGATGACCCGCGATCTCGGCCCCGCCCTCCAGAAGGTGCTGAGTGAGAACCTCGGCCCTGGAATCGCCGCCGCACTGGAGAATCAAGAGGTCCGCCGCGCCCTCGGCGACACCGCGCACCTGCTTGGTCGCGAGATGGTGCTGGGCGTGAACGAGGGTATCGTCAAGGCGCAGCAGGAGGCCAAAGAGAGCGGCGAGCCCTCGACGCTCGGTAGCCTGGGCAAGATGGCCACCAAGGGCGCGTCCATCGCCAATGGCATCACCTGGGTGCTCGGAGCGCTGGTGGTGGTGCTCGGCGGCCTGCTGATCAAGCTGCTGATGCAGGCCCGCAAATTCCGGAGCGAGAGCGAGGAGAAGGAGGCCCAGACGCGGATGATCCTCGCGGCGCAGAAGGCCTCGGAGGGCAAGCCGTGGTCGGGTGAGCTCATGGCCGCGCTCGAAGAGCGGTTCAAGGTTCCTTCGCCCCTCCCCGCCTCGCGGCGCAGCAGCTCCGCGCACGCGTCGTCCCCTGGACGCTGATCCGCTCTCTCGTGAGGCGCTGATCCGTCTCTGCCGTAGCGATCCCGCCTCGTCGCGGCCGCGACCGCGATCCCTCTGGACTGGTGAGCATCCCACTCACCATGATACCTGGAAAAGGGGAGCTAACCGAGGAGCACGCTGATCGCCGTCTTTCCCGTCCAGAGCGCCTCTACGTCTATCGCTCTGCCCTGGGGCTCTGGCTCGTCCTCACGCCGGCGAGCTGCGCCGACGCGGATCGCCATGGCCCGCCGCCCAGATTCGACGTAGACGGCGGCGCGACGTGCGTTGGCGCGGACTGCCTTCCTCTCCCGATCGATTGCGCGGAGCCCGCGCCCGGCTGCCCCTGCACCGCCCTGGGCGAGCACCTCGTGTGCGGTCGCGTCGAGAGCCAGGTCGCCAATCAGACCGTGTGCGGGAAGGGCTACTCGGTGTGCTCGGACGGAGCCTGGGCGCCCTGCCTCATCAACAACACGGCGCCGCTCGTGCGCCCGGCAAAGGCACCACCGGACGCGTCCCACTCGCTCTCGCTCGGCGAGCCGACGAAGTGCGCCGGTAACCCCTGCGATCCTTCCTGCTGGGATTTCATCGATACGCCGATCGGGGAGGGCAACACGCAGGCTGGTCTCGTCGCCGACGCCGCCGGGATCACCCTCGTCGCCGGCGTCCCGCCCCAGGGGCTCTACGTCGCCGCGGACTTCGTCCGTGACTACGACGCTGTCGGGCTCTGCGCTCCGGGCTCCACGCCGGTGTGGGGGCTCTGGTCGTGGACGGCGCCCACGCCGGACGACGCCTTCATCACCTTCTCCGTGCAGACCGCCGCGAGCGCGGCAGGGCTCCCCAAGGCGCCTCTCGACGCGCTCCGGTTCTCGGACCCTCCCGGCCCATCCACCCTCGCGGGCAAGCCCGCTCGAGCGCGGCTCGGCCCGCCGGATACCACGGCAGGCGCCGCCGTCGTCGACACGACCCTGGCTCACCACGGCCGGATCCGGGGCCTGCCGTTCCTGCGGATCATCGCCCACCTCGCCCCCTCGAGCGATGGGAAGAGCGCTCCGGTGCTGGCAGCGTGGGATCTCCAGGTGAGCTGCGCTCCGAGCGAGTGAGAGCCTGTCTGGGTCGGGAACGGGAGGACGGGGCGCTCGGGATTTTCCGGAGCTTGGCCGGGACTTGCAAGCTTGGGCGCGGGCCCGAGGTGGCTTGCAGGCTCGGGACAGCAAAGGGAGAGAGCGATGCGAGTGACTTCAATGGTCGTGCTGGGTGGGCTCCTCGGGGTGATCGCGGCGGCCTCGGCGTGCACGGGGGAGACCGGGACCGGGACGCCGACCGGGACCGGAACAACGTCGACCGGGACCGGCGGGGCAGGAGGCACGCAGAAGTGAGGCGATCAGGTCCACTCGACTGGATGGGAGGCACCGGCGGAGGAGATCGGCCTGAACGACGGCTCGGTTGACCTCGACTGGGCTCTTCGCACCTCGGCGTAGAGCGTGAGATAGGCGCTGGCCGTCCGCTCCGGTGTCCGCGCGAGGGCGCGGGCCCGGGCGCGACGGGCCAGATCGAGGCGGCGCTCGGGCTCGTCAATCAAGGTCTGCAGGGCGCGGGCGAGCGCCTCGCGGTCGTCGGGATGCGCGTAGAGGGCGGTATCGTTCCAGGTCTCGCGCAGCTCGGGGATGTCGCCCAGCACCAGCGCGCACCCGGCGAGCGCCGCCTCGAGCACCGAGAGGCCAAAGCAGTCGTAGCGCGCCGGGAGCGCGAAGATCGCCGCGCGCGAGAGGAGCGAGGCGACCTCGAGGCGGCTGAGCTCGCCGAGAGGGCGGACCCCGCACAGGCGCCGTGGTTTGCCATCAACATCGATGTTGCTCCCAGCGGCGTAGATCGGCCACGGGAGGCTGACCGCGACATCGCCGAGCGCAGCGACGTTCTTGGCCGGGTCCCAGAGGCGACCGACGGTGGCAATGCTCGCCTCCTTGGTGCTCGGCCGAAACGAGAGCGGCGGGGCGGCCCCGGGGATGATCCGCGGGCGGGCGGGGTGGCCATAATGCTCCACGAGGGCGCGCAGCATGGTGCCTGTCGGGGTCACCACGGCGTCGGCGTCGGCGATCCCCGCCTGGACAGCGAGGCGATAGTCATCGTAGGCCGGCGGCGGCGGCGTGCCGGTGACAGCCTCCCACCAGGAGAGCGCGCACGAGTGCGCGACGATGATCTTGGGCGCCGCGAACGGCAGCGCGCCGTGAGCGTAGCTGCTGAGCTGGACGACCGCGGGGCAGGCGCGGCGCTCTAGCCTGAGCAGCCATTCGCCCGACCGCCGCACGTCGTCCCAGGCGTCATCCATCCACTCGAGGCGAAACGTGCTCTGCTCGAGGGTCAGCCGCTTGACCTCGCGCGCGGCCCGCTCCTGCGATCGGGAGAGCCTCCCGCCGAGGATGGCGAGGGTGACCCGGACGCCGCGATTGGCCAGCTCCGCCGCGAGATCGACGGCGTGCGTGAACGCGCCGCCGAGCGGATCCGCTGTCATCAGCAGGCTCGTTAGCTCCGTCATTCGGTTACCTCCAATCCAGGGGGTGCCCCGGGGAACGGGGCGAACCTGGAATGAGATGTCCGAAGAGGCGGACGAGTCGCGGGAGGGAAAACCCCGCGAGTCAGAAAGGGATTGTCTTACGAGAGGCGGTACCGGCGATCGCGCTGCGGGCTCTGCTGGATCGCCTTGAGCACGAGGCGCACGAGCTTGCGCGAGTAGGCGATGCGGCTGCCGTGTTGGGAGGGCAGGGGGACTCCGAGCGATTGCGCCAACCGCTCCACGTTCTCGAGCTTCGCTTCGTACAGACAATCGGCATCCAGCATCATGGGCGCCGTCCGTATACATGGGTCGATCTGTCTTGTCGAGAACGAAGACACGATTCTTGTCTGGTCGGTTTTATCCCAGTGTCTCGCGGGCGACGGCGAGGGCGCCGCGGCGGTTCACCAGGGGATCGGTGACGACGGCGATCGGGATCCGCGAGAGCAGCTCGCGAAAGCGGCCCTTGGCGCGGAAGGCCTCGAGGAAGATTTCCCGGCGCGCCGGGAGGATGTGGTGCGCGATGGTGCCGGTGACGTAGACGCCGCCGAGGGCCAGCTCGCCGAGGGCGAGGTTGCCGGCTTCGGCGCCGTAGATCGAGGCGAAGAGATCCACCGCTTGCTCGGCCGGCAGGTGCGCGCGGGCGAGGCCGAGCTCGGTGATCGCCGCGTTGCGATCCTCCCCCGCGAGGCGGGCGGCGACGGCGGGAGGGACGGCGACGTCGCCGCCGCCGGCGACGAAGAAGTCGTAGAGGTTCCCGATCCCCATGCCGCTGACGAGGCGCTCGTAGCTGACGTGATCGGGGTAGCGCCCGAAGAGGAACTGGAGCACCTCGATTTCCAGGGGATTTCGCGGCGCAAAGTCGCGGTGGCCGCCCTCGGTCGGGAGGGCTGTGTGCTCGCTCCCCGTCCAGATCAAGCGGGCCTGGCCGAGGCCGGTGCCGGCGGCGATCACCGCGATGTTCTGCCCGCGCCGCGCCGGGCGGGCCTCGGTGAGCGGGATCAACGACGCGGGCGGCGTGAGCAGGCAGCCGCGCGCGCTCGCCGTCAAATCGTTGATCAAGAGCACCTTGCCGATGCCGAGGCGGCGGGCGAGGGCGCGCTCATCGAGGTGCCAGGAGAGGTTGGTGAACGTGGCCGTGCCCTTCACGATCGGCGCGGCGATGGCGAAGACGGCGATGCTCGGGGGCGCCGCGCTGGCCTCCTCGAGGAACTGCTTGGCGGCGCCCTCGAAGGTCGCGTGCTCGCGGCTGGCGAGGACGGCCTCGGCGAGCGGCGACCTGCCGGCGGCGCTGTAGATCGCGAGGCGGGTGTTGGTGCCGCCGACGTCGCCGACGAGGAAGGTGGGATCGGCCGCGGCGCGGAGGCTCTTCTTGGGCTTGCTCATGGGGTGAACCGAAGCGAGTAGCTGACCTTGGTGTTGCCGCCCTTGGGCTTCTGGAAATCGATCTGCTCGAAGGCGTGGACCATGCACTCGGAGAACTCGTGGCCCTTCATCGGCGAGCGCGGCTTGGTGACGCTCTTCGGCTTGCCGCCGGCCTTGTCGATCAGGAGATCGATCCCGAACGTGCCGCCCTTCTTCGGATCCTCGACGAGGGCATAGCAGCGACGAAACTCGTCGTAGTGGGGGATGACCGAGCGGTGAATCGGCTCCTTGGTCGGGGCGTCGTTGGGCCCGCCGCCGATGTGCATGCCGATGTTGGCGACCTTGACGTTCGGCAACGGCACCTCCGGCGCGACGGGCGCGGCTGACGGCGCAGCGCTCGCGGAGGCCGCGGCGCTCGCGGTCGGCTCGGCCGAGGGGACAGGCGCGCTGCTGGAGGCCAGAGGGGCGACCGCCGCGCTCGCGCTCGCGACGACAGGCGCAGCCACCGCCGAAGCGGAGATCGCGGGGGCCCCGTCGGCGGGGCTGGTGGCGGAGGGCGTGCCGCACGCGGTCGCGAGGAGGGCGGCGAAGAGGACGGGGGAGAGGTGCAGTTGGCTCACAGGAAGCGCGGACGGTGCCCGGAAGCGGCCGCGAATGCAACCAGATCTGGTCCGCGATCGAGATCGCCATCCCCAAGCGATGATCCGCTACGATGCACCCTGCATGAGATATCGCCTGCTCGACGTCTTTCGCGGGTTCGCGGCCCTCTGGGTCTTCACCTACCACATCGACCGCCCGACCTCGCTCCCGCGCGTGATCGAGGCCTGGTGCGCGCGCGGCGACCTCGGCGTGCCGGTGTTCTTCGTCATCTCGGGCTACTGCATGATGGCCTCGCTCCGATCCGCCGTCCGGCGCGACGAACGGCCTCTCTCGTTCCTCTCCCGCCGCATGCGCCGCATCTACCCGACCTACTGGTCGGCGATCGCCGTCGCCATCGCCGTCCCCTACGCGATGGCCGTCCTCACCGGCCTGAAGACCGGCGGCTACGTCACCCCGCGCCCGCAGTTCGTGGAGTACGACGCCTTCGCCTGGGCTGGTATGGTGACCCTGCTCCGCGTCTTCACCCCCGGCTTCGATAACATCTTCTGGAAGTTCAGCCCGCTCAACGCCGTCTTCTGGTCGCTGGCCATCGAGGTCCAGTTCTACTTCGTCATGGCCGCCGCCGTCTGGGCCCGCGGCCGCGCCCTGGCGCTGCTTGGTTTTGTGACCGTGGTTGGCGCGCTCCTGATCCCGCTTCACAACTCCTATGTCTGGGGGATATTTCTCCCCTACTTCCCGATGTTCTCGCTCGGCTTCGTGCTCTTCTTGCTGCTCGAGAAGGGCTATTCTCCGCGAAAGCTCTTTGGTGAGAAGGCGACTGTCGTTGCACTGGCCGCCCCGCTCGTGGCGATTGGTGGCTTCTATGCTCTGCTGCCGATTGGCTTGCTCACCCCGCCTTCGCTCGCCTTCGCGGCTGTCGCGACCGTGGTCCTCTGGTTCTGCCATGGGCTTGATCCGCTCGCGGACGCTCCTCTTTCGCGGCCTCTCGCGTTCGTGCGCAAGATTCTGCTCGAGGTCGGAGCGATGTCTTATTCCATCTATCTGATCCACCTGATGCTGATGCTGCTGGTGATCCAGATCATGCGTCAGGTGATCAGCCCGGAGCGCGCGTTCTTTCCGTTCGTGTGTATCGCGGTGACGGTGCCCTGCTGTTATCCGTTTTACTGGCTCTGCGAGCGGCCGTTCGTGAAGGCGCCTGCGGCGGCGCCTGCGCCGAAGGCCGAGCCCGTGGAAGTGACCTCCCTTTCAAGGTGACTGAACGAGAAAGGTCTCCCCGTCTCCCGTCTCCCGTCCGGCTCATGGGGGCTGCCATTGGGGCATGTCGGATCCTATCGAGCCCCTGCACTCGCGAGCACCGGCGATGGACGAGCTAGCACGGCACGTCACCTTGGACTCGCCGGCTCGTAACCTCTAGGCGTTCGACATGTCCAAGGCGTTCACGCCTGCTCCGGGCCAGGGCGGCGCGCCGGTCACGCTCGAGTACGGGGCGCCATAGCAGGGTGACGCGGCGCACATCGTCCTCGACGAAACCGAGCTCGAACGTCTCGTTTTGATTTGAAAGGACATCCAAAACGAGACCCAGCCTCGTTTTTCACGTCCTTCCATCTCCCGGATCGAGACCGCGCCTCGATCGCGCACCCTCCAGGACGTGAACATCGAGACCCGGCCTCGAGCCAGTAGGCCGGCCGAGGCGAGCGAACACGAAAGGTGGGAGAAAGGCGGAAAGGTGGGGAAGTAGGAGCTGATCGGCAGGATCCGCTCAGCCCTTGTCGGGTTTGGGCCTCGCGTCTGTGCTCGGAGCATCGGTGGCGGGAACCGTCGAGACGGCCGGCACCACCACCGGAGTCGCCTTCGAGGCCCGCTGCCCCGCCGCCACAGCATCCCGATGGTTCAGGATCGGCAACAGCGCAATCCGCGCGGTCTCCACCGTCGCGGGATCGTCGTGCTCGATCGCGCCAATCACCTTGCCAGCATAATTGACGATCGCCGCCTGGATCGCGCGGATGGTCTCGAACAGGTTCTGCCCGGACGCCTTGTCCCGGCGGAGGCGCTCGTCCACCATCGCTTCGTAACGAGGTTGGACCTCGCGCACCGCCGTCAGGAGCTCCGGGCCAATGATCTCGTTCACTTCCTTTTCCAGCCCCTCTTCCGTGATGGTCCGGAGGATGGTCGCCATGCTGGTGCGCTGCGCGGCATACAGAACGGGAGACGGGGGACGGGGGAGGGGAGAGAGGGACTCGACGACGCCGCCGCTACGGCGTCTTCCCGCGCTGGATCACGTCCGTGTGCGTCCCGTAATCCTGGCTGAACGTGTGGCGCCCTCCGCCCCCCGCCGCTGCGTAGAAATAGAAAAACTTCGTCGTCGCGGGCGCGAGCACCGCCTCGATTGACCTCATCCCCGGGTTGGAGATCGGCCCCGGCGGGAGCCCATTGCGCGTATAGGTGCTGTACCGATTGGCTGGATCGCGGTTCATCGCCGGGGTGGGCTTGCCGGCGAAGCCTTCGCAGGAGGGGGCCTCCGCGGGGAAGGCGATGCAGCCATAGGACGACGTCGGGTCGGACTGGAGGCGCTTGGGCTTGAAGTCGGGGTCGATGAGGCGGTTCAAGAAGACGCTGGCGATCAAGGGGCGATCCTCGTCGACGGCGGCCTCTTTCTCGATGATCGAGGCCACGGTGAGCACCTCGCGGCGGCCCCAGCCGAGGGAGGCTTTGAGGGAGGCGAGGCCGTCTTTGCGGGGGGCGAGCAGGATGTCCCAGCGCTTGTTCGACTCTTGCACGAGGCGCTTGACGATTTCGCGAGGGTCGGAGTCGAGGCCGAGCTCGTAGGTGGCGGGGAAGAGGTAGCCTTCGGCGCTCTCGGGGGCGATGCCGGCGAGGGGATCGACGCCGGCTTCGGTGAGCACGGCGGGATCGGCGCTGGCGGCGAGGAAGCCGCGCTTGCCGGCGATGTGGAGCTTCTCCAGGCGCGCGGCGATGTCGAAGCGGTTGTAGCCCTCGGGGATGGTGCACTTGACGCCGGGGCGGAAGAACGAGCGGCCGAGCATGCGGCGGAGGTCCCACGGGGAGGCGCCGTACGGGAGCAAGTGGAAGCCGGGGACGAAGTCGCTCGTGCCTCCGGTCGCGGTGAGGAAGATGGCGAGGGTGTCGTGGCTCTCGGCGAGGCCGAGCTCGACGAGGCGCGCGGCGGCTTGCTCGCTGGTGAGGCCCGCGGGCCACTCGACTTCGACGGCGCCGCCCGGCACCTTGGGCGGGGTGTGGCCGCGTCCATAGCCGAGGTAGAGCATGGCCGCGCCGATCGCGAGGGTGCCCGCGAGCGCGGCGGAGATCCAGAGCAGGGCCTTACGGCGCGCGAAGAAGGCGGCGCGGCCGCGCTCGGAGCGGAGGCGCGGCTTCTGGCTCGGCGGGCCGCTCTTCGGCGCGCGCGGTTTGTTCGCGGGGACGCTTCGCGCAGCGCGCCGCTTCGGCGCCGAGGGGGTGGGAGGGGCGCCTTCGCTCATGCAGCCGGTCCGCGCTTTAGCACAGGCGCGGACGAGGTAGGCTCTTGACAGATGCGCGGGGTCCTGCGCTCCTGTCAGGCCAATGACGACACTCGGGGCAGCGCGGTGGTGGGGCGAGGTGCGGCGAGGGCGCGCCTTGCTCGGGCTCGCGGCGGCCCTGGCGATCGCCGCGGCCGCGTGCTCTCTCGGCAACGTGTCGCACGACGACTGCACGGGCGACGCTCAGTGCAGCGCGGCCTTCGGCGCGGGGAGCCGCTGCGATCAAGGCTTCTGCTCCCCGGCGACGAGCCCGGGCTGCCAGAAGACGGGCGCTGACGGGCGAGCCTGCTTCGGCTGCGCGCCGAAGACGGCGGGGGATTTTCTCAACGCGTGCAGCGACGCGACGTGCTCGCCCTTCGACGACAAGCGCCTCACGAAGCTCACCCCCGACGGCGGCTTGCCGCCCCTGCCGTGAAGGAGGCCCGCGCGTTGATTCGCCTTGATCCTCGAACGTGGCGCCCTCGAGGCGCCGTGGTGCTCGGCGCCCTCGCGGCGCTCTCCGTCTTCGCCGCGGCGCCCTCGGCCGAGGCCGCGCTCTGCAGCACGCTCGTCAACCCGGTCTACATCACCGGCGGCGGCAAGGTGGCGATCGCCGATCTTGCCAGGGCGCTGAGCGCGAGCAAAATCAGCCTTGTTTACAAGCTCCAGGGCTCGTGCCTCGCGGTGGACGCGATCCTCAACGGGACCCCGGTCGGCAGCGCGACCGACGTGACGGCGAGCTACTGGGACT
>Ga0209181_10005978_pt1 | contig 17311 bp, 17 predicted proteins | sample MAT05_FD_187208 | JGI IMG/M metagenome (GOLD analysis project Ga0209181, IMG submission 187208) | Freshwater microbial communities from Lake Fryxell liftoff mats and glacier meltwater in Antarctica - MAT-05 (SPAdes) (version 2) | ecosystem: Environmental > Aquatic > Freshwater > Ice > Liftoff...
ATGACGATCGCTGCCAAGTCGGCGTCGTTCTCCACGACACCGGTAACGCGCACCAGCAGTTGCTCGCCCTTCTGCTCGATGTAGCCGCCGCCGGCAGTGCCATTGTTGCGACGCAGCGCCACCAGCACATCGCGAAACGAGAGCCCATGCGCAGTCAAGCGCACCGGGTCGGGCGCGACCTGATAGAGCCGCTCGAAGCCTCCAATGGTATTGACCTCTGTAACACCGGGGACGTTGCGCAGCTGCGGGCGAATGACCCAGTCTTGAAGCGTGCGCAGGTCAGTGAGGTCGTAGTCGCCTCCGTCCGGTTTCTTCGCACCGGGGTCCACTTCCAATGACCACATGTAGATTTCGCCGAGGCCGGTCGCGATCGGTCCCAACGCTGGCTCGGTATCAGGGGGCAACCCTTCTTTGGCCGACGCCAACCGCTCGGACACGAGCTGGCGAGCCCAATAGATGTCGGTGCCGTCTTCGAATACGACCGTGACCTGGGAGAGGCCATAACGAGAGAGTGATCGAACCTGGAGCACCTTGGGCAGGCCGCCCATCGCCGCCTCTATCGGGTACGTGATGCGGCGCTCGACCTCGACCGGCGCGAGCGCCTGCACCGGCGTATTGATCTGCACCTGTACATTGGTAATATCGGGAACCGCATCGATGGGCAGGCGCGTCAGGTTGTAGACGCCCAAGGCGCCCACCACGAGCGTCAGCACGAGCACGAGAAAGCGGCGCTCGACCGAGAAACGGAGCACCTTCGCGAGGAGCGTCATCATCGCCCCACCTCAGTGCGCATGGCCGGCCGAGCCCTTGCCGAGCTCGGCCTTCAGGACGAAGCTGCCCTTTTCGACGAATGGCTCCCCTGCTTCGAGACCCGAGAGCACTTCCACGAAAATCTTCGGGTCTGAGCCACTTACTCCCAGACGACCAATTTTGATCTTTCTCGCCTCGAACTCGCCTTCCTCTTCGACGAATACGACGTTCGCGCCCTCCAGCCTCTGGACGGCTTCGTCCGGGATGACCACAGCCGCGTCACCTTGTTCGAGTGCGATCTCGGCAGTCACGAACAGGCCAGGCTTGAGCTTGCCGTCGGCGTTTTGCAATACGACGCGCGCTTGCGCAGCACGCGCGTCCGTCTTTGCAATCGAGCCGACGAAGGAGATCGAGCCGACCAAAGGCTTCTCGAGGCCATCGGCGCGTACAATCACTGATTGCCCGACTGCGACCTTCGCCAAGTCTTTCGTGTAAATGGTGATGTCGACCCAGACGGTCGACAGGTCCGCGATCACGAACACGCGGGTGTCGTCTTTCAGCACCTCGCCCACCGACGCGTGTTTCTCGATAATGGTTCCGTCCAGCGGCGCGATGAGGTTGTACGTGCCCGACGAGCCACTGCCGGTGGTGGCCAACATCTGCGATGTGCTTTCCGCGTCGATCCGCGCTTCTGCTAGCGCCTGCTTGGCCGCGAGGTACTCCTTTTCCGGGACGATCTTCTCGTGAAACAGCTTATCGACCCGGCTGAAGTTGGCTTTGCTGAGCTTCAGTCGCTCTTGTGCGGCGCGCGTCTTTCCGCTGAGCTCGGCCAGCTCCTTGCTGTCCAGCACGGCCAAGATGTCGCCCTTCTTCACGACGTCACCGAGTTGCTTCTTCACTTCTTTGACGGTGCCGGCCACGCGGGGCGTCACGTGCGCAGTCTTGTCCGCGTTGAGCGTGACTTCGCCGGGCAGTGACAACGTGACGCTGACGTTGCCGGGGGCTGCTTTCGCGATCTCGATCCCGGCGTTCTTGCGGCCCTCATCCGTGAGCGTCACCCGACCGGCGCTGTGTTCGGCGTGCCCCTCTTCGGCGTGCGCCTCCTCCTTGCCGTGCTCGGCGTGTTCGCCGTGAGCCGCCGGCTCTGCGAGCTTACGGTCGAGCACGATGGCGACCAGCGCCGTCAGCGGCACTACGACGAGAAGCGCGAGCCACTGGGCAACAGGACTCTTCTTCGGGGCTTCAGTCGTCATCGGAGCATCCCCGCAGTGTGCAGCAGCTCAATCTCGGCGCTGCGCACTTCGAGCAGGCGGTCGAGGCGGTCTGCTTCCGTGTCGATGAGCTCACGACGCACGAGCAGCACTTCACCCAGGCTCGTCTCCCCTGCTTCGTAACCTCGCATCGCCAACTTCACATTGTCGGCAAAGCTCTGAGAGCCTTGCTCGAGGGAGAACGCGGCCGAGGCCTCGACGCGCTTTCCGGTGACCCTCACCGCCGTATCCAGCTGCGCTGACACTTCGCGCTTCTTTGCGGCAAGCTCGGTGGTTGCGCGTTTCGCCTTTGCTTCTGCTTGCGCGCCGAGGCCCTGCGCGTGGTCGAAGAAGGGCAACGTCATCGACAGCGTGCCCAGAATGGTGTGCTGCTGGTTGTCCTCGAATTCGTACCGAGCACCGATGCTCAGCTGCGGTGCCGCCAGCGCATCGGCGAGGTCTTGGTCTGCTTGCGCAGCCGCGAGATCGGCAGCGAGCGCACGCACGTCTCCGCGATTCAGCGAAGCCTTGCGGAGCGCTGGCACATCGAGCGGTCGAGGCGTCTCCAGCTTTCCTTGGAGCACAAGCTGCGTCGTTGGCGAGAGGCCCAAGAGAGCTCGAATTTCGCCATAGGTTGCCTCTCGAGTCGCCTCTGCCCCCTTGGCCTCGGCCGCCGCGCGGGCGAGCCCACCGCGCGAGACATTGAGCTCGAGCGGGGTTGCATCACCCGCGTCGACGCGCTTCTTGGTCGCTTGGTGAACGCTCGTCGCGATCGCTCTCACGTCGGCTGCGAGCGCCATGCGTTGCTCCGCCCATTGCGCGCGCACGAATGCATGCGCGACCGCGCGCAAGGTGTGCTGCATGGCTGTATCGCCGTCTGCATGCGCAGCGTCGACCTGGGCTCCTACACGTCGCAATCGCGCCCCGACCCCGCCGCCAAGATCCAGATTTTGAGAGATACCGAGCGCGAACGCCGCGCTCTCCAGATTCTCGCCGACAAGACGCGGGCCCAGCTCGACTTCGAGCAATGGGTTGTACCGGGGGTAGATGGAGGCATCGATACGGGCAGCCTCAGCCTCGCGGATGCGGAGCGGAGCGCCGACTGCAGCCGGGCTGGACTGCCGTGCCAGCGCCAGCGCTTTCTCGAACGTCAGCTCGAGCGTCGAGCTGTCTGCCGCGTTTTCGTCCGTGGAATCTGTGGTTTGGGCGTGCGCGGTCGCACCCAGGCCCAGCGCGGCTGCAAAGCAGGCCGCGAAAGCGATCTTGAACATGAACACCTCACCCGCAAAAGGTTGCGGGGCCAGCGCTCAGCAGTGCTGAGCGACGAAAGCTCGAATCACAAACGAAGTGACGTTTGGGCTACGAGAGGTGCTTTGGGACTTTTGGAACGCGAGCGTGTTCGACCGAGGGCGGCGCCGCCTGCTCGCTCAGAAGGACCAGGTCGACAGAGGCGAGGATCGTCTGCGGGACTTCAACGGGTGCGGGCGCGACCACAGGGGACGTCTGGTGGGCACACAACAAGCAGCAGTGGCAGTTGTCACCACAATCGCACGGGCTGTCGCCGTCGTCGGGGCATTGCTCGGCAGACTCGTCGTGGTGCTCGAACAGCTCGACCACTCCGAGCTGCCATGACCAAGTGGCGACGAGCGCATAAGCCGCGGCAACGAACAGGCGGAACGCCCACCTTCGTTGCTGTCTGACGCGCGATCTCACCACGAGCGAAGCCTAGTTTGGATGGGCCGACTTGCCAACCTGCGCGCACTCTTGCATCACGAGTGCAAGACGACGGTGCCATCGGGGGGCGCCGTCTTGCGACCAAAAAAGGCATAAAGAGCGGGCAACACGAACAACGTCAACATCGTCGCGCTGATGACACCGCCAATCACGACAGTGGCGAGTGGCCGTTGCACTTCGGCGCCCATCCCGCTGTTGAAAGCCATGGGGATGAAGCCCAAGGCTGCCACCAGCGCAGTCATCAGCACCGGCCGCAGCCTCTTCATAGCGGCGTCGCGCACAGCGTCTACCGCGCTCAGGCCGGTGGCCTGCAGCTGACGTACAGTCGACACCAGCATCATGTCGCCGAGCACCGAAACCCCGAACAGCGCAATGAAGCCAATGGCGGACTGTTCTCGCCGAGCAACATGAAGCCCAGGCCAAGCACGACTTCACCCTTGCCATCGGCAGCTACAGCACCCCGACGGGTCTCGCGGCCTTCGACGACCTTGGCCACGTCTTTCACTCGAATGGGCACGCGCGATCTGCGCGAATCACGATCTCGCCGACCTGGTCAGGCGACGTGAGCAGCGCAGAGCCGAGCACGAGAAAAGAGCCGCCAGCGTCGGACATGGCACCGCCGCCAACGTTGCGGCCATCGTGCTCCACAGCGCTCACCACATCTCGTAGCCCGAGGCCTCTTTGCTCGATCGCTATCGGATCGACCACAATCTGAATCTGGCGCTCGTCTCCGCCCCAAGAGTTGACCTCGGCCACGCCAGGAATCGAGCGATCTGCGGAACGACCACCCAATCGTGGGCGGCGCGAACATCCGCCAGCGATCGCGTCTCATTGCCGCGAACGACGGAATGGAACACGCGCCGAGGCCCGTGGCGACTGGCCCGAGTGATGGTCGCTCGATGCCGCGTGGCATCTCCACAGCAGACAGCCGCTCCGAGACGACCTGCCTGCCTAGGTAGATGTCCGTGTCTTCGTCGAAGATGACAGTGACCTGAGAGAAGCCGAAGCGCGATATGGAACGGACTTCAACGAGCCCCCGCAAACCCGAGACCGCTTGCTCGATCGGCGCGCTGATCTGCCCGCTTCTTCGGGCAGCAGTCGTCGTCATCCGGCGCTTCGGCTGTTGCTTGTTCGTGAGCGCTGCAAGGCGCTACCCAGGTGAGCGACCAGGAGCTGGTTACTGCGGCAAGCGCGAGCAGCAACCACACGCGCGTGAGGCGCGGGAGTGATCGCAAACGCTTCGCAGGAGCTCGCACCGCCTGCAGGCTAGCGCGCGGATCTGTTGTTGGCGAGCAGATCACGGCGCCGATGGTAGTGATTCGGCGTCCTTGAAGATGAGCCACTTCTCGCGCGCGATGCTCTCGAATGCGGCCTTGTAGCGATCGCCTTCGGCGGCATCGCCAGTGACATCGCGAATGTAGATGCGATCGATCTGGGCTGGCCGCTCGCGCGCAATGATGCCGTAAATCTCCGGATCCTTCTCTCCAGAATCGCCCACCATGATGACTCGCCGCTTGGGGAAGCGATCGAGCACGGCTCGAATTGCGGGCGGCTTCGTCAACAGCGGGTCTGCCAACAGCGCGTCGATCGTCGTCTTCACGTCCTTCGGGCGCACCTGCTTGAGCGAAAACGTGGCCGGCGGAAAGCCAGCCCCTTTCACGAGCTCAGCGAGGGGGACGAACAGCTGCCACGGGCTGGAGGAGACAAAGTGCAGATGAGCGTCCCTGCCGAGCCAGCGATCGTAGACCTTGGCCATGCCGGGCACCGCCTCGAACTCCATGGCGAAGGTGCGCTGCAGAAGCCTCGGCTTATTCCGCACCTCACTGATCTTTATGGTGTCGTCTACGTCGCTGATGATCGTGAACCCGTCGGGCTCGACGAGCTGCAATCGTGTGGAGAAGCTCCTGCTATCGCCCTCCGGCAAGACCACCGAAACCTCGAGCGACCCGCCCTTCGACCAGGCGGCGGCCTCGGCCTCGAGCACCAAGAAGTTGCCTGCGAAGTGACCGTCCTCACCCGATGTCGCGAGCTTGAGCGGCTTGCCGGCGACTGTGACTTCGATCGACTTTCCGCGCTCGTTGTCGACCAGGAACCTTCCTAAGCGCTGGCGAACGAGCGGCGTGATTGGCACGTTGCCCATCTCCTCGGTGAGCTCACCGAGCGCTTTGTTGCGCAGGTAGTCGTTTTCCTCCGGCTCGTAGATCCAGCCTCGCAGCTCGAGCTCCCAGCGCGAGCCGTCCTTGGTTCGCGACGCATAGGCCGGGAAGAGCTCGACTTGTTCGTCGCTCTTCACCTGCGATCGCCCCCTGGCGCGTCCAATCGCCTCTGCGTCGGCAGTCGGGATTGGCTTCAGTGCATCGACCAAGCTCGCTGCTGCGCTTGGCGAATCGCCGGAGCCGCCCTTCGTCGGCGCGTCGCCGCAAGCGACGACGACGAGCGCGCCGGCCATGACTCGGGGCCAGCGGCCGACTCTGACCCAGGTCATTTCAGCGCGATGTTACCATGCAGCTCCGCTCTCTCTGGTCGCGCAGCGGAGACCTCAAGAAGAAAGGTGTGCACCAGGCTCCGAGTTGTGTCATTTCTTGGGCGCCGATGAGTGACGACCAATCGCCTGAGCCCGCTCCCACCTCCACGCCCGAGCGCCCCAAGAAGAAGAAGCGGCCCGTCGAGAGCGCGTCTGCGCGGCCGATCGCGCGCGCACCCGTGGTCGCGTCGACTCCGCCATCGCAGTGGAGCACCGGTCACCTGGCTGCGGCCCTGATCGTGGGCCTGGGGCTCGGCGGCGCGGGCGGTTACCTCGGCTCCAGAGACTCGACCCCCAGCGCCACTGCAGAGAGCTCGGCCAAGGCCGGTCAGCCTGCTCAGTCCGGCCAGCAGCAACCCGCTGCGGCCAACAAGCAACAGCAGCCGCCCGCCAAAGGCGCGTACGTGCCGATCGCCGCGTGGACCCCGCGTGAGGGTCCCGAGAACGCGAAGGTCACGATATTAGAATTCAGCGACTTCCAATGACCCCACTGCTCGAAGGCCGGTCCGGCCCTCAAACAAGCGGTTGAAGCCTACAAAGGCGATGTTTCGGTCCACTTTCGGCACTTCCCATTGCCATCGCACAAGCAGGCCGAGCCCGCTGCCCGTGCGATGCAGGCCGCGCATCGCCAAAGCAAGGCGTTCCCGATGGCTGACAAGGTCTTCGAGAACATGAGGGGCCTGTCCGACGGCGTATATGAAGGCTGGGCGACAGAGCTCGGCTTGGACGCTGCCAAGTTCAAGGCCGACTTCGACAGCGCCGAGGTCAAAGACGAGGTCGCCAAAGACGCCCAGGCCGGCCGTGACGCCGGCGTGCGCGGCACGCCCACCATCTTCATCAATGGCAAGCGGCACAACGGTCCACGCACGCTCGAGGGCTTCAAGCCGGTCATCGACGAAGAGATCAAGGCGGCCGACGAGCTCATCAAGTCGGGTACACCCATCGAAAAGGTGTACGAAACGCGCGCCAAAGCCAACGCAGGCTGAGCTACCAGAGGCCCGGCGAGCAGCCCGGGCCCAGTCGCCACGCTTCAGCGCCGGATCGACGCGCGGCCTCCGCGAAGGCAAAAGGCTTCTCAGCCCGTCTGGACACCTACGACGTCGCGTAGTAGATGTCGGTGCGACGATGACCTCTCCGAAGGCTCTGGTGAAGGTCGAGTCTCTCGGTGAGCTCGAAGCCAGCGCGCTCGATGTGCTGTGGGCAGCGGCGAGCCCGCTCTCGGTTCGCGACGTGGCGAGTCGTTTGAAGCGCCGCCCGGCGTTGGCGTACACCACCGTGATGACGGTGCTCGATCGCCTTCACGACAAGGGCTTTGTCGCACGCGAAATGGACGGTCGTGCCTACCTCTACCGTCCGCGAATCGGGCGGGAGGCATTGATGGGAGAACGCGCGGCGTCTGCCTTGAGCAAGCAGGGCCCGCCAGAAAGCGCCGTTTTGATGGCATTTCTGGATTCGGTCGAGTCTCGCGACCCGAAGGTGCTCGATCACCTGGCAGAGCTCATTGCGGCGCGGCGGTCTTCGCGATGAACGAGCTCTTGCTCGTCGGCTTCGTTGCCTTCGCGTTCCTGCTTACCGCCTGGGCCAGCGCACACTTGTGCGCACGCTGGGCAGAGCGGCTGCCCCGCTCACTGGCCCGCTCGAGCTCCAGCCGGGCTGCGATCGCCCTCTTGCCAATCGCGGTGGGCACTGGAGTCGCGCTTTCCCTCGTGTCGCCGCCTGCGTTCTTCGGCGGTTGTCACTGTATCGCCCACCCGCATCACATCCACCTGTGCTTCGAGCACGCAGCGTTCTCCTGGTCGCTGGCGTTCGCAAGCGTCGTCGCTGCCATAGGGCTGGTCGTCGCCGTGCGCGCAGTCATCTCGGTTCTAGTGGACGTGAACGAGACCGCCCGCTGGTCGAGCCGCCTCCGCGTCACGCGAGCCGAGCGCGACGCTGATATCGGCATCGCCACCGAGCTCGAAGCCGGCGCGGTGACCGTGGGGCTTCTGCGCGCGCGCATCATAGTCGGCGCGACGCTATGGTCGCAGCTCGACGAAACTGGGCGCAACGCGATCGCCGCGCACGAACGAGCGCATGTCGCCCGGCGCGATCCACTCACACTGCTCGTGCTTCGGTTGGCGGCCTGCGTGATGCCAGGCCGCGCCTCCCGCATGCTCATCGACGGCTGGAGGCGCGCGGCTGAGATGGCCTGCGACCGCGCCGCGGCACAGTCGCTCGGCGATCCGTACGCCCTCGCTTCGGCATTGGTCGAGTGCGGAAGGATCCAGTCGCTCGAGCAGCGTTCATCGAGGCGAGCCGCGGGACTCGCTGCAGCCGACTCCGACGATCTCGAGCTCCGCGTGAGCTCGCTGCTCGAAGAGCCCATCAGCGCGGCGACCAGGTCGTCGACGCGCGGTGACCTGATTGGGGTTATGCTCGCAATGGCCGCCGTCGCCTTCGCGGTGACGGTCTTGGGCGGAGCGAGCGCTCACCACGCAGCCGAAACCGTCCTCGGCTGGATCTGAGAAGGGCTGTGTGATGTCGGCACTCTCCAGCAACGCGTCAGGAAGTACTACGTCACGTAGTGGATTGCCGTTTGTGTCGGTGCTTTTCGCGCTGGCCACAATTGCGACTATCTCCTGCCATCGCCACGGCCAAGAGGACGGACACAACCACACGAGCGGCAGCGCACATGCAGCGGAGCCACCAGAGCCCGAGCCGATCGCGATTACGCGATGGACGGATCGCTACGAGCTCTTCGTCGAGATCCCCCCGCCTGTGAACGGCAAGCCAATCGAGTATCACGCCCACGTCACGCGGCTCGAGGACTTCTCCGCAGTAACCGAGGGGCACTTCGTCGCGCGCTACAAGGAGGCGAGTGGGAAGGTCGCGCGCGAGCACGCCCAGACCGGCGCGAAGAGACCGGGCATCTTCGTGTTCGAAGGCGAGGGATTGCCTACCGGCGAATACGCGCTCGAAATGCAGTACGAACACGCCGGCCAGACAGATGTGTGGGATTGCGGCACGATCGCGGTTCTCGAGAAGGGCCCGCCAGCAGCGGACGAGCGTGCGGAGACGAGCATCACGTTCCTCAAAGAGACACAGTGGAAGATAGCTTTCCGCACAGCCTGGTCGGAGGAGCGATCGATTCGACGACAAATCGAGATGACTGCCATTGCGGAGCCCGCGGGCAGCGACCAGCTCACGGTAGGTGCGCCCACCGGAGGCCGATTCCTTCACGAGCCGAAGCGACCGCTCGCCGTCGGCATCAAAGTAAAAAAGGGCGACTTGCTCGGCACGGTGGTGCCCAACGTTGGAGACGAGGATTACAGCCGGCTGCTCTTCGCGGTCGACGAGGCCGCCCTCGCAAAGAAGCAAAACGATCGCGAGATTCAGCGCGTCGAGCCGCTCGTCAAAGAAGGAATAGTGGCCGGCAAGCGGCTCATCGATCTGAAGAACGAGTCGGAGTTGCTCGTGAGTCGCTTGACCCTGGCGCAACAACGTCTCGGGGCGCTCTCCGGGGACAGTAAGAAGGGCTTGGCCGTGAAGGCCGGTCAGGACGGCATCGTCTCCGAGGTGCTGGTCAACAACGGCGACACCGTCGAGAACGGAGCAGCTTTGGTGCGACTCGGCGGCTCGACGCGCCTCTGGCTGCGCGCGAAGACCTTCTCGCGCGGCCCGTTCGACGACGCCATCCCTGCTGCGATGCGCTTGGAAGCCGGCAAGCCACTGGACCTGGCCGCGCTCGGGGCCGTGTTCGTTACACCGGCTCCAGTCATCGATCCTGCGACGCGAGTCGGGACCTGGATAATCGACCTGGGACCGAAGAGCGAGGGCTTGCCCTCCGATCTTCGCCCCGGCACCTCTGTCGTCGTCGCCGCGCGCTTCGGTCCGCCGGCGAAGCTCGTCGCTGTTCCTGTCGGTGCAGTCGTCGAGATCGACACGCGACCGTACGTCTTCGTCCAGGTAGACGGCGAGCACTTCGAGAAGCGTCGTGTCGCAGTCGGCCCAATCGACGCAGGCTTCATCCCGATCCTGCAGGGGGTCGAGAAGGCCGAGCGCGTCGTCACGGTCGGTGGCTTCGATATCCATCTGGCCGCTGTGATGGGCACCGTCGAATCACACCGCCACTAGGGACAGGTCGTGTTCGACGCAATCATCCACTTCAGTCTGAAACACGTGTGGTTCGTGGTCGCGGCCGCCTTGGTGCTGCTCGGCTATGGTCTCTATGCGGCCCGTACGTTGCCGGTCGACGTGTTGCCGGAGATCTCCGCGCCTTCTGTCACGATCGTGACCGAGGCCAACGCGATGGCGCCAGAAGAGGTCGAGCGATTGGTCACCATGCCGATCGAGCAGTCGCTGCAAGGGAGCCCCGGCCTTCGCCGGCTGCGCTCGAGCTCGGCGGTCGGCATCTCCCTCGTATGGGCGGAGTTCGACTGGGACATCACGTCGACGCAAGCGAGGCAGGTCGTCACCGAGAAGCTTGCAACAGCCCGTTCGGCCTTGCCACGGGGCATCGATCCGGTGCTGGCCCCGGCCTCCAGCGTGATGGGCGAGATCATGTTCGTGGGCGTACAAGCAGATGGTTCGGTGGACGAGGGCGAGCTACGCGAGATCGCGGAATGGTCCGTTCGTCGCCGACTTCTCGCGGTCGAAGGCGTCGCCCAAGTGGTCCCGATCGGGGGCGCCGTTCGTCGCGTGGAGGTGGTCATCGACCCGGCCGCGCTGGTCGAGCATCGCCTGGCGCTGGACGACGTGCTCGAGGTGCTGCGTGGCGGGATGTCGAGCTCACCTGGAGGCTTCGTCTCGGCGGGCGCCCAAGAGTACTCGTCCGCGGTATGGGTCAGCCGCGCTCGCTGGATGAGATCCGCGGCATTCGCGTGGCCGAACGGGCGGGCGTGCCCCTCACCGTGGCTGACATCGGCAGCGTTTCGCTGGCAGCCGGACCCCGTCGCGGAGACGCCGCAGTGGCGGGCAATCCGGCGGTGGTGCTCAAAGTTCAGAAACAGCCGCTGGCAAATACGCTCGAGGTGACCGCGCGCGTCGACAAGGCAATGGATGAGCTCGCATCGACGTTGCCGAGCGGCGTGAGCTTGTATCGTAAGGGCTTTCGGCAGGCCGACTTCATTCGTGTCGCACTCGACAACGTCAGTACCGTGCTTCGCGACGGCGCGATTCTCGTGACGATCGTGCTTGCGATGTTCTTGCTGAGCTGGCGCACGACGTTGATTTCACTTCTTGCGCTGCCGCTGTCGCTGGCTGCAGGTCTCGCCGTTTTGCACGTTTCAAACGCTTCCATCAACACGATGACGCTGGGTGGTTTCGCCATCGCGATCGGGGAGCTGGTAGACGACGCGATCGTCGATGTAGAGAATGTCCACCGACGCCTCCGGGAGAACGCGCTGCTACCCGAGGGCGAACGGCGTCTCGTGTTCGACGTGGTGTTTGCCGCGTCGAAGGAGATCCGTAGCTCGGTGGTGTTCGCGACGCTGATCATCGTGTTGGTGTTTGCGCCGCTCTTTTTCCTGTCGGGGATCGAGGGCAAGCTCCTTCGACCGCTGGGCCTGGCCTACGTGACGAGCATCGCGGCATCGCTGTTCGTTGCGCTCACGGTCACGCCAGTGCTCTGCCTGCTTCTGCTCGGGCGGGGTAGCGCGGCGCATCGTCCGGGGCGGGAGAGTCCGCTGGTGCGCCTCTTGAAGCGTGGCTATCGCCCGCTCGTCGCAGCGACCCTGCGCATCCCCATCGTCGTGGGGCTGGTCTCTCTGGCCGGCGCAATGGCAGCTCTCGTCGCGCTCTCGCTCTTTGGCCGCAGCTTCTTGCCCGAGTTCAACGAAGGGTCGCTGAATATCGCCGCTGCGACCGCGCCCGGAACGTCGCTCGACACGTCCAATGCCACGGTGAGACGCCTGGAGAAGTACTTGGTGGAGCACCCGGCGGTGTCTTCCGTCATCCGCAGCACCGGGCGCGCCGAGCGGGACGAGCATGCGATGGACGTGAACTTCTCCGAGCTGGAGGTCGGGCTGGACTTGAAGGGCCGCGATCGCGAGGAGCTTCTCGCAGAGATACGCGAGCAGTCGGCGACCATTCCGGGCCTGGCGGTCACGGTGGGTCAACCGATCAGCCATCGCATCGAGCACCTCGTGAGCGGCGTGCGGGCGAGCCTGGTATTCAAGATCTACGGCGAAGACCTGGACCAGCTGCGCGGGCTGGCTCGTCAAGCCGAGGTGGCGATGAAGAAGGTGCCCGGGCTCGTCGATGTGACGGTGGAGCAGCAGACGGAGATCCCGCAGATCGTCGTGTTGCCGCGAGGAACGGAGACTGCTTCCTTCGGAAAGACGCCTGGAGAGCTAGCCGGTTTCGTGGAGACGGCGCTCACTGGCTCCAAGGTGGGAACTTACTTCGAGCGCGGTCGTGTCTACGACGTCGTGGCCCGTTTGCCGCGGGAATATGCGTCTCTGCCCGACAAGATTGCCCTCGTCCCGGTCGACTCCGGCGGCGCGCGGTTTACCGAGCTCGGGTCGATCGCCAGCATCACGAAGACACTCGGCCCGAACCTGATCAACCACGAGAACGGCCAACGTCGCATCTACGTGACGGCCAACGTCTCTGGCCGCGACATTCGCGGTGCAGCCGAGGAGGTTCTTCGCGTCACTCGCGACGGCGTACCGCTACCGCCAGGCTATCGCAGCGATCTCGGCGGGCAATTCGAGAGCGAAGCGTCCGCGAGGCGCACCATCCTCATCCTGTCGGGCGTCGCCATCTTCGGCATCGTCGCCCTGCTCTTCGTAGCGTTCCGCAGCCTGCGGGACGCGCTAATCGTGCTCTTCAACCTGCCGCTCGCCCTCGTCGGAGGTGCGGCCGCAGTCTACCTGGGTGGAGGTATTCTGAGCATTGCCTCGCTGGTCGGCTTCATCACGCTGTTCGGCATCGCGGCACGCAATGGAATCATGATGGTCACCCATTACCGCCAGCTTCTCGACGAAGGCGAACAACGGCGTGAGGCCGTGCTGCATGGCAGCCTCGACCGCCTCGTCCCGATCTTGATGACTGCGCTGACCGCCGCCATTGCGCTGATCCCGATCGTGCTCGCTGCGGGTGAGCCGGGCAACGAGATTCAGGCGCCGATGGCTGCAGTCATCCTGGGTGGCTTGGTCTCGAGCACACTCTTGAACTTGCTCGTGATACCGCCATTGTTCTCCCGCTTCGGCAGTGGGCGCCGCCACTTGTTGAACGCATGACCCCGACCGGACGCGGCAGTTATTGGCTTTGGCGGCGGCGATTCTCTTCAGCGTCACGACACCGTTCGTCCGCCAACGGACCGGCTACGTTCGAACATGAGCAACAGTCGTCACGCAGTGAGGTGCTGAATCAGTATCTTGGTGCCCAGCAGCACCAAGACCACGCCGCCGACTGCGTCGAAGCGGCGCCCCAGCATTGCGCCGAAGCGACGCCCGAGCGCGAGCCCAGCCGCTGCCAGTAGCGCCGTCACGATGCCGATCGTCGTGATCGAAAGCACGAGAGGGGCCCCCAACATCGGCAGCGTCGCGCCAGCTGCCAACGCGTCGATGCTGGTTGCCAGTGCAAGCGGAAGCATCGTCCGCGGCGTAAACGGGTCGCCTGCCGTTGCGACCGGCTGCAGCTCGCCGCTGACGCCTTCATGGATCATCTTGGCGCCGATCACGCCGAGCAACACGAATGCGATCCAGTGGTCCCACGCTGCGAAGCGGTCGCCTGCTTGGGCGCCCGCCCAATACCCGGCCAGCGGCATCAGCGCTTGAAACCCGCCGAAGTAGAGGCCGACCAGCAAGAAATGCCGCAACCGGAGCACTGGTGTCAAGGTGCCGCGTACGACGGCGACCGCGGCAGCGTCCATTGCCAGACCGACCGCCAAAAGAAAAAGCTCCCAGTACTGCAAGGTGGCAGAGCTTAGTACAACGCGATCAATTTCTCAAAATGGGCTTGCCTGCTTCGTCGCAACGGCAATCAGGCAGCGCGCCATCGGGCCGCGGCTCACACGCAACGATCCGACCGCGCGCATCCAGCGCGATGTTGCAGCAGGCCTCCAATGCGGCGCGCAGCTCGCGTCGGCCTCGCTGCACGCGCGACTTCATGCCTGAAAGCGAGATGCCCATCATCTCGGCTGCCTCGCGTTGGGTGAGGCCCTCGAGCTCGGTCAGCGTGAGGGCCTCGCGATAAGGAGACGGCAGCATCGCGACGAATGGCGCGACGTACATCGCGACGAGCTCCTCGATGCCGTTGTCGTACGGGGTACTGTCCGGGGGCGCGCACTCGTCAGCTTCGACAGCCTCGGTCGCCGCGGGGTGACGAGCGAGGACGCGCCGATGGTCGATGATCGCGCTGCGGGCAACCCGATAGACCCACGGGCCGAAGCGATCTTCATCGCGTAGGGCCTGCAAGCCCTGCTGCATTCGCAGGAACACGTCTTGGACGACATCGTCGACGTCGCTCTGCGAGCGAACGCGGCGCGCAATGAAAGGTCGAAGCTTTGCCTCGAGCTCGCTCCAGGCGCCGCGCGCGCTCGCAGTGATCACGTGGTCGCCTCTGGCGCGCAACACGCCGGGCCACAACACGGCTTGATGTTGCCTGGCTTGGTGGCCTCGATCGTCGCAGAAGCCACGTAGTTTTCCGCGCCCGAGCCGGGCAACCAATCTCGAATGAAGCATCGGCTCTCTTCACGAACAGTGACACGAATGTCGAGGAAGCCGAGCTCTCGCAAGTGTTGCTCGACTTCGTTTGCCCGAACCGCCCCCGCGACGCAGCCCGTCAATGCCAGCGCTTTTGCGCGCAGCTCATCCGGAATGTCTGCGATGGCCACGACATCCGAAATGGCGAGGCGGCCGCCTGGCTTGAGCACGCGCCAAGCATCGCGAAACACGGCTTGCTTGTCGGGGCTCAAGTTGATCACGCAGTTCGACAAGATGACGTCCACCGTACCATTTGCCAGCGGTAGATTTTCGATCTCCCCCAGCCGAAACTCGACGTTGTTGGCGCCGAGCTTGGCGGCATTGACGCGCGCCTTGGAGACCATGTCCGGTGTCATGTCGACCCCGATGACACGCCCCGATGGGCCCACCTGTCTTGCCGCCAGAAAACAATCGAAGCCACCACCCGCGCCGAGATCGAGCACGGTTTCTCCAACCTTCAGCGCTGCGATGGCAGTCGGGTTCCCGCAGCCGAGGCCCATGTTGGCGCCCTCCGGTACGGCCGACCGCTCTTCTTCGCTGTAACCGAGCTTGGCGCTGGCCTCTGGCCCCGGCATACAGCAACCCGGGCTGTAGCTGGCACTCGTCTTGGAGCGCGCGACCGCACCGTATTGTTCACGCACCTGGGCTCGCACTTCGTCTTTCGCAATTTCGTCCATGGTTTTGACCCTCTGTCGCTGAAGACGATGGCCCTTTCGAAAGGACGCAAAGATTCAACCTGATCCGAAAGAACCGAGTCGCCTCGCGCGCCGCCTCGGCACGACCGACGCAGTGGTGATCGGCTTGGGGTCCATGATCGGCGCGGGCGTCTTCGCGTCCATCGGCCCGGCTGCACGAGCCGCTGGCAACGGCCTCTTGCTCGGGCTCGGCATCGCTGCTGCCTTGGCCTACTGCAACGCGACGTCCTCCGCCCAACTCGCGGCGCTGTATCCCGAGTCTGGCGGCACCTACGTCTACGGCCGCAAGCGGCTCGGACACTTCTCGGGGTTTCTCGCCGGCTGGGGCTTCGTAATCGGAAAGCTCGCCAGCTGCGCAGCCATGGCGATCACGTTCGCCAGCTACGCAGCACCCGCGTTTGCGCGACCGTTGGCGGTGACGGCGGTGCTCGCGCTCACCGCGCTGAACCTCGTCGGCGTCCAGAAGACAGCGCTCGTCACCCGCATCATCGTGGTGCTCGTGCTCACATCGCTCGCTGTCGTGGTCAGCGCAGTCCTGTTCGGCGGAAGCACCGATGCTGCCCGCTTGTGGCCGCTCGTCGGCGTTTCTCCGTACGGCGTGCTGCAGGCGGCTGGGTTCTTCTTCTTCGCGTTCGCCGGCTACGCGCGGCTCGCGACGCTCGGAGAAGAAGTGATCGATCCTGCCAAGACGATCCCGCGCGCCATCCCGATCGCGCTCGTCATCACGTTCGCCATCTACACGACGGTCGCTGTGAGTGCCTTGCTCGCGGTGGAGCCGGCCGCGCTGGCAGAGTCGCACGCTCCGCTTGCGGTTGCGGTCGAGGCCGGCCGATGGGCAGTGGCTGCTCCAGTGGTTCGCTTCGGAGCAAGCGTGGCCTCGCTGGGCGTGCTCTTGTCCCTCATCGTCGGTGTCAGCAGAACTGTCTTCGCAATGGCATCGAACAGCGATCTGCCGCGCACTTTCGCAGCTGTGCATCCGCTAACCCGCGTCCCCCATCGAGCCGAGGTCGCCGTGGGTGTCGTCGTGGCGATTGCGGCCGCGCTCGCCGATCTTCGCTCGGCCATTGGATTCAGCGCCTTCGCCGTGCTCGTTTACTACGCGGTCGCCAACGCCGCCGCCTTCAGCTTGAGGGTCGACGAGCGCCGCTGGCCACGCTGGATGTCGGTGGCTGGCTTCGTCGGCTGCGTCGTCGTCGCGACGAGCTTACCCCTGGCTTCGGTGATTGGCGGTGTCGTCTTGTTCGCCGTCGGTGGTGCGTATTACGTCGTCGCGCTACGTTCAGCACCGCACGCCTAACGCGGTCAGCCCCAGCCGAGGCGGCTGATCAACGACACGACACGCGCTCGTATCTCGTCGCGAATCCTTCGAACGTCTTCGACGGGTTTGCCCTTCGGGTCTTCGAGTGGCCAGTCGTCCCGTGCCAACCCCGGCACCGCGCGGCACGCTTCGCCGCAGCCCATCGTGATGAGCAGCGACGCGCGGGCAGCGAGCCCGTCGGAGAGAAACGTCGGCGTCGCCGCGCTCAAGTCGATGCCTACCTCGTTCATGGCGGCCATCACCTCGGGGTGCACCCGCGAGCCCGGCTCGGTACCCGCCGAGATCGCTCGCGCCTTGTCTGCATCTGCCAGCTGATTGAACCAGGCTGCCGCCATCTGCGACCGGCCAGCGTT